>Ga0247723_1000672_pt1 | contig 22365 bp, 3 predicted proteins | sample MSEWelMarce5H_FC_FD_189079 | JGI IMG/M metagenome (GOLD analysis project Ga0247723, IMG submission 189079) | Subsurface sediment microbial communities from gas well in West Virginia, United States - MSEEL Well Study Marcellus 5H_FC | ecosystem: Environmental > Terrestrial > Deep subsurface > Rock... | reverse complement strand
CTTTAATTTATTTCTAATATCAAAGTAAATACCAAGTAAAGATTTAGTAAGAGGTGCCTCATTTAATAATGACGTAAACTTATTTACTTTATTTCCTTCTTCATCACGACCTACAAAAATATTCTCTTCAGATCCATTTGTAAGTGTTTCAAACTTATCAGCAACATCATCAAAAGTATCCATAAAAGGTCTAAATCCTTTTACAAGACCTGTCATACTAGCTACATCATTAAAGTAAGGAGTAGTTTTTGATAAGAAATGCAATTGATTAATAACAGCATACTGTGTAAAAACATCTTCTGAGTAAAACTGGTTTAATAGTTTTTCTTTAGTTAATTTAGGAAATCCAGAATCAGAATAAGCAATGAGAAACTTTTCCCAAGTATCTATACCAACAGCTTTAGCCATCAAATCATCAGAAGATATATAATCAGTCTGACGTTTAAACTCTCCTTCTTGACCTTTAACTAATTCAAAGTATTTTTTAATAGCCGGTTGATTAATAAATAATATACTGGTTTTTAATGGTACACCTACAGCAACCATATGGGTTACATAGTTAAGTGCAGTTATATTCAAACCTAATATAGCAGCAAGACGTTCTTTAGCATTATCCGTCATTGCTGTAATAAGAGATGAAATAACATAAGCCTTACGTACACCGTCTTCAGTTAACTCAGAACCATAATCATTATAAACTTTACCATCAATACTAAAAATTGGAAGCTCTGTTTTAAAACCTAATTTTTGTAAAAATGCCCAAGACAAATTACCTTTTACAGATGCTCCAATATTGGCAGCACCTTCTTTGTTATTCTTCCAACCATAGTACATACCCAATAATGTAGTACTATCATAACCATCTTCTTCAAATGTACTTACTGCTTTACTATATGCACCATCTAAGAACTCATTAATTTCCTCTTCTGTGCTATCTTCTTTAACAATTGACTTTAAAAGTTTTTTAATATCATCTTTAATTTCATCAAGAACATCAGTTAATGGTTTAACGTGTGCTACCTGGAAAGCTCTTGGTGCACTTGTTACTCCTTTATCTAGACCTAATGCAAATTCAGTAGTAGGCTTAGAAGTATAATCATTAAATGTTAATGCATACTTTGCATCAAGAATTAAGTTATTAAGAGCCCCAATGTAAATGTCACGGTTACCATTAGCTTTATATACCTTGCCATATTCTTTAGCTGTAGAAGGATAATTCAAACTCTTCAATGCTTGCTCTACAAGATTAACATCTTCTTCTATCTCTTCATCTACACTAATACCTTCTTCTTTAGCCTTTTTAAGTTTAACTAAGTCCTCTAGTGTGATAGGTCTATCCTCATTTTGTTCCCCTTCTTTAAGAGCAGCATAAGCTAATCTATAATCCTCGTCAAAACGGGATAAGTATTGTACATACTGATCAAATCTTTCTTTATCACTTTTACCAGAACCATACTCAACAAACTTATCATCTTTCTTATTATAGTAAAACTCTTTAATAGAATTGTAAAGTTTATCTACGTCAAAGTCAGCTCCTGAAATTTCAATCAATTCATTAGGAGCCATTACTACAGATCCATAAAATACAGGTAAGAAATCTACAATTCTTACACCAATAGCTGAGTGTTTATCTTGTGAAGGAATACGGATACCAAAACCTTTTGCAACTACATCAGGAATCTTACCAGACTTTAAGTACTTATATACGTTCTTATCATGTGCTGGCATAACAACTTCACTATAACGTTCAGTTACTTTACCCTCTTTATTATATACAGGTACGTTATGTCTTAACTTATCAATATAGAGATCTCCAGCTTTATAATTATCTAAACCAGTTTCTTCATCAAATACTTTAAGATTCTTATACTTACTTGGATCAGCTTTAATATCAGATACTCTTACAACTTCACCAATAGGTATTCCTAACTCATCTACTTGACCGGTGTATACTTTAACAACATTATAACCATGACTAGATACCAATGTCAATGATTGACCAGGCACCTTTTCTTGCATTACACCTTTTGTAAAATATGTAAAGTATAACTGAATAAATTTACTTTCTACTATAGGGTTATTAATATCATACTTAAGATCACCATTTTTATCTAGTGCAAAGAATTCTATCTCTTGATTAGTTGCTCCGGTAGCTTTAAGAATGTTCTGAGCATACTTAGCAAAATCAGCTAAATCAACAGTTGTCTTTTTAGCTTTTTTACTCTTATCAATTTCAGATTGAACATCTTCAAGTCCAAATACTTTATTAGCCTTACTATTATATTTAATGGTAACTCGTTGAGCAGTAGCTAATTCATATAATTCTACTAAATCTTTAGCATTCCATTCTTTACCGTTAAAGATAATTTTTAAATCATTAGGAAGTTCAACACCAGTAAGTTGTTTAATCTGACTAGGATCTGTAATCTCCATTTTATTAGATGGGTTCTCTTGCTGTAAAGTAAGATAGCGCATATCTAATGTTGCAAAATTATCAGAGCTAATATCTTGAGAAGAAGCTGCAATATTTTTTCTTTCACCTTTAGATCCAGATACAGGAACGGCTGAAGCCAATCTACCATTTACCTCTTGTTTCTCTAAACTTAATCGTAGATTATGCAACATCTCTCTACCTGGTAAAGCTTCACCATCAGATCCTGTTGTTAATTGTTTAGTAAGTACAAAAGCAGATGTTTTAATATAACCAGCTTTTTCATCACCATTGTTATAGTAAACAATCTTTAATGAGTTAGTCTGTCCATTAAATGCAATACTACCATTCTTACCAAATACTTCTTCTGGAGATAATTCTTTACCTTGTTCAATCTTATCTAAGAAGTCAGCTTGCTTTTGTGTAAGCTTACCAAATCCAAATAAAAGATGACGCAAAGTCTTAGTAGTAATATACATCTGGGCATTAGCTTCTTCAACACTTTCATTTGCAAACTTACCATTGTATGTAGGATCTACAAATGTTGCAATATCTAACTCTGTAGTTGCCTGATTAATACCAAGACCGGGTGCTATAAGTTCAGTATAAGCACTTTGACCGTTAGCGTTTACACCCTTTAAACGTTTAAATTCTTCAATTGCAATCTTAGCAGGACTTAATGATTTAGCTTGAATAAATCTAGCAGGGTCACCATTAATTAAATAGTTAAAGAAAGTACTATTAATATGATGGTTAATAAAGATTTGCATTAAGTTGTGTTTAAACGCAGTACTATAATTAGGACCATCTTTTTCTTTAACGCTAATAAGATTCTTTAATAAGTTCATTTCCTCATTAATATCATCTTTATTTAGCATTATACCTTCTGTTAAGAATCTTGGAATACCACCAATACCACCTTCTTTAGAACTCTTATATGAGATTTCTCCTGTCTTTTCATTTATGTCAATCATCTTTTGATTAACCATAACATCAATAAACTTATTGAAATACTCATCATAGAAACTAGTAATTTGTTTTTTTAGATTAACTTCTTTAATAGCTTCATTAAAATCAATATCTTCTTTTGCATTTGCTTCTAACTGTTGTTTTAAAGCTGTACCTAAGATACTTGCAGTTCTAATAAACTGTAAACCTCTTGGTGCATTACCTTTATAAGAAGTATGGTATCCATCTTTTTTAATTATTTCAGGATCATTAATTTCTTTTTGTACCTGTCTAATTCTTTCATACTCACCTTTAACCATACTCTTAATAGCATTAATAACATCGTTTGTTATTACTTGCTGTTTGTTTCTAGTCTCTACAGCTTTAATTACTGGAAGACTAACAAGATCAATTGTATTAGATGATTCAATAACACCAGGATTTATAGTTGCTGTTACTGTAGTAGCTGCTGTACCATTTGCTCTACGGTATTCTATCTTTTCTCCAGATAAATACAGTGCCAGATTAGTAACTAAATATTGAACATCAGATAAAGACCCGGCTGTTGTACCATCTGAACCTCTATCTACAATTCTATTACTACTAAATGTAACACCATTAGCATTAAACAATGCCTCTAATCTCATACCATCTACCCTATCTAAATTAATACCTGGTAGTATAGACTGAAATGCTTCAGTACTAAGTAAGTAATTATTAGCAGCAAAAACATCTTCTAATGCATCTCCTAATTTAGTAGAATCACTTAACTCTCTAAGAGCTCTAGTTTTCTTATGGTTATATGTTGGAGATTGATGACCCCATACACGCTCACCGTCAGCATTAATCCAACTAGTAGCACCCATAGTTTCATCAAATATTACATTGTTCTTAGCAATTGTAGTTAATCTATTTACAGCGCCTTCAAATGTTTGATCAATAACTTTAGTATCATCTACATCAGTAGTTGTATTTTCATTATTTTCAATTACTGCTTTTCTGTAGAAAGGATTAATACCTGCAGATATAACTTTAGAAATTTGTACTAAATCTTCAATCTCTATAGGTTTTACATCAGGATAACCATTAATAATAGCTAAATCATCAGCAGTTTTTAATTCTTCAGGAACATTATGAGCAACAGATAATGCTATATATAAAGGTTGAATATCAATACCTAATATATTTTCAATTGCAACAGCTAAATCATTTATATCAGCATCTACATCCTCACCTTTAATTACCTCAATGAGTTTAGATAATATTTCAGGTCCTTGAGATTTAACAAGTGTAGCATTATAATCATATTTCTTTTGATACTGGTTTTCCCAGTACATCATCTGAGCTTTAGAATCATCTCTACTATTAGCATTAATAATTCTTACAATACCGCTAGATGGATCAAAACCAATAAACTTATAGTTAATCTTAAACTTCTCAAATGCTTTAAGAATAGCAAGCAGCTGACCAGGATTAACTATCTGATCTAAAATAGGTTCACCAGTAAGATCAAAAGTAATATTATGATCTTCAAACATCTTATCAATAAACTTAGAAGTATCTGTATTAGGATTTCTTCTTAAGAAATTAAGTTTTCTAAGTCCTTCTTTTTCAGATGTAATTCCTGATAATGCAGATAACAAGCCGTTATATACTTTAGCAGAATCTACTACGTTATAAATTAAACTACCATCTGCAATAGGTCTACCAAATTCTGAGTTAGACTGAAAAGATGTAGTAGCAATATATGTACGTACATAAGATGATAATGATCCAAAACCACCTATTGTATAGGATTCTTTTCTTGCATCCGTATCAGAAATTTCTCCATTATCATCAACTGAGTTTGATATATCATCTTCTGTTACACTATCTTGATAAGATAAAACTCTTAAGTAATCTTTAGCAGCGTCCTTAAGTTGTTCCTGGTTTTCTTTTCCAGTAAATGCTTTAACAATATCATTTAGATCGTTTTTAATCTCATAGTAGTTATCTAGATCCCTATAATAATCAGAGTTACTATCATAAAAATCCATATACTCATCAAAAATTCTATAGTAAAGATCAGTATCTGATACTGTATTGTTTGCTTTATCTGCTCTTAAGTAATGAAAAGAAGAGGCAACACTAGCAATTAATCTTGTTGCTCTATCACCAGCTAAATATTTATTGATCTCAACATATCTTTTCTTATTACCTGAATTGATTTCAACTACATCAGTATCAATCTTAATTGTTTTAAGAGCTTCTATATTAGGATTACCACCTTCAAAAGATCTAGTAAATCTATTTTCTTGAGTTACAGCATTAACATATTTACCTAAATCAATGTTTTTAAATAGATTCTGGTAATTATTTCTTTGGAAAGCATTCTTAAAGAAAGCAATAATCAAATCTTTAATCTTAGCAAAAAGTGTTTTATGAGTATAGTCAGTTGGAACTTTTACATTCTTCTTCCACTCCTCAAACATATCAGCTAGATATTCCTCATATAAAGTTTCTTCTAACTGCTTTTTACTCATCATAGAGTAAAGAGGATTACTCAATCTAAGATTTTCTAATGCTTGATCTAAACTTGTAACACCTTTAACAAGATCATTGTTCCAGGTAATTTTACCACTGTTAATTTGAGCTAATACTTCTTTCTTAGCAGTACCTAGATATCTTTGGATTTGTTTCTCACTAAGTAATAATCTAAATACACCGTGAAAAGCTTCATGATATTTAAAAGGAGTACGTGCACCAACATTAATTCTACCACGTACTTCTGATATACCACCAGCAATACCATTAAGATAAGTAACAAAAGAACCTACAGTTATATTTCCTGCAACTAAATTTTGTTGTAAATCTTTAAGTTCTTCAACAGTAAATATATCAGGTAAGTTTTTAGATACCCAATCCCTAAACTCATCTAACTTGTTTAGATCTTCTTCTTGATACTGACTATTTTTAATAGTTTTAAGTGCAATGAAAACCGCATCATCCGAATTATCAGTATCAGGATTTAAAAGTTGTTGTTTTAACCTAGCTAATTCTTCAGCGTAAGCTATAGCTTCAGGACTCTCTTCAAATAATCTACTAGCCTGTGAATTACCTATGGGATTATCTGTTCCTTGAGAATCAGCAACTATCTTATCTCTACCTCTCTTTAAGAAATCAGCTTCATTAGCTTTCATTTCCTTGTATTGATCAGCAATACTAAGAGTAACATTTTCTTTAGGTTTTACTGTCTCTACTGGTTGTGATGGTAAAGATTCTTCTGATGCTTGTTGTGCTTTTGCAAGTTCTTCTTGTTGTTTTGCAAATGCAATATCCAATAGATTTGCTACTAGTGCATTATTATTAGTAAGATTAGTATCAACAACAGCTTTTACTGGATTTAAAGTAAACTGAACATTCTCTACTACATCTGGAGCTACTGTAGATCTAAAGTTAGTTAATGCTTCTCTTATAGAAATAGATTCTGGTAAACTTACTTTAAATGTTTGTTTTGAAAACTTAACTTTTTTATACTTATTATTTTTTAGTAATGAACCATTCTTAATAGAATCATTAAATAATTCTATCATAGTATCAATAGATTCTAAAGGATTACTAGCAAGATCATATCTTATAAATGCTTGAGTACTAGAAGAGGAGTTAAAAGAATTATTATCTGAAAACTCACCTACTAAATATCCTTCTGAATCAACATAGAATCTAGAAAATATACCAGGTTGGTGTGCAGGAAATACTTTATTAAAAATAAGTTCCTTGTTACTACCATCTGTATAATTAACTTCATTATTAACGTTATCTGTTCTAGCAATTTTTGCTAAGTTATTAATATCACCAATTAATGTTTGGAATTGATCAGAGGATAATTCTGGAGATACTAATGAAACAAATCTAATATTACCATTAGGTAATTCTACAGCAAGAAGATATCTATTAAGACCATCAGTCTTACTTACTTCTAAAGCTTTATTAACTCTTTCATCTGCTCTTTTACGTGCCTCTCCTTTAAGATCAGTAATGATATTTGTAGAAGATACAAAAGTACCATTCTTATATCTAAAACTTCTATCTATAATATAATGACCACCTTCAATTGTAGAATACTTAAGATCATTAATATCTGTAGTTACTCCAGGATCATTATAAGCATAACTACCTAAACCAATATAAGGAATAGCAATACTTTGAACTTCTTCATTGGTTAACTCTAAAGATTCCTTATCTCCAAGTAACTCAGTAAATTTCTTTTGTAAACGTGCACTTTTTCCAAGTGAACTCTTAAAGTTAATAAACTGCTGAGGAAGATCTCCCTGTTTTTCTAAATCAAAAATCCTATTAAATAGATCTGGAGTTAAATCTTTAAATACATCAATAGCTTTACCATCCTGACCAAGAATTTGTAATTGCTGAATAGTTCTTAAGTATCCAATAGGTTGACCTTTATAAAGAATCTGAATACCAATTTTTTCTTTTCTTTCTAGAATATTAGTATTAACCTTTTCACCAATCTTAAAATAACTACCTCTTGTATTTTTTACCTTGTTCTTAATTAACTTGATAGTAAGATTATTCTTAATATCATCAATAGGAGTATTTAACAAAAAGTCTTTTAATCTAGCTTCAGCTGCAATCTCTCCTTCTGCACCAGCCTCAAACTCTTCTTGTGTTTTATGTGGATATATTGAATTATAACGATTTACATCTTTTATATAAGCAATATTAGGATTCTTCTTTTGATATTCTCCTGGAAATAAATCTCTAGAAGATCTTCTAGTTATAACTTGACCAGTCTCATTTTTTAATTCTAATACTGGATTCTTACCGTCAAGTATAGCTTGCTTAATAAACTCAGCATTACTTACTACGGTATATGTATTACCTTTTGAATCACTTACTACTTGACCATTATAGAAATACTTATTATCAAATACAAAACCTTCACTCTCACTCACATAAGTTTTAGCTAACTTTTCTCTACCCTCTAATGCAGCTGGTAATGTTTTATATGCTCCTGTAAGATCTACAGGATTAGATCTATTATCTACAAGTATATAAGTGTATTCAGTTTCACCACTTGCAACTTCTGTTTCACCACTAATAATAAATAATCCATTAATAGCAGTAGGTGTTTCAAGTTTAAAATTAGCAGGTAAAGTATTGATAACGAATGTGTTAGGATTAGCTAAAAGATTAGCTAACTCAGCTACAGGAATACCATATCTAGAAAGAATATTATAAACATCACTATTAGTTTGTGACTCATTAAACCATTGCTCTAAAGCTTGACCATCTTTCTTTTGGGTATCATATAATACTTGCAACTCTTTAAATGCACTAATAGCATTCTGTGCTGCAGGATATAGACTATATTCTACATAAGTAAGAGGTGCTTGTTTATTATTTTTTCTGTCTTTATTCTCCTTTTCATAGAATCTTGTAAGAACAAAATTAAAATAAGGATCTAAATTCTCTAACTCATCTATAGTTGCATAAGTTGTTTCTACAGGTTCTGCTGTTAAAGAATCAGTTTGAGTTGTAGTAGTTTCTGTTACTGGAGGTGCTACCTGTATTTCAAACTTAGAAACAAAACTTTTTACATCTGCATATCTAGGATCTTCTGCACCAAATAACTTATTACTATTTAAGTCTCTAAATTTTACATCCGGATCATTTAAGATAAGTTCTTTAAGTTCATCAAATGTATTTGTATCTAAAGCTTTAAGATACTTAAGATCAATAACAAAACCAGTATCTGCTAATGCTTTTAAGAATACACCAATCTTAGATGTCTCAGCATATTTCTTAAATGCTTTCTTGAAGAATTCTACTCTTCTGTTATCTCTAGCAATATCTAGAGCCTTTTCTCTTTCAGCAAGCTTTATAAAATTATTAGGATCATATAGATCAGCTAAGATTTTATTAAAGTTAGTCTTGTCGTAGTTAAGTGCATAGTAATCTGTAAAGATAGCGTATGCCTCATTTAGATCAGCTGGATTAAGTGTAGTACCTTTCTCATCTAAAAGAACCTTCATATAATCAGTGAATGCTTTCTTTAAATAAGAAGTCTTTCTTACTTCTACGGGATCATTAATATTTTCAATACGGGCAAGATTCTTCTTTAATGATTCTAAAGCTTTTAACTTCTTCTTACTATTATTAGTAATCTCAATTAAACCTGGATCAGTAATATCCTTACTTGATTCAATCTGAGCAGTTAATAAATTTATTTCTTTCTCAATACCAGGAATACTTAAAGTAGCTGTAACATCTGAATAACCTAGATCAGCAACTCCGCCAATACTTGACATCTGTTTTGTCAAATCAGCCATACGTGTTTTAGCCTGCTCTAAACCATGCAAACTAAATACTGCAATCTTACGGGCTTTTTCAAATGCTTTATAGTTTTGCAACTCATTAACAAACCCATTTATAGATTCTGGAGTATCTCCAAATCTATATGTATTAGGATTATAAGGATTTTTAAATGCTGAAAATTGCTCATACTGATCTTTAATTTGACCAGCTCTATCAATAGTAATATCTAGTACTTGTTTTGCTTCATCATCAGTAACATCATCTTTTAGATCAAATGCCTGCTTTAATTCTTCACCAGTCATTTGCTTCATGTCCTCTAATTTCCTTAAAAAGAAATCATACTTACCAGCCTCTAATGCTGTATAAATAGCATTAAATCTAGACATGTCTTTTAAATCATGGAATGCTTTTTCATCAAATGATTTTCTAGCATTTACCATATCTGTACCCGCTTTAATTTGAATTAAAAGATTCTCTAAATCTGCAGTAAGAATTTTATTACCATTTTTAATAGCATCATTTAACTCAACCGCAATCTTATCAAATCTAGCACTCTCCTCAGCATAAGCCTTTTTATATTCTTCTGGATTCTTAGCTTGAGCTATTTTACCAATAATATTTTTAGTACTACCATAAGCTCTGTTAGCTACAGCAGTAGAAATACCAGTAAGACCACCCATTAAGAATCCTGAAGCAAATACTTCAATACCTTGTGCTGATGCCTGATCTTTAAGATTATCATAAGCATCTGCTAAATAAGCTAATACACCACCAGCTTCTGGAGTATCATACAATCTATCATAGTAATCTGTAGATGCTCCGGAAATAATCTCTTGAGAAATTTCTTGAATACCTTCAGATAAGTTTTTAGCAAAGTAACCGCTAGCAAAATTTAAATATGTCTTTGGAGTTTTAAGACCTCTTACACTTTCAGAAAAAGATTGTCTTAAACCCATAGTCTCAAACTGACCAGTTCTTTCTGAAAATCTTAAAGTACGTCCAGTTAATTTACTTTCTTCTACAATACCTGAAGCTGTTTTACCTAAACCTCTCTTACGGCCTTTATATAAGTTATCAAAAGTAATATTGTTTGTAAGAAGAATAAGAGGCGCATTTATAATACCAGTTGTAAAACCAGCATCAGCACCCTTTTCATAAATCTTATTTAATCTATCTTGATCTGGGTATACACCATTCTCAGTAATGTACTGATTAATATGTTTGTCAATAAAATCATTCTTAACAGAACCACCTTCCATAGAAGATTCAGCAGTAGCATAACTAATCTGCTTCATATCTCTTACAAAGTCTGCTACACCTCTTACTGAATTAGCTAATCCTAATACAGGACTTTCTGCAGTAATAAAACTCTTAACATTCTTAAAAGTATTAGGAACAATGTTTTCAATAGTTGCTCCTACTACATTTAAAGCACCTCTACCAACTGCTGCAACATCCATTGCTTTAATTGTATTATAGGCTTGTCTAGCTGCATTAGCATCAAACAATGCAGAAATAGATTTAATAGTACCTGCTGTTTTTGAGGCACTAGCTGCAAGAGCTGCAGGGAGAGCAGCACCTTCAGATAAGGCTACAGTACCAGCAAGCAATGCTTCAGTAGCTAAATAGTCAGCTGCAATACCTGCAACAAATCCTGATTGTAAAGCCAAGTTAGAAACAAAACCAGCAGCACCACCTCTAGTACTACCACGTTCTGCCATAATCTGAGAAAATTCTCTAGCACCTGTTTCATCAGTCATAGAGAAGTCACCAGTTGCCATATCAGCAATACTTCTATACCCAGACTGTACAACAGATAATCCTAATGAAGGAATGCCACCAGCTGCTCTAAATAGATCCTGATACCAACTTCTATTTTGATTATAGACAGCTTCATTATTACCAACAGGATTAAATCCTAGCTTATAGAAGTTATCACTATCATTATAATATCTATCAAAGTTTGTTTGCTGATATCCTGGTTGAAAGTATTTTTCTTTAGATGTTTCAAATGCAACATCTGATTCACTAACTGGTTTTGATAATGCTTGTTTAGCAACATCAAAAGGATTAGTGGGATCATAATCTACAGCAACACTACCAAATGCTGATGGTACAGGAACTCCAGGAACACTGTAAGTATCAGTAACTGATACTAAAGGCTCATTAGTTGGAGATATGCTTGGTTGAAAAGCATCTGATCCTTCAAAGTTAGAAGGCAAACCGGGTTCAACACCTAGTGGTGGAATTGCATTGTCAAATTCTTCCATTTAGAACAAATTTAATTTATTATCTAATTGCGTCAAAACTATTTAGGAGATTACTGAAAGTAATATTATTCAGATTATTCTGAGTAAAAATATCAGTCATCCCCTTTCTACTATCATACATAGTACCTGTAGCAGTAATACTACCATTTGGATTTTTTGTAAAGGTCATATCAATATTTCCATTAGGATTAATATATCTATATGTACCTACGTTATCCAATATAACTTGTCTATCATCTTTTTGCAATCTTGAAGAAATAAGATTAGTTGCTGTAGCAGCAGGAATAATAGCAGTAATACCAGAACTTATAATCTTATTAAATTCAGCATCAGAAATACTACCAGCTTCTTTTAAAGCTTTTAATGTAGGATCAGAAGCATTTGGTCTAACTGTTAAAGATTGATATCCTTGATTACCTAATGCACGTGATTGATAAGAATAATTAATACTTTGCTTATTAGCTCTAGCATCAGAAACCATAGTATTCAAGTAACCTCTAAGTACTTCATTATCTTGAATATCTGCAAATACACGATCACTAGCTGCAGCTACATCAGCTGCCGTACCGATTGCTATTCTAGAATCCTGATTTAAAACATCTGATAAAGCTGATCTTAATCCTACAGTTAATTTAGATGCGGGTTTGGTAAAGTCAGCAACACCCTGAATGTTATTACTAATATAACTTCCTGGACCAGCTGTACCTACAACTTTATAACCAGTTTTGTTTTTAGAAAGATCTATATATTTAGTTTGATAGTCTTCTACAAAGTCTTCATAATCAGCCATAAAGTCATCAGCATCAATATTAGGATTGCTAGCTAATGCCTGTCTGTATGCTGATTTTGCATCCCTTAATGAACCATCTTTTGCAAATACATAATCAACAAATGTTGGAACATATTGTCCAGATGCTTTCATATTAGAAGCAATAACTTTATTATTTGTATTTAGTGCTGCTATGTTACTATAAGCTAATTGACGTTTGTCATTAGCAGCAATTAATACTGGAGCTAAGTTTTTAGCAAGAGACGGATCACCTTTGATCATGTCTTGGATACCAGTAAAGATTTTATTAAGAGAAGTTAATGATACATTACCCTGTCTTAAATTATTCATATTAGTTCCAGAAGCTTTTAAAATATTACCAACAGCACTATTTAACTTAGCATCATTAATACTAGATATAGAATTAGTTAATTCATATACACTACTACCAAAACCTTTCCAACTATTATTAAACTCTTGTCTATCTGAAACAAATGCATCTTCTACACCAGCTTCTGTTCTAACTGCACCAGTAGTAAAATCATCAAACCCGCCAGTCTCTAACATCTTCATTTCACGCTCAAAGTCTTGTTCAATCTTTTGTTTTTTAGTCCAGTAAGAAAAATCTAATGCTGCATCAAACTTGGCTTTCTCATAATCATTAGCTTCTTTTTCTACTTGATAGTTTCTATAAGCTTCAACTTCAGTTGCTTTACCAATTTCATTAGAAATATAAGAACTAGCCTCAGATGATCTAACAGCTCTAGATAATAAATCTATATCTTCATCATTAATAGCTGTAACAATTTGAGATATTCTGTCAGTTAAATTAGTTTTAGCTTTCTCATAACCATCTCTTTTTGCAACAATACTTTGATACTCTTGTTGTTCTCTAGGTGTTAATTTACCACCACGATTTAATCTAGACTCATATACATCTGCTTTAGCTTGATACTGTAAATAACCATCTTCAACATCCTCTAATCTATTTCTATCATTCTTAAGAAATGTATCAGCATTAGTAATATAATATTCTGTAGCAGCTTGATCTAAATCACCATTAAACTTTGATTCAGCTAATTGTGTAATAGCACTCATAGAGTTTACATATGCTAACTCATTATAATATGCTTTTACAGATGGATCATCAGCTAAAGCCATACTAAGATACTGGGCAATAACAGGTTTTGCAGCTTCACCACCAGTAGTAGTAACATCATAACCACCTATGGTTTGTTCTATTTTAATATTTTTAAAATCATCACCCACAAGTTCTCTTGCCTTATCCATAATATTTACACGAGGTACATACTTAGGCATGGGCATACTATATGCTTTATCTTGTGATGCGTTTTTAAATTCTAATTGTCTATACTGTAATCCTCTTACTCCAACATCAGAATATTTAGAATGTGTTTCTGGATCAAGAGATTTATTTAGCATATCTGCATACTCTTGACCTTTTCTAACACCTTTAGTAAACATGATATCATATTGTATTTTTCTATCATCTACAAAAGGTTGAAAAACTTGCTGTGCTAATTGCACATTAGAAGGATCAGAAAGATCTAAAGATGTAATCTGTTGAATAGCTTTTTCAGAGTTCTTCAAAAAGTTATCTCTAGCTACTCTATTATCATCTCTTGTAAGATCAGCATATACAATACTACCGTATGCTCCACTTAATTGATTAAGCGAACTATCATACCTAGCTTGTCTTGTTGCTAAAACCGTATTAAGAAAATCAAAATTGGGTTTATAAGGTTCGGCCTTTGGTATGTAATCGGTTAGACCTTGAATGTAAGTAGCCATTATCTATATTATAAATATAACAAATATAAAGTTAAAGTATTAAACTTCTGATATTTACTTACCTCTTCTTTTAGCATTCATTGCGGCTTGTGCAGCAGCAATATTACCACGCTCATCTACATTTACATCACCCATAATACCTTTAAGTAAAGCTGCTTGAACTGCAGGATCTGCAAAATCAAATGGTATACCAGTAGATTCAAGATAGGTCTTTATATCCTGACCTTTTTGTTGAGGAGTAATTTGTCTACCTGGAGTATAATAAGTCTTAAGTCTAGATGGCTCTACATAGAAATTAGGATACAAGCTATTCATCTGTTCAGTTATAAATCTATTATCTAATGCTGCATTAATATAATCTACAGACTGTCTTCTACCTTGTCTTCTAGCATTATCATATTGTTGATTAGCAACAACACTCTTATCATAAAAGTCATTAGCAGCAAGTTGATTTCTAAAATTGGCTTCATTGATTAACTGCTTATTAGCTTGTTCAAATTGATTAGCTACACCAACGTTTAGATTATTATACTTAGATTCAATGTTAGCAGCATTAGCTAAACCTTTACCTTGAACATCTGAGAATCTAGAATTAAATGCTTGTGGTCCAGTAAACTGTGCTAATTGTTGAGCAGCCATATTAACCATCTCAGCATTATTAGCTAACTCTCTATTAGGATCATAGTAAGTAGGCTCCATAGGTTCTGCATTAAACTGAACCATTCTAGGATTATACTTATTAATACTAGCTAAATCACCAATAGCAGCCGCAGTATTTAATACATCTTGAGGATAGAAACCGATAGGTCTTCTTGGAGTTGTAGAAATATTTAATTCTTTTGTAGAAATTTCTCCTCTAGGTGTTTCAGGTGGTTTTCTTTTGATATCAATGGTAGGACGTGACCAAGTGTAATGACCAAACATTTTATCTAAAGCATTAGGATCTTTTGAATTAGGATCAAATCCAAATTCAGAAACATTCTTTTTAGCTTCTTCTTCACTTAAGCCAGCTTTAATAGATTGATCATAGATATCACTGTTATACCAAGTTTGAAAAATCTCATTATCCTTTTCATTTTTAGGATTATAATTAGGATAAAATCTTAAAAATCTAGCTTGTCTTCTAGCAAAATCTTCTTTGTTTTCACCAGAGTACCAATCTTCAGTACCATAAGTTCCAGAACCTTCTCTTGTACCTTGTTTACCTGGAGTCATACCCCATTCTTTACCTTCATATCTTTTAGGTACTGTAAGTTTAATGCCTGCTTTTTCTAATTCAGCAAGTCTAGCAGGATTAATAGTTCTATAGTTTGGCTCAATAGTTTCAGATTTTAAAACTTTACCTGATGCATCTACAATAGTTATTGTATTACCTTTAGTAATTCTTTTAACCTTACTACCATTTGGTAATGGTATTTCTTCTACATATTCTCTTTCTCCAGTTACCTGACCAGCAGTTTGATATTCTTCTAACTCTCCACCATATTCTTTTTTATTAAGAATATCTTGACGTTTAGCATTAATTAAACTATCAAGGAATACATCGTCTACTTGACTAGATCCTGTAGCAGGTGCTGGTTTACCTTTAGCTTTAATAGTCACCTCAGGTATTCTAGCTACATCAACATTAGGATTAGTTTTTGCTGCTTCCATTAATAAAGCAGTATCTTCAGGATTAGCATTTTCAAATGAATCAGCAACTATTTCATTTACTTGTTCAGGAGTTGCAGTTTTAAGATATTCTGTTTTTTCTTCAGGACTTAATGCTCTATATGCTGCAGCGCCAAGTACTGTTGCAGCTGGTGCAGCATCCAAAGCTGCTGTAATAGGACCAGAAACATCTAAATTTTTATACCAATTTTTAACTGGATTTAATACTTTTGATATACCTCCACCAATAGGCTCTAGTGCTTTTGCTGCAATACGAGCTGCAGGTTTAGCAAGTTTACCAACGGCTAAATAATTAAGAGGATCAGTTAATAAATTATAAGACGGATCTCCGGTAAACATATAATTTAAATTACCAGACCAGTTAAGAGGATTATAAGGATTAGATTGTCTAGCAAATGCTGCTCTTTGTTCTGGAGTAGTATTAGCAAAACTTCCAGTTTCCCAAAAACCTTTACCATCAGAAGGTGTTTGATTTGGACTATTAGAGTAAATACTTCCTCCAATTTGAGCTTTATACATACCGCCATACATAGCCATTGTCATACCTTCTTCAGGTGATGGTGGTAAAAACTGTGCAGGATCTAATCCTATTTTATTCATATAAGGCATAGCAATTTCTGGAACACCTTGAGGAAATCCTTTTTGTGATTCTTGTACTAATGCTAACTTACCCAAATTAGAAATATAATTATCAGCAACCATTACAGCTGTCTTCTTACGCAATGGATCATTCTCAGAATATAATCCTTCACGCAAATCTTTATTATTAAGATCAAACTTCTTAGAGATTTTAGCAGGAGTGTACCCACCTTTCTTAGCAGCAAAACCAAAAGATTCTAAGATAGCTGGATCTTTAATCTTCATAGCTTTAGTATCTGAATAAATAAAACTATCTGGTGTAGCTTTTTCTCCAGACAATGGTGTACCACCTTCTGAGTGACGCTTACCACCAATTTTAAAGAATTCAGGAATAGTGCTATTAGTACCTTTACGTATTAATGTCTCTCCTTTCTCTGCTTCTAATACAGCCATAGATCTAGGATCTGGTCCCAATGTTTGACCATACTGTTCTTCTGGTTCACCTTTAGTAGCACCATTAAACATATTCATCATATAGGCTGAGTTACCATATAGTTGATTAACAGCTTTAGCATTTTGAGTACCACCATATGCAGCTTGTGGCAAACTTGTGATTCTTACTTTTCTTTTCATTTCTCCACCCATCTGGGCAATTTTATTATAGTCACCGTATATATAATCAGTAGGTCTAAAATCAGGACCTAACCCGGCAGTGTTTGTTAAATAATCTCCTCTGTTACCTTGGTAATCTTCAGGTCTTACATTATATAAGTTATCAGATAAAAACTGATTTTTAAAATCAGATTGTGTATTTCTATCTTGAATCTTTCTAGCAACAGAACTAAATACATCTGTACCAGCTAATAGCATTGGTCCTATGTAAGGATTACCTAAATTGTTATTAGTATCTTTATTTTTAAAACCTTTAATATAATTATTTACATTTTGTCCCGCTACTATACTTTGAGGAGTAGATAATACTTCTCCTTCTCTTAATGTTTGTTCTTGATTACGAATATCTTGAGACATTCTAGAACCAGGAATACTAGGATCATATGTAGGAATACCAAAGTCTTTCTTTTTTCTAAAGAAATCACCAGTTATATTTAATTTTCCATTCTGCTTTTCCCACTCTTCTTTAGAAGGCATACCAGGATCCATCATGTATGGAGTAATAAAATTAGGTGTAGTTATTGGAGAAGGATAAGTCATAATACCTTTTGGTTGGATATTACTAATACCATCTTGAGCTTTTGGTAAACTCTTAACCCTTACTTTTCTTTTCATGTTAATTAATCTAAATACTCAATACCATAACCCTGACTAATAAGATTTTGAATCTCATTATCATCTAGTTCTAACATCTGTCCCTCTGTCATACCACCCATTTGTTTTTTCCAACTGGCAGAATTTTTAGCAAATGTAGCTCTTTTTACTTGTGTTGAGCTATAGTCTTCTTTATTTGCAAGTACGTGTCTAGCAAACTCTTGCACACCCATACCTGCTCTATTAGCAGAAGCTGTAAACTTTCCTTTGTTAGCAGGATTAATATAGATACCACCCTTCTTCATTTGAGGAGATTGCGCTTCTTGAATAGCTTGCATAATTTTCTGAATAGCTTCTTGTTGCTCTAAAGGTGGTAATGCTTGTAATTGTTGCATCAGTTGTTCAGGATCCATTTCAGTCATCTGAGCATACATCTGAATAGCCTGCATAACTGGATCTTGTTGTTGTCCACCCTGTTGATACATACTACCACCCTTCATCATATTATACATAGCATCCATATCCATTTCTCCACCATAAATATCTCCACCATATGCATAACCATAGTCATCCAACTTATCTAAGTTACCGGCTGCTGCAAAACGTGTACGAGCAATTTCAGCTGGCATTTTACCACCAACACCCATCTCTGGCATGTAGCCACCATAAGCCATATTACTCATGATCTTATTCTGTACATAGTCAGGTAAAGCTTGGAATCCAGCATTAGTAGGTTCACCACCATTTGCACGTCTACCCATTTTACGTAACTCTTTATTTGATGGTGTTGGTGTACCTTCATTATATGCATCTTTATTTTCAGCTTGCCATTTAGAATAACCTAATTGTTTTTGATATTGACGTATAGCATCAAAAGCTGTTGCACCAAGTGCACCCGTTGCAATAGCGGCTGTTTTTAAAACATCTCTTTGTTTTGCTTTTCTTTCTGCATCAAGAATAGATTGCATTGGATCAGCTTTTTGTACAGGATTTCCACCATACTCAAATCTTTGAGCTTGTCTATCAAAAGCTGATTTAGCTAGATTAGTACCTTGGTTTAATACTTTACCAGTAGTGGGATCTACAGCCTGACTAAATGTAGAACCTGAAGAAATATTTCCCTGAGGATTACTAAACATCATACGTCCTGTTTGATCTACTGCTGATGCTGGATTAGAAGATTGATAGTAAGAATAAATATCATTACGAGAAGGTACATCTTTAATACCAGACTTATTAAAGTTTTGAATTTGCTGATTATAGTATTGTTCAAACCTAGGATCATTATCTAAACCTGGAGACATGAATGTATTAATAGGTGCATCACTAACATCACCGCCTTCTGCCCATGTGCCAAAACGCTTATGCCAGTATAATGGTGAGAATGGATCTGTAGCCTTACTAGAATCTTTACCACCCATTCTATTCCAGAAATTCTTCTTACGCTTTTCTGAACCATGCTGACTAAAGTCTTTCATTCCCTTATAACCACCATGTACAATTTTATACTTATCACCTTTCTTAGCTAATACCATCCACTTCTTACCAGGACGGTTAGACTGTCTCTTAACACCTACTTTAGTAAAACCACGACTTCTGTATCTCTGAGGAATACCACCATTCTTCATCTCCTCTAATTCACCCATAGTTAAATCACCATCTTCCTCTTCCTCTTCCTCTCCTTCATTACCTTCATTAAATTGTAAGTAATCAGATACACTAGTAAGATAGTCATCAGCTAATGTGAGCTTGCTAGCAACCCAAGGTTCTATTTCACTCTCACCATTAATGAAGTTTTGTAATCTAGCAATCTTATCATTCATGGCCATTACTTGACCCATTGCCATTTCACCACCCTCATTATAATAGTTATCACGCATCATAGTACCTACACCACCCATTTGCATAGCTGGCATACCCATAACATTCATAGCTAATTTAGCCATTTGCATTTTATTACCAGTATCTTCACCATTATTTGCAGCTTGTCCAGCAGCCATAGCACCATTAAGCATAAAGTCACCAATAGCACTCATAGGATTATTAGCTCTATCTTCATTCATCTTTTGGTAGTAAGCTGCCATATTACCATCATAGTTAGGATATTGAAAAATCTCCTGATCTTGTAATCCACCACCAGTTTGTGCTTTTCTGTATCCACCACCACGACTCTTATAAGTCTTAACTAACCATGCTGAACCATAAGCTGAAGGCCATCTATCAAATTTAGATTTAGCTTCTGATTTAACTCTAGAATATAACTCAGGATTAGTAGGAACGTTACCACCCTTTTTCATTTCTACAGCTTGTGGATAGGCTTTAAAAAATGCTTCTTCTGTAGGGAACATCTTATAGAACTCCTTCTCAGATTTAACACCAGCCATTTTTAAAAATTTATCTTTCATTTTAGTTATTGTATTTGTTTAGCCAACTAGTTTGGCCGCCTTGTTTTTGTTCTTGTAATTGAGATGCTGCAGCTATTGGAGCACTTATACCCATGGCTGTATTAAACAAATTAGTTAAAGATTTATTATCTTTTAATAATTCAAAGAATCTACTTTGAACATTTGTTTTACCTTTTAAGCCATCAGAAATAATCTTATCCACCTGTGATTGTGTAACTGTAGGTCCTAAGTTATATTGAGAACGTAACTCATTTAATCTTGCATGCACTTCTGTAGGTTTAGTAAGATATTTATCATGTTTACTGATTCTTTTACTTATATCAAAAGGTTCTCTAAACATTTGTTTTGTTGATTCTGCTAAGCCCTGGTCACCTGTAGTTAACCAATGTGTTCCTTCATGAATTGTTGTTCCTTTTACTGTAGGTTTCCAATTACTAAATGGATTAAATTTACTATAAAAAAATTCAGGATGCTCAGGATAAACATTAGTATAACCACCCATATTATTACCATAACCACTATTTACACCTAAATATTTCTTATGTGCAAAAGGTATTTCTTCATTATATTTTAAACTTACAATTGGATCTTTTCTAAAACCATATTTTAATTCTGCATATTTTTCTTTAGACATACCACTTGCAAAATCAGATCCTGCAGATTTATTTAAATTTATTGTAGAGTTAGGTTTTTCAATAACATCTGTTACTACATTCTTTTTATAAATCGGCATTATTAAATCATCTGCAACAGCAGGATTATATATTTGTTGATTGAATCTTTGTTTTATTTCTGGTTGTGAATACCAATTTCTTAACCAGTCAACACCAGCTTGTTTTTGTAATTCAGCTTCTGATTTATTTAAAAATGCTTTTGGAATACCTTTATATATACTATTTGATAATGTATTTAATGGTCCACGTAATTCAGCAACAGCTGGAGCTAGATACAAAGCATTCATACCAGCATTTAATGCATTACCGGCAGCCTCACTAAAATTACCTTTAGCTAAATTATTTACACCCATTGCAGTGTTACCTACTAAATCAATTCCAGAAAATGGAAGAAATGCTGGGTTAACCATATCTAATACATAATCTAATGGATCAGCAGAACCTTTGCGTTGTTCTGCTTGAGATACAAATGAACTAGCTTCTCTAGCTTTTTCATAATCCGATTTAGTTTTACCCTGACTAATACTACCAACACGCTTAGCGTATTCAGCAGCTTCTGCTGCTTTTCTATTGGCTGCACTAACATTAGTATTTTGGGTAACAACTTTTGTGTTATCACTATAACCGGCATTACCAGCAGGACTAGTTCTTAAATATGGTTTACCAACATTAGGTGTCCAACCAGCCCAACCACCAGATTGATACTTACTCAACCACCCACCATATTTCTTACCCGGAGTATATTCTGTTATGGGTGTTTTATTATAATGAATAAGATAATCTTTACTGTTTAATTGTTCTGGTTTAATCCCTAATTTTTTTGCAATAAGTTCTTTAGCATTCTCATCATCATAATCTTTAGGTATTGGAAAATATCCTGCAAGATTAAACTTAGAAGGATCTTGTACTATATAAGTATCATCAGCTCCGTAACTATAATCAGGTGTTGAAACTGGTAATCCTGCTTTAACTAATCTATTCGCATAAGCAGATTCTGGAACTTTAGGAGCAAAACCATCAATAACTAAATTTTGTTTAGAATCTTCATTCCATCTTGATAAATTTACATTATGTAAATCAGCCCAATCTTTAATTTCTGGATTATTAAGCATCTCAACACGCATTTGTTCTGCACGATTCCACATTTGATTGGGTAATATATTTTTAATATCTCCAAATAAACTTATTTCAGGATTATTATAGTTACCAGGATACTGTATATAAT
>Ga0247723_1000671_pt1 | contig 22389 bp, 33 predicted proteins | sample MSEWelMarce5H_FC_FD_189079 | JGI IMG/M metagenome (GOLD analysis project Ga0247723, IMG submission 189079) | Subsurface sediment microbial communities from gas well in West Virginia, United States - MSEEL Well Study Marcellus 5H_FC | ecosystem: Environmental > Terrestrial > Deep subsurface >... | reverse complement strand
GCTACCCGTGAATATGCGATCCCTTACGGATACGCGACTAGCATTTTCTACGGCGACATCATTGGATTGACCCGTGGTAATGTACAGCGTTTGTCTGTTTCTACCGGTACTCTTGGTACTGTGACTGGTGTTTTCTTGGGTTGTTCTTATACAAACCCAACCACCAAACAAAAGCAGTTTGCTCAATACTGGCCCGGTGGCACCACCGCTGGTGACGCAGTTGCTATTGTTTGTGAAGACCCTGATCAAGTGTTCAAGGCTGTCGTTTGTTCTTCTGGTACTACTGTTGCTTCTGGCGCTCGCGCCATGATCGGCCAAAACTTGGCAATGATCAACAACACTGGTAACGTGAACACCGGCGACTCTGCTAACGCTTTGTTAGCTCCTAGCGATACACCCGCTACTACCGATGCGCTCCCAATTCGTGTTTTGGCTTTAGTGCCTGACACAGTTGTGACCTTGGGTTCTGCTACCTACACTAGCATTTCTACCGCTACTGTTACCTGCTCTGCATTGCCTTTCGCATTGCCTGTCGGTACAGACGTTGGTTCACTTGCTTCTAACGGTCAGTACATCCCCTCGGGTTCGTTTGTTGACACAGCAGCCACTGCTGGTTCAACTTCATTTGTGTTAAACCAAGCTCCTATAGCCGCTTTTGCTGCTAGTTCGACCATTGTGTTTGCACAGTACCCAGAGTTGCTGGTTAAGTTGAACTTCGGTCAACACCAGTATTACGCTGCTACCAGCATCGCCTAAGGAGTAAATACAAATGGCTATTTCACGCGCACAACTACTTAAAGAACTCCTCCCGGGTTTAAATGCTTTGTTCGGTCTTGAGTACGCTCGCTACGGCGAAGAGCACAAAGAGATTTACGAAACAGAAACTTCAGAGCGTAGCTTTGAAGAAGAAACAAAGCTGTCTGGCTTCTCTGCCGCACCAGTCAAAAACGAAGGTTCTGCCATCGCTTATGACAATGCACAAGAGGCATGGACAACTCGCTACAACCACGAAACCATTGCTTTGGGTTTCTCAATCACTGAAGAAGCGATTGAAGATAACTTGTACGACAGCTTGTCTGCTCGTTACACCAAAGGTTTGGCTCGTGCTATGGCTTACACCAAGCAGGTCAAAGGTGCTTCTGTATTGAACAACGGTTTCTCTGCCCTCTATGTGGGTGGCGATGGCGTTCCTCTGTTCTCTACATCACACCCATTGGTCGCTGGTGGCACTAACAGCAACACTCCATCTACTCAAGCTGACTTGAACGAGACTTCTTTGGAAGCCGCCGTTATTCAAATCGCTGCTTGGACTGATGAGCGTGGACTGTTAATTGCTGCAAAGCCTAAGAAGTTGATCATCCCACCAGCACTGCAATTCGTTGCTACTCGCTTGTTGGAAACCGAACTCCGCGTCGGTACTAACAACAACGACATCAACGCGATCAAGAACAATGGTGCAATTCCAGAAGGTTATTCAATTAACCACTTCTTGACCGACAACACTGCTTGGTTCTTGACAACTGACGTACCTAACGGTTTGAAGCACTTCGTTCGTACACCGCTGCAAAACAGCATGGACGGCGACTTCGATACCGGCAACGTGCGTTACAAGGCTCGTGAGCGTTACAGCTTCGGCTGGTCTGATCCTTTGGGCGTTTTCGGCTCATCTGGTTCATACTAAAAGAAAGGGGGTCACAAGCCCCCTTTTTTATTGACATCATAGAAATATGGTGTATATTCCAAACATCTGGGTGATTGACTCTACCGGACTGCCCCAGCAGACGATGCAACGATTGGTAGAGTTACTTTTGCATAAGGACTTTTGTCATGGCACGTTCCACATTTGATGGCCCAATTCTTTCGGGCACACAACGTTTTGGCGCATTTCGTAACGTAGGCTACGCAAGCCTCGTTCAATCAGCAACTTTAAACATTGCTAACACCACAGCAAACACTGCTGGTTTTGGTGGTTCTTCTGGTATCTTTGTTGATTCAAACGGTATCCCTAATACGGCAACAACCGTTTACACACCTAGCACTTCCACTACATTAACTGCAACCAGCATCCCTGCTGACTCTGCTACTGTGTATCGTGGTTTTGTTGCATACCTCCCCGCAGGTAGCCGCATCAATGACATCTTTGTTGATATTGGTGTTATCACCACCTTCACAAGCGGTACTTTGACCTCTATCCAAGTTAACGTCAGCAATGACTATGTTGCCGCTACAGGTACTTGCACATACGCACAAACTGCTGTTTTGACTTCTCCAGCAGTGGGTCGTCAATCATTCAATGCGTTTACTGCGACTCAGTTGGCTAACCAACAAGCAACTTCTACTGATATTGTTCAGTCAAATGGCGAGCCTAACTTGTCTCAAGTTGTGTTCACAGTAGCGTCGATCAACGGCACCAACGTGGCAATTACAGGTGGTACTTACTACTTCACAATCCGCTACACACAGCCTGATGGCAACATTGGTACAACTACAACTTACCCATACGGTAACTTTGACTAATCAGTCCTAGGGGCTTCGGCCCCTTGTTTTTAAACAAGGAGATTGGTTATGCAACAAACCGATGTTTTAGCAACACACGTTGAAGCTACTGGCACTATGGTTACCGGACGTGTCCGGGTTAAAGGCTATCAGTTTTTAGGTGCAGGTACGGCAGGGGATATTATTCTTCGAGACGGCGGTTCTGGCGGCACTATTCGGTTGCAATTTAACATTTCTGCAACCCCGTTAAACCCCCTATCTTTTTTAATTCCCGGAGAGGGTATTTTGTTTTACACGGATGTCCACGTAACTTTGCCAACTGGCGCAAAAATTACGGTGTTCTATGGCTAAATCCCCCGCATGGCAGAGAAAAGAAGGCAAATCGGAGAAGGGTGGCTTGAACGCCAAGGGGCGAGCCTCCGCGAAAAAGCAAGGGATGAACTTGAAACCGCCGCAACCAGAGGGCGGCTCAAGGCGCGACTCTTTCTGCGCCCGTATGAGTGGGATGAAAAAGAAATTGACATCCGCAAAAACAGCGAACGACCCGAACTCTAGGATTAACAAGAGTCTTAGAGCGTGGAACTGCGCTGATGGTGGATATGTGAACTCCGCAGATGGTATAGCCCAAAAGGGTAAGACTAAAGGCAGGATGTGCTGAAATGACTGATAACCACGAAACCGCTAAACAATTCATTGATGGGCTGTCGCTCATCACTGTTATTGGAACACTTACCGAAATGCTACCTTCACTATCCGCCATCCTAAGTATTATTTGGGTGGGTATTCGTATTTGGGAAACCAATACGGTACAGGGTTGGTTAAACCGCAAGGGGAACAAAGATGCCAGCGGTGAGTGAGAAACAAAAGAAATTCATGGACGCGGTAGCCCATAACAAAGGGTTTGCCAAGAAAGTGGGTGTACCCCAGTCTGTTGGCGCTGAGTTCAGTGACAAGAGTAAGGGAATGAAGTTTGGCTCTGGTGGCAGTGGCACTAGAGCAGATCGCCAAGTAGTAAACCAGCCAAAGACCGATCATGGCGCAATGGCACTTTTTAAACAAGGAGGCCGTATGGCTACAAAAATGAACCCCGGATTTATGGCAATGATGGCTAAGAAGAAGGACGCAAAGCCTTCAGCAATGGGCAAGCCAACAATGAAGGCCGGTATGAGTACCGCTAAGGACGGCATGAAAAAGCCTACTCCTATGGCTAATACCGACATGGCAGGTATGAAAAAAGGCGGTATGCCCATGAAGAAGATGGCTTCTGGTGGCATGGCTGCTTCTAGCATGGGCAAAGTTAAAACTGCCGCCCCTAGCAAAGATGGTGTAGCCTCTAAGGGCAAAACCAAGGGCATGATGCCTAAAATGGCTGGTAACAAAATTGGTACCGGCCCCGCCATGAAAAAAGGCGGAATGACTAAAAAATATTGCTAAGGAGCACATCATGGCAAGAGGAAAAGATTTAGCAGGATTAGCCGCTCTTGGAGCCTTGGGCATGATGCTGTCCAAAGGTAAAAAGGGTTCGGACACATCTGGTATGGATACCGGTGGCTTTGAAGGTATCAAGGACTTACCACGTAGAGATACTGGCATGTCTGAGAAGGAACCCGGTGGGCCAGACTTTGGTTCAGAAAAAGAACCGGGTTGGGATACAAAGCCTTCAGCAGCAAGTAAGCCAACCGTTTCACGCGCACGCGCAACCGCTCCCAGTTCTAGGTCTACTATTTCTGCTGACGATGAAGCTGGTATGAGTCGTGGCACTCGTCCCCGTGATCCTCGTAATGCTGAGGCTGGTATGAGTCGTGGTACTCGTACAACTTCAATGGCTGGCGCTGGTCGTGGTGTAACTATGCCAACCCAACCACAAGCAGACAGTACGACTGCTGAAGGTATGCGTAACTATGTACCACGTCGTACACCACAAGCCAACAGCACTACCGAAGAAGGTATGCGTAACTATGTGTCTCGTGCCCCCACAGGCATGGAGCGTGATACTTCTGAAGTTGACCGCGTTCGTAACCTCGCTGGTGCATTTAACGTCCCTATACGCCCCCGTGGTAGTGAAGACGGCTTCAAAAAAGGTGGCGCAGTCAAGAAGATGGCTTCTGGCGGTAAAGTCTCCTCCGCTTCAAGCCGTGCCGATGGTATTGCTCAAAAAGGCAAGACCAAAGGAAGGATGTGCTAATCATGGCTAAAGACTATAAATACGAAGACTCCACTCCGGTGGATGAGCCAATCCCCAAAGGGAAAGTAAAGGCTCAAGAACCCGGCAGTGATATTCGCGTTGATGGTAAGCCTTTAAAGGCTGAAGGTTACGCTAAACCTAAAAACGATTTAGACGCGCTTCAAAACGCCCGTGCTGAAGCCCACGCCAAAAATAAAGGCGTTACTGTTGACCAACTGCGTAAGAATATGTCTAACGAGTTTGATAAGCGTGTAAAAGCTGGCGAACTCTACGCTAAAGGCGGCATGACTGCTTCTTCCCGTGCCGATGGTTGCGCCCAACGTGGTAAGACCAAAGGCACTATGGTAATGTGTGGCGGTGGCTACACAAAGGGTAAAAAATGATGTCAAGTCGGGGTATGGGGGACATCAACCCCTCCAAGATGCCCAAGGGTAAGAGAACTGCCCGAAGGGATGACACCGACTTCACACAATACGCTGAAGGTGGAAAAGTTAACGCCGCTAACAATTACACAAAACCCGAACTGCGTAAGCGGATTGTGTCTCAAGTAAAAGCCGCAGCAACGCAGGGCACAGGTGCAGGACAATGGTCAGCACGCAAAGCCCAACTTGTAGCCAAGAAGTACAAGGCGGCAGGTGGGGGTTACCGAGATTGAAAGCGCCACAGCAGTCCTTAAAAAACTGGGGTGACCAAAAATGGAGAACCAAAAGTGGAAAACCGTCTAGTAAAACAGGTGAGCGATACCTTCCAGAAGCTGCGATCAAAAGTCTCAGCCCTGCTGAGTACGCTGCAACAACGCGTGCGAAACGCGCTGGCAAAAAAGCCGGAAAACAATTCGTAGCGCAACCCAAAACGGTTGCAAAGAAAACTGCAAGTTTTAGGTAAAAGGAAATATATGTCTCAATTCACTCTAACTGCTGAAGAAGACGCAATCGTTCTAGATGCTCTTCGTTCTAAAGCTATCCAATACGAAACTTTGTATGGTGCTGCTGACCCTACACTAGAAGCCTTGGTTGTTAAGGTTGCGGCTCAATTACCTGCTCCTATTGTTGAGCCTACTGAAGCGGAAATTGAAGCACACTTTGCCGAAGAAACCTCAACTCGTAAGAAGAAAGCCAAGTAATGGCAAATACCTCCGGAGCGTCCGCATTTAACCTCGACCTCACTGAGTTGGTCGAGGAGGCGTTTGAACGCGCCGGTAGTGAACTGCGCACTGGATATGACCTGCGCACTGCGCGACGTAGCCTTAACATCATGTTTGCTGATTGGGCAAACCGTGGCATCAACATGTGGACTATCGAGCCGGGGTCTATCACCCTAGTTCCCGGTCAGAACACATACGCCCTGCCAAACGATACGATTGACTTGCTTGAGCATTTGATTCGTACAGATGCAAATAACACGTCTAACCAAGCCGACTTGACAATCACGCGTATTAGTGTTTCTACGTACGCAACTATCCCCAACAAGTTAACACAAGCCAGACCTATTCAGGTTTGGATTCAGCGTTACAACGGGCAGACTTCGCCTATAACATCTACGCTGACAACAACAATTACCTCCACCGACACGTCTATCGTGTTGAGCGATGTTACGGGTTTACCTGCATCTGGGTTCGTGAAGATTGATAACGAGATTATCAATTACGGGTACATCACCCAGAACACAAACGCTATTAGCGGTACGTTGAATAATTGCTTCCGTGGGCAACAAAACACTATTGCGGCGGGGCATACGGCTACGGCTACTGTGTACTGGCAACAAGTACCAGCTATAACTGTTTGGCCTACTCCCGACAACTCACAAGCGTACACATTTGTGTATTGGCGTCTACGTCGCACCCAAGATGCTGGTGGCGGTGTGAACATCATGGACGTGCCGTTTCGTTTTATTCCTTGTATGGCGGCTGGTCTGTCGTACTACATCGCTGGCAAAGTACCACAGGGTATGGAGCGTATAGCCATGTTGAAGGCACAGTATGACGAGGCTTGGGAACTTGCCGCGTATGAAGATCACGAGAAAGCAGCGTTGCGTTTGGTTCCTAGACAGACCTACATCGGGAGGTAGTCATGGCTACCAAATATAAATCTGTATTAGAAAAGCACCCACCGCATGGGTCCGAGGCTTGGAAACGGCTAAAAGAAAAAGAACAAGCTATTGAGCCTGATACGACTTTAGAAGGTTTATTGATTGCGCCAGCTAGGGCTGGTTATACGGCGTTGAAAAGTGCTACCAAAAGACCGACTACTAGAACAATAGAAACCCCAGAAATAGGGTCTGGGATTGCTCCAGATAGTGTATGGAAGAACGTCGGTTGGGGCACTAGTCAAGCTGAAAGACAAGAAGCTAAAAAACAAGCTGAAAGAGCCACTAATAGTTATATGATGGATAACGCTTTAGTAAACTCGGCAGAAAGAGCCACTAAAAATCTTGCCGGTGAAGCAGGGGCGAGGTCAGCGGTTGACCGTAATCAACGTGATGAACAGAGTAAAGTTAAGCAATTACGGCTTGAGCAACGTATTGAAGAAGAGAATAACAAACCAATGCTAAAGAGAGGCGGTAAAGTAACTGCTTCTAGCCGTGCGGATGGGATTGCTGCAAGAGGTAGAACGAGAGGCAGGGTTCTCTAATGGGTAATCGTTTTGCTTCTGGCAAATATGCGATTTCGGAGTGTGACCGCTGTGGTCAGCGGTTCAAGTTGAAGGTTCTGAAGACTGAGATTATCAAGTTAAAGAACTACAATTTGCTGGTATGCCCAGAGTGTTGGGACCCAGATCATCCGCAGTTGCAGTTGGGTATGTTCCCTGTGGACGACCCACAGGCTTTGAGGAATCCTCGCCCCGACAGAAGTTACATAATTTCTGGCAACAGTGGATTGCAGACGAATGTGAGTGGTGGTACTACACAAAGTGGTACTGGGACAAATGAAGGTGGTAGCCGAATCTTCCAATGGGGTTGGGCACCAGTAGGCGGGTCAAGCAGTTTTGATGCGTCATTGACGCCAAATAACTTGGCTTTATCGGTGCAATTAGGTACAGTTACGGTAGCAACAACTTAGGAGTTGAAAATGGACAAGAAAGACTTAAAGCAGGACAAGAAAATGATCGCGGGCGCTGTGCACAAGCACGAGAAAAAATTGCACCCCGGCAAGCCAATGACTAAGTTGGCTAAAGGCGGTGTTACCAGCAAAGCTATGAAGGCTGTGGGTCGTAACGTTGCACGCGCTAACAATCAACGCGGAGGCTAATATGGCTAAATTCAGCATGAAACAAGGCGGCAAAGAAGTTGGTTCTGCCAGCGTCTACGCGCAACCACACGATATGTCTGGTAAGGCTGTAGGTTCTGATATTGGGTACAAGACTGACCCTAACAGTATGTCTGCTAGTGAGTCCACACCCGGTGGTATGCCCGCTCGTCGTGTAAGTGGTGGCAACCCAGCTAACACTAACGTCAAAACTACCGGCATCAAGATGCGTGGTACGGGCGCGGCTACTAAGGGCGTTATGTGCAGAGGACCGATGGCGTGACCTACACGGAACTAATAACAGCGATTCAAACGTATACAGAAAATACGTTTCCGTCTACCACTTTGGCGGACAACACTGTTGTGTCTTCAACGACTCAACTGAATCGCTTTATTACTCAAGCTGAACAGCGTATATACAACTCTGTTCAGTTTCCGTCGTTACGTAAAAACGTAGTAGGCAATTTGACATCTACCAATAAATATTTGTCTTGCCCTGATGACTTCTTGTCCACCTACTCTTTAGCTGTAGTCGATGCTACCGGTGCGTATGAGTATTTGTTGAATAAGGACGTGAACTTCATTCGTCAGGCATACCCCAACCCAACAACAGATACTGGGATTCCTAAATACTACGCACTGTTTGGGCCAACTGTTAACGGTAGCGGCACAATCACCAATGAACTCTCATTCATGGTTGGACCGACCCCAGACTCTTCTTACACAGTAGAACTGCACTATTACTACTATCCTGTATCTATTACTGTTTCTTCAACCGGTCAGACTTGGCTGGGCGATAACTTCGATACTGTTCTGTTATACGGCTCACTGGTTGAGGCGTACACCTACATGAAGGGTGAGACAGACATGATGGCTTTATATGATGGTAAGTACAAGGAAGCCCTTGCACTTGCTAAACGCCTCGGTGATGGTCTGGAGCGTAGCGATGCTTATCGCTCTGGTCAGGCTCGTGTGGCTCCGCTACCTCAGAATAACGGGGTTCAATAATGGCGTTCACGGGTAACTTCACTACCAATACGTTCTTAGTTGGCTTGCTTGATGGCACGTTTGATTTTGGTACTGGCACAACACAGGTCTACAAGATTGCGTTGTATACCAACGCGGCTACGTTAGATGCTACGACCACGGCTTACACAAGCACAGGTGAGGCATCAGGTGGAAATTACGCGGCAGGGGGGCAGACTCTGGCAGTTTCTCAAGTCCCCACGATCGGTAACCAAACTGGAATGGCTACAGCCTATTTATCTTTTACAAACGCCGCATGGACAGGCTCAATCACCGCAAGAGGTGCATTGATTTACTTGGATAACGGTACAACAAACCCCGCAGTATGCGTGCTTGACTTTGGTTCAGATAAGACCTCTACGAGTACATTCACTGTACAATTCCCCGCAGTCACTAACACGTCTGCAATCATCCGCATCTCTTAATAGGAGCACATATGCAAAACGAACTTTCTAACTTTGGCGACCATGCAGTAGCAACGCTACAAGCAAACGCTTCTATCCCAGAGGGCATGGGTGTTGACGGCTACTATAAAGTAGAGTGCCGCGATGCTGATGGCAAACTCAAGTGGAACGAAGAATTCCCTAACTTAGTTGTAGCTGTTGGTAAGCAGTTGATGCTTGATACCTTACTACGTACTTCTGGTACTTACACAACTGTTGGCCCATTCTTAGGCTTGATCAACAACAGCACTACGTTTGCAGCCGCAGACACCATGACTTCTAAGACATGGACTGAGTTGACTACTTACACCGTTGGCGGTTCTGGCGTACGTGGTACTGCTGTATTTGCAGCAGCCTCTTCAACTGGCACAACACCATCAAACGTAACAACTTCTACAGCAACAGCAATTACCTACACGATGACTGGTTCTGCTACTGTGTATGGATGCTTCTTGGTAACAGGCACAGGCGCTGTCAGCACACTCTCTAGCACTGCGGGTACTTTGTACTCAGAAGGTAACTTCAGCACTGCCAAGACTGTTACTTCCGGCGATACTGTCAGCGTTACTTATTCGACTACCGCGACATCTTAATAAAGGAGTCTTAAATGGCTCTCGTTCTAGAAAACCGTGTTCAAGAAACGGGTACGGCTAACACCACTGTAAGTTTCACGCTTACTGGTGCGGCTGCTGGCTTTCAGACATTCGCTGTTATTGGTAATACCAATACGACGTACTACGCGGCTACTGATGCTTCTGGTAACTGGGAAGTTGGTCTGGGCACGTACTCTACTACGGGGCCTACGCTCACGCGTACGACCGTCTACGCTTCTAGTAACTCTGGAAGCGCGGTTACTTTTAGTGGCACTTGCAACATCTTTGTTACTTACCCATCTGGTCGTGCTGTATATGAAGATGCGTCGGGTAACGTAAGCGCCCTAGGCACTATATCTTCCGCTACTTGGCAAGGCACAACCATAGGCGTGGCTTATGGTGGCACAGGTGTAACCGCTTCTTCTGGCGCAACTTCGGTAATGTTGCGCGATGCCAACCAGAACGTAGATGTAAACAGGCTTAATCAATCAAACTCTTCTGTCTCAGCAGCGGGCGGTACAACTGCGTTAACAGCGGCTTCTAGTTATTCACAGACATTAAACGGCACGGGCAACCAGACCTATACGATGCCTGACGCTACTACTTTGACTACAGGTGTGGCGTTTGTGTTCAACAACAACGCTACTGGCACACTGACATTGCAAGACTACGCTACTGGCGCTATTGGCACTATCACCGCTGGCGGTGCGGTTGAACTTGTATTGCTATCTAACGGCACAACTGCTGGTACATGGGATGTCCACGGATTCTTGCCAGAAGCAGTGACTTGGGGTACTAACGCTCTTAACCTTGGTACTACGGTTATCACAAACGGTACGTGGAACGGCGGAACTATTCCTACAGGCTACGGTGGCACAGGCTTAACAACCTTTACTGCGGCTAACGGCGCTCTCTATTCCACTTCTGCTTCTGCTCTTGCGGCTGGTACTTTACCTGTGGCGGCTGGTGGTACCGGGTCAACATCAACAACATACTGCAATTTAGCAAGCAACGTCACGGGTACTTTGCCCGTTGCAAACGGCGGCACAGGCGCTACTACTCAGACAGCATACGCTGTGCTTTGTGGTGGAACTACTTCCACTGGTGCGTATCAATCTATTGCTGGTGTTGGTACGGCTGGGCAGGTGCTGACTTCTAATGGCGCAAGTGCGTTACCTACATTCCAAGCGGCGGCTGGCGCAACCATATCGGATGACACTACTACAGCCGCTACCTACTATCCAACTTTTGCTACAGCCACATCTGGGTCTCTCACCTCAATAAAAGTCTCGAGCACCAAACTTACCTACAACCCAAGTACGGGCACTATGTCTGCTACGGTGTTTTCAGCGTCTTCAGATGAGCGGCTAAAGACTAATTGGCGCGATGTTGCCCCCGACTTTGTTGAACAGTTGGCTGGCGTTAAAAACGGTATTTTTGATCGTACAGACTTTGAAACTACCGAGGTTGGTGTTGGTGCTCAGTCCCTTCAAAAAGTTTTAGAGCAAGCGGTTATTGCTGGCGAAGACGGCACTTTGTCTGTGAACTACGGTGGCGCGGCTCTCGTTGCGGCTATTAAGTTAGCTGAACGGGTTGTGGCTCTTGAGGCGCGATTAGCTGCGCTGGAGAAGTAATGTTTGGGATACCTTCCCTTGGCGTAACACCTTTTGCTTCTCAAGCAAACAACGCCTTTTCGTTTTCCGTGGCGGAAAACATTGGCATGGCGGATTTCAGCACCCAATCACAAGTACTATTTAACTTAATCGCCGAAAATATAGTTGTAGATGACGTTGACAACGACGTAGGTGGTAACTTCTTTGCTGGTGTGGTTGAGAGTTTTACTTTTGACGATTCGAGCACTCAGCAGTCCGCGTTCCTTCAAACCATAGCAGAGAACTACACCCCCGCTGACACCCCAACAATAGCCGCTCAGTTTGCCGTATCCCAGTCTGAAGATACAACGGTGACAGATGTTGTGGTGTCTTTTTTAGCGGTATTACAAACCATTACAGAAAACTTCAGTGCGGATAACGCGCAGGCCATAGCCGCTCAGTTTGCCTCTTCTATTACAGAAGACACCACGGACTTGGATGTACTGGCTATCACAGCGCAGTTCCAATCGGCAATCACCGAAGCCCTAACAAGTGAAGACGCCCCTACGATTGCCGCACAGTTTGCGGTGAGCTTGACAGAAGACTTAACTTCCGAAGCGGACTATCTTGCCGGTTTAGTAATTTTGTTTAGTATTACAGAGGCGTTAACTTCCGCTGACTCCAGCACTCAGCAGTCCGCATTTGTGCAAACCATAGCGGAGAACTTCAGTCCAGCGGATGTCATAACAATCCTTGCTCAGTTCAAGGCGGCGATTGCTGAAAACGTTGTCATGGCGGATAATCAAGCTGTATCAGGCTGGATTAAGATTATTGATGCACAGACAGTTGTCTGGACAACCATAAACAACTCACAATGAGGTAGAACATGTCAGCAACATACTCAACCAATTTAGCCTTAGAGCTTGTAGGCACGGGTGACCAAGCTGGTAACTGGGGTGCGACCAACAACTTGAACCTTGGTACGCTGATTGAACAGGCTATTTCTGGTTACGTAACTCAAGCCGTTTCCACTGGTACGGACACCACAATGACCATCCCTCAAGGGGCGTCAAATACAACCCTTAACGCAAGGAACATGTTCATTGAGTTGACTGGCACAGGTGGAGCAAGCACTAACTTAATTGTTCCTGCTAACAAGAAACTGTACTTCATCTACAACAACACGTCATCTGGGCAGGTCACAGTCAAGGTAAGCGGGCAGACGGGTATATCAGTTGCAAATGCTACTAAAGTTATTTTGGTGTCCAACGGTACAGATATTGTTAACGCCACAAGTTACATTTCTTCAGTACAAAACATAACTGGAAGTGCTGGCAGTATTGCAAACGCAGGTGGGTGGAACGTAACACCAACCGGTACAAAGTTGTACTTCAATTACAACGGCACTAACGTAGCATCGTTGGATTCATCTGGTAACCTAATAACCCTCGGCGATGTCAGTGCCGGTGGAACACCCTAAAGGAGTAAAACATGGCAGTTTCAATAAGCGGCACAACCCTTACGTTTAACGACGCAACAACGCAGACTACTGCACGGACTTCGTCAAACACAGTTACATCTATTGTTGCTGGTACTGGTATTACTGTTAGTGGCGCTACTGGTGCAGTAACAGTCAATGCGTCTGGTTCTGGCACAGTAACCTCAGTATCTGGAACAAACGGACTAACTGGAACTGTTACGACAAGTGGTTCACTAAGTATTGATACATCTTTTAACAGTATTGGAACGCAGGCGATATTGTGTAATTTTTCAAGCCGAACTTTTTGTAACGGCACAGTAGCAGGGTCAAGTCTTGGGTATTGGTCCGCTAGCCCCGGTGGTGACCAAGGTGCCCCTTATGGTTCTACACGAAGAGATTTTAACGTATCAGCACCCGGAACTGGCTCTGGTGGATACGTAACTACAACTGCGGCTTCAGGCACATGGAGAACGTTATCTGGAGCGGTAGGTAGAAGTTATGACCCTTGTCCTAATCAAACCCAAGTATATTGGGGCTTATGGATTCGTATTTCTTAAAGAGAGGTAAAAAATGTTTACTATTCAAACAGTTACAGATTTGCAATGGTGTGATGTAGAACACACATTTTTTTCATGCAATGTTAAATATGCAGAATTTAATGAAACACATCCAACGGGCGTAAATGCTACAGACCCATATGGTCATATCCAAGAATTATGGGTAAAAGGCAATGCGGGTGAATATGGCGTTATTGCTGAATATGTACCACCACCAAAACCACCAGTTTCTGCTAATGCGGATAATAATCAACCAGCAACAACAGGCTCACAAACTCTATGACGTACGGGATATATCCAAACTCTACACCTGAGTTTCGTATGCTTCACAAAGCCGACGGAACAATGGCAATGCAAGTTAGATATATCAACACACCAATGGGTTATGTTGGTAAGTGGCTAGATGTGAAAACGGAAAAAGAAAATGACACAAGCAGTCAGCCCGAAACATCAAGTCACTTATGATGGTGCAAGCGTTAATGTGTATCACGTTAACAAAGGCGAGGGGCTACCACGCCACGATCATACATACGCGCATTTAACTATTTGCCATGCTGGAAGTTGCGTCATACGCAAAGAAGGTATAGAAAAAATCATTGACAAAAACACACAACCCATAAATCTTAAAGCCGCAGAATGGCACGAGATCGAAGCCTTGGAAGATGGAACTGTTTTTGTTAATGTTTTTTCTGAGGGTAAGTACTAAGGTGTGGACCCTTTCACTCTTCTCATGGCGGCCCAAACCGCCGTTGGCTTTATCAAGCAGGGGTGCGCTCTCCTACATGAAGGGCGTATGGAGCTTGAAGGGGCTAAGAAGACAGCCGAGCAGGTCATTGGCGATGTCAAAGCAATCAAGGGCATTTTTGATTGGTTCATTGGTCTATTCGTTAGTAAACCAGCCAAGCCAACCGAAGAAAAGCCTGTGGCAAAAGCGAAAGCCAAAGCCACAACCAAACAGCAACAGTCTTACGAGGAACTTGAACTCAAACTCATCAGCGAGATTGGGGCAAACCTCGGAGTCCTCTTTGACACGCAACAACAGATTAACAACCATTACCTTGAACTAGAGGAGACGAGCAAAACCAACTACGACCCAACGCAAAACACCAGCAAGAAAGCGGTGGAGCGCGTGCTTATAGAGCTTCAGATGGAGAAGTTGCTAGAACAGGTTCGTGAGGCAATGGTCTACGCGCCAGCGGAGTTAAAGAACTTGTATAGCCGATTCCTCAAGATGCACGCCAGAATTGAACAAGAACAAGCGTGGGCAAGGTCAGAGACAATACGCAGGAATAGGTTGGCAAGGTGGAAGCAAGAGCAAGACGAGATTCGGGTTATTGAAACAATAAGTGGGGTGATTGCCGTGATGTTCGTATCAATGTTTTTTGGGTGGTTCATGTGGCAACTACGAAACTTGTCTGGTGGATTTTGATAGGGGTAGCAATATGTATTGTCGTAGGAGTAACTTCGATGGCATACGTAGAAACCCTATATATGAAAGCACAACTCAAACAAGAGATCAAAGAGTTGCGCAAACTTAAACGTGAATTAAAGGAGCAGAAATGAATTGGGCAGATGTATTAAAAGCGGTCATTCCTATCATTGTGGCATCCCTTGCTTGGCTCTTGGGGCAGGTCAATGACTTCTCCACGCGGTTGACACGAATCGAAGGCGCTATGCCTGCATTGATTACCAAAGAGGGTGTTCCCACCGATTCCCCGCTTTCAGCCGAGCGTCGTCATATTTTAAAAGAAGAAATTTACAAGGACATCCACCAGCTTCAAGTCAAGGTTCAACTGCTGGAAGAACGTGAAAAAATGGGAGCCAAGAAATGATGACACTATTCTCAACCCTGCTGTCTTTCCTGATGGGCGGGTTACCCAAACTGATGGACTTCTTTCAAGACCGTGCAGACAAGTCGCATGAACTAGCCTTGGCGCAGATGCAGACCGAAAGAGAACTGGCTTTACGTAAGGCCGGTTTAGAAGCCCAAGAGCGCATCGAGCATATCCAAACAGAGCAGATTCAGATTAACGCTGAAGTGACCAACGCACAGACTGCTATGCAAGAGCGTCAAGCCCTATATGCCCACGACATTGCTATCGGTCAAGGTGCTAGTCAGTGGGTAACTAACGCCCGCGCTATGGTGCGCCCTGCCATAACTTATGGCTTGTTCATTTTGTTTGCCTTTGTAGAAATCTTTGGCTTTTGGTTTGCTTTCTACAAGGAAGTGCCGTTTGAAGTTGCGTTAGACCTGCTTTGGGATAACGAGACACAAATCATATGGGCATCTGTGGTGTCGTTCTGGTTTGGTACACAAGCATTTGGCAAGAAATGAACCTGTCAGACAAAGCCTTGAAGATGATTACGCACCATGAAGGTGTGCGTCAGAAGCCTTATCGCTGCCCAGCCAAACTGTGGACGGTGGGGGTGGGGCATGTCTTGTACCCAGAGCAAGGCAAGATGAAGATAGAAGACCGTGACGGGTTTGCCCTTAAAGACGCAGACAACCGCACATTCAGCATGGAAGAAGTCAATGGAATTCTTAAAGCAGATTTGGCTCGGTTTGAGCGAGGTGTGGTTCAGTTCTGTCCTGTTCCCCTCACTCAAGGTCAATATGATGCTCTCATATCTTTTAGTTTTAATGTTGGTCTGGGAACACTACAGCGTTCAACCCTCCGTCAAAAGGTTCTGCGTGGGGATATGGAAGGCGCTGCGGAAGAACTCTTGAAGTATTGCAAGGCGGGTGGCAAAATACTCAAAGGGTTGGAGAATCGTCGCAAAGACGAGCGTGCCCTGTTCTTAGGATAAAAAATGCCATTACAGAAACTACAGTTTAGACCCGGCGTTAACCGCGAAGGCACTACCCTATCTAATGAGGGTGGTTGGTATGACTGCGACAAGGTACGTTTTCGTTCCGGTTATCCTGAGAAGATTGGCGGATGGCAAGTTGACGGTGGTGTTTACTTCCCCACAGTTCCTGTTACAACGTTGACGGCTACTAGCGGAACAGATACAGCGGCCTCAGTACCAAGTGGGACTGGCGTATATTGGGGCGTAGCTCGGTCTATGTGGAATTGGATTAACTTAGTTAGCTACAACCTATTAGCCATTGGCACTAACTACAAATATTATATACAAAACTCTAGTGGCGGCGCGTTCAACGACGTGACCCCTATCCGTGCTACTACATCGGCGGGGGATGTAACTTTTTCAGCCACATCTGGTTCCCCCACTATTACTGTTAGCGACACAAGCAGTGGTGTTCAAATTGGAGACTTTGTTTGTTTTACTGGCGCAGTTTCTCTTGGGGGCAACATTACTGCCGCAGTTCTAAACCGAGAGTACCAAGTACAAACTGTACCTACTATTAGCACATACACAATCACTGCTTCTGTAAACGCAAACGGAAGCGATTCTGGTAATGGTGGTAGTGCTACGGTAGGAAACTACCAGATCACATCTGGTAACTCAACATTTACTTTTGGTACGGGCTATGGTGCGGGTGGATACGGCGGTTCAACTGGGCCTTCTGCTGCAACTACGATAAATGGTGGCACTGCGGTTACTGCAAGTTCTACTACTGCTATCACTGTAGTCTCTACAACAGGCTTTGCGGCAAGCGGAACTATTTGGATTGGCACCGAGGGTATAACCTATACGGCAATTACAGGCACTACCTTCGCTGGCACGATAACTCGTGGTGTAAATAGCACTGCGGCGGCACATGCAGATGGTTCTGCAATTTATCAGTATCCATCAACTGCTACAGGTTACGGTTCTCCTGCAACTACTGGTGTAGGTATTCAGCTACGCCTATGGAGCCAGTCTAACTACGGCGAAGACTTGGTATTTAACCCTCGCGGCAACCCTATGTACTACTGGGCTAACAACTCAAGTCCAAACGTGTTTGACCGTGGGCAACTTATTGCGGCAGGTGTCGGTGTAGTTACAAAGTCAGGCACATTTACCCCCGATGCTACCTGCCCTTCTGTAGCTAATTTTGTATTGGTCTCTGACTCGTCACGCTTTACATTTGCTTTTGGTTGTAACGACCCGACAGGCGTATACGCTACAACAGCGCAAGACCCATTACAAGTTCGCTGGTCCGATCAAAATACTTTAGTCACATGGCTACCTGCTATTACTAACCAAGCAGGGGGTATTCGGTTAAGTCACGGCTCCGCTATTGTTACTGCTATACAAGCACGACAAGAAATTTTGGTGTATACGGACTCAGCGGTTTATTCGTTCCAGTACCTTGGTGCTCCATATGTGTGGGGTAATCAACTTCTTGCGGATAACATTTCTATTGTTAGTCCTAATGCTGTAGCTACAGCTAACAACGTCACATACTGGATGGGCACCGATAAGTTCTATACATATTCTGGTCGTGTAGAAACGCTACCGTGTGCTTTGCGTCAATACATCTACACTAATATCAATGTGCAGGAAGCGTTTCAATTCTTTTCTGGTACAAACGAAGGCTACAACGAAATCTGGTGGTCTTATGTATCTCTTACGGGTACTACTTCAACCGGTGAAAATGGGACAGGCACTGCGGCAACTCCAAATGTATTAGTTGACCGGTATGTAATCTATAACCACCTTGAGCGTACTTGGTACTACGGTACTTGGGACGGCACAACTGTGCGCCCACGCACTGCTTGGTTAGATAGTCCGTTGCGTTCTGAGCCTATGTCGGCTATTGGGTATACCTCTAGCGGTGCATACACAAACGGCGCTCTTGTATACCAAGAAACAGGTGTGGATAACAACGAGACTGGCACTCCAGTTGCGATTGACGCTTATGTTCAATCTTCGGACTTTGATATTGGTGACGGCCATAATTTTGGTTTTGTGTGGCGTCTTATACCTGACGTCACTTTTGACGGCTCCACCTCAGCAGCGCCTTCCGTTAACTTTACGGTCCGCCCACGTCAAAACCCCGGTGCCAACTATGGCGACTCCGACAACCCAGCGGTAACCAGTGCGCAATCATATGCAAGCACTACGGCATATAACGTCCAACAATTTACTCAACAGATATACGTACGTATTCGCGGACGTCAGATGGCGTTCAAACTTGAGTCAAATACATTAGGCACACAGTGGCAACTAGGTGCTCCACGTATTGATGTTCGCGCTGATGGTAGGAGATAAGTATGGCAAGCAAAGGTGTAAGCGCCCCACGACTTCCAGCCGCTCCGGTTGAATATGACCAGCGTTTTGTAGATGCTCTGTTGAGTATTCTTCGCCAGTATTTTAATGCACTGGATAACCCCGGCCCAATAATAGTATCCACACAAAGAACACCCGCTAGTGGTGGGTTTCCTGCACAAGTCATTTCTGCGTTAAGTTGTTCTACACCGACCCTAGCGGGTGCGCCAGCTATTAGCTTGCCAACACAAGCGGATTTTGCTAACTTGCGTTCAGGTGATATTTACTACGATACGTCTGGTGGGGCTGCATCTAGTTACCCATTAAGGATTAAGGCGTGATAAACTCGATTAACCCCCCATCTACGAGGCAAAAATGAGCCTAGAACTTGCTGCCAAACATATAGCCCACAAAGGTCGTGGACCCGACACTACGCTTGTCCACATGTCCCGCGATGAGGTGAAGAGCCTTAACGACTTGGCTATGGCGCATGGTGGTCAACTAACTATCAATCCACAGACTGGTCTGCCCGAAGCAGGGTTCTTGTCTTCTATTCTTCCAATGGTCGCGGGCGCGGGATTGATGGCTGTTTCTGGCGGTGCTATAAACCCAATGACAGCGGGATTACTTGTTGGCGGTGGTAGTTATTTAATGAACCCAAATAAAGGTTTAATGGGTGCGTTATCGGCTGGTCTGGGTGCTTATGGTGGCGCAGGTTTAGCCGGTGGGTTATCAGGTCTTGCTACTTCTGAAGCTGGACTAACGGCACAGACCGCTGCTACTGAAGGTGCTCAACAAGAAGTAGCAAGACAAACTGCGCAACAACAGGCACAACAACAACTTGCTATGAACTCCGGCTATGCAAACATAGACCCGGGGGTAGTAACTCCATCAGCATTACCTGCTGACCAGCTTGCAACAATAAAAAGCAATATCGTAAATGAACAACTGTTGGCTAATCCACCGCCTACAGGGTTTGACGCAGTGAAACAAGGCGCTAAGTCTTTATACGACAACCCAACAGCAGATAAATTTAAAGCCATAGGTGGTGGAAGCTACTCTGGTTTAGCCAGAATGGGGTTAGCGGCTGCGGCTCCTGCTATAACGGAACCGGCGAAATTTACACCTCCCCCTACATCTGCTACCGCTGGAAAACAAGTTGTACCGCATTACAAGTTTAGCCCCGGTATGCAAACACCTACGCCTACTGCCAGTCCAACTGGCGTAGAAAACGTATATTTCAAACCACAATACACCGCCCTTTCTGACGAAGAGGCTAAACAGATGTACCCCGGTTATGGTGCGTATGTTCCCCAAACTGCCGCAGATGGTGGACTTATGGGTTACGCAGGGGGCGGTCCAGTAGAACAAATGTCTAACGACAACGCTATCGGCGCTAATACGGGTTTTCCACAAGCCTACCTGCATAACAATGCTTACGCTACCCCATACCAAACTCCTATCTCTCAGAACGTATTGATGGGTGCGGGTGATGTATCGGTTGACCCATACACGGGTGAACAACGCATGGCGGCTGGTGGCGTGTCTTATGACCCACAGACTCAACGCTATACAGGCGGTATTGCCGACGCAATTAAGCCAGAAAACCGTGATGTAAATATCTATAACGACACAGGCGGTCCCGGTTCTGGCGGTGGCCCAGCTTCGTCGGGAGCACCTTCGAGTTCTACAGGGCAGGGAGTAAGTAACACCGCACAAAGTGTTGGTCTAGGGATGATGGGTCTTGGTCAAGCACCCGGTGTTGTTTCTGGTTTAGCTGGCCTTATAGGTCAGGCGATTGTTGATGGGCAATTAGGTTCTATGTCAGATGTCGCCGCTGCAATCGCAGCAGCAAATGCTGGCGGGCATAGTGTTACATCAGATGCAAGCGGAAACGTTTCTGTAAGCCCCGGCCCCAGTTCTAATGGGATGGGTGTTGCTACTGACGGTAGTGATGGTGGAGGCGCTTCCGGCGGCGGTGATGGAGGTGCCCCCGGTATGGGTGGCGATGCTCGTGGGGGTTACTTATCTCATGGGCGTTTTGACCAGCGCCCACGTATGGCTATGGGGGGTATCTCAGATGCGGGATATAACTTGGGTGGCTATTCTGATGGTGGTCGCTTACTTCGCGGGCCGGGCGATGGCGTATCTGATTCGATTCCTGCCGTGATTGGTAAGAAGCAACCTGCTCGTTTGGCTGATGGTGAATTTGTAGTTCCCGCCCGTATCGTGTCAGAGTTGGGCAACGGTTCAACCGAGGCTGGCGCACGCAAACTGTACGCCATGATGGACAGAATCCAAGCGGCTCGTGGTAAAACTGTAGGTAAAGGTAGAGTGGCAAAGAACAGCCGGTCTGAGAAGTATCTCCCTGCGTAGACATGCCACTACACCACGTCCACCCTAACTATCTGCCTAATGTATGGCCTGTTGCCCTACCCTTGCTAAAAAAAGCGATGGACTTAGAGCCCGGGTCACACAGTGAACAGTTTATTGAGTACAGCATCCGTACAGGTAAGACACACTTGTTGGTGTGGGAAGAGCCCGATGAAGGCATTACTGGTGCTTGTACAGTTGAGTTTATTGACTACCCGATGGAGCGCGTTGCGCATGTAAACCTGATGGGTGGTAAAGGTATTGTCAGGGACTATGTGTTTGAAGAAGCTAAAAACTTCATGCGACTCAACGGTGCCAAGAAAGCCCAGTGCTGGGCAAGGGGCACACTGGTTGATATGTACAAGAAAATGGGTATGGAAAACACCCACCAAGTAATGAGGGTTGATCTATGAGAACAAGTTATTCACGCCGTGAACTCTACGCATTAGGCGAGCCGCTTGGGGACAGCGCCACCTATTTAAAAGCCGATGGGGGTCTTGTCCTTGGTGATGGTGGTGGGGGTGGCGGCGGTTCACAACCTGCATCGTCTACTACACAGACCCAAGACTTACCTGATTGGGCGAAGCCGTATGCGCAAGACGTACTGTCCAAGGGTAAGGCAGTAACTGACCTTGACCAGAATCCATACCAACCTTATGGTGGCGAGCGCATTGCTGGGTTCGACCCGATGCAACAGCAAGCGTTCCAAGGTGCGCAGAATATGCGCGTTGCGCCTCAGATTGGTCAGGCTACTGCCGCATCGGTCGGTGCGGGTTTGGGTGGGTTTGATGTAGCTGGGCAATCTACTACTGGGGGATTCCAAAACCAAGTCGGCGGGTACATGAACCCCTACTTGCAGATGTCTTTGGCTCCTCAAATTGCTGAGGCCAACCGTGCGTACGACATTAGTGGTACTAGACAACAGTCTGCGGCTACTCAGGCAGGTGCGTTTGGTGGCTCACGCGAAGCGATCATGGCGGCTGAAAACGAGCGCAATCGCAATACAGGTATCAATCAGATTGTTGGTCAGGGCTACAACACCGCGTTTACCAACGCACAGAACCAATACAACCAGAACTTGCAGAATCAACTTGCAGGCTACGGCATGGCTAACCAAGCCGCTGGTCAGTTGGGTAACTTAGGGCAGAGCCAGTATCAGCAGGGCATGGGCATCAACGCCTTGCAAGCGCAGTACGGCGCACAACAGCAAGCCCAGCAACAAAGAGGTCTGGACACTGCGTAC
>Ga0247723_1000669_pt1 | contig 22500 bp, 14 predicted proteins | sample MSEWelMarce5H_FC_FD_189079 | JGI IMG/M metagenome (GOLD analysis project Ga0247723, IMG submission 189079) | Subsurface sediment microbial communities from gas well in West Virginia, United States - MSEEL Well Study Marcellus 5H_FC | ecosystem: Environmental > Terrestrial > Deep subsurface >... | reverse complement strand
GTTGCAGCAAATTCAAAATATTTATTGAGAGTATATAACTATACATCTAATACTAAAATTTCTGGAATTAATTTGCAATTGAAATCTACAGATAGGGCTATTGGTGCTAACTTATATTTGGATTTAGATACAACTTACGATACAATTGACACAGAAAGTGGTGATTATATCTTTAGAAACGGCATCAGGACATATGGTAATGGTGCAGCGCAAGCAACGGCAAGATTTTTAAATGGTCTCATTATCGGTACTGGTCAATATCTAAACGATGATGGCTTCGCAAGTTCAAACCAAGTTTTAGAGAGCCAAGATTTCAATAACTTTACATATAATCTTACTGTACAAAAATCTTTTGATGCATACAAAGAAGTATTGTTTAAACTCCTACACCCATCCGGAACAAAAGTTGTTACAACGAATGCTTTGAAATCTCAGGAAGAAATTAGTGTTCACAGAGAAACACATCAAGCAAATACACACACACTTGGTTTTTATACAGGTGATCCGGGTTCAACTGCTTCAATGTATTCGAACTTTGAAAGACCGAGTAACAACATTATTAAATTTGATTCTCTTGTTGGTGCTAACATTGCAACCATTGCTTTACCAGGTTCAATCATATGTTTGATACAGAACAATGGTCCAAACGTATACTCAGAAATTATTTCTGTGAGTCACATAAGTAACACGGCAGTCATTCGTGACAATGTATACTTATCATTTGCGAACGTTGCAACAGCAAACGTACTCACCTCCAACAATAGAATAAATATACGGTCAGTGACGGATCAATATGATGTTATTAACAATGGTGAGTACAGCAACACAGCAAACAAGATGCGTGATATTGTATTCATTGGAGATAGAATTAGGGTTGTAAGCGGTGCAAGCACATTCCATGGTACAGTAACGTATGTTGAATATTCGAACAATGTTATCTTTGCCAACACAACGATATCATTTAGTTCTAGCACAGCCAATGTTTCAATAGGAAGAACTTTAGCAACATCAAATGTACAGTTCTTTAATTCATTAGGTACAGTTTTTTATCCACAATTGTTAACACAAGAGGGATTCAACATTGTAACACAAGACAACAGAGAACTTATTTTAGGATAAAAAATGTCAACAGTAAAAATCACAGAATTACCGGAAATTAACACAATTAATGCCAACACGGCAAATACCGTGTTCGTCGGTGTTGATATTCCAACAGACGTTACTGGTAAGTTTACATACGCAACACTTACAGATGGAATCTATTCAGCTATCAACACAAGAATAACGGCTAATGCGGTTTCAGCCAACTCAGTTATCAACACAAGAATTTCCGCTAATGCTGAATCAGCCAACTCGGTTATCAATACCAACATCTCCGCTAACGTAGCTACTTTACGTGGAGAGATTACTGCAAATGCAATATCAGCTAACTCTGTAATTAATACCAACATCTCCGCTAACGTGGCTACTTTACGTGGAGAGATTACTGCTAATGCGGCTTCAGCCAACTCGGTTATCAATACAAGAATATCGGCTAACGTTGCTACACTACTTGCAAATACATCTGGTGTTGCAACTGCTGGTGATTTTTACATCTCAGGTGATGGCTTCGTTAATGGTACATTCGTATTGGCAAACTCTACGTTTGGTGCAACAGAGGCGGCATTGACCATCAAAGCAACAGCAACTGTGCAACCACTGTCTCAATCGGGAACAATGTTGCATATTACTGGTAAAACAAATACCCCTGCACGTATCATATACGATTCATTTAGTACAGATGGTTCGGCTTATAGCTTAGTTGCTGGTCGTTCTGCACGTGGTACAGCAGCATCACCAACAGCAACACAGAACAATGATGTGTTGATGCGAATGGCCGGTAACGGATGGGGTACCACTGGTTTTGCACCACTTGGTGTTGGTCGTATCGATTTCGTTGCAACAGAAAATTACACAGACACTGCACGTGGTTCTAAAATTGTTTTCTATAATATTCCGAATGGTTCGAATACTGTACAAGAAATTGCATCGTTCAATGCAACCACAATCGAATTCACTGGAACAATTTACCCAGCAAAAGGTTTTATATATGATCCAAGAGAATTTGCCGCCGCACAAACTGCCGTAACAATCAACTTTGCAAATGATGTTGTGTTAAAGGCAAACTGTGCCGCAGATATTACATTCTCTTTTGCAAATTTTACAGCCGGTAAACAAGTCGAAGTCTGGTTGACTAATACATCAGGCTTAACTAGAACAGTTACTCACGGTTGTTCAGCAATAAACTCCACGACAAACTCTACAACCTTCACTATACCGTCAACCGCCACGGCTTGGTTGAAATACTATTGCGTTAATGGTGATTTGGCAAACACTTTTGTAGCAGTTATAGCTTCTTAATAGGTAATAAATTATGTCAGCAAATACAGGTATTTTAACTAATAATAATGGATACTATCAGTCCTCGACAGTATACTATTCTCCTACCGCAACAATTTCAACGACAGGGGAACTTCTTGGTAGCTTATATTGTTTTCTCTCACGTGTGAAGGCATGGCCAGTTGATACTATTCCGCCAGCACCAACGGAAGATCAAAAGAATTTGAAAGAAACTTTCAAGAATATTTTTGTTGCTAAGAGAATTACTTCCTCTGACATGTCTCCTGTGATAGAGAGAATTGATTGGGCTTCCGGTCAAGTGTATGACTACTACAGAGATGATATTAATATGTTTGCGATTGATACAAACGGAACAATATTAAAAAGATTTTATGTTAAGAATCGTTTCGATCAAGTATTCAAGTGCCTATGGAATAATTCTGGTGGTGTCGTAAGCACAGAACCATTCTTCGAGCCTGGAAATTTTAATGCGAATCAAATATTTCAAGGCGCTGACGATTATAAGTGGAAGTATATGTACACTATTACTTCAGGCAGTAAACTGAAGTTTATGGATGATGCATGGATGCCTATTCCGATATCAACAACTGTGCCAAATCCTGTTTCAACTTTTTCTGGATATGGTAGCATTGATGTTATTAATGTAACAAATGGTGGAAGCGGTTATGATCCAGCAGGTTCACCCATCACAGTGACCATTACTGGTGATGGGCAATTCGCATCTGCAAATGCTGTTGTTGTTGCCGGCTCAATCAACGATATTGTAGTAGCAAACACAGGGTCAAATTATTCTTATTCAAGTGTAACAATCACATCTGCAACCGGATCAAACGCCACTGCTATTGCTCCAACGTCACCGATTGGCGGGCACGGATACAATCCTGCAACTGAATTGGGAGCAAAGCATATTATGTTGACTGCTCGTTTCAATAGAGATGAGGGTGGAAAATTACCAACAGACATAGATTTCAGACAGATTGGTTTACTTGTAAATCCACTGGCTCGTTTTGGTAATACCATACAAAGAGCTAATGCAGATACATATAGTACAACAACAGACTTCGTGGTGTCTCAGGGTTTCGGTGCGTACACACCAGATGAAACGGTGTATCAATCACCTAACGGTTTGTTAGCGTCTGCAACATTTACTGCCACGGTTTTAAGTTATAATTCTCCAACCAATACGGTAAAGTTGATAAATACACTTGGAAATGCAAACAATAGTGCAGTTTTATATGGTGCCACATCAGGTACATCGAGAGTTGTATTGCAACAAACACCACCAGATTTCATAACATTCTCCGGATATTTAACCTACTTAGAAAATAGAGAGCCTGTGCAAAGAAATGCCGACGGATCTGAAATTTTTAAACTGGTTCTAGGATACTAAAGGAAAAAAATGCTTAATTTCAATGTCGATCCATACTTTGACGATTTCGACCCAAATAACAACTATCATAGAATTTTGTTTAGACCAGGTCGCGCAGTGCAGGCTAGAGAACTGACGCAATCGCAAACGATTCTACAAGATCAGATCACTAAATTCGCCGACCATATTTTTAAACAGAATACACCTGTCACTGGCGGGCAGGTTACTGTTAATACAAACGCAATTTATTTGAAACTTAATACAACATATAATGATAATGACATTGTTGCATCAGACTTTTTAAATCAAGTAATCGTGGATGCCACAGGCACTATTTTTGCTAAAGTTATTGCTACAGAAGAAGCTACATCAGTTGATGCCCCAACATTGGTTGTTACATATTTGTCGGGAAATCAATTTTCGGCAGGTGATCTAGTATACTCTTCAAGCACATCATCTATTGCACAAATTGTTGCAACTAACTTTACTGGCTTGGCTACAACAGCTTCTATTTCAGAAGGTGTTTTTTATATCGTGAATGGTTATTCATTCTCTGATGTTCAAAATGATGATGGAACATATTCTCGTTATTCAATTGGTAACTTTGTTTCTGTACAACCTCAAACCATTATTGTACAAAAGTTTGGTAACACACCAACTAAACGTATCGGGTTATCTATCTCTGAGTTTGTTTCTGATTACGTAACTGATCCAAATCTTTTAGATCCTGCTGTAGGTGCTACAAACTACCAGGCACCAGGAGCAGACCGCTATACAATCACATTGACGTTAGATACTAAAGACATTACTACTGGTGCTGATAGTAATTTTATTGAATTGACAAGAATTACTGAAGGTGTTATTCAACGTCTGGTTGATGGCACAGTCTACGGAGTTATCAACGACTACTTTGCAAAAAGAACTTATGATACAAATGGTGATTTTATTGTCAATGATTTTAAGATAACACCAACTGCAAACACCGAGAATTCTACCACATATAAAGTTAATATCGGCGCGGGTGTAGCATATGTAAAAGGCTATCGTGTCGAATCTTCCCTCGACAGCACACTTGAAACATCGAGAGCGAGAGAAACTGAACTTATTAATAACAATAATATGACACTGGACTATGGTAACTATTTGTACATCAATGATGTTACTGGTGTACTTGATGTTACTAAGGTTATTCAAGTTGATTTTCATGCTATCAATACAAATTCATCTATCGTAACAACAAATACAAGTACATATAATTCAAGCAAAGCGGGTTCAGCATATCTAAGAGGCTTAGAGTTTGAGTCCGCATCAGATAGTGCAAACACCAGAACATATATTTACAAAGCATATATTTCCGACATTAAAGCTAACACACTAACTAGTAATGCGGCCTCTGGCACTTCAACCACAATACAGTTTCATAATCCGGACGGTAAATTCAGTGCAGTTGATAATGCATACATAAATGCAACAATCTCTATTGATTCTGGAACATCCGCCGGTGATGTTAGAAAAGTTATTTCATATAGTGGTACAACAAAAACTGCTACAGTAGATTCACCTTTCACTATCACACCAACAACTTCATCGAATGTTAGTTTGAGATTTGACGTTGCTAATTTTAACTTATTAACAGTGCCGTCATCTACAGGAATTTCAGTAGTATCATCGGCTGGTGTTGATCCTCTAAGTAAGACTGACGGTACAGTTTCTGGTGTTAGTAAATTACCAACAGTCATTGGAAATCCAACGTCACCAGAATTAATTTTTAATGTTGGTTATCCATATGTGTACAACTTGAATGATGAAACATACCAATCTTGGAAAATGTCGCGTAGCATAGCATTTTCATCGGGTGTTGCAACGTTCTCATTATCAGGTACGGATGCCACGTTCGTAGGCTCAGCAGGTGCTACTCAATCATCAACAGAAGCACTGGATAATTGGGTTGTTATTGACGATAGAGATGATAAAAAAATTATCAAGTTTATTGGTGGTGCTTCGGGTAACACTATTTCATTAGATGCTTCGAAAAAAATTGCAACATTAACGGCTCTAGGTGCGGTTGGTGCTCCAGGAGCATCTTTCACTGGAACAATCATAGCTAGAACTGCAATCACAGATGCAGGCACAACAGCTATAGCGTTAAAAATTAAGAATTTAATTCAAGCAAATACATCAAACGTAAACATTACGGGTACAAATGTTGGCGGCATTAAAGTTGATTTGACCCACGGGCAAGTTTATATTCCGAGTCTAAATCAAGTACGACCTGGATCATCACAGTCACTATACATAGCTGACGTTAAAAACATTGTTAAAATTATAGATACCGGTGCACCAAGTATTGTTGCAATAGATGCTATGCTTTCTAATTTGGCATATGATGTAACACAGAATTTTATATTAGATAATGGGCAAACAGATTCATACTATGGGCACGCATCTATTAGTTTGAAAAGAGGTGCACCAACACCTAAGGGAAATTTACTTGTGTTGGTAAACTACTATCAACACGCAGGTGGTGACGGTTACTTCAGCATTAACTCTTATCTGGGTGCAGGTGATGGTGGTGTGTCATCTAATCCAGAAAATTATGCAGAAATAGGTACATACACCGCAAAAACATCCGGTATTACTTATAACCTTAGAGATTGTATAGATTATCGATTAAGCGCCGTGAATGCACAAGCAGCCTTAGAATTCAGATATTCGACTTCAGTTACCTCAACTGGTGGTGCATTATTACCCGTTGATTCAAGCACATTTATTACTGATTACAGTCACTACTTGGGTAGAAAAGACTTATTGATTTTAACGACAGATAACAAGTTTAAACTTATCCGCGGTAAAGCAGATAATAGACCAGTTTTCCCAACACAACCAGAAGGTAGTTTGTTGTTGGCTAAATTGTCTCTTGATCCATATACTGCGTATCTACCGGGTCAAAGCACAAATTATTTACCTAATATCTCTATTGAAAAAGTTCAACATAAGAGATGGAGAATGCAAGACATTTCAGACTTGCAAACCCGTGTCAACAATATTGAATACTATACCTCATTAAGTTTATTAGAAAAACAAGCATCTGACCTGCAAGTTCCTGATGCAAACGGTTTAAACCGTTTTAAAAATGGTATTCTTGTTGACAATTTCACTGGGTTTTCGGTAACCGATGTATCAAATCAAGATTATTACGCAAAGATAAACAAACGTTTGACTACGATGACTGCACCAGAACGTGTTTTGAATGCTCCGTTGTTTAATTTGAATGCACTCAATGCTTATGGTAATCTTTCGGCTGCCGCTGAAGCTGGGCTTTCATACAAGTATCATTCTAAAACTGGTGGAGCATCAAGCGTTATAACACTACCATACACAACAGCAAATTTGGTTTCACAAAAACTTGCGAGTGTTGCAGTTAGTTTAAATCCCTTTGCTGTAGTTGTTGAAGATGGCGTTTTAAATATTAATCCTGCCATGGATATGTGGATTGATAATGAAAGACAGCCAGACGTTCTGATTGTTGACCCCACTACAACTCTATGGAGACAGGGTAATACACTGAATACATTGGAAGTAACAGATTGGATAGGTACAACTGGTACAGAATACTCTGCCACACGACAGTCTGGAAATCAAGTAACTACAACTACTTATCAAGATCAACAAAGACAAACAGTAACAGGCAACTACGACAAAGTTTCTTCTGTGAGTGGTAATTTTATTAATGATGTTTCAGTTCAGCCATATATTCGCGGGCAGAATTTAATTCTGAGAGCAGAAGGTATGAAAATCAATACACCTGTGTCTGTGTATTTTGATGGCACTAAAGTAGATCAGTACATAATTTATCCTAATGTTATTGAATTGAGCAGTGTCACCGGAACATTTGAAGCTGGTGATGTTGTAGGTTTTGTTTCATCTGGTACCTTTGTACCAACAGCAAGAGTTATTTCAGTAACTAAATTATCTTCCACAAGTGTGAGATTGTATGTGTCGTCGGACAATAAATCCCAAAATGCATATTCACCTACAGCTACACTGATATCAGCTAAATTTAATATCAGTGGTGTATACACAGGCACACCTAACGCTAGTGGAACATACTCGAACGCAAGCTCCGCTCAAATTTCATTGAGTGGGCAGGTCACAGCGGCAACAGCCGGATCAAATTCAACTCTTCCTGGTGGTGGAACTTATAAAATAGGCACAAATCTTGTCACACTTTCAACAATGGCTTCTTCTGTGGATGATTATTATAATGGTTCTACAATTAGAATTACAACTGTTAATCAAAGACAAGTAACTAAAACAGGTTATAGAGCAGAAACCGTTTGGGATTCTGAATGGGATGGAATCTGGTTCTCAAGAGTCATAGACGTTCCATTCGATATCATTGAATTTCAAACATTCAATGAAACGTTCACGGCAACAATTAGTGATTATGTTGGTTCTACAAAAGTTGCAACACTTTCAAACGTAGTTAATGTTTCTTTAGGTAACAATAAAGCTACTCCTGGTGGGCAAGCTACCGCTGCAAACAGCACTTATTCTATAGTTGGTACGCAATTCTTGATGACACAAGCTACATCTTCACAGAAAGTACCTAAACTTTCTACTGATGAGTATGGAAATTTCACCGCATTGTTGCAGTTACCTGGTGGAACATTTAAAACTGGTGATAAAACTATACGTATTGATAACCGTGCAACGGATACTACACCAGCTACAGCAACAACGTTTGCTCAGGGTGTTTTCACTGCTTCTTCTTTGGCAACAAAGAGTACATCACTAAACTTTGGTGGTACAATACAAGCTGCGGCTAAAAATAATGTGTTTACTGCAACTCAAGAAAGACTAAATCAAGTAATCAATACTGTTACATTTACAGTTGATCCAATTGCACAAACATTTATTATTGATCAAGCAACATATCCAAATGGTGCGTTCATCAGTTCCATCAAAATATATTTCAGAACTAAGCCAACGGGTACCTCAGCGGTTCCAGTGAAACTTTATATCACTGACACATTAAATGGTTATCCAAATGGCCAAATACTTGACGGTTCTCTTGTAACAAAAACTGCACAGCAAATTAATGTTTCATCGAACCCACAATATCTAGACAGTTCAACATACACAGAGTTCACATTCGACGCACCAGTTTACATTCGTGCAGGTAACTTGTATGCATTCATTCTGCAAACAACTTCAGCCGATTATACTGTTTGGACCGCTGCACAAAATTCTATTGCAGTAGCATCATCCGTAAAGAACTTACCAACAGATTCTACACCAACAGTGATTACAAAAATTGGTGGTTCGCCGTATATTGGTGCTCTTTTCGAATCACAAAACGGTATAACATGGACAGCAGATCAAACAAAGAATTTGATGTTCATTATTGATAACTGCGTATTTAACACAGCCGCAACTCCTACTGTGCAGTATGTTGTTCCAAAGAAGATACCTTTGCGTAAAAAAATGTCTAATGATTTGGAATACATCATCAATGCAAATACCGCATCGAACATTAATGGTACATTGTATGCTGAAGATTTTAAAGTTGATGCATTCAATATCACAACAACAGACTTTTCACCGACAGATACAGAATTGTCTTACACATATAGACCTTCTCTATACTCAAGTTATGCGGCTGACACTTCACGGAACGTACAGCCAGGTAAATTTGGTACAGCAATGCCGGACAATATCTATCTTGATGATGGAAAAGGTCCCCGTGTTTTAGATGCAAACTCTAGCTCGTCTTTTGTCGTTACTGCTACATTATCTTCTGATGATAAGTATGTTTCACCTGTGTTGTCTGACGATGGTTTATCAGTGTATAGTATTCAATATAGTATAAACAACATGAGTCTTGCAAACACGGATGTATTGGTGACAAGCGGTAATACTGCTGGCGTAACAGCTATATATACTCTTGATGGTGACGGTAAGGCCAATGTGTCTGCAACAATTTCTGCTCCAACCTCAATTGGTGGTCAACAAGCAAATGCTATTGCAAATTTGGTAACAAATGGAGTCGGCGGTTATATCGTCGATAAGATTATATTTGATATCCCTGGTTCCGGTTACATAACAACACCAACAATAACTATAGCTGCAAACGCTACTGCTGTACGTGCAACTGCAATTGTTAAAGGTGAAACGTCTTCTAGTGGTGGTAACGGTATAGCAAAATACATAACCAAAAAAGTTGTTTTAACTCCAGGTAATGATTCTGGTGACCTTCGTGTATATTACACAGCATATAAGCCAGTTGGTTCCAGTATTCTTGTTTACTATAAGATACAAAATAGAAATGATACTGAGAAGTTTGAAGATCAAACCTGGAAAATTATGACAGAAACAGAAGGATCAAATTCATTCTCTTTGAGTAGAGATGATTTGAGAGAATTCGTTTCATCACCTGGCACTAATAATGTTCCAGATAATAAAATTTCTTACACAAGCACAAGTGGTTTGACATACAATCAATTCAGTCAATTTGCAATAAAAATTGTTTTAGCAACATCAGACTCAACACGAACTCCGGTTTTACATGATTTGAGAGTTCTTGCTTTACCCTCAGGTGCTTAATAATGTTAGTACAAGTTAGTGATACTAATTATCTGAGAGATACAAATTCTATGGCACTTATCAACAATGATAGAAGTGCCAAGGAAGAATATTTTAATAGAGCAAAAATAATTAAGTCTCAAAAAGATGAAATAAATAATATAAAGTTGGAAATTACATCAATGAAAAACGATGTAACCGATATCAAAGAACTACTGAAGCAATTAATAGGCAAGGGCAACAATGGCTAATCAAATCACTCCTTTAAATTATGCTAATACATTTGGTGATTGGGTCACCACGACAAACAGTGTGTTGGCGGAAACGAATGATATTGGTGCGAACAACTATACCAAAAATAGCGGCACTTTCATTATCAATTCCTCTGGAACTGGCCTACAAGTTGCTAACAATGCGCTTATACAAGGCTCATTTCAAGTTTCTGGTGTAGGTTCTTCAGCAACAATACAAAATGGATTGACTGTCAGTACGACAGGTTTCATTTATGTTGCTAACAATACCGGGCTAGGGCTTCGTGTTGATGGTATTGCAAACTTAGCCAATCTTCAAATCGTCGGTACAGGATTGAATAATGCTGGCGGTCCAAGCCTGTATGTTGCGAACAACTCATTCTTTAACGGTAATGTAACGCTTGCAAACAATTTAGTTGTTGCCGGCAATACGATTTCTAGAACTATCACGGCTAATACCCAATTGAATGCTGGTTCTGCTAATGTTATCAACGGCATTGATGCTGGTTCCGCTAGAATTGGTACAATCATTGCCAATACCAGCTTACTAGGTGGAATCATAACTGCCAATACACAATTGAATGCTGGTTCTGCTAATGTGGTTGGAACAATTTTAGGTGGTGTAATAACTGCCAATACACAATTGAATGCTGGTTCTGCTAATGTGGTTGGAACAATTTTAGGTGGTGTAATAACTGCTAATACACAACTAAATGCTGGTTCTGCTAATGTGGTTGGAACAATTTTAGGTGGAACCATAACTGCCAATACCCAATTGAATGCTGGTTCTGCTAATGTAATTAATGGCATTGATGCCGGCTCTGCTAGAATTGGTGTTGTTATTGCCAATACCAGTTTGCTAGGTGGTACTATCACGGCTAATACACAACTAAATGCTGGTGATGCTAACGTAGTAAATAGATTGGATGCTGGTTCCGCTAGAATTGGTACAATCATTGCTAACACATCATTACTTGGTGGAATCATAACTGCCAATACCCAATTGAATGCTGGTTCTGCTAATGTTATCAACGGCATTGATGCTGGTTCCGCTAGAATTGGTACAATCATTGCCAATACCAGCTTACTAGGTGGAATCATAACTGCCAATACCCAATTGAATGCTGGTTCTGCTAATGTGGTTGGAACAATTTTAGGTGGTGTAATAACTGCCAATACCCAATTGAATGCTGGTTCTGCTAATGTTATCAACGGCATTGATGCTGGTTCCGCTAGAATTGGTACAATCATTGCTAACACATCATTACTTGGTGGAATCATAACTGCCAATACCCAATTGAATGCTGGTTCTGCTAATGTGGTTGGAACAATTTTAGGTGGCACAATAACTGCCAATACCCAATTGAATGCTGGTTCTGCTAATGTTATCAACGGCATTGATGCTGGTTCCGCTAGAATTGGTGTTGTTATTGCCAATACCAGTTTGCTAGGTGGTACTATCACGGCTAATACACAACTAAATGCTGGTTCTGCTAATGTGGTTGGAACAATTTTAGGTGGCACAATAACTGCCAATACCCAATTGAATGCTGGTGATGCTAACGTAGTAAATAGATTGGATGCTGGTTCCGCTAGAATTGGTACAATCATTGCTAACACATCATTACTTGGTGGAACCATAACTGCCAATACCCAATTGAATGCTGGTGATGCTAACGTAGTAAATAGATTGGATGCTGGTTCCGCTAGAATTGGTACAATCATTGCCAATACCAGCTTACTAGGTGGAATCATAACTGCCAATACCCAATTGAATGTTGGTGATGCTAACGTAGTAAATAGATTGGATGCTGGTTCCGCTAGAATTGGTACAATCATTGCTAACACATCATTACTTGGTGGTACTATCACGGCTAATACAGACTTAAACGGTGGTAATTTAAACGTTGCAAGTTACGGTAGAATTGCTACAATGTTAAATGTTGGTTTCCTTACAGCGAATTCTGTAATCAATACCAGCCACATGAACGCCAACACGGTGAATGTTGGAGGAACAGCCAATATTGTAGGCGCAAACGTACAATATATTTCTGTTGTAAATAGTATCAATACAAAGTTCTTGACTGCCAACACAGAAATTTACACACCGTCGATCAATGCAACTAATATCTTTTCAAATAATTCAATTATTGCTGGTAAAGATTTCACTGTCAAAGGTAATTTTGTTATTGAAGGCGGGACAATTTACAATTCAGCAGAATTTAATTTGTATGGTTCAACACCAATAACACTATCACAATCTGGCCGCTATGGTATCAACCGCGGCGAAAATATCAATTCAGTTTTTACACCCAATGCGTATATACAATTTGAAAACGCAGACAAACAATGGAAGATTCGTGCTGTACATGGTGCCACAGGTGCAGAACAAAACACATACTATACAATTGTTACTGAAAAATATGTAGCAAACACAACCAATGCTGGTATTGTTCAGTTGAACGATACTGATACAAGCACAAGTACAACACAAGCCGCTACAGCAAACAGAATCAATCAAATGAGGTTGGATGTAAATTCAAGAATAACATCTAATGCAGCATCGGCTAATTCGGTTATCAATACCAATATTTCGGCTAATGTGTCTACCTTACGTGGTGAAATTACTGCCAATGCAGCATCGGCTAATTCGGTTATCAATACCAATATTTCGGCTAATGCAGCATCGGCTAATTCGGTTATCAATACCAATATTTCGGCTAACGTAGCCACATTACGTGGTGAAATTACTGCTAATGCGGCATCGGCTAATTCGGTTATCAATACCAATATTTCGGCTAATGTGTCTACCTTACGTGGTGAAATTACTGCCAATGCAGCTTCAGCCAATTCGGTTATCAATACAAGAATAACGGCTAACGTTTTAACAATCAATACATCAATTGATTCTAACGTTGCCACATTACGTGGTGAAATTACTGCCAATGCGGCATCAGCCAATTCGGTTATCAATACAAGAATAACGGCTAATGCAGCATCAGCCAATTCGGTTATCAATACCAACATCTCCGCTAACGTTGCCACATTACGTGGTGAAATTACTGCCAATGCGGCATCAGCCAATTCGGTTATCAATACAAGAATAACGGCTAATGCAGCTTCAGCCAATTCCGTTATCAATACCAACATCTCCGCTAACGTAGCCACATTAAGAGGGGAAATTACTGCCAATGCAGCATCGGCTAATTCGGTTATCAATACCAATATTTCGGCTAACGTAGCCACATTACGTGGTGAAATTACTGCTAATGCGGCAAGTGTCTCACTAGGAACACCAACTTTAACAGGTGGTACCGACCTAACTTACTATGCAGCAAATACAAGTGTAGTTAAAACGGGTGGAACAAACTTCACTACGAGAAATGCACACTGGACTAATACTGTTGGAACTAATCCTATAGTATCATTTACTATTGATCCTGCAACAACTGAATCTGATAGTTACATTGGATTGGTTGGTAGTGGGCAAGCAACAACTGGGTATGGTGCTATAATTGCAGGTTTTTGGTTTATAAATCAATTTAGTGTTAATTTGATGACAGATGGAAATTTTCCAACTTCAACAGCAATTACTGGTGTAACAACATCAACAAGATTTAAGATTGAGATTACTGGAACAACTGCACGTTTCTATCAAGATGATTTGTTGTTACAAACCACAACATTATCTGGAGCATCAGGTGTTACAATCGGAGATTCATTATTCCTAACAACCGGATATAAAAACGTTGGCATGGGATTCTTTAATATAAGTGCCGGTGGTGCAGGTCAATCAGGACCAGCAACTGCAATCTATGCAACTGCATCAACGACGAACGCTGCATATTATCCCGTTTTCATTGGCGCAGCAGGTTCTAATCAAACGCCTTTAGTAAGAACAAGTGCAACAGCATTCACGTTCAATGCATCAACAGGTGACTTGACTGTGCCCGGTGATGTGACGGCATATTCAGATGAAAAATTAAAAACTAATATTCAAACAATTCAGAATGCGCTTTCGCTTGTTCAAAGTATGAGAGGTGTTACATTTGAACGTGAAGATAAATTTGGTGTAGGTGTTATTGCACAAGAAATGCAAAAAGTATTACCACAAGTTGTGCATAAGGAAAATGAATCCGAATATCTAGCGGTCGCATATGGTAACATTGTAGGTGTTCTCATTGAAGCGATTAAAGAATTGAAAGCTGAAATTGACCATTTGAAGAGTCTCATTTCGGATGATCGTAAATAAGTATTCGTCTAAATATACCGGTCATTAAGGAGATTTAAAAAATGCCAGCAGGATATACTGAACTATTTTTAGAGCAGGGTTCATCATTCAATGCATCTATAGAATTGGATGATGTTGCTGGTGAATCATTCAACCTTGCCACATATACTGCTACGTCACAGATGCGTAAATCATATTACTCATCAAATGCGGCCGCAACATTTTCAGTATCAACGGGGGCAAACTCAGCCCTCGGTATTATAACCATATCTCTAGATTCTGCAAACACAGCAAACATTTATCCCGGAAGATACGTGTATGATGTTTATGTAACTAATAATCAATCAAGAGTTCGCGTATTAGAAGGTATCGTAAATGTATCTCCGCAGGTAACTAAGACAACTGGAATGTTATAATGTCTCAGGTCATAAGTAAAATAAAGGTACTGACAAGCCCTTTTCCTACAGCCAATGTTTCTACGGGTGGAGTAAAAGTTTCAGTTAATCCAGGAAATACACAAAGAGTAAAAACTTTTAATTATTTACCGAACGCAACAGATATTAGTATAGCAGATGCAGTAGATGTTGAGATTTTGAACTCGGCAAATAATAATTCTGTTTTGACATATGACAGCACAATACAAAAATTCGTGGTTCAAAACATACCGCGATTAAACGGAGGCACATTCTAATGGCAGGCGCAACAAACACAATCATTCAAATTTTACGTTCAGATGTAACTTCTTTACCTACAACATTAAATCCAGGTGAACAAGCATACTCATACGTATCAGACAAATTATTCGTAGGTAATACAAATAACACTGTACTTACAATTGGTGGTAAATACTATGTCGAGCTACTTGATAATGCCACCTCTTCGAACACGGGTAACACTATTGTTCGCCGTGATACAGCAGGTAATGTTGCGTTCAAGATGGTGTCGATTGCTGATGGCGCTTCACAATCTACAGATGCTGTTAATAAAAATTATCTAGACATAAGAATCAATGCGCTATCGTCAAATACAATTTATGAAGGTACTATCGGTTCTTTGGGTTACTCTAATGTACACGCATCGAATACTGGTTCCGGTTCAGTTATCATTGTTGCAAATAATGCAACAGTTGCAACGTTTACACAAACAACAACATCATTTGTACAGGATGTCACAGTAACCGGTAATTTAACAGTTAAAGGTGCAACATCATACACTAACGTCGAAACGTTGTTAGTTGATAATAACGACATTGTAATGAATGCTAATGCGAGTGGTTCTCCACTTATTGACGCATTCATTACAGTTAATCGTGGTGCAGCAGATAATGCAGCTATCAAGTGGAACGAAGCTACAGATAAATGGCAATTAGATTCTGCTACAGGTTCAATATATGATATCGTTGACACTGGTGGTGGTCAATCAATTGGCGGCACAACTACGCTGAATGCCGCTAGTGTAACTAATGGTTTACATGTTGGTGTACTAGAAGTATCTGGGCACTCAAACGTTGCATCAATGACTGCAAACGGAACAATCATTACGAATCAGTTGATTGTAACTTCAAATGTGCAATTGGCTAACGTTGCAAACGTAGCATATTATGCTAACGTGGTTGATGCAACAGGTTCTGGTAATGACAAACATTATATTATGTTGTCAGACAATAATACCGGTAACAATAGATTTCAATCAAATTCACTTGTATCTTTTGATACGACAAACACAACATTCTCTGTTGGATATTCTTCATACACACCTCTACCGAACACACTGTATCAGGGTACGGGCTCGTCTCCCACATATGTTCAGAATAATTTACAGAACTTGAACGATACGGGTTCCGGAGATTATGTTGTAACAGCAGATAACGGAGACGATGCGGACGGTTATATCACAACAGGTATGGCCGGTGGTGCTTACTCGTTTCCGGGTTTTAATTTAATTAAACCTAATGATGGTTATGTATTAGTTTCTGGCAACACGGGAATTGGTTTAGGTAACTTAATAATTGGTACGACTAGCAGTAGCACAAGTGCTATTGGTGATATAGTATTCGGTTTAGGTCAACAAACTAATGACAATGTTGCAGGTTACATTACACGTGCAGGTAATAATCCTGTTGGAGCAGTAACGTGGGCTCTAGGTAAAAAACGAGACAGTGCAAATTCAAACTATACGCTTGATGTAGGCGGTGCAGCCAACGTTGCATCAGTATACATAAACAACACGAAAGTTTTAGGTGCAGGTTTTGCATTACCAGTATCTTTTGGTGGCACTGGACTACAAACAGTTACAACAAACGCTGTATTATTTGGTAATGGAACAGGTGCACTTGGAGTAACAAACGCACCAACAGCAGGTCAAGTTTTACAATATCGCACAGACGGCGTTAAATTTGGTGGGCTTGATGGAGGCACATTCTAAATACCAAATAATTGATGGAGATATAGTATGAATCAAGAAAAATTTGTTACCTCATATATTGAATTATTATCGGCAACAGTCACAGAATCTATACAGAAAAATCTTGTCCTGCAAACTCAGAAAAAAATTGCAGAAGAAGATTTGCATGTTGCGTCCGAAAGTTTAAGACATTTTGAAAATAAAAATATACAAGAACTTTCTATAAAGCAAAATGAAATTGATTCACTCAAACACCAATTGAGTGAAATGAGAAAACAAAAAGATGTAGTCGCTTCAGAATCAAGTGAACTCAAAAAAAATGCTGAACACATTGATACTTTTAAAAATGAATTAGTCAAATCAAGAAAACATAATGAGAATTTAGTCATAAAAATTAATGAACTTGAATCACAAATAGATGAAAAGACTAAAACTTTTGAATCTGAATTAAACGAAAAGATAAAAATTATTGAATCTTTGACAACTGAGCTTGCGCGAAATTTGAAAATTGAAATTGAGTCTAAAAAAAGTGGGAAAAAAATTCCACATAAAGAAACAATAATAACTGAGGACGCCGGTAGCTTCTAATGTCAAATACAGTAATTCAGATTAAGAAATCAGGTGTAACAGGTAATGTTCCTACTGCGCCTGGTTTAAATTATGGTGAATTAGCCATCAACTATAATGATGGTATTATCTATTATAAGAATGAGTCGGATCAAATCAAAACGATCCGCCTACAGGATGTTTTCGAGTCCGTGAATGTGAATGGTACTCTCTTAGTACCCACATCAGCAACAGACATTCTATCGTTTGAGAGTACCAATGGCATTACACTTACTGGTTATTCATCGAACGATAGAATTGTTATTGGTGAAACACTAACACCAATTATCAATGCTGCTTTCAGTCGAGCCAATAGTGCAAATATTACTGCACAAGCATCATTTGATTACGCCAATAACATTTCATTGACTCCAGGTCCAACAGGACCACAAGGACCTACTGGAGCAACTGGACCACAAGGTCCAGTTGGTGATAGATATCGCACGACAAGTAATACTTCTTATACAATAGTCGGCAACGGAAACACACGAAGCATTATTATTGGAAGCGGTCTTGCATATTCAATAGGTCAAATTTTTCGTATTGCTAACACAGTTTCAATATACCAAGATGCTGATGTAACTCATTACGAATCATCAAATGGTTTTATAGAATTCTTAACAGTAGGCTTCAATGGTTCTGGTACATACGGCAATTGGGATGTTAACTTAACTGGCGCTGTTGGTTCACCTGGACCAACTGGTCCCACTGGACCTATCGGACCCATTGGTAATACTGGACCAACTGGACCACAAGGACCAATCGGACCAATTGGTAACACTGGAGCAACTGGACCACAGGGACCAATCGGACCAATTGGACCCATTGGTAATACTGGAGCAACTGGACCACAGGGGCCTATCGGTAATACTGGACCACAGGGACCAATCGGACCAATTGGTAATACTGGACCACAGGGACCAATCGGACCAATCGGACCTATCGGACCCATCGGTGATCGAGGACCAACTGGACCACAGGGACCTATTGGTAATACTGGACCACAAGGTCCCATTGGTAATACTGGACCACAGGGACCAATTGGACCCATTGGTAATACTGGACCAACTGGACCACAGGGACCTATCGGTAATACTGGACCAACTGGACCACAGGGACCTATCGGTAATACTGGACCAACTGGACCACAGGGACCTATCGGTCCGATAGGTAACCAAGGACCAATTGGTAATACTGGAGCAACTGGTCCACAGGGACCAATCGGACCAATTGGACCCATTGGTAATACTGGAGCAACTGGACCACAGGGACCTATTGGACCTATTGGTAATCAGGGACCAATTGGACCCATTGGTGATCGAGGACCAACTGGACCACAGGGACCAATTGGTCCCATTGGTAACCAAGGACCTATTGGTAATACTGGACCACAGGGACCGATTGGTCCCATTGGTAACACTGGAGCAACTGGACCACAGGGACCTATTGGACCTATTGGTAATCAGGGACCAATTGGACCCATTGGTAACACTGGAGCAACTGGACCACAGGGACCTATCGGACCGATTGGTCCCATTGGTAATCAGGGACCAATTGGACCCATTGGTAACACTGGAGCAACTGGACCACAGGGACCTATTGGACCGATTGGTCCCATTGGTAATCAGGGACCAATTGGACCCATTGGTAATCAGGGACCAATTGGACCCATCGGTGATCGAGGACCAACTGGACCACAGGGACCTATCGGACCGATTGGTCCCATTGGTAATCAGGGACCAATTGGACCTATTGGTAACACTGGAGCAACTGGACCACAAGGTCCATCAGGTCCACAAGGTCCAGCAGGACCATCAACTGCAATTAATGCAACAAACACAACATCATCATTCAATAACTATCTTGTTGGTGTTCCTTCTGCTGGTTCCAATCAAACTCCATACGTATCAGTAACGAATGCAGTTTATGTAAATCCAAGTACAGGCACGTTGTTTGCTGTTGCTAAGTCATTCAGAATACCACATCCAACCAAAGAAGGTAAGATGCTGGTGTACGGTGTGCTTGAGGGCCCAGAGAATGGTGTTTACGCTAGAGGTAGACTCACCGGTTCAAACACAATTGAGTTGCCGGAATATTGGACTAAATTAGTTGATCCAGCTTCAATCACTGTGAACTTGACACCGATAGGTAGATTTCAACAAGTGTATGTTGAAGATATTGTCGATAATGTTATTTACGTTGGTGGTGAAAGTGATATAGATTGCTTCTTTACAGTTTGGGCTGAACGTGTAGATATTGATAAACTTGTTGTGGAGACTGATTGATGAAAATAGTTGAAAAAATTATTGGTGGAACTTTAGTTATTGAACATATTATGGAAGAAAGCGACTTTGCTTCCACACAATTAGTACAGCAACGACTTTCTGTTTGTAATACTTGTGAGTTTATTGTCAATAACGAATCATGCAGTAAGTGTTCATGCTTACTTCAAAATAGAACTAAGTACGTAGAAATGTTTTGTCCGGAAGGTAAGTGGTAATATGGGTACAGTATACGGCAGAAGTGGTATTCTTGTAACACAAGACATGGTGCAGTCTGTCACTCTCGTTGGTACAACTATTACTGCACAAGATAATACTAGTGGATATTCTGTAACTGTTAGACACGATACTGGTGATGGTTGTCAGTCAAGCGGATTTACGATAAACTTATATGATAATATTCCCTGGAAAGGAATATCGGCAGAATTTTTGGTTTCAGGTGCCGCTGCTTGTTGGACATTCATGCAACCCAGTGGTTACGGTGCAGCGGGTAATCTTTATGATTATGATGAAGCACAAGGAGATCGTTGTGTGAAAACATACCTAGCACAGGACGAGGCTCAATTTGCAAGTCATGCCAAAGCAAATGCTTGCGATAATGATGAAAACAATTTTATGCGATATAACACTGGTACTTATAGAAGATGCACTTTTGTAAGAAGAAGAAATGTTAATGGAAGTCTTGCGGGTGTTTCTCACGGTAGAGCATGTAGTTCTGTAGGTGGCGGTTCTGTTACTATAGTGAAAAATATTTACATCTGGGTATAACATGGCACTAGCACACTCACCGCAAATTGTAACAAATGGACTAGTATTTTACTATGATATGGCTAATACTAAAAAGTCGTGGTTTGGGAAACCTACAACTAATTTTTATACAAACGGCCACTTTTCTAATGGTACAGGAATAGCACAAGAAAGCGGAAGTAACGCAACAAACACTGTTATATTTTTTCCATATAATCCTGGAAATTCTGAGTATGTATTAGAGCAATCAGGTGGACCTTATACAGAGTATCAAATAAATTTATCAAGTCAACTGTTAGCTAATACAACGTATGTTTTAAGTGGTTGGTATGGCGAATCTATAGACTATGTTGGTGAAAGTAGAATGTTTCATTGCAGAGCATTTTCTAGTAGCGGAGCAAATGTTGCGTTAGGTAATGGCATCGGAACAGTTTTAGAAACTCGTGTTATAAATGGTATAACTTGGAAATATTGCTATGATATTATAACGACACCATCTGATTATAGTAACGATTTCAATTGGTATTTAGGATATGGCGGAGGTTCTTATACCGGAAAAAGATACTATACAAACGTACAGATGGAACAGGGCAATTATCCTAATAGATTTGTAAACGGTACTCGATCAAATACTCAAGCAATTGTAGACTTAACAGGTAGACGCACTATTGGGGTAGGTGGTAGTCCCGCATATGGTAGTGATGGAACTTTTACATTCAGTAGTTCTGGATCAACAACTCTAAATTTAGGTAGTGGAAACAATTTTCTTCCAATGCCGAGTCTAACATTAGAAGCATGGATTAAAACTCCTGGGCTTGGATCTGGAATGTCCGTAAATGGAATATGGGGTTTTACATATGGAATTAGATTTAATGCTGCCAGCGACGGTAGTCTTTATTTTATAATAGGAACGGATGTAACTACATTTGTTAATATAGCAACATCCGGGGTAAATGTTAATGATAATAATTGGCATCATGTAGTGGCAGTTAAAAACGGGGACTTCTCATGTGCAATATATGTAGATGGAGTAGTTAGAGCATCCGGTACCCCAGTTGCAGGATGGAGCGGAACAAATCCTTGGGTTGCAATGGAGATACAAGTAGGTAGGGATCAAAACGATAATCCTTACTTTTTTAACGGCAGGATTGATGTTGGTCGTGTATACAACCGAGCACTAACTGCTAGTGAAGTCCAACAAAACTTTAATGCACAACGTGGGAGATACGGTATATGATTTATAAAATTTATGGCAATCAACTTACTGCTGCACTAGTTAATGATTCTAAGTTTATTATATTCTCATTTGATGGTCAATATGCTTTAGTTAAATCTGACACTACAGTACCAAATGCTCTTGAAGAATATGAAGAATCATTTATGGGTGAGTTATATAATGATCCGTTATATAAACAACCATGTAAGGATTGTTAATGGCAGTAGCAGCAGGACCAAATCTAGTTACTGGTGGGCTTATCTTAGATTTAGATATAGCAAACCGCAAGTCTTATTTACGTGGTGTGCCGTCATCACTAATAAACACTGACGCATGGGCAGTAGGTCAAACTGACGGTGTAGGTTTATACAGTGCCAACGGGTCTGCTGGTGAAAATGGCAGAATATCTG
>Ga0247723_1000668_pt1 | contig 22507 bp, 32 predicted proteins | sample MSEWelMarce5H_FC_FD_189079 | JGI IMG/M metagenome (GOLD analysis project Ga0247723, IMG submission 189079) | Subsurface sediment microbial communities from gas well in West Virginia, United States - MSEEL Well Study Marcellus 5H_FC | ecosystem: Environmental > Terrestrial > Deep subsurface >... | reverse complement strand
TTGTAAGATGGTCTGACCAAGGTAATCCATACCAATGGGTTCCAGAAACAACAAATCAATCTGGCGAATTTACATTAGCAAATGGCTCCTTTATTGTGACAGGCATTACAACCCGTCAAGAAATTTTGATATGGACTAACTCTTGCTTGTATTCTATGCAGTATGTTGGATATCCTTATGTATGGTCATTCCAAGTGTTGATGGATAATATTTCTATCATTGCCCCAAATGCAGCTGTTACAGTGAATAACGTAACTTACTGGATGGGTAAAGATAAGTTCTATCAATACACTGGTGTGGTTTCAACATTACCTTGCTCATTACGTCAATTTATATTTGAAGATATTAATGTTGACCAAGCATTCCAAATCTTCTCTGGATCCAATGAAGGATACAATGAAGTATGGTGGTTCTATGTAAGTCAAAATAGTGGCGGTACTACAGTAGATCGTTATGTTATTTATAACTATGTAGATAAAGTATGGTCATATGGTACTATGGCAAGAACAGCTTGGTTACAATATGGTATCCAACCAAATCCAGTAGCCGCTGATTACAATAGAAGACTTTTATACCATGAGGTAGGAAACGATGATGTATCTACAAACAGCCCACAACCTATTGAAGCCTATATCCAATCTTCTGATTTTGGTATTGAAGCTGGCGAGCATCTTGGCTTTGTATGGCGTATGTTGCCTGATGTCAATTTTAATGGTTCAAGTGTTAATGCACCTTCCGTTACGATGACATTGTTTGGCCGTCAAAATTCTGGATCTTCTCAAGAGCCTTCAGATGTTGACACGGTAACTAGCGGACAAAACTATTCAACAGTAACTCAATATATTATTCCTAAATTTACAGGCCAAGTTTATACAAGACTAAGAGCTCGTCAAATGTCATTTGAGATTAGATCTACAGATCTCGGTGTAGCTTGGCAGTTAGGTATCCCTCGTATTGATGTTAAGCCAGACGGAAAACGCTAATGGCTAATATAGCGACAATAAGAAATACCGTAGCACCTAGCTTGCCTATTGCTATGACTGACTATAGTCAGCAATATACAGACCAATACTCAAATATCTTACGTTTGTATTTTAACCAACTAGATAACTTTACTAGAGCACTTACGGCATCTAACGGTGGTTCAGCGTTATCTTTTCCTCATATAGCTGCATCAGATACTACTGATCAATACGCAACAGCAACAAATACAGCTACACTGGTAGCTTGGGATACTGGAGAATCTTTATTGGGATTTACTTTAGTATCTGGCGCTGCGATTGCCGAGTATGCAGGGGTGTATAAAATTACTTTTAGTCTTCAGTTTGCCAATACTGCTAATGCAGTTCACGATGCGTCTGTATGGTTAAGAGTTAATAACGTTGATGTAGCTCGTTCAGCTACTAATTTTTCTGTGCCAGCTCGTAAAAGTGCAGGCGTACCTAGTTATGTATGTGGGTATTCTGAAGCAGTGTTTACAGTCAATGCAGGCGACAGTATTAAACTTTACTGGGCTACAGATCAAGCAGCTACTTCTGGAGGCGGTACTGGAATTTATATTTATGCTGATGCTGCTCAAGTTAGCCCATACGCTAGGCCAGCCATCCCTTCAGCAATAGGTTCAATTACATTTGTTTCAGCAGTTTAAGAGAGAAAAAGCAATGATTTTTAGTAGAAATAGTTTAAAATGTCAATATTAACATTATGGTGAAATTATGAGTCTAGCACTAGCCGCCAAACATCTCGAATCCCAAGGTCGTAATAAGGACACTAAGCTCGTCCATATGACCCCTGATGAGCTTAAAGCTCTTAATAAGCTATCGTTAGATCATGTTGGTAAACCATTATCCACAAACCCTAAAACAGGCCTTCCTGAAGCTGGATTCTTAAGTTCAATTCTTCCTACTGTTGTTGGAGCAGCTGGTGCCGCATTTGCTCCAGCATCTATGCTTCCATGGATTGCTGGTGGCGTAGGGCTTTTAAGCTATGCAATGACTGGAGATATTGGTCAAGGCATTATGGCAGGTCTTGGTGCTTGGTCTGGTGGTAAGTTAGCAGGTGACATTAAAGGTGCAGCAAATCTAGCTCAAAGCGGTGGAAATTCAGCGGTTGCAGCAGCTGATGCTGTAAAAAAAGCTGCATTAGATACTTCTGTTTACACACCAATTAATACTATGGGTGCACCATCTATGTTAGGAACGCCACAACTAATAGATACTACAGGTGGATTAGCAAATATCGGTGCAGTAGGAACAAAAACTGCAACAGGAACTATAGCACCTGAAATGGCAAGACAAGTTACATCGGCTGGCTTTAGTGCTCCTCCAATGTCTGAATGGGATAAATTTACTACTGGACTACAAGGAATTAAAGACCAACCTGGTGAATTTTTTTCTCGTGAGGGCGTAGGCATGAATACAGCTATGGCATTATCACCACTAGCATTAGCAGCATTGCAGCCAAACTATGGAAAAATTCCAGGAACTAAACAAGAAGAAAATCCATTTGGATTAAAACGATTAAGCCCAAATTTTCAAGGGTCATTTCCAACACAACCTAATCCATACTACACAGCACAATACCCAGATTACAGAGCACGTCCATATGGTATGAATGATGGTGGTTTAGCTGATGTTGAAAGATATGCAAAAGGTAGATCAGTAGATGCATCTAAAATACTTAGATCTAGTCAAGATGTTATGTCTGGGATTGGAATGGCAACTAAAAGACCTATGGCACAAATACCAGAACAAGGTGATGTAGGTATTTATGAAGATGAAAGAAAATATGCTGGCCTTGATCCATATGAAAGATCATTGGCAGTTTTAAAAGATATTAAAAAATCAACTGGTATGTCAACCAAACGATTACCAGATTTAGAATCTGTTGGCACTTTAGGTGCTATAAACACAGAACCAGCTTTAAGTGATGAACTTATGGCTCAACAAGCTCAACAACAAATATTAAATGATTACTATAAATCAGCCAAATCAGGCGGAATTATGCATAGCGGTTTAGGTGATTACTCAGATGGTGGTCGCTTACTTAAAGGACCAGGTGATGGTGTATCTGATTCTATTCCAGCTTCTATTGCAGGTAAACAACCAGCAAGATTAGCTGAAGGTGAATTCGTCATTCCAGCAAGAATTGTTTCTGAATTAGGTAATGGCTCTACAGACGCTGGCGCTAAACGTTTATATGCCATGATGGATCGTGTCAAAGCTAAACGTAGAAAAGCAAAAGATATAGCAGCAGATACTAAAGCATATAAATTATTACCAGTATAGGAAAAGATTATGGGTATGGGTAGCGGAGTAGGTGGATCAGGTAAAGGCGGTGGCCAAGCCACTAGCAATGGTCAGCCAGTATATTATGATTCAACAAAAAACCAATACTACACAACAAACAACTCAGGATCATCAGGTAATCTTTTAACATCTATATTGGGTGGAATGGTTGGACAAACAGACAGAAATTATTTAGGTAATTCTTTAAACACTAATAACTTCCAGCAATCCACATCTGAACCAAAAGTATATAATGCATCTTACCCACAACCTACTGGAGAAGCATTTAACAATGGCGTAAATAGTGATAGCGGTTTAGCTTCTATATTGGCTGGTTTGTATAGCTCTGGTGTATTTAACCAACAAACTACAAACCCATATGCTCCACAAGGAACTACAGGTTCTTTTACTGGAATTCCTTATGGTCAACAACAAGAATCTATGTTTAGTCGTCAAGGATTAAATGGTAATCCATATGGCGGATCTCAAGGACAACAATGGAATCCTTATGGCAATTACTATACATCAAGCAATACTTCTGCTAGTGGTGGCAATACTAATAATAATATAGCCCCTCCACCAAGAACTACTGGGCCTGATGCGTTGCAACAATTATCATTTATGATGCAAAATAATCAGAATCAAAATACACAGATCTAATGGAAGTCTCTTTAGTACCTAAAGAATATATTGATCGTGCATGGCCAGAAATAAATTCTTACGCAGAAAAGTGCGCTAAGTATACGTATGGACGTTATACCGCAGATGATATGCGTCAAGGAGTTATTAACAATCCAGCACAACAGTTATGGATTGCGTTTGATGAACGAGGTGTTGTAGGTTTCTGGATTACAGAGATTTATGATTATCCTCAAAAAAGAGTTTTGATGTTGCATTTTGTAGGCGGTAAAGATTTTCATAGTTGGAGAGTCGTAGGCTTTCCTATACTAGTTAGGTTTTGCAAAGATCATGGATGTGAAGTTATGGAGTCCTACGGCAGACCAGGTTGGAAGAAGTTCTGGGAGGCTGAAGGATATAAGGCAAGGTTTGTTTTTTATGAATTACCAGTGGACAATTAATTATGTTTAACAATAAATTTAGAATCGGTGTATTACAACATCCTGGATACCATAAAGGTAAAGGTGGAGGTGGAGGACAGCAACAACCTACTCAGTCTACCAGCTATACGACTAATATTCCAGAATACGCACGTCCTTATGTAGAGAATATGCTTAATGCTACACAAGCTCAAATCTACAATAAAGATTTGAGTACGTTTAATAAGTATACTCCTTACTCAACTGACCCTACTAAATACGTTGCTGGTTTTTCTCCTCTTCAACAATACGCACAATCTGGTGCAGCAAACTTAAATCTTCCAGCCAACTATGGTTTGGCTACAGGACAAACATTAGGTACTGGTATGCAGATTGGCGCATTAGCTCCGCAAATGGGAATGGCTGGTGCAAACTACGCAAACATGGCAACTAATCCATATGCCACACAAGCATACATGAATCCATATCTATCAGCTTCTTTAGCTCCTCAACTAGCTGAAGCTCGTAGACAGTATGATATTACTGGTCAACAACAACAAGGCCAAGCTGCTCGTGCTGGTGCCTTTGGTGGATCTCGTGAAGCTCTCATGGCAGCTGAAAATAGACGTAACATGAACCAACAAATGAACCAAATGATTGGCCAAGGTTACAACCAAGCATTTAATCAAGCACAACAAGCCCAACAATTTGGTTCTAACTTAGGACTTCAAGGTCAACAAGCTCAGGCTGGTGCATTGGCACAACAACTTGCTGCTGCTAATCAATTAGCTGGTCTTGGTGGTCAACAACTACAAGCTCAACAAGGTATCTTTAATCTTCAGAATCAACTTGGTCAACAACAACAAACACAACAACAAAACGTTATCAATCAAGCTATTCAAAACTACGCTACAGAACAACAATATCCATTCATGCAATTGGGTGTTCTTAACTCTATGCTTCGTGGTTTACCAATGCAACAAAGCTCTACACAAATGTATCAAGCGCCTCCAAGTGCAATTTCTCAATTGGCAGGTCTGGGTACAGCTGGTATTGGTTTAGCTTCAATGGCTAATCAATTTGGCGGTGGCGGTGCTAAAGCAGGTGGTTTAATGGAGATTAAGAAAATGGCAGGTGGTGGTACAGCTGTTCCAATGAAGAGTTTTACTGATCCACAATTAGGTCAAGTTGCAAATAATCCAAGATCTGATCTTATGAATAAACTATATGCACAAGAACTTATGCAAGATCGTAGTTACATTAAAGCTAATCCGTTAGCTGGTAATATTATGTCTCAACCATTACCTACAACACCTATGCCAGCTCCAACTCAAATGGCTATGGCTCCACAAAACCGTATAGGTTTAGATACAATTGGTACAGGCGATATGGTTAATATGGCTGGTGGTGGATTATTAGCATTCGTAGGTGGTGGCGATATACCTAAGGCTGCACCTAAAGCTAAAGCCAAAGCCCCTGTAGCAGCAGCTCCAGTAGACCCTAATGATCCTTTTGCTGGTGGTGATTTTGTAGGTGCAATTAAAAATTGGTGGAAACAACCTACTGAAAGTGCAAACACTCAAACACAAAGACAAGCTATTGAAAAATCTATTGCAGATCGAACAAGAATGTCTGGCCCAGAAGCGCTCACTCGGTTTGGTTTAAAAATGATGGCAGGTTCATCACCATATGCATTAACTAACATTGGTGAAGCAGGTGCAGATGCATTAGATTATTATGCTAAAGAACTTGGTCTTAACCAAGCTGATAAGAAACTTCTCTTACAACAAGCTGTTGAAGCTGAAAAAGCAGAAGATGCACGAAAGGCACAATTACTTGGCTATGGTATTCAAGCTCAAACTGCTAAAGAAAATAAACTTATTGGACTTAGAGGTCTTGAGTTACAAGCAGCTAACCTTGCACAAACTAAAGAAGATGCAAACAAACTTGCGTACACTAAACTATATGGTGATCTTAAAGAGAAATATGCTACACAACTTTATAGAGCTAATCCTAATCGTGCACAAGAACTTACTGATGAGCAAATTGATGACCTTTCAAACAAAATGGCTCTTAAAGCATTAATAAGCAGTCCTGATGCAGCAAAGTATTTATCTTTAACACCAGCAACACCAAAAGCATCAGGTCAAGTTGATTTAAATAATCCCTTACTTAAAGGATAGTAATGCCAAGTTTACAAGAGGTCTTAAAAGACCCTAACTATGTAAACGCCAATGAAGCAACTAAGCAAGAAATATTCAACAAATATTCTGCTATGGATGTTAGTTTTACTGGCGCTAATCAAGCTACACAAGACGCTATACGTCAAAAATTTGGTGTAGGCGTTCCCTTAGCTGAAGTTCCTAAAGCGCAAAAAGAAGAAGGCATTCCAGACACGGGCTTTACAGGCGGCTTTAAATCTACAGTAGAAAAGCTTAAAGGCGAAACAGCTCTTACAGCAGGTAAGCTTGGTATCATAGATACTAAGAAAGCTGAAGAGTATAGAAAAGAAAAAGAAGAAGCAGCAGAACGCATATTCAAGCCTACAGAAAAAGGCTGGTCAGAAGCTCCCTTACAAAAATTAAAAGAGACTGCAGGTCAATCTGCAGCTTACATGGCCGCTCCTTTGGCAGCTGCTGTGGGTGTTGCATTACTTCCTGAAGCTGCCGTAGGTGCTGGTATAGGTGCAGTCACAGCTGCTGGCCTAGCATCTGCTGGTGTATCGTTTGGTCAATACACAGGTAGTAACTTAGGTCGTCAAGTTGACGAAGGTAAAACATTAGCTGATGCAGATATTATTAAAGCGGGTGCTGCTGCAGTACCACAAGCTGCGTTAGACATTATCGGTTTCCGTATGATTCCAGGTATTAGTAATTTATTTACTAAGGCTGGCGTTAAGATTACAGAAGATGTAGCTGAAGACATTGCTAAGAAAACAATGCTCAGAGCTGCAGGTGAATACTCACTGAAGACTGGTAAGGTAATGACAGCTGAAGGCTTGACTGAAGTTGGTCAACAAGTCTTAGAGCGTATGCAAGCTGGTCTTAACTTAACAGATCCAGAAGCAAGGAAAGAATACTTTGAAAACTTTGTGGGTGGTGCTGCCTTAGGTGGTGCATTATCTATTCCTGGCAATATCTACGAATCTAGTCGTGCTAAAAAAGCTCAAGAAAAAGAGATAGATAAAACACAAGAAGAGATTAAAGTTCCTGACGAACCAAAGAACTTAACTCCAGAAACTCCAACTCCCACCATTCCTACACCACCTGGTTCAGCTCAAGATATCAATAAGATGATGGATGAGCTTAACAATAAACCAGTTGACTTTACTCCAGAAACAACACCTGAAGCTCCAGTTACTGAAGCACCAGCCGTTCCAGAGGTTCCAGTTACTCCAGCTCCAGAAGCTCCTCCTGTAACACCAGAAGCTCCCCCTATCGTTCCAGAGGTTCCACCAACAACTCCTCCTGTAGTTGAAGAGAAACCACCTGTTGCTCAAATCACACCAGAAGATATAGCAAAACACGACAAAGTATTAAGCGTGTTTGATGAGTATGCTTATAGCTTCCAAAATAAAGGTGAAGTTAAACGTTACGCACAAAATCTAGTTAAGCAAGGATACATTCAACCAGAGCAACTTAAATCTTTAGATTACTTATTTAAAGATAAGGATATGGGACCAGAAGATGTTTCATCTGAAGTGCGTGGTTATCTAGAATCAAACATTGAGAAAATGAAACAACCAACTCCTGTAGCTGAAGAACCAGCTGTAGAAACTAAACCAGAAGAAAAGCCAGCCATAGATGCTCCTGAATACAGAATGGAAGAGGCATGGAAGAGTGGTCAAGATCAATATACAAAAGAGAAAAATATATATTCTCATTCTTATAAATCATGGAATGATATTCCTTATACATTTAAACAACAAATATATCAAGATTCAACTAAAAATGAAGATGGCTCAGTATCTATTCCACAAGAGCTTGTTAATAAAATTAATGATTTTACAAGTCAATATAAATCAGATGACACTGCAAAAGCCTGGAGTGAATTAAGTCAAGAGCCTTTTAATAACTTACCTTATTCAATGCAAAGAGAAGTTAATAAAACTCGCTATGATGACTTAGGATTAACACAAGAAAATATTAAACCATATCTTGATCAAATTGCACCCAAGATTAAAGCTCGTGAAGATAAAAGAGCATTACTTGCTAAAAAATATGAAGAACATATTAACAGACCTTATAAGCGTGCAATGCATGACTATAAAGTTTTAGGCTCTAAACCATTCTCAACAGTTCAAAATATTACTAAAGACGCTAAGAATATAGGTGAAGCATTAACGCTTGTTAAACAAGACTTAGAAAGCACATCAAGTAAGCTTAATCTTTCAGATGACAAAAAAGCTGCAGCAATAGAGCTTATTAATAAGTTATTAAGTATTGATCCAGTAGTTAAGACACATTACTTTAGCTCAAATGATATTCCTGCTAGACGTAAATTTATAATCCATGGTGTTTATTACCCAAGAGAAAATCATATTTTTATGTTCCCTAATGGTGATGTATTTACATTGCTACATGAAGCTACACACGCTGCTACTGTTCATGCTGTAAGACACAACCCAGAACTTAAGAATGCATTTACTAAGCTTATGAATGCATCAAAGAGAGCTGGACGTGGCAAAGAAAAAATGTATGGCCATACAAACGTTTATGAGTTTATTGCTGAAGCATTTAGCGATCAAGAATTCCAACGTCACTTAGCAGAAACACCAAGTGTTCTCAAAGGTGCAGAACAAAACAGTCTATGGGATAACTTTAAAGCATTAATTAAAAAAGTTATATATAACAGATACTCTATTGATCCTAATGCCAATACATTATTTGATGATGTAATGAATCTTTCTGGTCGTGCATTCACAGGTAAAGACTTAGCTGGCTTTATGGGCGAGATGAAAACGACTGGTAAGTTTTCTGATAAGTTAGAAGCTGGTCGCATATCTGATATGACTGATCGTGTTAAACGCATCTTTAGTAGACCACAAGAAATACCAGCTGAGATTCCACAAAACACAGCTACTAATATCTATGGAAAAAAAGTAGAAGGTGTATGGCATGGGCCTACCGAATCTAAAATAGACAATATCCTGTATCAATTACAAGATAAATTAATTGATACTAAACGTGTTCAAGAGATTATACAAAAAGCTGGACGTGATATTGGTAATGACTGGGATGTATATGGTAAGGAAAAACTATACCACGGTAGAACTGCTGATGGCTTAAGACAATTCTTACTTAAAGATTTAATGCCCGTCATTAATGAAATGCATAGCTTAAAAGTAACTCCAGATGAAATGGAGACATACTTACTTGCTAGACACGCCAAAGAACGTAATGATCAGATGAATAAGATTAATCCAAACAATGCAGAATTGAAAGATAAAGCTTCTGGAATGTCTACTAAGGATGCTAATGCTTACCTATCTAGTTTAAGTGCTGACAAGAAGCGTGTATTAGAACAGCTTGGTTCTAAGTTTGATTCTATGATTCGTGGCACACAACAAGTGCTTGTTGATTCTGGTGCAGAAACTCAATCTACCATTGATCTATGGAATGATATGTACAAACATTACGTTCCTTTATTCCGTAAGGAGGATGAGTTGGCTCGTGCTCCAGGATTGGTTGGAACAGGACAAGGTTTAGGCAGCCGTGGCACATTTAGTAAACGTGCTATGGGTTCTTTAAAAGCTGTTGATGATATCTTAGGCAATCTTATTGCTCAACGTGAACGTGCTTTAATCCGTGCAGAAAAGATTAGAGTAGGCCGTGCTTTATTTGGTTTGGTGCTTCAAAATGCAAACCCTAAATTCTGGTTAGCAATTAATCCAGATGCAGTAAAAAGCAAAGAAGCATTGATTGCTGAGTTAAGTTCATTAGGTTTAGAAGACCCAGAAGGTTTGGCTAATAACTTAATGAAAGAACCTACCGAGAGATACTTAAAAAAAGAAGTAAAAGTTACATACGATCCTGATACAGGTCTTCCTATTAACTCTACTAAAGAAGTGGTAGATTCAAAAATTAATGTATTGAATAGATATAAAGATAATGTATTCCCTGTCCGCATCAATGGTAAAGATAGATACATATTCTTTAATGCTAAAGATCCACGTGCATTACGTATGGTTCAAGCATTAAAAAATCTAGATGTAGAACAAGTATCTTCTGTAGTAGGTATCCTAGGACAGTTTACCCGTTGGTTTAAGAACGTTAATACTCAATACAACCCTATCTTTGGTTTCGTTAACTTAAACCGTGACATTCAAGGTGCAATGCTTAACCTTTCTACCACTCCAATCAAAGGGCAACAGAAAGCTGTATTAGCAGGTGTACTACCAGCTATGCGTGGCGTATTAAATGTATTGCGAGATGAACGCAAAGGTATTACAGACACACAAGGCCCATGGGCACAGCTATTTAAAGATGCTAGGGCTAACGGTTTCCAAACAGGTTATAGAGAATCATTAGTTAGAACAGCTGAAGAAAAGAAATTCATTCAAAATACTTTAGATAAGATTAAAGATAACAATGCTAAGAAAGCATTTGGTTACATCGTGAACTCTTTATCTGACTTCAACGATATGATGGAAAATGCAATTCGTCTATCTGCATACAAAGTAGCTTTAGATAAAGGACTTTCAAAACAAGATGCAGCTATTTTAGCTAAAGACTTAACAGTTAACTTTGATAAAAAAGGTCAATTGACATCTAATATCAACTCACTCTATGCATTCTTTAACGCATCTGTACAAGGTACTGAACGTATTGCTAGAACATTAACAGGTCCTGCTGGACGTAAAATTATTTATGGTGGTATTATTGCTGGTGGTGTTCAAGGTGTTATGTTGGCTTTAGCTGGCTATGGTGATGATGATCCACCAGAGTTTGTGCGTGAACGTAACTTTATCGTTCCTTTAGCTGGAGGTAAGTATGTGACTATACCTTATCCATTAGGTTTTAATATATTCCCTAACTTTGGCAGAACAGCTGTAGAGTTATGGTTATATGGTAAGCCAGGAGAGCGTATGGCTAACCTTTCGGCTGCAGTAGCTGATTCATTCAACCCATTGGGCAGCACTGGATTCTCATTACAAACTATTACTCCTACTGCACTTGATCCATTAATGGCTGTGGGTCAAAATAAAGATGCATTTGGCCGTCCTATTTTCCGTCCAGATAGATCAACTAATCCTACACCAGGCTATACTCGCTCACGAGAATCTTCAAGCGAGATTAGCAAACAACTTGCTTATTACTTGAACCTTGCGTCAGGTGGATCTAAATATCAAAAAGGATATTACAGCCCTACAGCAGATGAGATTGATTACTATGGTGGTCAACTTACTGGTGGTATTGGTCGTGAAATTATGAAGGTAGGCCAAGCTATTAAATCTACCACTACAGGTGAAGAGCTTCCATCATACAGAATTCCATTAGCTGGTCGCTTCTATGGCGAGACAGGATCTCAGGCAGCAATCTCACAAAGATTCTATAAAAACATTACAGAGATGGCTAACTACGAACAAGAAGCTAAAGGTCGTAGAAAGAATAGAGAAGATATGTCAGATTTCTTTAAAGAATATCCAGAGGCCAGACTTTGGAGACAGGCTAATACAGTTGAAAATAAGATTAATGCTTTAAATAAAAAGAAACGTGAGCTTATAGACAAAGAAGCTCCAAGAGAAAGACTTCAGCAAATTGAAGATCAAAAGGCTAGAATGATGGAAAAATTTAACAATAAAGTTAAAGCTCTCCAGAAGACTGCTGAATAATAGTCACAAAGCACTTTCCGTCCTTAATTACCTCTCGTCTAACAATAAATAGCTTATCTATTTGAGAGTCATTCTCATAACATCCAGCGTGTTCCATAGCATCTAATAACGACTTTAAAACGTTATCTAGGTCACGTTTACGGTTGTCTGGAGGGTACAGGTCAATTGAAACAGAAAGTCGCCCAGGAAGGCTTAAAATGCCCTTTATGAGGCATTCTAACTGCACTGCTACACGGAACTCTTTACCTTTTTTCCCAATAAAGCGTTGATTTCCCTTTTGTCCCCAGTAATGGTTGACGGAAGGAGGATATGGAAGTTCTAATTGGATCATATTCATAAGGTTTATTATAGCAGATGAATTAATATAGGTACAACCTATTGACATATATTTTAGACTATGCCAATATGCTGTCTCAATCATAACATATCTAAGGGGAAAATAATGATTAGTGGCGTAGAACTTCGACCAGGTGACGAATACTATGATGTTACAGAATACGTAGCAGACATGAGTGTAGATGATTATTTTGCAGCAAGAGCAATGGCATTGATATATACACCAGGCATGAATGCAACGATATTGGCAGATCAATCTTACGAGATTGCAGATGCTTTCATGAAAGTTAGACTAGAACGTGCTGAGAGAGGAAATTAATATGAAAAGATTTTTAGTGTTAGCAGAAGTTGAAATGGACGATAAGAAATATGCTGAGGTTCAGTCTTGGAATGTGGAGCCTACAGACTTTATTATTTCTGTATTAGCAGATCATGGCCGTGATCGTGGCTTATTAATTAAGATGCGTTGCATGGAAACGGAATATCATTTGCTTGATGATGTTTCTAGATCAGCTGATGCCATAGCTAAAGACAAAGCATTTGATGAATTAGGAGAAGTTGTATTACATAATGCTATGTGTGTAGGTGGAAACTGCGAGGCTTAAATGAAACTAACCAATAAATTTAATATACCTCAAACATTTGTAAACGTTCTTGAACGTCCTACATATAACAAAGGTAAGTCAAATATATCTGCAACTCAATTATTGAATAGTCCAAAGATTGTAACTCTGACTAATAAATATAATGATGATATAGAACAAGATGTATCTCAAATGATTTGGTCATTATTTGGCTCAGCTATGCACGGTGTATTAGAACATGGTAAAGATGATAACCATATTGTTGAGCAAAGACTTCATGCAGAATTAGATGGATGGCAAATCTCTGGTGCGGTAGATCTTCAAGTAGTTGACCAAGATGGTATTCATATTAAAGATTATAAGACTACATCTGTATGGTCTGTAATGAATGAGAAGCCAGAATGGGAGCAACAACTTAATATCTATGCATGGCTAGTTGCATTCAATAAAAAAGTTACTATTAAATCATTAGGTATTGTAGCTATTCTACGTGACTGGAAAGATCGTGAAGTTGGTACTAAAGAGAATTATCCAGAGTCTCCTATTAAAGAAGTCCCTATTCGTTTATGGACATACGAACAGCAAGAAAGGTTCATATTAGAACGTATTGCTTTCCATAGTGCTGCTGAGTTTGCTTTAGAGACTGGTGAGTCATTACCTGACTGCACACCACAAGAGATGTGGGAAAAACCTACGACATATGCAGTGATTAAAAAAGGTAACACAAGGGCTAAAGCAGTGTATGAATTTGAAGAGTTTGCTAATACTGCACTAAAAGAACTTGGCGATGCATATGAAATACAAGTAAGACAAGGTGAACGCACAAGATGTAAAAGCTATTGCCCTGTAAACAAATGGTGCAAACAGTATCAGGAGTATCAGAATGCAAGATCTGAATGAACGTAGACAATTTTTTTTAGAGGTTTTTGAGTATAGAGACGGACATTTATACTGGAAAGAAATTAAATACAAAAGAAAAGCAGATAAGCCAGCTGGTCATATCAATAATCAAGGATACAGGATTATCACATTTTGGAATAAAGTGGAAAAAAAATACAAAACATACTTAATGCATAGAGTCGTATTTTTAATGCATCATGGATATCTTCCTAAGACTTTGGATCATATTGATGGAAATAAATCTAATAATAATATAGATAATTTACGTGAAGCTACATTAAGCCAAAATATGCATAACACTAAAATTTATACCAACAACTCTTCTGGTTATAAAGGTGTTACATGGTCTAAACAAAAGAAAAAATATATAGGTCTCTTTAAAATGAATTATAAAGAGTATTATGCTGGATCATTTAAGCTTGCTGAAGAAGCTGCTAAAGCCGTAATGGAACTTAGAGAAAAACTTCAAGGTGAATTTGCAAGACATAAATAGGGAAAAAAATGACTAAAGAACAATCAGACGGATCTACAGCAAGTTATTATGAACTACCTGAAAACGCAACAGAATTACAAGAACTAATTAGTGCTAAGAATATGAACGCACAGATTGGTGAGATATTTAGAGCTTGCTATAGATATGGCGAAGTGGCTCATAGTCCAGAGATTAGAGATATAAAGAAGATTTTATTCTATGCGAAAGCTGAATTAGAAAGATTAAATAAACTAGAGAAAGGTAATATATGAGTGTATATAAAAAGCTACAGGAGGCACGGATTGATCTTCAATCTAGGCCTTTAAAGAAATCTGGCAAGAATAAATTTGCTGGATTTGAATACTTTGAATTAGGTGACTTCTTACCTACGATTCAAAACATATTCATAGAAAAAGGATTGTGTGGAACGATTACTTTCTACACGGACATAGCTATTTTAACTATTGTTGATATTGATAAACCTGAAGATAAGATTGAATTCAAGTCTCCAATGTCAACAGCTGAGTTAAAAGGTTGCCACGCCATTCAAAATCTTGGGGCAGTGCAGACTTATTTAAGACGCTATCTTTGGGTGGCAGCGATGGAGATAGTTGAACACGACTCTCTTGATGCTGTTGCGGGAAAAGATGACCCAAAAAAAGCTGAACCTACAGTTGAAAGCCCACGTATTGTAGGTCGAGGTGGTGAGTGGCAAATAAATGCTCCAGCTGATCCTTTAGGGCAAGATGTAAAAGGATGGTTGGAACTAATCAGAAGTTCCACATATTTTCTTTTAGATATGTGTAATAAATCTGAAGATGTCTTAATGATCTTTAAAAAGAATAAGCTTTTGTTTGATACTGTCAAATTGACAGACCCAGCTTTCTTTACTGACATGATGACAAAATTTACAGAAGTAAAAACTAAACTAGAAAAGGAAAAGTTAGATGAACATGAAGCTTGAGTTAACACAAGAGGAAACAGGATTCTTAATGGGAGTATTGGCAGAACTTCCAACTAAGACAGGAGCTTGGACTTTGATTCAAAAAATTAAAGAACAGGTAGAACAACAATTGCCAAAAGTAGAAACTAAACAAGAGGAGAATCAATAATGGCTCAACAAGTATTTGAACAAAAACCAAACCGTGGTGCAATTTTTATTAACAAAGATAAGAAGTCAGAGAATCAACCTGATATGAGAGGTAACATTCATATTGACCGTAACTTACTTATCGACTTACTTACTAAACATAAAGACAAGCCACTTATTGGCTTAAGTGTTTCATTATGGAAACAAGTAGGTAAGACTTCAGGTGAACAATATCTATCAGCTGCAGTATCTGAGCCGTATGAAAAGCCAGCTACAGAAGCGGGTAAAAATCCCTGGGAGTAATCATGGCTATTAAAAAGCTAACTGAAATGCAACGTAAAGATAATATCATCAAGACATTACAGGATGACTATGATGAGCTCTTTAAATTCTGTGAACATGTTAAGAATTCTAGAGATGATCTTGAAGTTGATTTACTTAACCTTAAACATCAGGTCGTAGGCTATAAAGCTGTGATCTCATACTTAGAAAGTAAAATCAGATGAACGAAACTGTAAAGACTATCCAATTTGAGGGCGTTAAAGTCGCTCTCAAACAAGATAAAACTGGATATGTGCTTACATTATCTATGCATCCTGACGACATTCCTGAGGATCTCCTTAGGGATTTCGTTGGTGCTAGATACCAAGTTGTAATGGTAAGACTTGATTCCAATGAATCTTCTATCAATAGACAAGAAGAATTTGCAGGTGATCGAGCCTTACGCATTGCAGGTTTATTATGTAGAGATCCAAAGTTCTGGGAATACTTATATTCAGATAGTGAAATATCTACTAAAGATTATGAATCAGCAACCCAATGGTTACGGTTCTATTTAAACCTAGAATCCAGATCTCAACTTAAAACAAATGTAGAAGCACAAAATCTACTCGATCAATTATATAGAAAGTATAAAGCATGGACTCCAGGAAACTAATTCCATATTCAGTTTACCTACCTATTGAGCACCATACAAAACTCAAAGCTATTGCACAGACTAGGAAAGCTTCTGAACTTATCCGTAATGCTATCCAAACCCTTCTTGATGGTAACGATGCTTACAATAGTGGCTATAACCAAGGTCTTAAAGATGCTATTGATGTTGTATTATCCAATGATGAAGCTATGAGCGTATCCATCAAGGATAAAAAAATAGGTGTTAAGATTGCTGACGACTTGAAGACATTGGAGAGATCTAAATGAGCGATAAAGAACAGTTAGAAGCAGTCTATGCTGGCATGGCTATGATGGGGCTTATCATTCGGGGAGCTCCATTCCATAGCATACCAGAAGAAGCTAAAGCAATGGCTAAAAGAATGATGGAGGAAGAAATAAGTGTAGGATTACCACCTATTAAAAGAAGGAAGAAAAGTGGATAAAAGATACTGTTCCTCTTGCTTAAAATTTAAAAATAAGGATACTGGTAAGGTGGTATTAACTGCTAATAAATTAATTAAACGATTTAAATGTAAGGAATGTTTAGATAAAATGGTCAAACCAAAGGAAATATATGTTCCTAGAACTTATTAAGATAGCTGAAGAAGTGTATAGATTAGATAAAGAATTAGGTATCCGTATGGGCAAATGTTTAGAAGGTCTTGGTAAAAAGGTTGAACAACATAACCAAGAATCTAAAGCCATGAACAATAAGATTCAAAAATTAGAAATTAAAGTAGTCACGCTAGAAAGAGCTATGAAAAGGAAAATGCATTAATGAACGGTGAGTATGTCAACTGGGTAAACAATACGGTACAGAAGATGAATATGTATCGTAATAAAAAAATCTTAGAAGCTGTAAGAGAATCTCCATGCCAGGTATGTGGTATTGAGGATGGCACAGTTGTTGCTGCTCACTCAAATCAATCTAGAGATGGTAAATCCACCTCCATGAAAAGTCATGATTATAGAATTGCTGCAATGTGCCACAAGTGCCACGCTAATCTAGATCAAGGCAGCAAGATGACTAGAGAAGAGCGTATAGAAATGTGGGAAGAAGCTCACCGTAAAACAATCGGCTGGCTATTTGAAAAAGAACACTTGGAGGTTAAATGAAAACACAATTTGGTTTATTAGTAGGATTTTTAGGGATATGTATGATTCCTTTTGCAATAGTATTTGTAGCCTTCAGAGCCTCTTGTAACTTTGTAAGTAGAATAGCAATGGAAGGATTGCATGATGATTAACTCTGGCAAGCAACCATACGCATGGATCTATGAAGAGTTTGACCACAACAACAAACTTGTCAATAGTTTTATCTCTCCATTCAAGCCATCTGAAATATCATTTAAGAATGAGCTGAAATCAAAACTCCATAATATTACCTTAACACCTCTGTATAGATGTGATGATAAAGCTGAAAAGTTTACCGCAGTAAAGAAGTACGATAGTAAGTTATTAGTAGAAGCTAACTCAGGACTCTAACATGACTACAAGGCTCATCAACGATTATACAATTAAAGTAACGTATGATATGTTGAGAAAGATGCCTCCCTTCAACGACTGGAATCTTCCAGCTCCACACAAAATAATATTTGAAAGTAATACAGATCCCACAATCTGCGGTGAGTTTGACGTAGAGCCTATGGTTATGAGAATCAGCACACATCATCAAGAAACTTATGTCAATATGATGAGAACAGTTGCACATGAAATGGTGCATCTAAAGCTTTACTTAGAAGGAAAAACACATTATGATAAGCACGATAAAACATTCAGGAAATTGATGTTTCAATTCAATGATTTATATGGGTTTGACAGGAAAGAATTATAAACTAAAGGGGGAAGTAAATGAAGTATAAGTCAGTATTAGTAATATCAGATCTACACATACCGTACCATCATCCAGATGCTTTTGCTTTTTTAAAAGCTCTTAAAACAAAATACAAACCAGATCACATAGTTAATATAGGTGATGAGTTAGATATGCACGCTATGTCTATGCATGATTCAGATCCAGATTTATTTTCAGCAGGACATGAGTTGGCTGCTTCTATATCTTATATTCAAGCACTTGAAAAGATATTTCCTAAAATGACAATCGTTCACTCAAATCATTCATCCATGTTATTTAGACGTGCATTAAAACATGGTGTACCTAAAGGTTATCTTAAGGATTACAATGATTATCTTGGTGTTGGCAGTGGTTGGAAATGGGTGGAAGATCATACAATTACTTTGGTTGACGGTTCACGTTGTTTCTTTACTCACGGCCTTTCAGCTGATGTGCTTAAAGTTGCCATGCAATACGGGATGCACACTGTGCAGGGCCACTACCACACCAAGTTCAGTATCGGATATTACAGCAATCCAGATCAGTTAGTCTGGGGCATGCAGGTTGGATCGCTTATCAACCAAAAAAGCATGGCGTTTCAGTATGCCAAAAACTTTAAAACTCGTTTCATAGTTGGAACAGGAATGATTATAAACGGACAACCTAAATTAATGCCAATGATGCTTGACACAAATGGCAAATGGACGGGTAAAATAGTTTAATGGATATTCAAAAGTATAATTCATATCACTTAGAGTGGTATCATAAAAACAAAGAGCGTATTTCTGAGCAAAGGAAAGCGTGGAGACTTGCTAATCCAGATAAGATTAAAGCTCAAAAAGAACGATCTAATGCAAAAAGACGTGATAAAAATAATGAATACTCTAAGCAATATAGATTAAAGAATAAAGAAAAGGTTGCTGCATATAATAAAGAGTATAGAAAGAATAATACTGCAAGCATATATACAAGGAACAGAATTAGAAAAAACAAGATGCATCAGTTGCAAACACCTCCATGGGCTGATAAGTCTGCAATAGAAGTTATATACGCTCAAGCCAGAAGAAGATCTAATATTGAGGGCATTCAGTACCATGTAGATCATATTATTCCACTTAATGGTGATATAGTTTCTGGATTGCATGTAGAATACAACTTGCAATTATTATCCAGTAGAGATAATGTAGCAAAGAAGAATTTATTTGAAAGTATTGTATGAGTAATATAGTTCATTTCAGCAGTAAAACTGACCTATGGTCTACACCGCAAGAATTTTTTGATAAATATAATGCTATATATAATTTTACATTAGATGTATGCGCAACAGATGATAATGCTAAATGCTCAACATACTTTACTAAGGAGCAAGATGGTCTATCTAAAAAATGGACTGGTGTTTGCTGGATGAATCCACCTTACGGAAGAGAAATTGTTAAATGGATGAAAAAAGCATATGAAAGCTCATTACAAGGGGCTACAGTTGTTTGTTTAGTACCATCAAGAACTGATACTCAGTGGTGGCATAATTATGCAATGAAAGGAAATATAGAATTTATAAAGGGTAGGTTAAAATTTGGAAATAGTAATAATTCTGCACCATTCCCAAGCGCTATTATTACATTCAATCTAAATAAAAGGAAATTATAATGCATTACATAATGATAGTTATCATGTTTGGCAATATGTCTGTTGAAACTTTTAGCGTAAATTTTGACTCTCAACTTACCTGTGAGAATGCAAAAACCGCTATAATAGAAAAGTATGATAATTTTAGTAAGCGTCCAGGAGTCACTCCTGTGATTTTATGTGTAAGGAAATAATATGGCAAGTGAAGCAGGAAAAGGTAGTAAGCAAAGACCAACAGATAGAGAAGCATTTGAAGAGTCATATGATCGCATATGGAAAAAGAAAAAACAAGTAAGAGAAGGTGTGCATTATGAAACTGATACAGACAACCTCTATGATATTAAATATGATGTAAAGTATATGCCTGAAGATCACTATGAAGAGTGAGGTTCATTCGCCTTGCATTAAAATTTGTAAGCTAGAAAATAATCACTGTGTTGGATGCGGTAGATCCAAGCATGACATTACTTATTGGAATGAATACAGCAATGAAAAGAAGTTTAAGATAGTAAGAAAGCTTAAGAAGAGTAAAAGATGAAAAAGCTTGAACCAATTGTCCATGCTATTATAGTAATAGCTATTATGTATTTCTTTTATGGCTTTATTAAGCTAAGTTTAATAGCCTACAACTTTATATAGTTACCAAAACATATTCAATACGCCATCAATACGTATTAAATGCCCCTGCAATGTAATACGATACTCACCTTCCACATAAGTCTTTAATCCAGCAATCCTATGTAATACAGTTCCATCGTGGCATATGATATCTTTCTCTTCATAGGGCAAATACTTTTGCTCGCCATCTTCGACATAATCTAAACCAGCACCCCCTGTAGGCAGTTTAATGACTACTGTAAAGGCATATGGATCTATATCTCCTAAGTCTAATGTAATATGCGGGTAGTCTTGATGCCAAAGGCCTGCATGGGTAAGCAAGAATGGGCTTGAAGCGAATATATGAAAGGATGGGTGAGCTAAAGAATAGTTGAGCTTTATTGGCTCTTTAAATTGATCTGATAAGTAATCAATAATGATATCATATGTGTCGCCAAACTTTTCACGCAGTATGGGATTTAATATCTTAATCTCTTGTTTGTATTCTGGTGTCTTGCCGTCTAGGTAGGCGTTTCTACCAAGCGTATAGAATGGGAATTCATCTGATCTGGATACCCAATACTTTTGAAGCCTAAAGACTTTATCAGCTATCTCTTCCGTATTGATATCTAGTTTATGCGAAATAAAAGGGGTCATAGCGACCCCTATTATACTACTAATAACAGTCTGTTACGATGACCATTACTTGTTCATTACGTACATAGTCACTTCGAAGCCAAATCTCATTTCTGTAGCTGCTGGTTTTGTCCACATAGTAGTTCTCCTAAAATTTTATACACAAAATGTGTATAAGAGTAGTTTGAACCCTTTTTAGCTTAATTTCCTCCATAAAATCATGAGTTCTATATAACAAAACCACTATATATAGTGTTTTCTATATAATTTTTAACTATATGTTGACATTGGTGGATACCTTTGCTATATTAATATTTGTCAGGCCTCCTTTCTCCTGACAGACCGCTCGTTCCTATCTTTCTCTCGGTCAAATAGGTGTTCCCTCTTCACCTACCTAAACCCTCTGATTAAGCCCCAGAGGGTTTTTCTTTTATACCCCCTTGCTTTTTGTTTTAAACAGGAGTAAATTTATAAATGAGAAAAGGGATAGGAAAGTACAAGATAGCTTAATCTTGTATCGAGCGAATTTATTTCGTTTTAATTTCCTATCTCAATTTTCCGTACTCCAAACGTTATCAATGAGCCTACATGGGCTGCGTGGAAAAATACATAGGCCTTGCACACACCCGCAAGCGAGCCTCGTGAACTTAAATGGGTATCACACAAGCTATGTTGCCACGGGGTGACTTGCCAACAGCATAGCGATTGAACATTAACTCTGTGTAGGACTGGTGTTGTAGTGCTCTAATATACAATATGGGTCAGGTGAGGGCTCTTCTCACCCTTGGCGGAGCTATACTTAAAATTTTAAAACGAGGATAAAAATATGACTTTAGATGATCTACTAAAAAGAAAGCAAGAAGGGGTAAAGTATACAAAAGATGACAGAGGAAACGTAATCATGACATTGACAGAATATGGCGAATCATATATGTTAAAAGATGGCATAGATGAACATGGCGATCATGGTATTGCTACATATTTAATTCCAATGGAGAAATGATGGACTTTACACATGCGGTAGTTGATGACGGAGATATCATCAGAAAGTATCGCTGGTCTAAACGAGAAGCAAAATGGTATAAAGATTCACATCCAGATATAGATGTGATAGAGTTACCCAAAACACCAAAAGAAGTGTTTAACACAAATGATTACGAGGAGGCACCATACTAATGGGCGAAGCATATCACAAAAAATATTTAACAACTGAACAAGTCATAGCAATCAAAAAGGCATTGAAGACTATGCCAATTCCAAAAGTAGCTAAAGCATTTAATCTCAAGCCACACAACGTAAGAAACATATATCTTGGTGTCTCATATAGAACGGTGGGTG
>Ga0247723_1000667_pt1 | contig 22532 bp, 22 predicted proteins | sample MSEWelMarce5H_FC_FD_189079 | JGI IMG/M metagenome (GOLD analysis project Ga0247723, IMG submission 189079) | Subsurface sediment microbial communities from gas well in West Virginia, United States - MSEEL Well Study Marcellus 5H_FC | ecosystem: Environmental > Terrestrial > Deep subsurface >... | reverse complement strand
TCCTACAACAGTTTTAGTTCCTGATTGGTTTGATGTATTTTGTGTGTTGTTTTTCTCATCTTCGTAATGTTTAATCATTTCGTTATAAGTAAACTTACGAAGCCAAATTGGCATATTGTAAACAGTATGCCAATCATAACCACCTTTTCCGTGAAAAACTATTTGATGTATTTGTGTAAATAATGAAACCCTTATTTCAGGGACTCTATCATACGTCAGGCCAAAAAAAGCTAACCCCAACTGGGATATTGACTCTATTGCTATTTCCGTCGGGAAAAAAAGTTAGATCAACATCGGGTTGAATCTCTTTAATATATTCTCTTAAAGCTCTGGAATCCTTGGCTAAGAGATAATTATCAATAAATTCTCGAATATCTTTTTTTTCTCTTTCCCCATTTACTGAGGTTATGAGATATTTTAAACGAGTAGATAATTCGGGGGAATTATTTTTGTTAATTTTTTTAAGTCCTTCTAATTCACGATTTATATCTTGTTCGTCTTTATGGGTTAAAAGTTTAAACGTAATTGTATTTTTTGAATGTGGTAAGGTAAAAATAAATTCATTTACATGATTATTAAATAAATCTTCTTTTAATGGTTTACTTTCAATAGTTGATAAATCAATGGTATGCATTTCCCCATTATATTCAAAAGTATATTCGGAACCATATCCTAGGATACGTGATGCTACCATAATGGCATTTTTATCTCCTACTAATAAATCATCGTAATTTATTTTAGATACAATGAGTGATTTCATTAATTTATCTAATACTGTACCATTTTTAATATATGATTGGTTAGTAAGGATATCTTCTTCCTTAGCTGTCATATATTTCATTTCGATTTTACCACTTGCTAATTCTGTTCCTTCAGCGTAAAGTAAACCTTTTGAGGGTAATTCAATTGTTTCTGTTGGTAAATTGAACTTTGATTCTTCCATAATTCTTATTTTATATAACTTAATTGTTTGATATACATATATTAAAGAGTAGTAATATTATCAGGATTTATATTAAATGATATTACTCCTGGTACTTTTCTTACTTGGGCTGCGATTTCTTGCATTTTTGTGCGGTCAAATCCTCCTTTTACAATCCAAGGATAACCATCTACTTTTACAGTTAATATAGATTTAAATTTTTCTGTATCTTGTTCACTATATTCAAGTGGTTCTTTAGATGAAATAACTGAAATTCCAGTAATGGCTCTAATATCGGAATAGATTTCTTTTTGAGGGCGTTGTTGGATGTTGGAAATTAACATGCCTACCATTTTAAATTTATCTTGGTATTCTTCGTTTAATTTTTTATTTAGTTCTTCCTTAACTAACGCGCGTAAATTATTTAATTTCATTTTTCGATATATGTTATAAATATTATATTATCTAATTATAGTAACGTGTCCATGAATTAATCTACGTTCGTCTGTACCCAATATTCCAAAATCAATAACCCAAGTGTAAACTCCATCTGTTACTGATTTATTGTTGTAGGTTCCATCCCAACGTGATTCAGCATTCCAGCTCTCCCATATTAAATTTCCCCATCTATTAAGTACAATTAAATGAAAATCATCTTTTTCATATGGGCCTTCAAACATAGGACCCCATGTTGTATTATATTCATCATCATTTGGAGTAAATGTATTTGGAACCCAATAAAGTAAAGGATCACATTCAATTACAATAACATTATATGTTTGAGGAATACTAGAACATCCATCTGCAGTAGCAGTAGCTGTTATTATATATGTTCCCGGTTCATTCCATGCAATTGTTATTTCATTTCCATAATAATATTGTCCATCACAATACCATTCAATGTTACTAGCAATATCCGATTGAGTTGAATAACTAAAGTATTTAACATCATCACATATCTCTATGGTTTGTTGAGAAAATACTAGTAAAGGTATTAAAAATAATATGGAAAAAATTAATTTCATTAATTATGTTGTATTGGAGATAATACTGGTACTGGATTGATAACTGCTCCTGTATTAGCACTAAATGTACATCCACTTTGAGTATAAGTATAAGTAATCAATGAATTTGTTGTTCCGGGACAAAATTGATTTCCCGATACACCTGTACCACTCCATATTCCTCCTGTAGGTGTTGCTGTTAATACTAGACATGGGTCATTAGCACAAAAAGGTCCTACTGGGGTAATTACAGGGATAACTTGGTATATCAACACATTAAGTGTTACTGGTAGAGCAGGGCATCCAGCTGCACTTGAATATGCTACTGTAATTGCATTATTAATTAATCCTGGAGGGCAAGCTGACCAATTTACTTGGATTGAATTTGTTCCTTGACCTGAGGTTAATGTAGCACAAGCAGGAATTGTCCAAGTATATGTTCCTGCACCTACTGAAGGTATTGTATAAGTTGATAATGCTGTGGTTTGGTAACAAACTGTATCCGGGTTAATTGTTGTCAATTGAGAATAAACAATTGATGGGATAATTAGAAGAAGTGTAAAAATTAATTTTTTCATTTTTTTGTTTTTAGTTATGAATAATATTCCCTAATACAGGGGTTGTTGCGTTAATTGTTCCATTAAACACGTTAAAAGGCGTTACGGCATCACAGCTATTACTCGTGTAACTACCCCAAAGCCCATCAGAACCTGCGGTAACTTGAATTAATAAACTTTGAGGGGTACATACATTTGCTACTACTAAAGTAACACAAAATGTCCAAGTACATGAGCCTGCGTCTCCAAAATCATTTCCGGGATTACTATCTACGGTTAAATCAAAAAAGTATCCTGGTCCTACTGTTACTATAGGGGTTGTGGTTGATGTTACTGAGGTTTTCCATACCCATTGTCCTCCAGTTGCATTACCTCCACAATTAGCAGGAGCTGTTTGAGGAGTTACTGATGACCATCCTGCACCTAATGTTAAATCAAATCCTTCAACCCAATTAGTACCGGTTTGTGTATATCCATTCATTGTATAACACATTGTTACTGTTTGACCAGGTAAATAAGTTCCTCCTACTGGTAGTGGGGATAGAGTAAATGATTGTGTTCCATTACATTGACTATAACTAAAATAAGAAATTAAAACAAATAATATAACAACAAATAATTTCATGCTTATAAATATAATAACAAATTTTTAATATTCCAAAGGAAAACGAAAGCTCCACCACTTACGTGAGGAGCTTTACTATTACGCGAATATGTTTTAGTAATTCAAGATACAATAATCTGGTTGTACTGTTACTGTAATATTTACTGCTGTACCATCATCATCCCAGTTATAATCTCCAAAGTTAACTTCAGTAATCATAGCTCCTTTGATAATCCATTCGTTAACAATATCACCTACAGGACCTAAACCATTAAATGTAATATCTTTTTTATAGAAATCAGAATAACCATCTCTACCTGTTACTGATTCATGGCCTAAACGAACCCATTCCATTACTGTTTGTGAACCAGCAGGAGTAATAGCTTCAAATAATGTGAATTGAACTGTATTCCAAATAGTTTTTCCTTTTACATAACGTTGAACGTTGATGTGGTTAAGAGCAACTGCTGTTTGTGTTAATGAAATAGCACCCATTCCTTTTACCAAATATGATGGGATTCCATCCATATAAAGGATGAAACGGTTTGTTAGCCTTGGTTCAAATGCTGTGTAGAATATTTCGTTAGGATTTAAAATTGCCATTTTCTTTTTATTTTAATTTTGTTTTTATTATAAATATTTAATTTTCTAGCTTTTACCCAGGAAACTCAGCTCCTGTTGGTTGTAAAATAAAATCTAGAGAAACAAATTCAGCTGTGCGTGTTGGTTGAATATAAATTTGGCCTATTAATTGATTTCTATCTATTACATCTGGTCCATTATTTGAATCATCCATAATTACTTTAAAGGCATATAAACCTTGTTTTTGTTGGATGGTTTCTAAATATGGATTTACTCTTGCAAGGAATGAATTTCTTGTAGAAATTGTGTTTTGTTCAAATACTACTGTATCTGCAATTTGACGGATGTAGTTTTTCAATTCAATTAATAAACGTCTTACATTTACTCTATCAAGTGCAGAAGATGCTTTTTGTAATGTTTTTTGTCCAAATACTACAACACCTTGTTTTGGTAAAGTAGCTAATGGGTTAACATTATTTTCATATAAAGAATCTTTTTGATTCTGGGATAATTTCATTTCAGCGGATAGTACAGTATTTAAACCACCACGATTAATACCTGCGGGGGCAAACCAAGGGGCAGATACTTTATCATTAAATGCATATACACCTGGGATTACAGTTGATGCTGGGGCCCAAATATGTCTTCCTGTTCCTGGATCGATGATGCGTACCCAAGGAAAATAAGCAGCAGCATATGATGTATCTCTAGATTGGGCTTGAATATTTATTCCTGAAACTGATGTTCCATAAGTACCTAAATCAACTACATATAAGCTATCTCCTCTTGAAGTTGTATTAGTAATTATACTAGTTACTTGAGATGTATGCAAATCGTTAGTTAAACCAGGAGTAAATAATACATTAAATTGGTATGCTTCAGTATTACCTAATAAACTAATCATATTATTATAACTAGTAGGTGAAATTCCTTGAGTATTTCCTGAAGTAATAGTTTCATAAAATTTAGCACCTCCTATTATATTTCCTGTAGCTGCACCAAATGAACCACTTTGAGCAAGTGGAATAGACCCTGTAAATTGAGTTAATGGGGTACCGTTTGAATCTAAATAGTTAGGTGTTGGATAATTTACTGATTTGATACGAACATATCGTGAATTATTTGGATATGATCCTGAGATTTCCATTTGGTTATCTGTTGAGTCATAGTTTAATGTTTGGTCTCCTATTACTTTAGATATATAATTTGAAGAATTTGGGTCTAAAGTAACATTATTCCAAGCTTCTAAAATTATTTTTTTATTAGAAGCATCATCTCCTCTTCTAATTAACACATTAAATGTTCCTGATCCTGTGTTAGGGGCTGTAATTTCCCACCTTACATTATTTTGAGAACCAGATACTAAAACATTATTAGTAGTTTCACTTCCAGTACTATTCATAATTACTCCCTCAGATATTGTTTCTAAAGAGAATGATGATGAAGTAAATTCATTAATAACCGCTGAACTAGTGGCTGAGGAATAAGATCCTGTTACCACTCTAGCTACTAATAATGAAGTACCACCATAATTAAAATAATTATATGCTGCAATAGAAGTAAAATATGAATATGAGTTTCCTCCACTTATAAAAGAATCTCCAAAAATGTTTTGATAATCTGAATAGGAGGTAACTAATATTGGGATTTCAACAGGGCCCTTTACTGTAGGTCCTATTATAGCCGCACCCGCTTGTGTGGGTTGTGCTGTTAAAAACGTGTTATCTATCTCATTTAGTGAAACTCCAGGAGATGCTGTGAAATTTGCCATTGTGTTTTTTTATTATAAATATTAATTTTTTTCTTAAAATTTAGTTTAAGATGGGAAAACTGCACCTGTAGGTAATATGTTGAAATCTAAAATAATAAATTCAGCTGTTTTTGTAGGTTGTAAATAAATTTGACCTATTAACTGGTTGTTATCTATTACTGTTGGTGTATTGTTAGATTCATCCATTACAACTTGATAAGATGTTAATCCTTGATTATTTTGAACTGTAGATAAATAAGAATTAATAATAGATGACAATTCATTTCTAGTAACTGTATCATTTTGTTCAAATACATATGAGTTTGCTACTTGAGAAATATAATTTTTTAATTCAATTAGTAAACGTCTTACATTTACACGATCTAATGCACTTTGTTTTTTCTGTAATGTTTTTTGTCCAAATACAGTAACACCGGAATTTGGGAATGTTGCTACTGGGTTGATATTGGCTTGATAAAGTGAATCTCTATTTCCTTGGGTTAAAAATCTTTCTGCTGCAAGAGCATTAGTAATTATTCCTCTATTTATTCCTGCAGGAGCAAACCAAGGATATGATATAGAATCATTTTTAGCATAAACTCCAGGTATCATAGTAGAAGCAGGAACCCATCTTTGAGTAGCTGTATTGGGATCAATTGTTTTAACCCAAGGCCAATAATTAGCAACATATGAATTGTCATATAATGTTCTAGCACCGTTAGTTAAAATAGCATTAATAGGAGAATTATATTTTACCAAATCAATAACCGTCATGGTATCTGCTCTTTCAGTAACAGTATTAACTAGTTGTGTTATTACAGAAACATGATTTGTAAATGTATCATCTGCTATTAATCCAGGTGCTGTAATAAAATTATATTTGTAAGCATCTTTATTAGCCAGTAATGCTATAGATTCAGTATAATCGTTTGCACTTAATCCTTGAATATTTGTATTGGTAATATTTTCATAATATGCTCCAGTAGCAAATGTTGGAATATTATCTCCATTTCCATTACCAAATACTCCTTGGGCCGCTTTTGGAAGTGAACCTGTATATTCATTTTTAGGTAAACCTAAATTATTAAAATAATTTGGAGTAGGTTGATTTACTTGTTTAACACGAACATAATTTGATATGTTAGGATAATTACCTACGGTTTGAATATAATACTCACCATCATCTTCTTGAATAGTTTCATATTGATTTCCAATTATTTTTTCAATATAATTTGGAGAAAATGGATCTAATGATAACGGACCCCAAGTTTCTATAATTGATGGTTGAACACTTGAATCATTACCTTGTCTAATTAACAATGTAAAAGTTCCGTTATCAATGTTTGGAGAAAGTATTTGCCATCTGTAATTATTAGATGAACCACTTAATAAAGTATCGTTTGAACCTGTAGGGCCATCACTATTTAATATTTTTCCTTCAGCAAGAGTTTCCAATACAAATACACTAGTATTGTATGGAGCACCTGCAGAATGATTAGATGATGAAACAAATGAGGATGAAGCTGGTGTCCAGGCTGTTAAAGTGCTACCACTTACTACTCTAGTTACAAGTAAAGCTGACCCACCATTGTTAAAATAGTTATAAGCTGAAATTGAGGTTAAGTAGGTATATGATTGACCTCCACTAAGAAATGTAGTACCATACTTATTAGTATAGTCACTATATGTTGTACATAATGTAGGGATTCCAACTTTTCCTTTAGGAGTTGGTCCTATAATTGCTGCTCCTGCTTGAACTGGGGCTTGTGTAATAAATGATTGATCATTTTCTATGGCTAATACACCAGGTGATACAATTGTTTCTGCCATTTGTTATAAATTATTTTATTATAAATATGGTAAAACTAAAATAGATTAATCTAAATTAATAATCTCACCGGATGTTGGGTCTACATTAGACTTACCATATTTTTCAAATATCAATTGAGTAAAATCTTTTTCTTTATTTGCTAATTCCTCTAAAAATTCTCTAGCAGTAGCATGCCTTTGGTCAATTTGGATTTTTACCAATTCAATTTGACCTAATTCTAAAATTACTGATTGAGTTCCTTCTTGGATTTCTTGTAAAGTTTTAAATTCTTCTTCTGTTAAAAACTTTTTTTCTGTTGTAACTGGTTCCATTTTTATTTATTTGTTTATTATTTTGCTGCCCATCCTGTGTTTCCTGTTCCTGTTTCTTTTATGTAAAGTGTAGAACCTACTCCACCACTTAAATTAATATAAGTAGTCCCTACGTTAGCGGCAAGTACTCCTTCAGGAGAACCTGTCCCTTTTAGTTTTAGTGGAGCATATATATTACCTTCTGTTATCCAATAATCAGGTTGTTTTCCAGCTGATGTTATAGATGTTGGGGTTGTGGTGGCTAAATTATTTCCAGAATCAAAGAAATTTGTAAATGAATTAGCAGGGTTCATATATAACCCCCTAATTTTATTTCCATCTCCTATTAATGTGTTTCCTATAAATGTAAAGTTAGTTATATTAGCACCAGCATTTGATTGTAAAAAGTATCCATCAGTTTGTGAACCACTAAAATAACAATTTTGGATATTTATGTTTTCAATTGGGGATGCTAAAATTATAGGAACAGAAAATGCATCATATATTTTACAATTATCTAAGTTAAGTTGTTTTAAATTTAATCCATTATCCGTTATAATTAATCTTGGAGCATTTGTTTCACAATTTATTAATGTTAAAGGATTATCATCATATAAACGAACCATAGAATAAAATGCTGATGATCCTGTTGAAGGGGAAGAATAAATAGTTTTTAGATTTTCAATTCTAAATTCATTTGATCCTCCAGTTAAATTATTATTACTTAAATTAACACCACATCTTGTATTATATGATTTTATGTTCTTAATATTAGTAAATGATGAAGTAATTGCTCCTATATTTAAACATATACTACTATCATCAAATGTAGGGTTGTACATATCAATATCTTCAACAGTTAAACGTTGTACTTCTGTTCCAACAGCCGATACACCTATTGAACAATTATCTAAATTTAATCCTTTAATATAGATCTCTTGTAATCCATTGTATGCTCCTGTTGAAGCCCCAATATAACAATCTTTTACATTACAATCTATAATATATGTTGTCCTTCCTTCTATACTAAAACCATTAGGAAAATTTGTAGGGACTGTTTGACCATATCTATTAAATCCACCTATTGCAGTACAATTATAAAAATAAACTGAACCACAAGTAGCATGGGAATCAAATATAGAAGAAGTAGTGTGAGCTTTACCTGTAAAATTTACTATTTTATTTCCCCATCCTACACCTCTATCTGAATCTGTTCCAAATGTTATAGAATGTCTGTTACTTTCACTTGTACCACTAAAGGTACTATACATAGTAGAATTACCTATAGCAATACCATAACCGGTACCATCTCTATTGGCACCATAATTATTAACATGAATTGTGGAAGAATAACAATCTATTACATTTAATGATCTATCTATAGCTCCTATTATTTTTACATCAATTGTAGGGGTATCTAAATATTTTAAAAGAATACCTTTAGAGAGATTTTGACCGCCTTGTTCTACATTTAATGTTCCTACAGTTTCAAATTTTCCTGAGGTTATTTTTGATAAACTAGCATCATCTGAGAGTAGGTAAGTATCTTCCCACCACCCATAGATATAAATTTCTCCATTTGATCCTGTAGCATATACTCGTTGGATTTCTCCTTGAGTTCCACCTTCTCCTGATCCCGTGTTAAATGCTTTTGCTGAGGTAACTTTAACTAAGTCACCTTGTTTTATATTTAGTTGAGATAAAGTTACTGGGTTGATTGAAGCTGTTGAATATCCTCTTAAGATATCAGTAGTAACATTATATCTTGAAGATCTACTTCCTGTTGCAAATAAAACAAAATCATCAGTATCTGATATTATTTTAGAGGTTGGTTCACTAAATATTATAGTATTAGTAGCATTAATAGGTTGATTAACATTATATATACCATTTAAACATATAGGAATATTTGTAACTCTAGATGCACTAAAAGTATTTTGGATAGCATTTGTATCATCTGCTATTCCATTTCCTATAGCACCATAACTTTCAGGGAATATAAAACCACTAGCTGATGTTAATGTTATAGGTAAATTAGTTAAACCAGAACCGTCTCCAATAAAATATGTAGAAGTAGTTGTACCATCTACATTTAAACTACCACTAATATTAGCACTTCCTGTAAATGGAAAACCACTACCTCCACTTCCAGAGATTCCAGTTAGTCCAGAACCATTTCCGAAAAATGAACCGGTAATATAATAATATTGGCCTGCTAATTGTTTGGGTTGAATTAATGACATTATTTACCTTGTGCTGCGTATTGTTTAACGTAATTTTTACTAGATTTTATTTTACTAGATTTTGATTTTGCATGGACTCCTGGTCTTTTTCTTTTAGGTTTTTCAATAAAAGAGATAGTTGAAGATGTTTTTGCTTTTGCTGCCATTTTATTATAAATATTTATTAATTACTAAATTTTCCAACTGCTATGATTCCATCTGTAGGATCTAAAGAATATCCTAACAAAGATGGATTAATAACCAATGTTGAAACTCCGTTATTTTGGGTAAATGAAACTATGTTTGAATTATTAATCAATACCCCATTAATAAAAAATGTAAAATCATTAATTGATGTTGTAGGAAGATTTGGGGGAGATGTTAACCACCCCGAAGAAAAAGTTGCTGTTGTAGCATTTACATAAATTCCTTGTAAAGTAACATTTGAATTTAAATAAACTAAAACTTGATTATCTACTAAACTTGTATTAGTGCCCTCTTCTGCAGGGCCTGGAAGGGAAACTGCTGATTTTTTAGGTCTAGAAGAAATAAATTCACCTCCTACACCTTCAACTTCTAATCCAATGATAACTTGGGATTTACTATTGTATTTTTTTATAGATGTTAATTGTTTTTGGATATTATCTGGAATAATGTATCCTTTAATTGTTAATGTAAAATTTGATTTGGCTATTCTATTAGAATTATCTGAGATTTCAATTGGTGTGGAAAAGGAATTAATGGTAGCCATAAATTTAAATCGTTCCGGGTCACCCCAATATGAATCAGATGCGTAATTAATTGCCTCTACAATCTTATTTAATTGGGATACGTAATATGTTTGGATAGCACAAGTATAACTTATAGTAACATAATCTGGGATAATATTAACAATAAATTGTTCTGTCGGGATGCGATTATTTAATAGATCAAAATTTGAATATGCATTCTTTGGGTTATATGTTTTTTTCCAAGATGTATATAAATGTGGTGTATTAGCATCCATTTTATTTCCTAAAGATCTATTTTTGTCTATACTTTCACGTTTAAACATAATAAGTGGAGCCATAATAGCACCATTTTTATCTTTATAATATCCATCTTTTTGTGTTGATTTCCAACGTTCCGGAGAACCATATATGATGGGAACAGGAGTTCTTACGTTATTTTGGATAACATATGGACGAATTACATTCTCAAAATAATACATTATAGATTCATCTATATCTTCAAACCCTACTGTAAATGGTTTTGTAGTATCTCCTTTAAATGATGTTTGCAATGAACGATTAATACCTAATCCATTTTGTTCGTTTGCTGTAAATTGATTAAAATCGGAAGGTATATTAGGATTGCCATAAGATTCCCCAGTTCCAGGAAACACATATGGTTCTATCTGCTCATTTGAAATCTGTTTTTGAGATTTCGGAGTGGGTTTTCTAGTTGATGGCATATATTAAATTCTTTCTCTAGTAATTTGAACTTTATCAGATGGTGTATAATGAGCTGTACAAATAACAGACCAATCTGAACCAAAGTTTTCTAGTCCTGGGTTTAATGGATTTTCATTATATGGATAAGCTGGGTCTTTTCCAACTACAAGTTGATTATTATTCACATTATTTATTTCCCAATATGATTCATACCACATTATAATATCTCCAACTTCAGGCAATACATTAAAGTCAACTAAATCGTCTCGTAGGAATTTAAATGTCATAGGTCGATCATAGCTTACACCAAAATCATCTACTGGGGCAGTAGCATCTCCTCTATCAATTAGCACGTTTAAGAGAACTGGTTCTGCGTATAGTCTTGTACCTGCTGCTTCACCATATATGTTTACTTTTGTTTCAGCTGTTTTAAGTTGATAAAATACACATTGTTGAGTAATAACATCCCACAACAACTCTCTATTGAGATGTCTAAACAATGAAATATCACGAGCTGATCCAAATAGTGCCATATTATCCTACAAAAATGTTCATTGGAACGTAATTAATTGTTTTTTGTTGAGCCTCACCTTCGGCTGCTTTTTTCTCTAGTAATGCTTTACGAGAAGTTGTATCAAAATATAATCTTAAACGTTCAATTAGTGCTGTTTTCTCACTAGTTGCTGCTGCGATTAAGTCTGATTGGTTTAATGTAATTTCAGATCCTGGGATTGGTATATTAGCATATTTTCCTCTAACATATCCTAGCATTTCTTTTACCAATGCTAAAGAATATTCAAATACCCATGAACGTCCAATTGAATTTATATTAGTATATGTTGGGTTTTCATATGGTATATTTGATACATTTGTAATTAAATCAGAACCACCAGAATATGGATTGTTTCGTTCAGTTTTAAGTATGTAATGAAAATTTAATTTTTGTAGACCTCCTGTCGGTATAGGGAATAGTCTTAATTGATTGTTAACCAATTCAAAAGTGTATTGTGACTTTCTAATTTGGTCATTTAATTCAATAGCTTGTATTTTTTGCAAATCGTAATTCATAGGCATTAACATAAAGTTAATAGCTGGTGAATATGATCCCCATCCAAAACTATCTAACATTTGCATCATACCGGTACCTGTACCTGCATATGGGTCAAAATATCTTGTAATAGCGGGAGGCGCCTCGTAAAATATACGTTTAATTTCAATTCCACCTGATATGCTTTGGGAAATTGCCCATTCATTCATATCGTAGTTTTGTACTCTATATTTTAAATCAATAGAACCTGTATGATATGTTACTGTTCCACCAACACCTGCTTCTTCGCCATATTGATCGGAAAGTAAAACTACACCTGCTAAATTTTCTGAGATGAGTCTATCATTTGGGGCACCAATTGAAGTTGAGTTACCTTGGAAAGAAAGTAAATTATCTGCTGCTTGGTAAGCGTATAGTTCGTTTCCGTAAGTAGTAACAGCATCTTCTAGAGCTGTGTAAAAATTAATGTTTTGTAATTCAATCTCAACTAAAGGATAACCTAAACGTTGAGCTGCAAATTTAGCAAATTTGTCAGCATCTTGTTGGAATTGATAATCATTATCGTAAAATCCAAAAGGTGTGTCGCCAGGAAAGAAGCTACTTGAGCCCGGCCATATAGGTATGTTTGCCATTTTAGTATTTTGTTATAAATATCAAGCAATTAAGTTATTTGATAGACGGTAAATAAAGATATTAAGATTATCTAGCTATCTCTGTTATTCTTAACCACATTGAAGTTGAAGAATTTGTTATTGTTATACTATCATCAGCAGAATTTCTACGACATGCAACAACTATTGATTTTGCTGCTGTACTAGAGTTGGTGTATCTTCCTGTTAATGGAAAAAGGACTGGGCTACGGTTACCATTGACTGTACTTTGTGTTGAAAATGTTATTTCTCCACCATCTACTTTTATTCTAGAAATATACGAATCATTTCCTGTTCCACCAGAAAAATCGTAATTAGATAAGTGATAATGAATCACTAAATAACTATTAGAACTTACTGGGGTGTAACTGTAAGTTAAAAAATCTGTATCAGAATTGCTAGTTGCTATAGTTGTGGTGCTGATAGTTACTTCAGTATTACTCAACATGGTATCTTTGATTACTTGTCCAGCTGTCCATGTGCCTGGGATTACTGCTCCTGCTACTGAAAGGTTTCCAGTTTGTAAATCTAAACCAATTAATTGAGCATTACTTCCTCCAGTATTTGTACCTCTTAAAATTCTAAAATAATTTTGCCAATTGTCTATCATTGATGCAGATGTATATAATCCACCTGATGCTGCTAATAATATTTGTCCTCCTTCACCGGTTCCACCAGCATGGGCTGGGTAGATGTTTAATGTGTTTTCATTAGATGGGGTACTGGTTATGTTTCCAATTGTTACAGATTGGTTTAAATTAGTAACATATGAAGCGGTTTGAGCATATGATGCTGTACCAATTAATGTTGCAGTTAGTGTGGAATTATTCTCCCATTTTAATGTTGCATTATCATATACTAGAGGTTGTCCTGTAGTTGGACCAGATATTAGTACATCTGTTAATCCCGTTAAAGTTTGCGATACCGCAGAACCTCCACCACCAGAACCACCTACATTTCTAAATAATCCACCTTGTTGTATATTATATGATTCAGGTACTGTAAAATCTGCATTGTTTCTTACAACAAGATATGATGAAAGGATAGCTCCTGCTGCTGTATTTGGTGCCTCTATAAAGTCTTCAAATTGTATATTTGCGGTGGCTTCAATTAGAGTAGCGTATGTTTCATTACCATAATAAACATATATTCCTTTTGTTGCACCAGATGGAAAATAGTATACTCGTTGAATTGTCCATCGTCTGTTTATTCCAGTTCCAGGTACCGGGGTTAATACACCGTTAAGTGAATATTGGGTTGGGTCAATTGATAAATATCCAGCTCCGCCATTAGTATCATATGCCCATCCAGAACCCGATTGTCTATATCTAAATATTTTAGATGTAGTAGTTCCTGGGTCAGTCACATACGAAGGGTTATCTGGGTCTGTTAAGTAGTTTCGGCCATCACTATATGCTGTACCTGATGCTATTATTAAACTTCCGGTTGAGGATCCACTCACGTATGTACCTAACCCAGATAATTTTAATGGACCGAATGCTCGTATAAAATCATTTGTTCGTTGTTTATATCCATATGCAACAGAAGGATATGTTGCAGTTGCATTTATAGTTGATCTATTCTGGTGGATTACGTTTCCGATTGGAATTAACGTATTATACTGTCCATCGTTATATGGTGTGCCACTAGCATATATTATACCGTTTGATCCACTAGGTTCAATAGCAATAAATGATTGGTCATATGATGCACTTAAAGGAGCTATACTTGATGATAAATTACCCCAAGAAATATAGTTTACTGTTGGATATGGATCTGATGAAAGTGAACCATTAAGTGTTACTACAATACCTGAACCTGATGATACATTAAAAACGGTAGAAGATGCTGTTGATATTACACCCCCATTTAATAAGCCTGTATACAGGTTTCCTTCTATCCAACGTAATCGTGTTACATTAGTTAATATTCCATTTGTTTGGGAGAAATATAAATCTCCTTGAGATCCTGAGGAGTAAATGTAACCTCCTACTTCTGTAACTGGTATAGAGTCGTTTGTAGGTAAATATTGGGTAAATCCTCTAACTACTTGTTTACCCGTTATATCTAAAAATGATGCAGAAACATATCCAAAAGATGCTGTTAAGTTAGTGGCCGTTATAGAACCAGTCATTATGGTATTACCAGATATAGTTAATGATCCCGATAGTACTGTGTTACCTAGTAATGAATTATTTCCAATTTGTGTTGTAGAACCAGTTACATTAAATGAACCTGTTAAATATACATTTTGACGTAATGGGTTAACATATGATGCTGTAGATGCAAATGAAGCACTTAAAATACTTCCAGCAGATGTAAGATATCCTACATCATTAACTAAATTAGATATTTTGTTTCCTTTAAATAAAACGTCTTTAAATTTGGAATTTTCCCAATTATAGTCATATTTTTTTTCTTGTGAGAAATCAGCCATTTATTGATAAATATTAAAATGAATTGATAATAGCAGCATTAGAAGCAGTTGTTGCTGTTGAAGCTAGTCTTTGTCCTATTGAATTGGATGATGTTAATGAAGTTAAAGCAAAATTCCATAAATCTTCCGGATTAACTAAAGCAGAACCAGATGTATTGTCTATAGGTACACCATATGCTACCGAATTTTGGTTTGGTACTTGCATTGAACCTGTTAATTCATTTCCGGGTCCATAAATTGTTCCTACTCTAACATCGGAACCCGAAGGTACTCCGGTTACTTGATCGGGTGAGAATAATGTAATTGTATTGGTTGAACCAGATACTCCAATTGTGTAACGTGTTGTTACATCATCATATAATCGTACGTTATAGCAATATATTGCGTTACGTGAGCCTGAATTAATGAGTGGGCCTGAGAATATGTTGGTTGCTGCGGTTGAGGTTGACGATACTGCATTGGCTGTTGTTGATGCTTGTAACTGTCCTATTACGTTTATGGTACCTGCTGCGGTTGAGTTAATACCTGCAGATCCTGATGCTGTTACATTTCCAGTTACTGTTACCGTTCCTATTGAAACATTATTTATACCATATGATGGAGTTGTACTAGCAGCTATTACATTTCCCGTAACTATTATCGTTCCTACTCCTAAATTATATACCGCATCTCTATTAAAACTAGTAGTTCCTCCATCAACGTTTCCAGTTATTGTTATAATACCGTTTAGAGCATTATACACACCAAAAGCACTAGCATTACGACCAGCAGTAACATTTCCTATTATATTAACCGTACCTGAGGATAAATTTCCTATACCCCAACTAGTAGCAGAACTATCAAATCCGAACACGTTTCCAACAAAATTTACAGTTCCGGAACCAACATTTCCTATACCACGTATACTTCCAGCTAAACCTGCAGTATTTAGGGGTAAATTACCAGTTAATGTAATTGAACCAGTATTAAAATATTGTATATACCCATTTGTTTCTGGTCTACTGGGGAGAAATGTCGTTGTTATGTTATAATCACTATAAATTTCAATTCTTCCACCATTTACAGCACTGCCGGTTGCGGCATTTCGTATACTAACTACTGTTACGTTTTGATCTAACGTTACCGTTTGATTATTTAAAAACACATCATCCGATGCAGTAGGTATTATGCTACCACTCCATATTGAGGAATTACTCCAATTACCTGATGATATGGGCCATCTATTTGGCATATTATTTTCCTTTAAAAGCAGCAATAGTTGCTGCTGTGGTTTGTACTGTTGCTATATTTTTTAAACGAGCTCCAATTGAATTGGAACCTGTTAAATTTTGTGTTGTATAGTTTAAAATATCTTGTGGTGTCAATGTAGCAGAACCTGTTACATTATCCACGGGTACTCCGTAACGTACGGAACCTGTTGAAGGTATTATCATTGAACCAGAAAATTCATTTGATCCACCATATAAACTTCCGCTTCGAACGTTAGTTGGAGAAGGTAAACTTGAGGTATATGATGTATCATAAAATATTATATCTCTATTAAATGTATCTGATTGTATATCGTAATATGGTGTTGAATTTGATAATAATTGGGTACGTTGAGCATATAATGCAGGGTAATTATTTTGGGAAATTAATGGACCAGTTACACGAACAATACCTGTTGAGGTTGATTGGAGTCCAGGTACTGTAAGTCCGGATGTTATAGATCCATTTACTGTGGCTGTTCCTGTTCCGGAATAAATTAATCCAGAGGCTGCACCTATTGTGGAAACATTTCCGGAAATATTAACTGTCATTGTTCCTGCTACTCCAATACCAGCATTGTTGTTGCCAATAACCGGACCTGTATAATTTAAGGTTCCACTATTAGTTCCACCTACTTGCATGTTTCCTGTACTAGTTCCGTTAATGATAGGGGTAGCAATAATATTTACTTGAGCATTACCTGCTCCAAAACCTATAGGAGTAGCAAATGTTATAGAATTAATACTTCCGGAAAAACTTGCAGTACCATTAATGATGTATAAAGGAACAGCCCCAGTATTACCTCCTCCTGCTCGTATACTTCCAGTAATCGTTACACTTCCTGAGGAGCATAATATTCCAATATTATTACTAGTACCGCCCGCTGTAGATGAAGGGATTATATCTCCTATAACTTCTAATTTTCCGCCACTTGGAATGAGAACTCCATATCTATTACTAACAGAGCCACCTTGAACAGCTGCTATACTTCCTGTAATTCCTACACTATGTGATCCGGTAACTGTAAAAAATGCCGTAGTATTAATAGCACCAATAGGATGTAATCCAAAAAATCCATCTGCTACTTGTGCAGATGCAGAAATTTGTATGTCCCCTCCAGAAATAAAGCTACCACTATTACCCGTTGAATAGGCTGAGCTAGTAAGTTCAGTCATGTTAATTTGCGGTATTGTAGGGAGATTTCCTAGGGTTTGTACTGCTTCTATTCTTATTCTATACCAAGTATATGATGTTGTATTTGCAGATACATCCCTTACATACCATGTATTGATAGCAGTTGTAAATCCTGTAACTGTTTCAATAATAGTATATGTTATATTATCATTACTTCCTTCAAAAAACCAATTTCTAATGTTTTGGGCATTTGTAGCATGTGAATAAAATGCATATTGTTTAATTACTTTTCCAGAAGAAAATTGATATGCAATTGAAGCTGAATTTGCTGTTACAGACTGCCACCATGTTGAATAACTATTATCAAATGCACGCCATGGAAATAATGTACCACTAAAACTACTTGCAGATACAGCACCTTCTGGTGTTGTGTTTGAAGTCATGATAGGTATTACATTTCCTGGTAAACGGGATGGGCTAGGTGTATTAGTAATTCTAAATACGTTGATGTTTTGATTGATTGTTATGGTTCTTCCATCAGCATACACATCATCATCGTCTAATGGTACTGTACCATTATCCCAAGTAGATCCACTACTCCATACTCCATTTTGAACTGCATATCTAATATATGACATATTTTATAAATTTCCTTTTGAAGCTATTGCAGCACCATCGGTTGCAACTGTTGCAACATTACGTAAACGTGCTCCTAAGCTTCCTGTTGTTGTTAAATTATTTGTGTTTATACCCCATACACTTTGTGTATCAAATGAAGCAGAACCTGTTGTATTATCTACAGGTACTCCTTTAAATACAGAGCCAGTAGGAGGTATTGCTACTGTTCCTGTAAATTGGTTTGTATCTCCAAATACTGTTCCTTGTCTTACGTTTGAGGCAGCAGGGAAATTACCTGGATAATTTTGTGTGTATAGTGTTCTTTGTTCTCCAAATGTTTCTGTGTCAAAAGTCCAAGTTGTAGTTGAGCCCGAAAGTAATCTTAGGTTAGGAGAATATACAGCATTGCGATTATTTACGTTATAAAATGGACCAGTTGCGCTTAAATTGTGGGATGCATTTGAAAATTGTATGCCTGGTACTGTTACTGATGCTGAAATAGGTCCTGTTAAATTTGAGGTTCCAAGGGTAGAGTGCACTATACCACTTCCAGCAATTCCTGCTGTTATACTTCCAGAAATATTTATATTGCAAGATGTACCGCCAATAGATAAAACGGATGTTGCTGTAGAACCGGGGATTTGGTAGATACTCCCAGTAATTGTTATAGTTGATGTACCAAATACATGACTAATGGCTGGGTTAGCTCCTCGAGTATAAATATTTCCTTTAACGTCTAAAATTATATTACCACTTCCTCCGGTGGAAATTCCTATTCCACTAACAAGAGGTTCACCTATAACATCACCAACAACGTTAATTGTTTTAGTAACATATACTGTCATTCCAACACTATTAGCTCCACCCCCCGATCGCAGATAATTACCTCTAACACTTCCAGAAATATTTATTGTTCCTCCAGATACTGTTGTAACTGATACACCTTCAAATACGTAACCAGCAATACTACCTGTTATGTTTACCGTACCAGTATTTGCTATGGTTACTGCATACCCATATGGGGAGGGTAATAAACCTCCCATAATATCAGAAACTATATTAACATTGTCACTTCCTGTAACTATTAACACTGATGAGATTGATTGATAGTTTACAAATCCACCATATATACTACCAGAACCTGCATTTGTTACTGTACATGTGATTGTTCTACTTCCCGTTGTAATAAAACTACCACCTGCTGCTATTACAGGAGATGCAACTGGGTGATTTCTTAGGGTTTTTACTGTTATATCTTGATCGATAAATACTCTGTAGTTATTAGCCCATACATCATCAGATGATGTTGGGACTGTTGTTCCACCATCCCAAGTAGCTAAACTACTCCAATTACCCGATGCTACTGCGTATCTAGTTGGCATAATTACACTTTAAATGATGATATGGTAGCTCCTACTGTTTGTACAGTGGAAGCTCCGGTTAATAAATTTCCTATACTACCCGAGTCGGTTAACGTTTGTGTTGCTACATCAAACATATCTTGTGGGGTTAAAATAGCAGAACCTGTTGTATTATCTACAGCAACTCCTTGTTTTACTGTGGTTGGATCAGGCATTTCAAGTGAGCCGGTTAATCCAAAATTATATTGTGTTCCTTTTCGTACATCTGTTTGTTGAGGTACTCCAGGAAGTTGATTTGAAGTATATAATGTTTTTGTTACACCTGCTGTTTCTGTGTCGAATCGCCATTGGGTTGGGCCTTCAATTATTTGCATACGGTATGCCCAAACGGCATTAAATGAGCCTGTATTGAAAAATGGGCCTGTGAATATGTTTGTTGCAGTTACTCCAGATGATACTAGTCCGTTATTATTTGATGATGGTGTCCAACTAGCACTAATAGGCCCTCGTACTACTATAGTAACACTAGCTGCTGTTGAATATATTCCAGAATTATTTCCTCTAGAATTAACACTACCCGTAACAAATATAAAACCATTACCTGAATTAGTAATACCATAACATGCAGAACCGACTCCTCCATCAACACTACCTGTTATAATAATTGTGTTAATAATTGAATTAAGAATTCCCGTAGCATTATTTCCAGAACTACCAGAAACATTTCCAGTTATGTTTATGAAACTATTAATACCAATACTGTTAATACCATATGATGTTGTACCACTTCCTGCAGTTATATTTCCTATAATATTTATAAAATTACTACCAATAAGATTATTAATACCAGTTGCACCAGTAACAGTACCACCACCTACATTACCTAATACATTTAACGAACCTGAGTTATCAAGATATATTGCATGAGAACTTTGTCCGGAACTAGCAGAAATACTTCCTGTTATAGTTAAATTACCAGTTGAACTATGTCGTATTCCTATGTTTAATGTGTTAGTTGTAGAAACTACACTTCCGGAAATACGTAAGCTTGAATTATCTTGCAGATGTATTTTTGGACCAAATGAAGTTGCCCCCAAACTGCCAGTAATAGTTGCACTATTAGATCCAGATATTATTACTAATGGAGTGTTTGTAACTACAAATACTGCAGGTCCTGTATGGAACATTGCTGGTATTCCTGTTAAATTAACATTAATGCCGTTGTTTAAATAAAATATTCCGCCTTGGGTAACACCAGTTATAGCAGCATTACGTAATGTTAGTACTGTTATATCGGTATCAATATAAATTGATTGACTATTAGCATATACATCATCTGAAGCCGTAGGAATAATACTACCACTCCAAATTGCTGCATTACTCCAATTACCACTTGCTATGGGCCATCTGTTCGGCATTTACAATCCTTTTTCTATTACAAACTGTTGAATCGTTGAAAGTATGTTGTATGCAGCTGTTTCAGCCGGCATATCTTCGGATTCAAATACATCCAAATAAACTACAGGACGATCATGTCCTTGCAATACATCTGTTTTTCCTTCCTCTGTTTCACGGTACGGAGTTAATCGCATTGCAACACTTGCTCCTACACTAGTTTCTCGAACTATAGGAGAAATTGCTAAATTCACAGTATAGTATGGGTATTCAACTCCATCTACTACAATTGGATTTGTTGATTGTATTGGCATAACTTTTATGAATATGTGTATGAATATCTGTTTGTCCAAGCTGCGCTTGAAGTTGTTTGTGTTAAAGTATCACCTGATGACGATATGGAAAGTCTTGCAATATCCCAAACATCTGCTGATTCTGATGAACCTGATATGGCTTGTCCACAATATAAGTAATTTATGTTTGGATCAATTGTTGATGTGTAATCGCTTCTGCGAATATATTCTGCTGCACCAACACCTGTTAAACCCGATCCATTACCGGAGAAACTTCCGGTAATACCTGCTGTTACGTTAAGTGAGCCTGTTATGTTTGAGTTGCCTTCGGAGAAGAACCCATTTTTAATGCGAAATTCATTTGCCATATCTTTTCCCTATCCAAGATTGTGTTTATATACTTATAAATATGGTTAAATTCCGAAACGTGCTCTTGTTGCATTAAAGTTTTGAAGTACTTCTTGAGAGGAGAGGGCACGGTTGTAGGTACTAAAATTATATATATTTCCAGGAAATTCCCATCCAGAAAATGCGCTTCCTCCTGAGCCTAAAGCTAATGTTGTTGCCGTCCCATTTGTTAAAACGTTTGACATTCCTGTAGTAGAATCTAATGCACTATTAATATAATATCTCACATTACTTTTATCCCAAGTTAATATAATATGATATATGACCCCAGCCGTTAATGAAGTTGTTGTATATGCCGGCACATAATTTCCCATCCAAAATCTTAATCTTCTGTCTGTTTCCACACTAAAGTTAAACCAATTATTTCCGGCACCACCTGAACTTCTACAAAATATACTACGTTGTGAAAAACTATAAGGATTTACTAATCTAATAACACAATCAAAAGAAATACCATTTGGCCATAAATTATTCCATAAAGAATTATTTGCATATGATGATAAATAAACATAATCGTTAGTACCATCAAAAACAATTGATCCACCATTTCCATTATCAAACATCGGACCGTTTATTAAGGTACCATTATTTCCACCACGAGCTAAATCTGTCCAAACGGTACCACTACCAGGATATGAACGAGTATTTGCTGCATCTAAATACAACACTAGTCCATCTGTGATTATTTTTGGTGAATAATTAAACGCCATTTTATAAGCCTCTTACAATTGTTTTTATAGTCCAT
>Ga0247723_1000666_pt1 | contig 22571 bp, 34 predicted proteins | sample MSEWelMarce5H_FC_FD_189079 | JGI IMG/M metagenome (GOLD analysis project Ga0247723, IMG submission 189079) | Subsurface sediment microbial communities from gas well in West Virginia, United States - MSEEL Well Study Marcellus 5H_FC | ecosystem: Environmental > Terrestrial > Deep subsurface >... | reverse complement strand
GTAACGGTCTTAGCGTAGAGGTAGGCAAACTTCAGGGTTCGCTTGTAATCTTCTAATGTTTCATGGCGATTCAAATACGTTTCTACCAAAGTACAGCACTCAAATGACTCTAGGGACTGCTCGGCGCATGGGTTGTAACCCGCTGCGCGCCAATCCTTGTTGTTAGGTGGGTCAATGAGGCGACCATACTTACGGGTAACGTCCATCCAGATTACTCCAGGTTCTCCGTTAAGTGCGATTCCGTCAATGATTCCTGACAGGTCATCGCCTACCGAGATACCCACAGAGTTGTTAGACATCCAACCCCAACCAGGTGCTTTGGAACTGTACGAGTTACGCTCTGGAAAGCGCTCACTATTCTTTAGATTAAGGAAGTCTTGGTCATCCAAGCGACCCATGAGAAGCTCAGCTGAGCGGCGGACGTTACCGCTTACAACGCACACACCAATTAGGTTTCCAATATCAGCAACGTCTACTCTAGTTAAGAGTGTTCCTGCTCTATTATTAAAGATACGTCTGATGTGGTTATGTAGAGCTTTCAGAGGATCGGGCCCAGCTGCCGTGCCGCCGAAGGTTGCGATAGGCGCGCCTGCTGGACGGATCTCACTGTAATCAAATACCAGAGTAGGCTGATCTGGACGTAAGTATGAATTGATTAGAGCAGAGACCGATTCCACCCAGCCTTCACGAGTATCGGGGATGGTAATTTCCGAGACAGTTTGTGTTGGCGCGTAAATGGTGAATTCCTTGTCTGCGCCCTTGTCATCGAACCCAACGCCAACGCCTAGCATTGACGCTTCCATTAGGAACGCGAACGGCTTGGCTGGGTTATGCTTGGTCATGGATTCAGTAGACACGAACGAGCAGTTCTGCAAGGCAGCCGAGTTTTTATGCTGGTTTACTAGTGGTGTACCCATTACCCATAGTCCACGACCTGGGGGTGTCCACTTCAGTTCAAATAGGCGCTCAAAGGCTTCTTTAGCCGAGGACTGGGCTTTGTTTTCATTCCAAGGCAGACGGTTAGTCTTGCAGTGGTCTTTCTGAATTGAGTACATACCCTCGATAACACGACGGCAAACCTCTACCCAAGTCTCTTTAGTTCCATCTTCTTTCTTACGAGAATAGGTACGCAGGAATGTAATTTCCCCGACCGCATTTCCGCCAGCATCGGCGTAGCCCCAAGGCACTTTCTTGCTCTCGTAGGTATTGATAAAGTCGTCAGTTAATTTAAATGAGAGCATAAGGCTTCCTCTTCTTTGGTGTAGTTTACTTAATAGGGTGTTCCATAGGGGAACGGGGGGCTCGTAGTATATACGAGTTTAATCTTCAATGGCTTGCTGGATGATGCGAGTGGTGTTCTCGCTGTCAATCCCACCATTAGGAAGTTCAGTTAAGGCTTGGGCTCTGTCACCAAAAATAGCAGACAAAACTCCACCTGTTCCTTGCCTCTCTACAGTCATTCTAATGAATTCTCGCGAGTCGTCAAGTTCTTTGATTGTCTTAATGAGTTTAAATAGTCTATCAATTTCTTGGCTAGTATTTGGGTCAGGGTAGCCACCATTTATTTCCTCGGAAAACCTTGCAAATGCTACTCTTTGACCCTGCATCTCTACGATTGCATTAAGCAATGCGCGCAGTTGTTCTTTAGTCTTTACCTCTACTGGTAAGTTAAAAGCGCAAGTGTTTTTAGGCTTAAATGCAGGGCAATTCGACGCGACAAAACAGGTGTCACAGATTCGTAGACTTGTGCTGTTAGACCGCAATAATGGGACATCAACTAGGATGTCTCGACCTTCTTCATCCTGCTCTACGACAGTTTTAAACTCTGTTCCAAAGACAGGTAGACTGGTAATTTCAGATGCGTCACGCACTTCAAGTTTCCGCACTTCACTACCCGTCTTATACACTATGTCGGTATCAGTTTCCGCGTTTGGAGTGTCTTGCAGTTTCCCACTCGTAGTATCTAACAGGTCATCAAATAACTCATCGTCATCGTCAGGAATTAGGAAAGGGTTATTAACCATATTAAAACGCTCCTCGAATTGGTCGTACGACCATAGGGCTAATTTAGCCACCTCTACGGGATCGTCTGACATAATTTTATCAAAGTCTAGCCCCGCTTTCTCGTACACCGCTTTGTACCTTGGTCGGGCTTGGTCTTTCATTTTTTTGGGGTATCTAAGTAACTTATTACCGTCCCAAACTATAGTCTCTCCACGCATCATAGGGGACAACCATGACATTGTGCTTGCGGTAGCCACATGAATTTGACGCAGGTTATCTGGCTTGGCACAGGCTATGGCATGGAATATTGTTCCATATTGTGACGTTAGGGCCCGCGTTTTGGCGGCCATGGATACGTCAGATTCGATCAAAGAATAAGGTATTGCAATATTAGTAAACTGCTGACACATCTCTACTATTTCAGAATAGGAGTTGTCTTCACGAATAATAGCCCAGAACTTATCTGGCTCGTCTTTCCAGGCAGCTTGGCGCTGAGCTAGCATATCTTCTTTAGACAGGCTTGGATGGTCTATTTCAATAAATGAATTGAGGCGTTCCATATTAAACGCTAAAAAACTCTCGTAAGCTACGGTAAATTCTTCCAGCTCATCTGGACTCAAAACTGTGTTTTCGGGGATACCTGGGTGGACATGAATGCTCATGTAATCAGGAAAGTAGTTCTCCAGCAAATATGTCTTATTCTTAGGCAGACCGCGCTTAACTAATCTCCAGAAGGACACGCCAACGTGTTTAACGCCCATGGTCTCTAGAATTACCCTGTTACTGGGAACATCTGCACCCAAATAAATTAATTTCACAGGCGTGGATCTTCTGAATATAGGCCTTGTTGCTTGTCAAGCTCTTCTACAATGGCTTCCCAGCTCTTTACGCCTTCACGCCCATCGGGCCTGAATTCGGGCCTAGCGTATTTAGGGTTTAGGAAAACTAATACCGTTATACCCAGTTCTAATAATTGTTTAGTCAAATCTGAATCAGCGGTGACCACTGCGGTGATCTTTGTCTTGCTTCGTATAAAATCGATTGTGGATAACTTTGGGTCACGAGCAGGGTCGTCTACAATTTGAACAATATCATCAAGGCGTTTTGCAATATTATGCGTTTTCATCCAAATTTCAGTTTTTTCGCGATCTTCAGCAATAACTAAAACCCTATTAGTCTCGTTTAAAGACTTGTATAGTGCAATCCCTGGGGTAATTGGCGATTGATCTCGGGGGTTACGAATAACGTCGTCTGCAAATATTAAGATGGACATTTCTTGCACACGCTTCCTGAACCTGGGGTATATTTTACAGACACCACTAGTTCATTGCACTTACTGCAAACAACCCAAGCGTCTTCGTATTCACCTTCGTATTCAGCGGTCATCGCAGGGCATCCAACCCTGCACCAGCCTCGTTTTGGGAGGCCCATGCGTTGTAATGCGGTTCGTCTACCCACATTGGCTTTCGATGTTGTAATATTGCGCCCGTATGCGCGTGCATTGGAATATTAAATTGACCTAATTTAGCGCAAAACGACAAATCTTCGGATAACCACTTGTTACCGCCAATCGGGCCATCTTGGAACCAGCACCAATCTTGGTTATTCTCGTCATGACCGTCACGAATCTTTTTTAACGCACTGCGGTGCATTAATAGGCAGCCTGTACCTGCGGCTTTAACTTCTACAACTTGATCTTTAGGATAGTTATCCCAAGGGTTTAATCCATTTTGCTCGTCTATTGTAAAAATTAGGGGTACTGGGCGTAAGCTAGGTCCGTCCCACAAGGCTGCAAAGTATAGACCTGCTACAACGGGCTTATTAACCTGGTCAGCGGTTGCACATAATAAATCAAAAGTGGCTACAGAAATGCGTTCATCTGAATCCAACATTAGTAACCAATCGGCTTTAGTGTTGTCTAAAAAGTGTTTAACTAGGATATTGCGACTTTTGGCTAGTAAACCTAAACCTTCTACGCAAAAAAAGGTGTCTACGCGAGAAGCTTTTTGCTTTACAATTTCCATCATACTGAGGCCAAACTCGGTATCAATAGTACCGCCGTGTGCCCAGCCAATTGCTACAGTGTCTTTTGCTTTCATTTATCGCTCCGTATTAAAAGTGGTTAGTACAACCTATCACAAATTAAGGAATCCACAACTTAAATTCGCGGGTAACAATCACCATGTCTGTTGCGCCTGCGTGGTAAACCTCAAGGCCTACTGGCTGACCTTTGTTAGCCTTAAAAAACCAAGTACCAGAATGAATGTTGTCTAGTTCTAAATCAAGCATACGCTGACCTGTGAAATCTGCGTCTTTAGTTCCGATGTCGCGGGTAAATCGAATCTTCATATCCTTAGCTCCGCCAAGTTCTTTTACATTAACGTAAAAAGCCCAGTTAGCATGACCAGTGTTCTTAGGAACAATTGAATCTTGTGCACCAAAGTCTAGTTGTGTCCATACTTTTGGACGAATGGTTTGCGGGGATGGTTTGATCTTTGGATCTCCAGCTTTCCACGATACGTATTCTACAGTCATCTCTGAGCCCTTCTAATTAATGTACTAACGTCTGGTAATTCTACACCATAAGTCTCAGTAGAAAAACGGGACTCGGCTTCTTTATGGATATCTTTTAACTTTCGCATGGCTTGTATTACGCCAGATTTTTTGCCTGATTGCCACCTGTAATTAGCAAAGTCATAATAACCTGCGCCACCTGGCGTAAATGCGGAGCTTCTGTCTTCGTGAATCACATCAAATAACGCTGAACCTTGTTGCACTGCCGTGGCTAATGCGTGCTCAGCATTTATTCTCATTGCGTCATTTTTAGCATTTGTAATTTGTTCTAAGGCCGAGGCATACCGTTTAATAATCTCGGCTGCTTTTGAAGAATCTTGGGTTACTGCTAATTCCCATGCTGGATTATTTGGGGCTTCTTGTTCTGTTGGCGGTACTACCCAAGTATTTTGCGTAACAGAGTAAGCGGCGTAAGGGCGCATCTCTTTAATGTCTGGGTTTAAGTTAGCGTAAAAAGTTAACTCAAATTCGCCCATAAAATTTTCAGTTCTAGGCTGTAATTCATTTCGGAATCCTTGGGTAATCTCAGACGCAATTTCTCTGTCGGACCATCCCTTGTATTCTTGATTAGCCTGGCGGAAAGCAACGTAATTAATTGCCACTAAACAATCTAGATCGCCTGGATCTCTGTGGGCAGCCCAAGTGTATGAAACGCCAGAACCTGTTAGGTATGCATGAGCCCAGGACTCAGGCTCGTAGTACCCAAGCCGTAAATGATTATGTAACAATACTAGAATTGCATCCCGTACATTAGACAGTAACTTACCGTCTCTAAATAGTCGTGGGTCTAGCCCCGCACTTGGTTTGCTGAAGTAAGAAGTATCAGTTGGTGCAATTTCTACGTTTTCAGCATAAGACTGCAAAGTCTCATAATAATTCATTAAGCGTCCTGGTCTGGGGTAGTTTTAATATCAAAACGCTTTGTAGTAGTTGGGGTCTCTTCTAATAAAGGGCTTATGAATCCGCAAGCTACGTGGGCTGATGAAAATCTAGCGGCAAGTAACCACGCCGCGTCTTCTTTACCTTTATCCATGTCAACACTTATAGACGCTGTGCAAGAACAGATCATCTCTATGTACATGGCAGTCACCCCTGGGTGTCGGTAGGCGTATAACCTTATTCTACTACTTGTAGAGGCCTTTTTGTTCATTATGCTTGGTCATATTAAATGATTTAACTGGGCAAAAATCGCATAAATAGACTTTTGGGCCCCCTGCTGAATCATAATTACCCAATCCAGCCTGTTTACGGTCAGAATCAGTCTTTGGCTTTAGGCGCTTCTTTTCAGACTTATAATCTGGGCATTGTCCTTTAGGACGGTTATGCTCTGAGTAGCAGGTCATAGCGTCTTCAGCAAATTGCATTCTAGTGTTATAAAAATTCGTGCCAAACGCATCAAGGCCAGTTGACCCTTCGGTTAACTGTTTAATAATGTCGTCTTTACCTGATTTTGACATCCAAAGAACTGCTGGAACATTCCATAGCCGTCCAGTGTGTGACTCGCCGTGACGTTCAACAGTTAAGTTAAAAAGAATATCGCCTGGGTCACCTTCTTTAGGTGGGAGCTCATCAATTGTTTTGCACGTGTGACACACGAGCAGTCTAAAGTATGGCTCTTGTTCGTTTTCATTATTGTCTTTGACTAACTTCGATAAATCTACAGCCATATTGTGCTCCTAGTGCTCATCCTGAAATTTTACCACAACTATGCAAAAATAGATATGTCGCTTGGGAGAGCAAAATTGTTTAAAAGGCTAATTCTTGCCGTCTTTTTATTCGCAGCACCACTTCTAATTACGCCAACTGCCTCAGCAGTAGTTGATGCGCCTTGTAATACTTATTCCTGGACTGGTGAAGACGACACTGCACATCAGATGGCTTTGCCATTTTCATTGCCCTTGGGCGATACTACGTATGACATCACGTATGTAACCACTAATGGAACCCTTACTTTTGGTACTCCTGACGCTAACTTTAGCTCTTATCCCAATACCCCGTCTATTTCCCTTGCTGGATACGACTGGGTAACTTTTGGTGAAGGTACTAGTTTAAGTTACGGCGTTAACGATACAGGTTTTTGTGTGCTTTGGAAAGTACGCCCTTACCCACAATCAACTGGAGCAATAACTGAAATTAAATTAACTGTAGACATAGCCAGGTATCCTTCATGGTCAGGAACTGTAGAAACTACAGGCTGGATTCCTGCAGATTTACGGCGTGGTATCCGATTTGCCCCTAACACAGACGTAGTAACCATATCTGAAGCCTTTACCGTTAATGGTGGGCGTCCTGTAGAAATGCAGTCATGCTGGGATGGATCTGTTATTCCTTTGACCTCTACGTGCCCTCCAGAGCCTCCTCCAGGCCAATGCTGGGATGGGTCTACCGTAGCCTGGAATGGAATTTGCCCACCTGTACCGCCTGATACGCAATGCTGGGATGGATCATGGGTTACTTGGAGCCAAACTTGCCCTCAACAGCCCCCACCAATTGAATGCTGGGATGGCACTTCAGTTAGTTGGGACGCTCAATGCCCGCCAACACCACCAGATATTACTTGCTGGGATGGTTCTGTAATTATGTGGAATTCCACATGTCCTGTAGAGCCTACTCCCACCCCGACACCGCAACCAACACCCACACCCACGCTAGAGCCAACACCAAGCCCTGAACCAACGACATCCCCAGAACCAACACCAGAGCCGTCCCCAAGCCCTTCAGAAACCGTTTCACCTACTCCAACCCCTTCAGAATCCGAGACATCTCCTGTAGAACCCACTCCAGCTCCAACTTTAATTCCTGAGCCAGAGCCTTCGACTCCAGAAGAAGTAACTCAGGAGCCAACTCCTGATCCAACTCCCGATCCAACCGAGGATCCAATTCCAACTCCATCTGAACCTCCTGTAGATGAGCCTAGCATAACCTCTGAAGCTGAAACAGCCGAATTAGTGGAAGATGCTTTATCTGATGGCTCTATTTCTTCAGCAGATACGGCTGAGGTTATTGATGCATTTTTGTCTGATGGGGAAATTACTGAGGATGAATTAACAAATCTTTTTGATAATTTTGACTCCGCTGAGGGTCTAACTGAGGATGAAAAAGAGTTTTTATCCGATGTTTTGGTTACCGCTTACGAGGATACCGCTATTCCTGCTGATGTATTTGAGGCATCTGGTTTGGATTACGAGGACTTGCCACCAGATCAGCCAATTACTTTGGAAAATGGTGTTGTTTTAACTGCTGAGATTGCAGATGCTATTGAAATATTTGAAGACCCTGCAGAGCTTCTTGCAACGGCCTTTACAGACCCAGGAAAAGCTCTTAAAGCTATTTCTAACGTAGGTGCTGATTTACCTGCGGATGTACGTAAAACGGCTCAGCAAGGCACGGTAGCCGTTGTTCTTGTTGGTCAAGTTATTGTTGGCGGAGTTACCGCCCAGTTAATTAGGAGATAATATGCGCTGGTTAAAGGATGCATTCATTGAGTCACTAAACCAAGGCTACACATTGCTTGGTTTCTTTGTGGCATGGGTATTATTGGAGGGTAGCGCGCGTACTATTGTGGGCTATGCCGTCTTTATTACTACATTTATCCACTTAGTCACAATCAGACTTCGTGAGGATAAAGACGAGAAATCTAATCAGACTTCTTCCGACGAGTAATTGGGGCGTCGTATGCTCCACCAGGGTAAATAGTTAAACTAGCGCCCTGAGCTAAATACTTTTTTAAAGTAGCCTGTGATTTAGGATCCCCTGCAACGTATTGAATACGTCTTGTAGGGGATTTAGCTTTGTCTGAAGGTGGGGCTGGGTTACCAATCATCGTGCCTGGTGGCAGTTTCTTTTCCATTTATCCTCTTGGGCGGGATACTGATGGCGCACTTAATGAAGTAGTAGCACAACTGTCACCAGCGCAGTAATCTTGATCCTTTTCAAAAGGAATAGTGTTTCTGCAACCAGCACCAGTGCAAGGAGTCACAGCTCCTACTGGAAGTCCGCGAGGCTTTGTTCCTTGGGAAGTATTTCCTAGAACATGTCCCCACATTTTAGACTTAACTGCTTCTACTCTATGAGAAGGGGCGTTGGTAAGTTCAAGGACATGAGACATGTAGCGGTCTTCATCAGACACGTTTCCTTTGCCGCCCTCAGCGTTACGCATGCCACGGGCTGCGCCACCTCTAGCAGTAGGGATTGGAAAGTCTTCAGTCTTAGGGCCTGTCCACTTATCATTAGGAATTTTACGGCTAGATAATTCAGCATCAGCGGCACGTCTAGAGGCCTTTTCGGCTTTTACATCTGCGGCAAGAATGCCTTCAAGCCCTGAAACGTCTCTGGCGTCTTTTTTCTTTTGCGAAATTACTGCATCGCTTTTACGCGCTACATTTCTTTCTACCTTAGAAGCGGTTACGTTGTCTAAACGAGTTACTTGTGGTTTTTTCTTAGCCATTTTTATCTTTCCTTTTACCTTGACGTTTACGACCAGCTTTAGCTACAAGAGCACGGTTGGACCACGGGTCAGATAACACAGCTCGTCCTCTAGACTCTCCAGTTTTTTTATCCATTGAATCAATATAATCCGCTTTTACTACTGAATTAGGGTAAGTACCGCCCATTGTTGGGTCGTCACCACGACTAAGCGCATCACGGTCATACTTTAAAGTTCCAGAAATACGAACAGCGTTGTGTTCTGTTGAGCTGTTAACCCAAGGACCACGTCCAGCATCTGGACCTAGTTTACCTGCGGCTACTATGCGGCGTGAATCTCCGCCACGGTCTGGAGGGGTCGTAGTCATGATTATTCGCCTGGGTTTACCTTGCTTGGCTCTTCAGAGTTAATGAAGCCATAGTTCATGTACGGGTGTAGATCTGCACGGTTGGCAACAACAGTCTGGTCACCCATACCTGCAGCAACAGTTGTATTTGGACGGCGCTTACGGTATTTACCGTCAGTTGCGCCTACGTTTAATTCCGCGTTCTGTGAACGACGTACTGGAACTGTCATATTAACTCCTTAGTTAATTCTTTATGCCATTCTGTTTTTTACACGATTGTAAGACTTGCGGTTACTACAATTTGGGCAATACTCACTATGTAAAATTTGGTATGGGTCTAGATGAATTCCACACTCAATACAAGGCTTAGTACCATTGTAATAGGTTTTCTTCATGTTTTTCTGGGTAAGTAAGGACACATCCGTAGCCCCTGCCATACCGTCACCTGTAGCGTTTGTCATTAAACCTGGATCACTCATTTAAATACCGTTTCCTAATGTATTTCGAGAAGAACTCTCGGCTTGTGCGGCTGGCTTAGCCGTATCAACCCGTTCAGTCATGCGACTGCTACTCGTGACATCAATCATATCTGCAATGCCATATTCACGGGTTTCATACCCAAATCGAGGTGGAAATAATTGAATTTGTGGAAGATTTGGGCGAACATACTCTTGTAATTGAGGCCCAGGAGTTGTCAAAGAAGCTAATGCTTGAGTTAGCTGTTGTTCTTGATTGCTAGCAAATGGGCCAATATAAGCTTGCGGTGGGTAAGCAGCTTCAGCAGGAGCTATCCAAGGTCTACGGGCATAAACGCCATCTGGGGTATTAGACATACTTACTTCCAGCTTGGACGCATGTTAGAAAGCTGTGAAACTCGCTTTTGATTAATCTGACCAGGTGAGTCACTGCGTACATTTGGCCCAGCTTTTCCGTCATTAGGTAAATGCGGAGGCGGAACTAACTTAGCGTCTTCAACGTGACGCTTTGCTAAATATGTATTTCCATCATAAGAAGCTTTCATTTGACGCATAATTCCGCGTTCAGGTTTTAATGCTTCAGGGTAGTAATAGTTAGAGGGATCTGTACGTTCACCTCTGTGCACGCCACGTTGGTAACTTTTTTGTCCCACACGTACTTTAAGGCTATCTAAAACTTTATCTGAGGTGCTGGACGGACGACCGCGATCATCTCTACGTGAACGAATAGTACCTAGATACCCATCAGGATATTCGGCGGAAGGTTCTCTTCCTACACCCAGGCGCAGAAAATCAAGCTCAGAGCGAGCAACTGGGGTACCACCTCCACCATAATTGGTGTTGGTACCGTACATACCACCTGCGCCAAGATTTTGGGTATTCTGATGGGTACTAGGCATACCCTAATTTTACGACTTAATTACTTGATAGATGACCTAAACTCATTACCAGCATAGACACCCCAGCCATCCATAATATGAATGTTTTCAATAGTAAAGTCGCCGTTGTCTTTGTACCAAACTACGCCAATACCTTGTTGCCAGTTTTCGTATTGCTTAACGGGGTGAAGGTTAGTCATAGTGCCACCTTTAAAAGATGGAACAGCTCCGTCAATACGGCATAGACAACCTGGACTGTAGGCTCCGTTTTGTACAGGTCCTGCGCTTGTGTCGTGGGTTTTGTACAAAAGTTCCATGCGGTGAGAATGACCGTAAATTGTAGATTCATGGTGATTACCCGCAACATGCTTTAAAGCAGTAGACCCATTAGAGGCTGCTGCTGAACCGTGTCGGGCAACTAAACGTGAATTTATATAATACTTGTCCGCTGGATAACCTGAGACATGGGTTACGTTTCCAATGCTTTGCAGATTAAGCAAGTGAGGAATACTAAAAACAACTTCTCCGCCATTAACTTGGCGTACTTCTACGGCGTTCTTAGCCATAGCAGTCATGTAACGCTGAGGACGGCAGTCGTGGTTTCCGTCAATGTATACAATTTCAGCGGTAGGAGCAAAAGCTCGTTGAGCGGCAATATAGTCGTGCCCTGCTTGAAGGGATTGGTTTACGGTACCTTCAAAAGTAGGCTCTGTAGCGTACTTTCCAAACATAGGTAAATCAAGAGTATCGCCAAGATTTACCACCTTATCAACACCATGTTCTTCTTCCATTGCGGCAACAATTTGCATCGCTACATCAATAGCTTGAACATCATGAAAAGGATCTAGAGTTCCGTCTTCGTATTTTCGATACCCAATTTGAGTATCGGGTAGAACCATCGCTAACTTCCATTCCGATTTACCTTTTTTAGGTTTAGCTTTTACAGGCTTTGGAAGAGTAGCAGTAGAGGCCTGGATTAAAAGAGTTGAAGATTCAATCTCTGGCTCTAAAAGGGATTCGGCTAAGATCTCTAGCAGATTTAGCGTTTTGGACATGAACAATCTCCTCGCATATGCGATTTAAAACTAGTTAATTTAAAAGGAACTTGAGTGCTTTTTTCTAGCAGTCTGTAGAAAGAGGCGTAATTAAGCTTCATATCGAACAACGTGTTAAACTCGTTTTGGTCTGGTGCGTCTAACGATAAAACCCACTTACCGACCGTGCATCTAGGTGTTGTCTGTTCTAGGTGCGTTTTAATAATGTCACCAAGCATAGTGCTCTCCTATTCCTATGTTGCTCTTCAGCATAACATAACACAGATAATAGGAAAAGCAAAACCCCGCCCATAATTTGAGCGGGGTTTAACTTGTTTTTGACGAGTGTACGTCTATGGACTTCTGTGTACTTTGATGTACTTTAGCCCAAAAATTACTGTTGTGGCTGCATACCAACTCTGAAGTTAGGGGCTGAACGGTTGATTGCGTGGTTCACAATACGACCATTTCCCTGTGTGCTACCAGCTTCTGGGGCAGTGTGGGCTTCAAAGCCTACCTGTACACCGTAAACAGCGCCACTACGCTCTTTTGGAGCGTAAACATATGCAGGGCCTGCAGGAAAAGTATATGGGTCTACAGACTTGCTGTGGCCCTTTTTAATTAGCTTACCTTGCTTAGGCACGCCAGAAGAATTGATAGGGTTAGTCGAGGCAGGTGCTGAACCAGCCGCTGGTACTGGGGCAATATTTTTAGCCATTAAAACCTCTTAAATGAGAGTAGGATCCTTATCCAAGTTTAAAGACCAAAACTTGGGTTGTCAGGATTAATCTGAGGTAATTACAAAGACAATTGCACTGATTTGACCATCATGGCTTTCAATGCTGGCAAACCCTGGGATGCATTTAAGGTCAAGACCCCTAGGTGCGGTATAGCCACGGGCAATAGCAATAGCCTTAACAGCCTGATTAACAGCCCCTGCGCCTACGGCACGTAGTTTGCATGTGTGGTTTTCATAGATACTGTGGGCAATAGCAGATGCTACAGATTGCGGGTTAGACCCAGCGCTTACCTTCAAAATTTGCTCTTCTGATGTCTCAGACATTTTATACCTCGTATAGTAGTGGAATTGCGTTCTACTAATTGTAAAGGCAAACCTAAAAATTAACCCTTAGAAGTCAGCTTATCGTAGACTTCTTTTTCGTACTCAAAATCGTGTTTATTCATCACAATACGGGCTAATCCGTAGGAATCAGCGGCATTATCATCTGTAAAGTCTACGTCCCACTTCTTGTATACAGCTAAAAGCATTTGGCTTTTACTTACCCCAGTACCTTTTCCAGCCACATATTTCTTTAGGCTAGTTGGAGGCACTACTAGTGGAAAACGCGCCTGAGGAACTGCTGGGTACAAGTCATACATTAATAAACGGAGCATTCCGCCCAGTTCGCCTGCCATATTAGCCATCTGTGATCCAAAAGCGTAACCTTCGATACAAGTTTTTTGTACGTCGTAATCAGATAAGAAATCCTCAGTATAGTTACGTAAATCGGAGAGGCGTTCTACGCCAGTTCCTTCTGGTTTATAAACCTCAGTGTAGTAATTAAAGTTCTTATCAAGGACAGTTATAGCAAACCCGCTGTAGGACTGATCGATACCTACGGCTACTGCTCCTCGCAGGTTTGGCTTCCCAAAAATTTTCTTAGACATTATTTCTCATGAGTTTCTTTAATGTGGGCAATAAGGTCTAGAACCTCAGAGAATACAGACTCACAGTAAGAACAGTTATGTTTTTGGGAGTAGGCCCTAATCATGTCTTCAGTTTTATTACACATAACCAATCCTTTAGGTTGTGAACTTACTTACTCGGCTAAACCCTCCAGAAGTACGGCGAGTTAGCTCACGACTAATGAAGTCGCAGTCCATCTTAACATTTGTATACATCATCTCCATGCCTTTACGGTAATCATGTGCAAACGCTAACTCTCCAGCCAATTCAAATACGGCTGGGTCAGCCGTAACTTGAGCCTTAATTGCAGAAACTGTCATCTTAGGTTGCGTGTATGTAGCGGTAGCCTCAGCCTCAGCCATCTCTAAACGTTTCTTAGCATTGCTTTCATCAATCTGAGCGCACGTTACTTGAGCCAGAATAAAAGCAAGGTACGCGTTGTACTCTTGCCATAACCGCATGATACCTAAGTCATCTAGGTCTGTAATGTCATGAGGCATGATTGGGGAGTCTGCCTCAAACTCCTGGTCTAATTTAAACCCTTGTTGTCTGATTGCGTCAAGAGTATGTTGACTGTAATCAGTGCGTAACTTAATCCCCATTGTAAACCTCACATTTGTAGCATCCGTTAGGACCTATATTACACGGTGGTGGTGTTTGGCTGTCAATAGCCTTAACAATCATTTCTGCTGCCTCGAATAATGGAGCAATACCAAAGTCACCCTTTGGCACTACAAACTCTTTTACTTCCTGATCCACTTTAGACTCGTAAATAAATAACGCTTCTTTAGGATGGTTCTCTGGATCCATTATTTCAAGAAGTTTCATGTATACCTGAGCCTGAGAAATATGAGTCATGAAAGGGGCATTTAACTTATTCCATGCTTTTTTAAAGTCGCCATCGTTTTCAATTAACAGACGTGGGTCTTCCCAACGAATTGTACCTTCGCCAACAGATTTAATTTCAAGTAGAAGATCGTCGCCAAAGCCTTTAAGCCAGCCATCAGCATGCCCTGAAATACGGTGGGCGGGACTAGCCACTGGGACTTCGTCGTATACAACTGGTCCACAACCATCAATATGAGGTTCCAGTTCAGAGGATAAGCCCCACTCTTTAAGACCACAATTTAAACACTTCCACTGACCATAGAGTTTGCCCATATCCTGAAACCAGTACTGCCAACGACCATGGATACGGTGGCCTTCTTCAAACACTAGTAACTGCTTCATGGAAGTCTTGTACTTAGAAGGGGCAGGTTCAGCACCCTGCAACGTATAGTATTCGGCACGGTGGCACCAGTCAGACTTAACCATGGCAGAAGGGTGGATAACATCTGTAGCACGGCTTGTATCTTTAGGACGAGACACTAAGTAACGATCTACTGATCCAAGTACTCTGGTTTCTTTTTTACCTGCGTCTACAAGCTTTTTAAGATTTCCCGTTATCTTCTGTGGTTTTACCATGTGGTTTCCTCTTCCAATTCGTCTTGTTGTGCGCCGAAGCTACATTATGGCAGGTATGCCAGTCGTACTTAGTAACATTCTTACCACATATTGGGCAGGATATCCAACCCAGACGTGGTTTAGGTTTTTCTTCGTAACACTTGTGTGTTTCTCCACGCCACCATACACCACAGTCAGGACATTTAAAAGGCTCATTCATTTCTTACCGCCTTTTTCAACCCACTCTTTTAAGGTAAGTCCATGCTTAGCCGCTTTACGTTTTAAAGCATTACGCTCTCTATGACTTAAACCGCCCCAAATACCATACTGTTCGTCCATGCTTTCGGAATACAATAGGCAATCTTTTCTAACTGGGCACTCAGGAAACCCATCTCTACCAAAACATACGGCTTTTGCCTTATCAGCGATTGGTTTGTATAAGTTTTTATCTCTAGGAGGATACCAAAACTCGGTGTCCATGCCTTTACACTTAGCGTCTGCACGCCAGTTTTCTACGTCGTAGGGGTCTCGCACTCGTGCTCCTGGAGCTCTTGGCGGAGCTCCAGAAAATCATCTTCCGTCAACATGACGTAGTTCTCACCATTAAGGTGAAAACCGAGGACAGGCATCCGACTATCAAGAATTGCTTCTTTGACAATCTTTTCTAGAACTGCCGCTTGGACAGTTACCTGCTTCTTTCCAGTCCACTTATGCTCAACAAGTAAATCCTTGCTTCGCACATCTCCCTTGCGGCTCCAAAACGCACCGCTGGCAGCATTTCTGCTACCATCGATGGCCTTAGCTAATCTGTCCTCGTGCTTTTTAGACTGAATTTGGCCTTCAGTCCTCATCAGACCCCTCCTGGACGTACTTAGAACTTGCACGTACGGCTGACCGAACGTCCTTATCTAATTCATCTTTAAGGTCTAACTCTTCTCTAATAGAGTTTACCACAGCATCTGCACCTTGCCATTTACGGTCTTTGTAACTGTAGTAGGCTCCAGCGCGGGTAATAATCTTGTTCATAATACCTAGCGCCACAATCTCTTTAGCAAAGTCATACTCTCCTGCTACACAGGAGTCACCGTCAGCAAAATAGAAATCAAGATAAGCAACCTGTGAAGGTGGGGCTGACTTGTTCTTTAGAGTACGAATCTTTATAGTCTGACCGACCTTACGCTTCTCCTGCCCAGTGCCTGACTCAATCCATTCGTCACGCTTGACCTCAATGCGAGTAAAGAACGCGTAGTTCTTGGCCTCTCCACCTGGGGTGGTACGAGGATCACCGTACATAACGCCAATCTTCATACGGTACTGGTTAATGAGCAAGCCGATAAAAGGGCGCTCGTCTTCCACTAAAGACCTACGAGCAGCGTGTCCCATTTTGCGGAAGAACTTACCTGTAAGTAGTGCGCCGCGACCAACGGTAGCCTCATCCATATTCTTCTCGTCCTCTGTGGTTGGGACAAGAGCAGGTAGTGAATCAATAACTACACAGTCAACGGCTTTAGTTTCTACCAAACCTAATACAGCTTCATAGGCTTCTTCCATGATGTTAGTAGACACTACGTAAACGCGAGAAAGATCCACGCCACACATCTCTGCATAACTTGGTACCCAAGTCTCAGCGGCTACCCATACCGTTGTAAAGTTTGGATCCCGCTCCTGATTAGCGGCAACAGTTTTAAGGGCTACTGCAGTCTTTCCGTTTGAAGCCTCACCTACAATTTCATGCCATTGGTTAACAGGAAACCCGCCACCAAGAACAACATCTAATGCGAGAGAACCTGTTGTCATTCTACCCATTACATCATTCTTAATATCTGATCCAAGAATGATCATGTTGCCAAACTTTTTATTTAGCGCCGTTAAAGTTTTTGCTAAGTCTGCATTCATTACAGGCATTATTCAATCCGTCCTATGATTCCTTGTGGGTGAAAGTTATTATCCGTAGAGACTTGTCTAGCGGCTTGCACTGGTCCAGAGCCTTTAGGTTGCTGAACTCCAGTACCTGTTCCACTACCAGATTGACTAATTGGGTATCCGCAGTCATAGCAACGAGCGCGTACAGAAGGATCTACGCTTCCGTAGTTTCCGCTACCGCACCCAGGACATCTAGACATAGCCCGTGCACTTTGAGGTTCCCTAGGCTGTCCATAAGGGTCCTGTTGTGGAGGTAAATATGGTGATGGCGCAGGGGGTTGATAAGTAGGCGGTGTAGACGTTGGTCTTGCCGCAGGTGTTTGGGGCGTTCCTAATTTGTCAGCCCACCAATTGTTACTCATAATCCATATCCTCCGTAAATGTACCAGGGTTAATAATTATACCTAAATCTAAAGCAGATGAAAACGCGGTGACTAAGGCTGAAATAGAAAGTTGTTCGTAGACCTCTGCCATTAATTCTTTTTCAGATTCCAGGTCTTCTTCGCTTTCCATTAACCCATGTTTTGACAGTAGGTTAGTAAAAGTTTCTGCCAAAATCTCACCGTTAATACCAGCCATCAAAGCAATAAAAGAGCGGTAAGCGTATACAGCCTCTAAACGCTCTTCGCTTTCTTTACGCTCTAGCTCATCTCCCTCTTCACTAATAGGTGTAAACCCAGCAGCCTCAGCAAACTTATTAGGATTAGGGACACCTAAATCATAAAGAGCCCACCGAAATAAAGTACTAGTAGGCACTGTAGAGGACTCAATAAGAATTTCAAGAGGATCATTTTTCTTTCCCCAGAACTTCCAACTCATTTGGCTTCACCCCATCTTTGAACAACTTTAATGTCTGCAACCAATGGGACTGATAGCAGTTGGATACCTTCCATGGCTTCTTTAATTGCGTCCACAGTTTGATCCACCTTATCGTCTGGGGTTAGCGTTACAAGTTCATCGTGCACAGTAAGAATGAGCTTAGCACCTTCTGGCAAAGATCGGTAGGCCCGCACCATAGCTAACTTAATAATATCTGCTGCTGATCCTTGGATACGGGTATTGAAAGCCTGTCTTTCAGCCTGTGCCCTTGCCCCAATATTTTTAGACTTAATTTCAGGCAGGTACCGCTTACGCCCAAGCACAGTGGTTACATGGGGTGGGTTCTGTTGTTTAGTAGCCCCAATAATTTTGGCGCGGTAAGAATTTACTGATCCAAACTTAGCGGAGAAGGCGGTCAGTAGGTCTCTAGCGGCAGTGATGGAACACCCAATCTGTTTAGCAATTTTGTCTGGTCCTACGCCGTACGCCATAGCAAGCACAAGCACCTTGCCCGCTTTACGGTCTACACCCATAGTGTCACCTACCGTGGTATAGATATCTCCGCCATCTAAATAGTTTTTCATCATAATAGGGTCTTTAGACATGGACGCAATAACTCGCGGTTCAATCTGGGAGTAGTCAGCAACTACAAGTTTGTATCCTTCGGGGGCAAAAAAAAGGTTTCTGATTGCTTTTCCGTGTGTTGTATGAGGTGCAGGAACGTTTTGAAGGTTAGGGTTACGACTGCTGAAACGACCAGTTTCCGCACCGTGCTGTACGAAATCGCAATGAATCCTGCCGTTAATAAGTAACGAGTCTTTATGCTCACGTTTTTCTTTACCTCCTGTAGTGCGGACAACTTCTCCACCTAAGTATGGAACTACATAAGTAGTACTCAACTTGTTAAGATCTGCATAGTCAAGCATGGCAGAAACTAAAGGATCTCTATTACGGTAAGGCTCTAAAGCGTCAGCTGCTACAGAATAGTCCGCATAGGTTAAGTCTTGGTTGGCATCCGCTTTACGTTGTCCAGCTAATGTTAGTACCTTAGGTTGTAGCCCTCTACCGCCCTCATCTTTCGGTGCATACAGCAAGAATTGTTTTTCCTGATTAGAGTTAATATTAAATACCCGCTCTGCCTGTTTAAAAATAGTGGCTCGAGAGGTCTCAATGTCTTCTCTAAGTTGCTTGTCTAAGTGTTCAAGCGCCTCAACATCAATAGGTGCTCCAGTAAGTTTCATAGAACATAGAACTTCCAGTACTTCCATTTCAAGCGTCATTATCTTAGTTAGATCAGAAGCTTCAAGACGTGGAGCTAACGTTTTCCAAAGTAAGAATGTGTATTTAGCGTCAAGGTATGCGTATTTAGCTACCTCATCAAATGAGTACTTCTCTACTTCCTTACCTACACCTTTAACCATCTCGTAACCAAACTCACGCTGTAAACAGGCGTCAAGCCCACACTTATTTTTATTACGGTTATCGCTAATAAAAGAAGCAATCATGGTGTCAAAGTAAGGACCCACAGGAATATCACCACCGTAGTACTTTGCTACGGAAGTTAAATCAAAAATTAAGTTGTGCCCAACTGTTAGTACGTCCTTAGAAAAGAACAAAGGCTTTAAAAGACTAAAAACTTCAGCGGGGTAAAGTTGCTGTGGTGGAGGCCCAAATACTTTTGTGGCCTTCTTTTTATCTCGGGAATAATCACTAGGGCGTGCGGTAAGCCCTGCCTCAACACGCTTTTCACCCTGCCCTGTAAGCGGAAACAGTTCCTCTACAAAGTCTCCATTAGGGTGACCCATAGGTATAACATCGCATCTACCGTGTGTAGCAAACGTAACCCAAAGGACTTCGTTGATAGGGGTTAAGCCTCTATGCGGTCCAAAAGTTTCTACGTCAAACGCATACGCGTCTTGAGTTAGGTAGTGTTCGACCATTTCTTTTAGTTGGTCACTAGTAGTAATTATATTCATATGATGCCCCTAAAGAGCCTCCAGCAGTAGGTTAGGGGGGTCCTACTGCTGGAGGCAGTCTGTGTGTTGTTAGAGAAGTTCTTCTGCAATAGCGACAAGATCAGCGTAAGGCGTCATGCGAATTACGGTGTTGTCGTATGGCTCAAAGGATGCGACTGCTGCTTCTGCGTCAGCCTCAATGATGTTCCAATCTTCTTGCAGGTCTCTGCCTTTGATTGCATTCATATGGTAAACCGTAGTCTGCTTTTGGCCTGTACGGCTAAGTGCCCAGTAGTGACGATCTAGCGGACCCTGTGGCGAGAAGTGTGCTGCATGCAGGGTCTTAAAGAACCGTGGTGTAGCGGTCAAGATCTGACGCTGCATTGGGTTAGCACTTAGATTTACGATAGTAAACCCGCGCTTCTCTTCTGGCTTATCACCAAGCATTGTGCACAGTGGGCATCCTTGTGGTTCATTAGCAGAGCACACAAAAGAACGCTTGCCCTCTGTGCGCTTATTTAGGAAGTGTTGCTTGTATGTGGCAAATGGGCCATTTGGGTCAATGAACTTTACTACCTGGATAGTTTCACTGCTCTTGTAATCAACAGGGTATTCACCTGATGGAGTGTGTAGTTTTTCAGCGGCTTCCCAACCTGAACCGACAGATGCGGCGGATGGAGCTGTAGTCTTTGCCTGCTCTGGGCGGGCATCAACATCAAAGTCATCACCGAAGTTATCTGCTACGGCGTACTTTTCTTCTTCAATCGAACGGTTAACTGGCATTGTATTTCCTTTACTCGGCATTTGTTTGCATTTCACTTTCGCGAATCTTAGCCCACATTTCAGATAACTCAAGAGTTACCTTCTTGTGGTTAGACCACTCTACTCTATCTAAGTGGAGTAATCCATGTTTGTCAAATACTTCTACAGCGGCTTCAATCATAGGCCTTGTGTAGAGGCGTCTTCCTTCACGTACCTTACCATCCGTGCCTGACACTGGGGGTAAGCGGTAAGGGGATTTAGGAAAAACACCCTCTAACGTCCAAGTTCTAACTGTGATTGCTGAACGCCCTATAGCCTCTGCTAATGCGCCAAGAGTAAACATTTCTACTTCTTGACCATTAGGCAAAGGTTTCATAGAAGGACGAGCATCCCAGGTCTTTGACTCAACCTTAGGCTTCTCTTTTGTTTCTCTACGCTTTCTTTTACTACCTGGGTAGTACTGATCTAGTGTAGAGAATGTCTCTTCAATGAAATCTTCCATGTCTAACTCTTTGTCATCACTAATGCCCAGCTTACTTTTGCTGGGAACATTGCGTCAATGTCTTCTTCAGTAATTAAACCTTCATAAAAGGCCGCCATAATTTCGTCTTCGTTTAAGATAGGAACCATGGTGACACAGCGTTCATGAATATTTTTTTCTTTAAGAATGTTTTCAGCAACTTCGATATCTAAAGACTTAGAAACTTTTCTCTGATGCATAACTTTACGGATGCCTGTTGCTTCGTCATCAACCTCAACAACAATGTGGCCTCTGCTGTCTTCTTCTCCAAGTTCTTTAACCCCATCTTTTAACGATGAACGAATTTCAGATTGCAGTGAGTTTAATTGGTCTATCTTGTCTTTGAGCATGACACTTTGTCGAACTTGCTCTAGGAACTCTTTGATGTCCATACGGACCCCCTTAGGTATAGAAACTACTCTACAGGGGAGGACTGACTTTCTGCAAGTCTGGCTTCTTTTAGGTAGTTATACAAAGCGTTAATAATAATACTGGTGACGGTTACCCCGTCTTTTCTGGCTTGTTCTTGGACAGCCAGCCATAACTCGTCGTCTACCCGTAGGGTACGAGTTGGTGTCTTAGGTGCATTAGGCATACTTAATTGTACATACTAGTGTACATATCTGTACTGACAAAGTGCCCCCTGCTGGATTTGAACCAGCGCCACGCAGGGTAGAAACCTGCTGCTCTATCCCCTGAGCTAAGGGGGCAAAGAAACGGGGCCCCCGTAGGAGCCCCGCTCTAATAGCTTACTTTACGGTGAACCCGTACTTTTGTCCGAGTGCTGTAATGGACTTGGTGCCAGGAATACCATCAGCATCCTTGCCCTTGTAGCCAAGTGTGTTCTGCCACTTCTTGTACGCAGTAACAGTTGCAGCGTCCCATGCTCCTGAAACCTTTAGCTTAGGTTCAACAGTATCAACTAAAGCAGACTGAACGATAGTGATGCTATCGTTCTTACCTTTAACAGTAAGTTCAGACATGATGATGCTCTTAGTTGGAGCAGGCTTTTCTGTAGTGACTGCAGCAGCTAGTCTCTTCATAAATCCAACCCGACGTTCTTTTGGCGAGTCTGGGTGAATAGTTGCTGGGTCTTCAATGAATGGGCATGATACATCGTTACCATAACGGAAAGGTGCTTGACGAGTTTCTAGGTGAAGATGGGGACCCGTGGAATTTCCAGTGTTACCAGATTTTCCAAGTTCCTGTCCAACTGAAACTGACGCGCCCTTTTTGACCGCTGATGAAGATAAGTGGCAGTACCAGACATTGTACTTAACTCCGTTTGCAGAAGCCTCAAGAACAATTACGTTTCCGTAAGACTTATCTGACATAACATTAACAATTTTGCCATCTGCAACAGCAAGAACTGGAGTACCTACTGGCATTGCATAATCAATACCTGTGTGGCGCTTAGCAGCATAGCGTGGATTTGGCTTACCCCAAGGCTGAGAGATCTTGGGTTTAGCAACTGGGTTTGGCATGTGTTCCTCTTTCAATAGTTGTACGCACGTCACGTACTATACCAGCTCCCACTCCTGGACTCGAACCAGGAACATCCAAGTTAACAGCTTGGCGCTCTGCCGTTGAGCTAAGCGGGATAGTGAGCAGTTTAATGTCTTTACTCAGGACACGTGGAGCAGTCGAGAGTCGAACTCGATTCCTAACACTTCCGTCATGCGGAGTTAATGCTAGTCGATACCAAATCTGCCCCTGGTAGAACT
>Ga0247723_1000663_pt1 | contig 22597 bp, 28 predicted proteins | sample MSEWelMarce5H_FC_FD_189079 | JGI IMG/M metagenome (GOLD analysis project Ga0247723, IMG submission 189079) | Subsurface sediment microbial communities from gas well in West Virginia, United States - MSEEL Well Study Marcellus 5H_FC | ecosystem: Environmental > Terrestrial > Deep subsurface >... | reverse complement strand
CAATACAATGCAGAGTGTTCGCTTTTCTTAATAAATGCCTGATGTTTATGCTGATACCATCTTATGTTATAATTTTGCTGTCTGGTCTGTCCAATGTAACATTTTTTGTTTTCGGTGCAAAAAATTTGATATATAACTCCCATGTCACTGTTATTTGAATTTGTTCACATTATTTATTTGTAAAATACGAACTGATTTTTTGTTGAATTGGTTTTCCCGTAACCTTTAGAATATGATCAGATTTCATGAACATAATACTTTCTAGTTCAGACTCTTTTTTCTTTAGTGTGAACAGCATCGCTTCTTCTTCATCATTGTTAAATTTCACAAGAGCATCTTGATATGTTTTCTCGTAATATTTATCTTTTAACTTGTCATATCCATCAACTTCTTGTATACGAAGAACGAACAACTGCGATAAAGGAGTTTGAATCTGATTTGTAATATAGAATTCAACATCAGGTACAAGATTGTTCTTTTTTACATAATCATAGTGTTCGATACGGTCTCCCTGTTTCTTCTCACCCTTTCGTGTCGCAACATACACATAGGGGATTCGATCTCCGACTTGAGGTTTGTTTCCAGGATCACGTTCTGCCATTCGATCTGCAAGAACCCGATGTGCGATCTGGTCTGGGTTCTTGTAATCATCTCGAAGTTGTTTGGTGACTACAAACTTCTCGATCGGAAACTCGTTCTTCATGAGACGAACAAGCATGTCCTTGACAAACGACTGAGCAAGTTTCAGATCTCGCTGTTCCAGCAGGATATCGAGTGCTCCGCCGAATACATCCTTTACGATTGGTGCATTGTCCCGCCGTTTGAGTGCAATCCCCATCGTCTTGCGTTTGCATTTTGTGACATCATCTTCGTACATCAGACCTACATATCGTTTCCGACAGAAGAGAATGAATGGGTAGAATGTCTTCTCGTACTCGATCTTGTACGGACGGCGGCACTGACCAGTGATACGCTCTGCCGCTTGGCGACCCATCTCAATTGCAGTTGCAAGATCCTTCGTCGGGAATTTGATGAAGATTGAATCTGTATTGTGAACGACGAGTCCCAGACTCCCTGCTTGAAAGTGATGGTTCTCTGTGGTCAGATCGTAGACGTACTTTCCGATCAGAGGAACCTCCCATGGATCCTCCATAAGCGTCAGTCCATACGGAAAGCAACTCATGAGTTTCATGCCTGCCTTGAGATCGACTGGTGAAATCACCGTTCCATCGTTCAGAAGCATAGAATGGTCATCAGTAACATCAATGTATGCAGACACGCGTTGAGGATCACGATAGCGCATACGGAACATCTTCTTATCAGGATGAAGTCCGTGCCGAATCACACGATGAACAGAAGTCCATCCTGCACGAGTAAGCGTTTCAAGACCAGGAGTCTCACATGCTTCCTTTCCACCAGAGCAAGGAATCCATGCATCTCCAAACTTCTTTGCGATATGTTCGATCTTTGTCATCGGAAAGTGTTCTCCATTGAGACGAAGGAACTTGAGAACAGTGTTTCCCGCAACACTGTCTCCATAGATAACTTCCGCGCCAAACTCTTTCGTAACAACATCGCGTGCTAGAATGATGCGATCGCGTCCTGCCGCAGTAGTACATGCTGCAACTTCAAGTTTGCGAATGGGAGATGTACGAGAACCTGTCTGACCATACACCGAGTTCGCAACTACCTTGTATGCAAGTTGAAGACCATTCAGAACAGAAATCTGTGCATCATCTTCGATTGTTTCCATGAGTTTCCGAGTTTCCTTTCGCTTCTTAAGTAGACTGTCAAGAGTGAGAGGAAGAAGTCCAATCGTACGAGGATCCGACTCGGTAGGTTGTACGAATCCACATGTGACACGACCAATCGATTCTCCTGCATCATTGTGTGTATCGTACGAGATCTCGTCGATCACATATCCTGCATCCTTGATTGTCTTGAGTTCATCTCCGTCCAGACCTTCATGATGAATCTTCTTTCCATCCATATTGAACGTCTTTACGTAGGCAAGTGTATCAGGGGAGATGTTGTATGCAATCATGTTGGACGGATACAGAGAATTGAAATCCAGAACAGGAATGGGTTGATCTAGATACATACCAATCTTCGGAGGAAGAACGATCGCACCTTCGTATGACGTATCTCCTTCGATGGATTCCTGCTGCATGATAATCTGACCACGTTTATGGGCAGTGTACACAACTGCAGAGAAGATTTTGATTCCCTGTCCTCGCAGAAAGATATAGTCAATCGGAACACGACACACATCTGCCATTCCACGGGCATTAACAAGTGTATCGAGTTTTGCCATTAGAGTACACACAAGGTCACAATCCTGAATACAGTAACGAGCAACTTCAGAGCGCTGGTCTGCAGTTCCAGTATGACTCACAAGCATATCTTCCAGACTGATGTCATCCTTAGAGAAACACCATTCGAGGCGCTTCTGATCTGCTTCGGGAAGTTCTACAAGAATCGGAACATCTGTGCGAATCGTAAAGGATTTCGGACTGACGGTTTCCACCTGAAATTTCATACCCTCCTGATAGGGATTGTACGTGTTGGTAACAACATCAAATCGAACATAGTTTCCAACGTAAAGTCCACGTGTAGATTTGGTTCCGATTTCAACTCGAGTATTGTCAAGTTGTTTCACTCCGAGAACCTTATCGCGAAGGAATGTTGAAGCAACTGAATCAAGTTTGTAAGAGTCCAGATTCTGCTCACGCCGAGTCACGAGAAGAAGATCCACTGCCATGCGACCACAAAGATCGAAGTAGCGAACTGCATATTTGCCACTCGCAAGTTCAAATGTCTTTTTCTCTGTCTTCACGAAATCTCCTGCATAGGAATTGACATCGACACGTCCTAGTTGGAGTTCGAGTTTGTGACGCTGGCATCGTTCTGCAATGTATCCATCATCGAATCCAAAGGTATTGTATCCTGCAATGATGTCTGGATTTTCTGCCTGAACCATCGTCTGAAACTTAAGCAGAAGATCCGATTCGTGTTTGCACGAAACAAATTTAACAGACGGATCTGTGGACGGAGTTACCGGACCAGATACGAGAACGTACTTCTCGACTGGTGTCATCAGATCATCTGACCACCGAAACGACATGCCAATTTGAATGACTTCGTCTCCCGGATTTGTTGCCATTGGAAATTGACCCGGTACAGTTGAATAAGTCTCAATATCATACGAAAGAACGTAGAGTGGAATTGAGATCTTGTCAAAAGGTTCAATGTCTGTATATCCGCATGAGAAACACACGTCTACACGAACATCTTCAGATGGATCTTCCGGATCTGCTTCAAACTTGAGAGGAGAAGCAGGAGAGATATCGCGCTCATGAAAGAGTCGAAGATACGGAGGAAGATTTGCCTCGTAGATATCTTCCGTCATTACTCGGCGATTGCCAATTCGACATCCTGCTTTAAGTTCACGGGCAACGACCTTGAACATCCAAATAGCAGGGAAAGAAAGTTTCCATACACGGGTAGGAACAAGTCCATTGAATCCCTTCATTGCATCAAGTTTCTGCTCCTCTCGGACCCGAAGACCGTTGAGTTGCTTCTTGGTTGCCAAGACGAGTGCCTGAACAATAGTTCCCTGAGTCTCTCCTTCTTCTGCCCGAAGGTAGAAATATGGAGAAAATCCCGTCAGACGAAGACGAGCAATATCGCCTTCATTCGTACGTCCGAATACGTCTACAGTATACTTGAAATTGACATCGTGTTCGTGCCAATGGCAAGGTTGGAGATATGTCGCCATCTTGATAAGTATTCATTCTCTCTGTGAAAAGGTATATGTCCGTTTTTCCTCTGAAATGAATGTAAAGATGTCAGGATATCCTCTATTTCAAGCAACCACTCGAGGAGGTGTTCGAGACCGCGATGCAGAATCTCGAAACCAAGATGCCACTCATTTTGCTGCAAATCCCTCTTCATGTGGTAATGCGTCTGCCGTCAACGCGGCATCTGAATTTGTAGGTCTTATTCCTCGTGGAAACATGGGCAATCAACCCGAAGGAGGATGTGCAGTTGATCGTCACACTCAACTTCTCTGGGGAGACCCTGCAACGGTTCGTTTTAAGGGTCCTAAACAACTCTTTCCTCGCCCATTTCCTACGACACCGTTCCTTGCAATGGGAACGATTGAGGGAGTAGATGACCAGAGTCGTGTTATGTTTGGTCACTCGACGGCGAATCGGAAGAGCATTTCAACTGTGACGGACAAGCAATTTCCGGTATTTGAACCTCTGATACAGGAGAGGGTGGATGATATTCCCGAAAACAACTATTTTGTTGAACCGTTTCTTCGTGGAGGGATGGCATCACGGTTAATCCCCCGGACTCGCGTTGATTTACACAAGTAGGGCGAAGACTATCTTCAATGGACTTCGTAATCTCCGTTGTAGTTGTCCGAACTCTATCAAAGAACTTCTGTTCGTCTGTGCGTTCTTTGTGAAGAAGTCCTCCGTGTTTGACTTTTACTTGCATAAGTGAATCAACTGCATCCACTACATTGGGGTGAATACGCAGTGCATTGATTGCATCTTCACGAGAACAGTTTGCAAGATCCATGACGATGTCCTCCATTTTTTACTACATCAAATGTAAAGACTGTGAAGATGCGTTTCATTGAAGAACTCTGTCCCCCTGCGCTTCTCTATCTCGTGTTTATCGTCGTCCAGATCGGTCTTGACCTTTCTCTCGGGATGTACATCACTGCGGGCGTCAAAGTCCTTACAGGCATTGCAGGGGTTGTCATCCTCGATGGATTCTGTGCGGTTGACCTTGGGATTGTCTCATGGGTCATCATGGCGATGCCCTTCGTTATCACGGCACTTGCGACTTCGATTGCGATGGGACTCCAACTCGATCGCACGATCGCCACGGTTGCTCGTGAACATTTTACGGATGACAAGAAGAAGGGTGCGAAAGCAGGTGAACACCCTGCGTCCACTTCCTCTATGTATTAATTTTCATACACTTTGCTATGTTGAATAAATGCAGGTTCTTAGTGCATATTATGCGTTTCGGCGCAAGGTAATGATTTTTTGTTGTGGAAGAACTCCCCGTTACTCTATTTCCTATACATTTCATGGAGGAGATCTAGAACCCTATGAATCAACAATTCCCAGAGGAATGATTATGTTCGAAACTGTCCAACGAACGATTGTAGATGAAACAGACACGCGGACTCGTGTATATTATCCAGGTTCAAAGATTCCACACACTACAGATGCTCCATCTTTCTTTGTGGAGAAGGCAGATGCTCCATGGATGTGGATTGGTGGAATTGATGCAGATGGAGAAACACATACGTTCACAGGAGAAATGACTCAGTTTCTTCTTCCTGGTAATCGCATTACACTTGCTCTTCTTTGGGCGAAACACCCTGAGATTGTGACTTGGAAGTACATGGATGCCACGTTTGAAGAAATTGAATTTCCTGTTGATGGAATTACAATATGATTCCCGAAGTGAAAGATCTTCGTAAGGCGTGTAGAAAGCAAAAACTACGATATCTTCCGCAAGAGAATTATTTTTCGCTTGCAGAAGAGTTTGCAAATCTGTCTACAGAATTTATGCCAGAAACACCGTTTGCAAAATGTGAACTTTGGTTTGAAATGCTACTCTACCCACTGTACATGATATACAAGTCGTGTACTGGATCATTCTCATTCTTCTACATCACGTCTATCTACAAATGCATTCAGACGTGGATTCGATGGTTTCGATTTGAAGAACTACGAAAAATAATGCGAGATTGGATGAATACAGTTCGATCTGTGGGAGGACCTTTTATTTCAACAAATGATCCCACCTATCATATGTACGTCTATGCAGATGGAATGGAACGAATTCAATCGGTCTTACGAACTAAAAAACTGAGTAAACGTGCCTAGGAGTTGCGCGCCTTGTTCAATCGCAGGTTTCATCTCTGCAAGAGTGCCCATGAGTTCCTTCTGAAGTTCCATGAGTTCCTTCGTATCACGACGCATTCCACCAATCTGTTCAGGCGTCAAGTTGCGATACGCATGAAGGATAGTTGTTCCAAGATCAACGTGGGGATCTGTTGTTTTTGACGTTTTGGGTTCAGGTTCCTTCTTCTCTTCCTTGCCTTCTGCTTTCTCATTCTCGAACATTTCCATCGTATATCCAGTCGTCATATAGGCAACAATATAGACAACTACAATGCCCATAAGTAGAGACGTAATGTGGTCCATGCCGTAGAAACGACTCATGACAATGTATGTCAATGCAACCCAGACAATCATCGTAGGGACATTTCGTTTCACGAAGTAAAATACAATTCCTGCGAAAAGGAGTGCCGCAATTTCACCGTTCATTCTTGCTTTTACATGCGAACAAAACTTCCGAACCCAGACCCAGGTCCTGCTCCAGCATTGTTGAATGCACCACCTTCCGGTCCACCAAACGGAGGGAACTTTGTGTTCGTGGAGACGTAGTTCGCCATTCCGCGCTCACCCGTTCCTGTGAATGATGCGGCAACTGCACCATACTTGCCACCTCCGCGCATGCGACGCTTCTTGGTCTTACGACGGCGACCGGCATCCATAGACGGTGCATCGGGAATATCGATGGGAAGAGGTTTCTTTGCCCCGCCACGTTTCTTGCTGCGGCGGCGACCTCCTGCGCCAATAGAGTTGTTGCCAAGGCGAGAGACCGCAAAGTCTCCCATTTCAGATCCACGACCCCATGAAGGCGCACCCGGGGCAAGTGCACCATCAAACGCATAGAATCCACCTTTTGTTACACGACGTTTCTTCGATGCCCGATGCTTCTTAGAATGCGGCATTTACTTCTACTTCGGGAATGTTTTCAAGTACAGACCAGGACTGTGCATCATGGGGTGTACATTTGATAGAAAACTGTACCCCCTTCTTTCTCAGGAATACAGATGTTTTGAGATCAGGGACTCGAATGTATCCTTCTTTGTCGACAAGGGTATAGACATCTGGAATTTCTGTTCTGCACGCAGTGAGAATACATGATTTTTCCTGTTCAACAAAGAACCCGTTTGTTGCCGGTGCTGATGTATACAGTTCTTCTCCTCGAAAGAGAGTTCCTTCTGGAAGAGCAGATTTATGCAGAAGAGTAATCGTATCTTCACTTGGCGAATGTGCAATCTTTAGAAGATCACGAATCCAGTTGTATCGTTGTTCAAACGAAGATCCTTTGAAGATGCAGTTTGAGTTGTAGATATAGACGTCTGACACTGCAAATACCTTAGGAGAAAGGCGTTCAACTCGAAGCAGAGTATCTCCACATACACGTTCATCGACGATGCATCGAAGAGGAAAGCACTCGTGTGATGTAATCCACATACACACGGGTACTGCATTTTCATCATATGTGAATGCAATCCATCCTGGAACTCCTATCGTTTGTGGAACACGAAACAAGTTACTTAGATTCTCGGGTGGAGATCGCTTGTAGACCTGTCGGAAGTTGGGCGTCCAACCGTAGTCCGTCTGAAACCTGTTGACGAGGTTCATATTCAGGCAACTTTACTTCTTCCACCGGTGGTTGTGTGAAAGCAGGTGGAGGTGGCGGTGCCTGCTGTACCGGGAGAGGATGTATGAACTGTTGAGGAGGCGCTTCACGATAGATGATCTTGGCTTCCGGAGGGTAGAGCATTCGTGTAACAAAGAACGTTACTACCTGCAACAGTGCCATAACAAGAATCGTTGCGACGGCAGTATAGAAAACATCGAGTATGACCATCTTTGTTGAACCGAAAGTTTTCAGTCTGCTCAACAAACACGCGGTATGCCATACAAGAGGAGGCGTAGATCTTGCTTCGAACCTGAAAAAATACGTCCGATTAGACAAATGGAACCTATAGTTGAAGACGCGAAAGAACAGATAGAAGAAGCAGTCGAAGACATCAAAGAACGTATGGAAGATGCAGTCGAAGAAGTCAAGGAGGAAGCAAAGGAACTTGTAGACGATATCATTTCATCTGTGATGGTAGATCTTCAGACTAAACCTCCGTCTGAAGTTGTAGAAGAACTCAAGGAGAAGGTACTCGAAGAACTTCCTGCGATTGTTGAAGTCGTGAAGGAACAAGGAGAGAAGGTTCTCACTGAACTCAAGAAAGAGATTGCGGTAGAGGTTGCAGAGAGTCTTGACACATGTTGTGGTCTGAAAATGCCTCCTGCTCTACGAACGCTTCTTCGTAATTTTCTCCGCGCTCAGTCCATACCAGAGGTGACCGGGAGTACACCGTCACCGTCAGACGTTCCATGTGATTCACGTTCAGAACCACTGACGCTCCGGTCGCTTCCTCAAACATCCGCAGAAGAGTCGAAGACCCCTGAACAGTAAAATACTGACGACGCATATTTGCAGCAGTATCGTACATCCATCCATCTTGTGCCCACACATACGTCGTCACATACTGCTTGACGGGGGCATTACGGAAAAGAGATAGACATGACTCGACTGGAAGACGACGCACGATCATTTTCTGATAGAACAACGTTCCGTTTAGGTAAACCAATCATCTCGCGAAGTACGTAAGAATTCTGAATTACTTCAGCAAGAAGACGAGTGTCATACAGAGAGTTGTGAAGAGAGTCAGATTTAGGATCACGTCGAAGAATGAATTTGTAAAGTTCACTCAGTTTGGGAAGTTTGTATCCCTTCCATCCGTTCGGTTTGGGAAGTTTGCAGATGGGTGCAGACGCTTCCATTGTACAGAACCATTTGGAGAATCCTTTGAATGGCAGACCTACGTCCCACAGTGCCGCATTCGCAATCACATTCATATCAAAATTGAAATTATGAGCAATCCAACAATCGGCAGGTTCGCTCAGAAATTCATAAAGGGCACCTCCAAGTGCAACTCCATTCTCTTCTGCATGTTCGTGTGTGATTCCATGAATGGCAGTAGAGTCAGCAGGGATCGTCCAACCACTTGGAGCAATAAGACGGTATTCTTCTTTGACAATGACATCATTTTCCATAACAATCCAAGCAAGTGACACGATATGTGGCCAGTTGTTTGGACCTTTCGTTGCGGGGTCTTTTGTTTTAGGGAGACCGGTCGTTTCCGTATCGAAAAGAACAAGTCTCATTTGAGTTTATACGTTGATTGTTCCTAAATCTAGTCCATCATCGCATACGCAATGAGGGCGAAGACGACCGCATGAACAATGAGACCCGTCGTCGTGGGGCAACCCGCTTCGGCGATGCGGAACCAGTAGGCGATGTTCGGCATGATAGAACCAAAGATACCCGTAACGACCTGGTCAACCAACTTGTAGAGGAAAGGGGAACCGACGACAAAGAAGAGGAGACCGGCGGAGAGCGCGGCGGAGGTTTTGCGAGAGACCATCATTTTGTTATGAAGGAGAGGAAAAAGTCTTGATGAAAAATGAAAATCTATTCAGACCGATATCTACAATACACAAAATGTGGTTAATTCATCAGACTACACTTTCTGGATTGAGGAAGATACTCAAAGATGGATACATTCATCCTGCAGCAAAGACAGGAAATGAACGAAGTGATATGAAACTGAAAGAGGTCTATATGAGCGTGTTGTTTGACGACATGACAGTAGATGGACAAGGAGGAAGTGTAGATATATTGCTGTTCTTTCCACTTGACATTATGAAACGACACAGACCCACACATTGGACACCAACATGGTCGTATGGTGAGGTAGAGGATGATACAATTGGATATGTTCCTTCCAAATCACCGTCCGAAAATGCACGGCGTTGGCATTCAGTCTTTCGAGACATTCATTCCCGAAAGAGCGACTTCCTGTATTCAAAAGGTAAAAATGAGGTTGTGTTTTCAGAGTCTATTCCCATAGAGGAAGTTGCATTTATCTATGTACGCAAAGATGTATCCATTCCATTTGATGTTCCAAAGAGGATAGATACGAAACAGAAGTTGAATCGAGAGATTTCAGGATGAAGGATATTTCAAATTGTCAACTAAGACGATTGTTCACCGAGTGTTCAATGATAGGGAGGTATGTAAAAGTGACCTTTTGCCCTTTTGCCTGAAAAATCTTCTAATTATATAGAAATGGACAAGTTCTTGAATGTCGGATGGATAGTTGATGAATATGGTTGGTTTAAATGTATTTGCCGACTTGCATGGTCAATAGAAGAAGATGCACTTGCACACACAAATAGTGGGGTAGATGGATTTATGAAATGTGGTCTCCAATATATTGCAGAACAACATCATAATTGCATATGCGGCAAACAAAACATGAATAGGTACATGTCGCATACACATGTATGTGATAACGGATACAGATGTCTTGCTCGAGTAGAAAGAAACAAGGAATGGTTCTGTAAATTGTGCAATATACAGTTCAGTTCAGATGCAAAACTTAAACGACACATGAACACGACAAAACACGATAAAATAGAAAACAATATTCAATCTACACAGTTACACTGTGACATTTGCAATGTATCCTTCGAGAGCAAAAATAGACTGGACAATCATTTGAAGACACGAAAACATACAAAGAAAGTAGAAGGGGTTCGCCCACTTTCTCTGCATTGTGAAGTATGTTCTATCCATTGCTCAAGTGAACCTGCAATGAAAACACATTTGACATCAAAAAAACATATCAAAAACTCTACCGGAATTGATCCAAATTACTGCAAAGCATGCGACCTTCATTGCAAAGGAAAGAAGCAAATAGAAGCACATATTGCAACTGCAAAGCACATTCGAAACACTCAATCAGCGGTCGAAGCGGTCAAATGAAATATTTGCCAGAAAAACATTCCAAATTACATCCTTCATTGCGTTGATCTCGCTCTTCTTTAACTTAGGGCGTCGTTTGGTCTCGTGTTTTGAGCGAACATCATGCAAAGAAAGAAGGAACAACTTCTCGCTATAATTGGGCAACCCCGAAGAAGGATGTATATGTTCAAATAGCGCGTCGTACATTTTCTCTTCCATTCTATTCTATTACACACTCTCTACGAAAATGTGTTTAGTCATCAAAGTACAGTTTGACAATTTCTACAAGACCTTCATTTTCTTCCTTTTCAATCCGCTCTATTTGCTTGTGAATCTGGTCTAAAAGAACTGGAAGACGTTTTTTAACATCTGGATTGCGTCTGACTCCTTTCTCTACATAACTGTCTGGATTAAACCGAATGAATACCCACTTCCCACTGTGGACCATATATAAGTCATCGTATCGGTCTTCTTCATCTTTTTGATCGTATCCGCGATGCTGACGCTCGTCCGTTTCAACTGCAAGAAGAGTGTTTCCAATTAGCATACGATGGTCAATCCGCCTTCGGTGAGTACAATCACAATGTCCGGTATAGATGGGTGTATCATGAATGAATCCATCCATATGTTCGTTCAGATAATTCTGAACCGCGGTTTCGTGAGACTTGAGACGTAGAACTGTAGATCGTGGGTCGGTTGGAAAGACATGTTTGAAACAGGTTGCACAATATCCGTCGTATTTCTTCCATCCGCTTCTTGAATCGGGCCAATCTTTGCAGTTTGGACAGCGGTCTCCTCCTCCATGTGCAATGCAGGAGTTGCTCGGATGTATTGCAAGTTTATCACATTGATGATGTTCACATCTCTTAGACTTCACATCTATCATACCTTCCAACTTATGCCTCGAACAAAACCTGACATTTCCATCCTTTATCCCAAAATATGGTGTAGTTTTACATCCTTCATGTTCACATTTTTTAGACTTCACGTTCACCATACCCTCCGATTTATGCTTTACGCAAAATCTACCTTTCCCATCTTTTATGTCAAAGACTGGCGTTATACTGTTGCATCCTTCGTATTGACATCTCTTAGACTTCACATCTATCATACCTTCCAATTTGTGTATTGAACAAAATCTACCTTTTTGACCTCGATTATCGCATGATGCAGATGTATTGCATCCTTCATATTCACATTTTTTAGATTTCACATTCATCATACCTTCCAATTTATGCCTCGAACAAAATATATTCTTTCCTCCTTTGTATCCAAATACTGGTTGATTGGCACATCCGTCGTGTTCACATTTTTTAGACTTCACATTTACCATACCTTCCAGTTTGTGTATTGAACAAAATCTACCTTTTCCACTTTGTATGTCAAAGTTTGGAGTTATACTATTGCATCCTTCATATTCACATTTTTTAGATTTCACATTTACCATACCTTCCAATTTATGTTTGACACAAAATCTACCTTTTCCACTTTGTATGTCAAATAATGGTCTGGTTTTACATCCTTCATATTCACATTTCTTAGATGTTACATTCAACATACCCGATAGTTTATGCTTTCTACAAAATCTACCTTTTTGACCTTCAATTCCGAAAGACGCTAATGTATTACATCCTTCATATTCACATTTTTTAGGCATTCTCCATATTTGTATCATGTCGATAGAAACTAAAAATTCATTTTACTGAAAGGTCTTCTGTGTATGTACGATTGCTGCAATCCACTGTGGGATATTCTCTATTACCTGGGATACCGTTACTGGGTCGTGCGGGACTGCGTAATGTATGTCAAGACTCGTACTTTCTGTAATACAGAGAACTGCGTTGATTAGGAAGGGTATACGCTTCTTCAAATCTCCCGGAGTCCAGCGTATGCAGTGCATTTTATACAGCGCATCTACGTAAGGATGAATGGTTCCTTGCTGAGGAGATGTACGTGCAGCATTCCACACTACTTCCCAAATTAACCAGATTCCAAGTCTCAAATATTTATCGTTCACGTAATCATTGTGGCGGAATGCGAAAGACAATGGAGTTTTGTGCTCTTTTTTGTAACGAGACTCAAACTTGAGTATCCACGCAACCCAGTATAGTGCACGCATACTGTCGCGCGTTTCAGGTCTCAAACAGAATGCAAGTTCATTGGTTGCCACATAAAGATCCATAGTGTCTTCCTGTTTCAGAACAGCGCGCGCATACATTGCAGAAGGTGCCTTCACATTTTCCGAAAGGACTTCGGGCAAAAAGTCGTGTGTAGGCGTTACTTTAGGAAGTGTGGGCAATTTGGACTTTCTACATAAGGCAACGGTAGTAGAAACTTCACATATAAGGTGTCGAACAGCATGATTGTTGCGTATATCGGTCATGTTCATGATAGAATACCGAGATTCGTGTGGAACAAACTCTTCGTATTTTTGAACAAGATACAGAAACACATTCGGTGCTGCTCGATTTACATGTACTGCGGCAGCATGAAAAATTGTATTCCAAATAGAGTGCACTAATCCAGAACAAAGAAGTTCTAGAGACCAATACGCTGTATAATCCCCATGTCCAAGACGTATATTTTCCTCAAGCACTTTGCATGTATATGCTCGCAAGTGTCCCGAAAATGTATGTTTTTGAAAGTCAGCAACTGTACGTGAGTCATAGATGTCCATTATTTCGTAAAGTAGACTGCATATTGATATTCTTTTCCGCACGAGACCAAATGTACACTTTCTTTGTGTCTCCATCCTGCAGACCGAATGGTGTCAATCAAATCTTCCATAGATGGCATATTCCATTCGTGGACCTGTTCGCGATACTTCTTGGGATTGAAGAACGTGAATGTCTCTTGGAATTTGGCATCTTCATCGTTGACCTTCTTGTTCAATGTCCCACGGTACTTGAATGAATCGAAATAGATTTCAGAATCGACCTGGCGTTCAAGCGCATACTTCTGCAATGAGAAGGCAGCAAATGGAGAGGCAAGATTCAAAAGGGGATCGTACTTGTCGGGGTTCACCATATGGACAATGAAGTACCCTCCTGGTTTGGTCCAAAGATAGGCATTGTCTGCAAGGATCTTGGTAGACGGAATCTCATAGACGGAAAACCCCATAAGCATCACATGGGAGAACGTTTTGGGGGCAAACGTCGCTGCTTTCTTAACATCTCCTTCTTTGAATGTCGCGGACGGGCAATTGTTATGTGCCTTGGAGATCATTGCAGACGATGAATCGATTCCGGTGAATTCTACACCCATATTCTTGAACCAGCATGCATGAGGAGATGTTCCACATGCCATATCTAGAATGTGAACACTTGCAACAGGTTGTTCTGCAAGCGAAATATCTTGAATCGAAACACGTGTGAACTGAGAACATTCTTCTGATGAATTCCACAATGTGTCATAGATTTCAGCATAGAATTCATCATAGGGGTCAGACACAGTTTCTGTCTCTGCGTTTTCAAACCCTTCTTGTCCTGCTGCCCATGTTGTAATTGAATACATAATCATAACAAGCACTGCAAGAAACAGATATGCCGGTTTCATCCTTGTGTTTATGCCTTACAAATTCAATGGCGTTTCTTCGGGCCAGATGAAACGATTCAGTTTCTTGGCAACAAAGATGAGATACACGATAACAAGACCAAGAATCGCGATAAGAACGTCCAACAAAGTAGGAATCCAACTGTAGATTGCCTGTACAGTTGCAGGGGGTTGTCCAAGTTCAAAGGTTCGATTCAATACACTTGCTTCATCAAGTTGTTTCTGAATAAAGCGCACTTCTGCTTCATCTCCTACTTCTTGGGATTGTGCAAGTGTTTTCTGTTGAAGTTCGTTTGTCTGCTGTGCAATCTGCGTCTGCAAACTTGCGTGCTGACGTTCCAGATTCTGAACAACGGGCAAAATCTCTTGACGTGCGATCTTTTCTTTTTCATTACGCAACCAACCTTGTCCATCTTTCAAAGTATAATACTGCAGACGCGCCTGTTCTTTCGCTTCTGGAGTAGGTCCATTCTTCATTGTTGTTGCCAATGCATCAAGTTGTTTCTTCTTTTGGCACTGTGCATTGCACACTTCAATCTCTGCCATCTTATTTTTGAAGCAGGAGGATATAAATCAATCCGCTTCCCAACACCAAAAATGCAATCAAATGTGCAATCCAACCAAAGAAACCAAATATGATATACACAAGTGCAACTGCAGCAAGAAGATACAGAATTTGTTGAATGGTTGGCAATGTTGCATTCATCTGAGAAATCTGAGTCTCTGTGTCCAAAATTTGATCATGGAGAACAGACTGTTTATCAATGTTGAGTTTCTTCGAAGTATCGTTGATGTGGAAGTTCTTAGACAGAAACGTCTTGATGTTTGAGAGTTGTTTGGACACGACAGTTTCTTGTGTAGACCCCTTGTGTGCATCCTGTGCCTGTTTTACCAACGCATCTCGTTGTACATCAAGATCTCCTGCAGATTTCAGAATAGACGGAGGATTGAACATATCAGGTTTCGTAAAGACGTTTCCCAAATCTCCACTTGTCTGTGTAGTCATCCAGATATCATGAGACGTCGGTTCAACAGAAAGAGAAGAGACACTGTATCCTGCAGTAGAAACAGGGTTGCATTTCCCAGTACAGCGCATAAGTTGGTGATTGGAATCTATTCCATACATTGCCGTCTTATCGATATCCCCCGTTACCAACTCCATTTTCTTTCCTGCGAATACCGGTACACCTGCCCATGCTGATTGCATAGACTCATCTGTTTTGACTGCATTTCCGTGAGGATCTACTCCATACAGAGATGTTGCGCTTGCAGACGTAATCTGTACATTTGTTGTGTCTGGAATTGGAATCCAGTTTGAAGTCGTACCTGGTTTTGCAATTCGGTATTTCTTCATGGACCCATCCTGTGCCCAGATATATGACTGTGTGTCGAACAACTGAACAACATTCGGAGGCGTAGAAATAGCATTCCAATCTGCAGTATTGTTTGCAGGTTTAACATACATATATCCGCTACCAAGTACATAGACATTCGAATCATCTGTTGCGATGTCTGTGATGGACGTTGCTTTACAAGGAACTTGTTTCCAATTTCCCGTGCATGGCATCTGGCATGCAAAGACTTGGTTGTTCACGAATCCCCAAACAAATCCTATAGAGGACGCAGATACCTTCGTCAAACCACCTGCCACATTTGTCCAGGCAGATTCAGGTGCGACCTGTGCAGAAATTGTGTTGTTCAGAGCATCTGTTAATGTTTCGTATGTGAACGACATCTTACTTAAAACTTCGCATAATTCTTTCGGAGACCCCGCGTGAAATAAAGATCGACGACGCCATTTTCAAATCCTACCGCAGCAGGTCCCGTAGGTTTCTTATTGCTGTCGGGAGTCGCAATCTTCGACTGAACAATCATCTGGCGACGCTTCATTTCAAGAAGCATAGAGTAATCTGCATGGCGCCCATTTTTTGTAGGCAAGTCGGAAACAGGCATTTATTTCTACTCGATAAAATGTAATGGACATCATTCAATATCAAAAAGATCGCGATGGAGAAGTCGCTGTGTTTCAGAAATCCTATACGGACTTGAAGACAAAATATTCATCACTCTTATCTGACGCAGTGCATGAACAAGATCCTGCAACACAGGCGCAACTTGTTCAGCAGATTCTTCAGGTAAACGGAGAACTGTCTTCAGAAGTTCGTGCATTTATTGCACAGTCTGGACAGAAAGAAGGATATGACCCGAAAGTTCTACAAGAGATTAGCGAAGATCTGATCACATACCAAAATCAATACAACGACATTAAGACGACTGCAGATATGACATTGACTCTTCAGAACATTTTGAATGCAAAGCAAAACGAGGTTCAATCCTTGCGCCAGAAGTACAATATTTTTATTGGACTTCTTATCTTTGCAATTCTAATCATTCTCTTTTTGATCTTTCGCACACCTGCTCAGGGCATATTTTCTACAATCCTGCAAGAATCATCGTCCCTATCGCCAATGCCCCCAGTGTAATATAGCGTGCGTTCATGGGAGGAAGAGAAGGACTTGAGAGAGGAGTTGCGGTTGCACGTAATTGTGCCTCGCGTTTTCTACGTTCTGCTTCTTCAAACGAGACAGTACGTTGTTCCTCTACAGGGATGGAAAAAGAATCAACCTGTGATTGAAGAGCGCCAATTGTATTCTGCATACTCTGAAGTGCACTTTCGTATGCAGATTTATATCCGGATTGCCCAGTAAGTTTGTATTGAATGTAGTTGTCGTGATACTGCTTCTTTGCCGCAGAAAATGACATTCTTATTTACCTTGCACGACGATTATCCGCGACACACTGGCGCCAGTACATTGTCTTCCCAGACGAAGGCGACGAGCGTGTAATTTCAATCACATCGCCGGGTCGTGCACCAATCCACTTTGCCATCGCATCTTGAGAGTCAAGAATAGGAAGAAGGGCAAGATCTTTAAAGCGCTTTTCAATGTCTGCCTTTTCATCATCGGGAAGGACACGATGGGGGAATGCTTTCTGGTGTGTAGTGATGTCAAACTGCAGATGACGATAGTCAAACACCTGAAGCATCGGATTGGATGAATCTGAAATGTATTTGCGAACTACAGAAAGAACATCATCAGAGGGAAGAATTGTTGAAACGACAATTGTTCCATTTGTATATCCATTCTCTGCTGCAAATGTGATGTAATTTTGAAGTTCTTGTTTAGAAATACGCGTCTTATCGCTGAAGATAACGAGCGCGCCTCCAAAATTGTACATCTTTGTTTCATCGAGTGGATTTCCAAGTTGTTCGTACGCGTCAAATTTGTATCCACGTGTACGAAGCATTGTCGTAAGGACGTTAAGAGCACGTTCTTCCATCTTTGTCTTTGTTGTACTTTCACCAGATGAAAACGCGTTCCATTTTTCATGTATACTAACTAAATGAAGAAGATTCTCTTTTTGCTTCTTGCTGTTGTGCTTGTCTATATGTTGATTACGAAAAGTCGCGAAGGTTTTGCTGCGGAATTCGTTGACAACACCAATGCACGTATAACTGCGTCAAACAAGTTCTCGTCATATGCTCAACGTACAAACCATTCAATGCCGGTTCCCGGACCTGATGTTCCTATTCAGGGCGTACAGTCTCCCTTTCGCGTGAACATGGTCCAGGCATTCATCCCTTGAGAATAGGTTCAAACAGGCAAAGAAGGTTTTCAACGGAATTGTACATCCATGGTTTGTGCACTCCAACTGGATTCTTACGAAATAGAATTTCTACAGAAAATTCAGACGCCTTGAGTGTATCGGGCATTTTGACTCTGCATCCAAAAAAGATGTCTTCTCCATTTCCATTCTGTTGGTCTGGATTTTCGGGACCATCTTTTGCTGCAGCATCGCGCATTGCTTTCACATTTCGTAGGGAAAATCCACCATTCTGAAATCGCAAGTCATTGTGTTGAGAATGAATTGGAGCACCTACAAATTCGTACCCAAAAAACTCCGAAGGAACCTCTCGAAGAAGCAGAGTATCCGTTTGGAAAATAAGAGTGTGTTTGGTTTTGATTTTGTCCCAAAAATCGGCAGTTGTCATCATTTCAGAATACTTCTGCCATGTAAGATTCTGAACGCCCAAATTCACATACTGAACTCCTGTCCAACCCTTTGTTGCATCACGAACGAACTTCTTGTTCAGTGTTCCGTGAAAGATATACAATGCAGTCTTTGTTCCTCCGTAGATATGTGCCACTTGGCGAAGAATAGATTCTAGATCATCATGGCATCGCGGTTCCACAATAGTCAAACTAAACGTACATTCGGAAGGGTTTGCCCATACCATCTTCTGTTTCGGCAGAGCAGGGATTGATTTAAGAACTTGTTTCCATACACGAATGCGCTGACCGATATCAGAAGGTGTTTCCTTTGTGTCAATGCAGAAGCGCCGATTCAGTAAAATACGACCAAGTTGTTCAGGTGGAAACTTCTCTTCACGAAGAAGTTTGTCGGATGCAGCACATGCGTCTTCTTTATGACCCGTGTGAAATGCATGAACAGAAAGTTCATCCAGTGCACGCCAAGTATATGCATCGGTTTCTACAAACAAACTCTTATCGGTAGGAAAAGGAATCGACGCTGCATGTTTTGCCATGGCAAACGTCTCCTGTGAGAACTTGTTGTTCACACGAGTCCATGCAAGATAACTGCAAAGGGATTCGATTCGTTTCGGATCCTTTTCGTGTGCTTTCCATGCCCACTCTTTATCATTGGTCAGTCTCGCAACTTGGTATGCAGAAAAGAATGCCTCTTCTACCCACCGACCCATCTCATATCGTTTTGTGTAATATTCAATTGCCTTGGAGTTATTGCCAGAATCACGATACGATTGTGCAAGATAGAACACATATCGCTCATTGTCGGGTTCTTTCTCGAGTGCTTTCTGTAGAATCTCTGCATCCCGTGCATATTTGTCCGTGACTTTGCTACGACTCCCAAGACGACGACTGATCATATAAAACTCTCCTGGCGCACGAGCAATTCGATTCCCTTCCTTTTTGTTGGTAGGATACTCATGAAGAACTCCAACATACCGCCAATCATCATCTGCTTTAAAAATCTGCATACGATCGTATTCGAGAGATCCCTGGCGAATCTTCAGAAGAATACCATTGAGATCCAGTCTCATCATCTGCTGGAGTGCGTCCTTCGCTTTCCTCTCCGGATATACCATCAGATCGTCTGCATCAATGACGAGAATGTAGTCCATTCGTCCGTTACAGTTCTGAATTGCACGTGTGCGATTGGTTCCAAAATCTTCCCATGTATCATGAAACACTTGTCCAGGAATTCCCTTCTTTGCAAAAAAGGATTCAATGAGTTGGGGCGTTCCATCGGTTGATCCCGTATCTGTAATTGCATAACAATCAATGAGAGGAGCAATTGTCGAAAGTGTTTCTTCGATGATATGACTCTCATTCTTTACGATCATGCAAAGACCGAGAGTGTAATGTGTTTTTGTATTTACCTTTTCTCCAACGTGACGATTCTCTCCAATATGCTTCAGGTATCCACGAGGATCTGATGTCATCGCCATTTTAAACCCAGCATCGCGGAACTTGTTGTTGATTGCAACTTCGCTTTGTACAGGATTTTTCACATCAAACGACGTGAAGGATGAAAAAGAACCCCCAAACAACTCCTGAATGTCAGACATACGTCGAAGACCTGGGTTGAAACTGTAATATCCCCAATGACCCCAGCAATCGAGAAAAGGGGGATTCGCAGAGAGTTTGTATCCTCCTTGTCCATGTTCGCGACACATGACCGCACTCGCCTTAGGAGTTGATTTCAGAATCTCAAGAGACTCTTCAATCACACCGCCACGATACGTCTCCCAATCTTCTTCAAGGTGAAACACGTATGGAGTCTTTACATGCGAATACGCCTCATCGATGGATTTGATCTGCCCACGACGTTCCTTTGCATGAATCCATGTGAAATGAGGATACTTTTCAACGATCTTTTTGTTGATGTCTGGAACACCGGAATCTTCCGAGACAATCCATTCTGCGATCGGAACATTCGGATTATACTGTAAAAAAGAGTGAATTGTCTTTTCCAGAAGATCTGGACGCCCACATGACGTAATAACAATTGTCACTTCTGACATCTTTAGTGTGAGAAATGGTCAAAGTACTAAAGTGCTTTTCTCTTTCGTAGATTCGGGAAGAGTTCCTGCTTCACGATGGCGAACAACTTCTTCCCATACTCCTTTCATCTCAGGAAGATGGGATGGCATCCAATCAAGATCCTTTTCAACAAGAGAGGTGCGCTGAAAGAGCAGTGCCCAATAAAGAATCTGGAATTCCTCTGCATTCTCTCCGAGGACTTCACGTTTCCATGTAGGAATGTCTCGTGTATCTAAAATACCCTTGTAATAGACTGCACCATCGTCTCCAACAGCAAAGATTGACTTGTATTCTGCACTCGTATCTTTCCACTCACTGAAGTTCATTGTCTTGAATCGGAACTCTGCATACACACATGAATCAAGACCAGTGCATTCCATCTGCATCTGCATCTGGTGTACATAATGAGGAGGAATCGGAGAGTTCGCATCAAATGCACGAGAGATCGGACATTTGAATTCAATGAGACGACCGTATCGTTCATCTGTTTCACTTGGAGGAATGAGAATTCCATCTGGAGATGCGCCAAGAAAGGGATGAACTGGATGGCGAACGCAGGATGTATCTACAATTTCAAGACCATGTTCCTTCATGTAGATCTCTTTTGCAATGGGTTCAAACCGAGTTCCCCAAATAAGTGCACCCACGCCTCCATTAGATTCCTGTGTTTTAGGAACAAGTTTGCTCATAATAAGTTCATGGCGTGCAGCAGGTGTAGAATCTCCGAATGCTTTCCAAATTTCAGATGCAGTTAGCATTTCGCCTCGTTTGGAATGCCATGCTGCAGTGCGCTGGTCATTGATGCCATATTCCTCGAGAAGTTTCTCGACAATTTCTCGCTTGCTCATGATGATCTATATTGTTTATGTACGAGATACCTAAACCGAAATCCGATTTACAGAAACAACTCCTATTTCAAATGCTCCTGTAGCTCAGTGGTAGAGCACCCGTCTTATCAACGGAGGGTCATGGGTTCAATCCCCATCAGGTGCATTCTCATTTTCAAGAATCTACCCTTAAACACACCAATGGAACAAATTCAGACTCAAGAGCAATGGGTACTTCATCGACTGGAAAAATTCTACTCTACTCCTGACAATCTGGAGAAAGTACGAACAATCCTTTCTGGAGAATCCGACATTTCCTTGCGCCTGATTGATTGGTTTGTGACGAACTATGCAAAGAAGTTCAACGTGGCATTTCTTACACCTCAAAGTAAATACGTAATCGTCTACCTATCCTACAAGAGTCATCTCAAAGCATACAGCAAAAAGATGTTTGATCCATTCTGTCGATGGAAGCGTATTAAGTTTCATGGTCTTGACACTACAGTTGGGCAATTAAACTTTTTCGAATGGGCAATTACAGATGGAATTCTTGCATATCTAGATAGTCACAAAGAGCACGTCCACGTAGACATGGAATCTCGCCTTCAAGAACTCAAAGATACGACCGAATCACCCGAACTTCGTAGACGCAGACATGAACTCTCTCATTCTGCTACAAAATCACTTGCTCGTCATGATGTCAAGGTAAAAATTACATTTGATTAACAAATGTTCTCTATTTTGAGACCTGGAACTCTGTATGAAAATACGTCGCCTGATGTTTTGGAACACGACGAGGATCATGATGCAGAAGAATGGGTCTATGATGACCGAACTGTATACCGTGGATCACCTGATCCCCGATATGCCGACTTGAATGTATATTCTTTGTATGATGAATCTCTGAACCGTGTTGGAATCGCAGAACATGAACGAGACGACCCTTCTACGTTTCATGCCCTTTGGTTCTATTCGAACCCGTTTGCAACGCTTTTACAGGAACCCGATTGGACTTCGAGTGGAAAACCACTTTGGTACCATTTTTCCCCTCAAGCATACCAAGATCTTCTTGAATCTGATTTCAAGACAGTCCCTATTGTATGTGGAGACCGAATCGTAACTCCTGAATATTTGGCACGTGGATTCCCTACACTTTATGAGTGTTCTGTTTGCAAAAAACGTTCATCTTCATTGGAGACGTCATGTCACACAATGAAAAAGATACGTATTACGTCTCCGTTGTTTGTAGACGATTCGTATATCTTATATACTGCTCCTCCAAATTCACGTGTCTGGATTACGCTGAAGGAACTGCAA
>Ga0247723_1000662_pt1 | contig 22600 bp, 37 predicted proteins | sample MSEWelMarce5H_FC_FD_189079 | JGI IMG/M metagenome (GOLD analysis project Ga0247723, IMG submission 189079) | Subsurface sediment microbial communities from gas well in West Virginia, United States - MSEEL Well Study Marcellus 5H_FC | ecosystem: Environmental > Terrestrial > Deep subsurface >... | reverse complement strand
CATTGTGTGGATTGACCAGTGGGGCACCGTGCCGCTGTGCCATTCGTGCGGCGACATCCGCCGACAGGCATGGGAGAAGAAGCAGGGTAAGGAGACAAAGTGAGCGACGGGGAAAAGCCAGGCACGTTTTATACTAACGGTGTGTTAGAGGGATTCCTTGGTGGGCGCCTAGCGTATTACACGAAGATGTTGGAAATTGAACGCAACCAGATGGGGCATGAAGAAGTGCGCTCATGGAATAAGGCAATCTCCCGTGCCAGTGAGGCATACGGCGAATACCGCACAAATGGCGACAGCGACCAGGTAAAGTTGTTGACCGAAAAGATGTTCAAGCATGAGGGGCGCGCGATGGAGCGACGTCGCATGCGACAGGACCTCATCATTGATCACTCGTGGGCAGCCAAGTGCCTCTGGGCGTATTCCGCTGCAGACCGCAAGAATGCACCAGGGTTCCGCATTGCCGCAGAGCGTCTTGCTGCTACCCACCCAGAGTGGTCGCTGTGGCGCATTGCCCAAGAGATGGACCTCGTAGATAACTGGGATAAGGACTTCTGGGAGTAGCATGAAAGAAAAGGTATGCGCTGGCTGCAAGGAAAGCTGGCCGAACGACGAAGAGTTTTACAAGCCAAACGCGTTGAAGTGCCTTGCCTGCCAGTTTGAAATCCGTCGAGCCCACAAGGCTAGGCGCAAGGAGCGAATTGCCGCACTGCCAGCAGCAGAGCGGGAGAAGATTCGCCTTGCAGAGAACGAGCGAGCACGCAAGCGAGACCAGAACCGGTACTGGGGGAAGAAGACAAAAGCAGCATAGTATGGTACTGTTGTACCATCAACAAGAAGCACCTGCCAAAAAATTTGGGGCAGGGTATACAGAAAGGAGCACAACATGAGGGCACGACGACCAGGGGGAGCACCGCAGCCACACGAAGTCCTGCGGGAAGTACGCAGCTACGTAGAGCGTTGGAACCAGTCACCAACCATCTCTGAGTTGTGCGACCAGTTAGATTGCGGCAGGAGCACGGTGCAGCGCGCCCTTGCTGCTATGGAGCGCAACGGTTGGGTAACACGGCGCAAGCAGATTGCCCGCAGTATTGTTATTACCCCGCAAGGCCACAAGGCGGCGTGGGCAGCATCGGAAGGGGTCTGACGTGAGCATTGAAAGCGTAAATCGATGCAACGAGCCAGAGTGCATTAACGATGCGCTTATGCGGCTTAACAAGGAGCTAAAGAGTGGCGAGCGCGTTTGGCTGATTGAGCAGAACCAGGATGGGGAATGGTCGTGCTCTGTCGTTGAGGAAAACTCTAACTACATTGCCGGTAAGGCAAGCGACCATGAGCCATCGTTCTACAACCGTGGCTTTGGAAGGGGCAACAACGTGTATCAGGCGATTACGTCTTGCCGTATCAACCTGCAGGCAACGCACATGAAAAGGGCCAAGTAACGTGTGGGGGGCACTGGAGGCTGGCATGGAAGCACATAGGGTAGAGAGCATGTCCCTGGAGCAGGCTTACCAATCCTTTAAGGATGGAAAGCTTCGCCCCGTACTTGCGATTTACGCCGCAAAGTATCTAGAGTGCGAGTGCGGCAATGCGGCTGGCGAGCATTGCTTTAACAGCGCCCACGCGGATATGCGCAGGGAAATGAACCCCCTACATCAAGTTGATTGTTTTTTGTGTGCATGCGTCGGGTGCAGCGAAGGAAATTGTTGCACCCATTAATGGTACAAATTTCAGTATAGTGTAGTGGCCGTCGGGTAGTTAACTCCTTTCCTGCCCGGCGGCATTAATCAGAGATAGACCCGGTGCGCAAATTCCTCTCCATAACTTTTAGCGTTTTTGCCATGGCCTTAATCGGGTCCTGATCAATCGGTTGAACAAATTTGATTTCGGCCTTCTTGTCCTGATCGTCATAGCCCCAGGCATCGCTATCGCCAAGCCTCCATCGGCCAGCCTCCGCCGAGAACTCCTTTGTTGACACCTTGAAGTCTGGCATCTTGGTTTCTCTGTAGACAATAGCTTCATCCAGCCACAGCACTCTGTTGTTTGGTTGGGCGGCAAATTGCCCATTGTCTAAGCGGATAAAGTTATACGACTTATGCTCAGAAGGAACGCTTGCCCAATTGGCATTGATTTCGTTTGGTTCGCTGTGCACCATGTCTACGGTAAACAAATAGTGACCTTCGTTCCATGAACCAGCTGGGGTTCGGAACTTGCAGCGCATGTTTTTCAGCACAGACTTTTCAATCACGCTTAGTTGAGGAGAGATTGCGTCCCAAAGCTGAAGGTCCCCAAGCTTTAGGTCCGGCTTTGGGGTCTCAGGCTTCCAAACAAAGGCGCTAATCGGCAGCTTATCGTACAAGGCGCCGTACTCAGGAAGGAATGCCTCGATGTACAGGGCGCGAGCGCGGATAGCCTTGACGGTTACCCAATAGGCTGGAGTGAACTCCCCGTGGCCGTCCTGCAGATCGCGCAGGTATTCTTTGCGCACGTAACAGGAAACTGGCGGGATATTAGCAAGTGCATAAGACATTATTTACTCCAAGGACTCTTAACTCGGCTTAGGGCAACCGGATCGCCGGCGTCCTGCCAGTCTTTCACATCCAGTAATTCAACCCGCTCTATTGTCTCATACATGTTAAGGACATCTACCATGTCAAGGGGATCTCCGATTGGAAGGCGTCGGAACGCTGCCCGCAGCTTGTTAATGTCGCTAAATCTATACACGCCGCAGCACACATTGAACTTGGGCTCGCCGCGATTCCAGCCTTTGTACGGGTCTGGGTAATCCCACACCCTCCAGGGCCCAGGGGCAACGCCCGCCCACGATCCTGTGTTTGCGGGTATGTGGGTCAGCAGGGTGTCGGCAAAGAGAACAACAAGCCCGCCGTCGTGCCACGTGTCGTTGACGTAGTAGCGCAAGGCACCGCCCGGACCGTCGTATTGGTCATGGGCCATAACGCGAGAAACCCATTTCTCTACCGCTTTATTGACGGCAAGCCAATCGTTCTCGTGAACAACAACATCAGTAATGGAGTTTTGTTTAGCCCTTCGGTGCCACTCGTGTACCGGTATGCCATCAGCTTCGACTAGGAGCTTGTTTCTTCCCTCCAGGCGCGTCGCCTTACCAGCAGAAAGAATGACTAATCTGTCCCAGTCGCCCATGGCAACCCCCCAAGACTTTCGTGTGGTCGCCCAAGGGCAAGGTCGTAGTGCCATGTAAAGTCGGGAATCGACAAGAAGGTGTAGCCGTGCTCGTGAGCCTTCTTCCAAAGCAGCCAATCGTAGCCAAGCCGTTCCTCAAAGCCACCAAGCTTATGAAACATTGAGCGGCGAAAGAGCGCAGTGTGCGACACGATTGAGTCAGCAAGCAGGTTTTCTCCGTTAAACGGTCGGTTGTAACGGTTGTCTCCAAGGGCATACGAATAAATAATGTCAGCCTCTTCTCGCCTGCTGTAAAGCGCCTCAACGTGGTTAGGCAAGAGGGTATCGTCGTCATCAAGAATCATGAGCCATTCGGTGTCAGCAAAATCAATCAGCCGATTCTTAGTAATTGCCCCACCTTTGCGCTCTCTGTCAAGCATATGAACATGAGCACGAGGCATCAGGGATTGATTGCGCACTGAAGCAACCGCGCGCTCAAAGAGCTCCTCGCGGCCGTTAATGGTTGCTGTAATAATCGTAAGATCCGCTACCATATAACTCCTTTAGTAATAATCTGAACAGGACGCGTAGTAGCCGCATTCACAAATCAACTTGCAGGCTCGTTGGCTCATTTTCGCCCCGCAGTTCAGACAAGTCAGTATAACCTGCTCTACGTCTATTGTAATCTCTGACTCATTCTGTGGTGGGGGATTCTCGTTCATAGGCCCTCGCAGTTTTTGTGTTGCTTTACTTTTGTGTTGTCCTGTTGACCGTTGTGTATACTCCCCCGCATGGGAAAGCGAGCCTTAATCTTTGGCATCACCGGCCAGGACGGATCGTACCTTGCCGAGCTCCTTCTTGGCAAGGGTTACGAAGTCCATGGTGTGATTCGCCGCGCCTCCAGTTTTAACACGGGCAGGATTGACCACCTGATTGAGCGCCCCGACGTCCCCTTTGCCCTGCATTACGGAGATGTAACGGATGGAAGCTCTGTGTCTAGCGTTATTGCACGCACAAGGCCAGATGAAATTTACAACCTGGCAGCTCAAAGCCACGTAAAGGTTAGCTTTGAAATCCCAGAATTCACCACGCAAGTAGACGCCCTGGGTTCGCTCCGCATCCTAGAAGCAATCCGTAGTCAGCCCCGCGCAATCCGCTACTACCAGGCTGGCAGCAGTGAGATGTTCGGCAGGGTACTGGAAGTGCCCCAGCGAGAGTCGACCCCGTTCAACCCCCAAAGCCCTTATGCCATGGCCAAGGTGTATGCCCATAACATGGTGCAGCTTTATCGCAATGCTTATCTAATCCATGCTTCTAACGGCATTTTGTTTAACCACGAGTCCCCAAGGCGGGGTAACACGTTTGTGACCCACAAGATTACTCGGGCCGTCGTTGAGATTGTTCAGGGTAAGCGGCACGAACTTGTTCTGGGCAACCTCGATGCCAAGAGGGATTGGGGTTACGCACCAGAATACGTAGAGGCAATGTGGTTGATGCTGCAACAGGAAAGCCCAGGAGACTACGTCATTGCCACGGGCGAGATGCATACAGTTAAAGAGTTTGTGCAGGAAGCGTTTGCCTACGTGGGCCTTGACTGGGAAAAGTATGTGCGCACGGATGAGCGATACTACCGACCAGCAGAGGTTGATCAGCTTCTCGGAGACCCATCCCGCGCCAAGGCGGTGCTGGGGTGGGAGCCAAAGGTTAAGTTTAAAGAGCTTGTAAAGATAATGATTGACGCCGACACGGAGGCAATCAAGTGAACCAGGTTAGCGGCAAGCGGGTCCTTGTAACTGGTGGAGCCGGCTTTCTTGGCAAAAGAATTGTTGACCGTCTCAGCCTGCGAAACCCCGAAGACATTATTGTCCCGAGAAGCTACGAGTGGGATCTGACTAGCCAAAAAGAAACAGAGGAAATGATTGGCGAGTTCCTCCCCGACATCATTATTCATGCGGCCGCAGAGGTCGGCGGCATTGGGGCTAACATGCAATCCCCTGGCCGATTCCTGTATGCCAACGCAATGATGGGCCTTAACGTCATTGAGGAGGCAAGAAAGTTCCCGACGGTTGAGAAGATTGTGCTGGTCGGCACGGTGTGCTCGTACCCAAAGTACGCCACCCCACCGTTCAAGGAAGAAGACATCTGGAACGGCTACCCAGAAGAGACCAACGCGCCCTACGGCGTAGCAAAGAAGCTGCTGCTCGTTCAGGCGCAGGCGTATCGGCAGCAGTACGGCACTAACATCATCTACCTCATTCCTACCAACCTCTATGGCCCAATGGACAACGACAACCCAGAGACATCGCACGTTATCCCCGCCATCATGCGCAAGTTCATTGAGGCAAAGCAGAGCGGAGCAGGCGAAGTATCCCTTTGGGGTTCTGGTTCCGCAAGCAGGGAGTTCCTCTACGTTGACGATGCCGCAGAGGCAATCGCCAAGGCCACCGCCCATTACTCATCCGATTTGCCGCTCAACCTGGGCAAAGGCGAAGAGATTTCCATTGCCGACCTTGCTGAAAAGATTAGGGGAATCGTCGGCTACGCCGGGAAAATCGTCTGGGATCGGTCAAAGCCAGACGGTCAGCCCCGCAGGTCTGTTAATGCGCAGAGAGCAAACGACTTGTTAGGCTGGAAGCCAGCGATTAGCCTGGATGAAGGTCTGTCACGAACATATATCAGTATGAGGTAAATATGGGCTGGGTAACGCAGGGAAATACAGTAAGCGAGCGGGGGGATAAGCGTCTCTCTATCCTCGTATGCTCTCTGGAATCCCGAGCCGACAAGCTAGATCGCCTCATGGGCGCGCTCACTCCCCAACTTACTACTGAGGTGGAGGTGCTTACCCACGTTGACTCCGGAGAGGCCAGCATTGGCAAGAAGAGAAACGAACTTATGGAAGCCGCACTGGGCGACTACGTGGCTTACGTAGATGATGACGACATGGTGAGCGAAGATTACGTAGAGAAAATTCTAACGGCTCTTGACTCTGACCCAGACTGCGCCAGCCTAACTGGGATTATCTATTTTGCTAATGGCAGGTCGGCAATCTTTGATCATTCAATTGAGCACGAAGAGTGGAAGACCGGACCCGACGGCATTTATTACCGAACACCAAACCACCTTAACGCTATTAGGCGATCTATTGCCAGCAAGGTAGTGTTTGAGGATCTAAACTTTGGCGAGGACAAAAGATTTTCTGATAAGGTTAAGCCGTTCCTCAGAACAGAAGTGCGCATATCTGGGGAAATTTACTACTACTATCCAAGCAAGGGGTACTAATGCACCTACTCGTTAAGTTTCCCACTCGGCAACGGCAGAAGCGTTTCTTTGAGGTCTTTGCTTCTTATCTTCAGCTTGCCTCAAATCGTCATCATATTGAATGGGTAATCTCCATGGACGAAGACGATGCGGAGATGAATAACAAGGACGTGCAGGAAACTTTTGACAAAATGATTGCCATGGGTCACGACATTAAGTATTTCTACGGAGACAACAAGACAAAAATCGAGGCAATGAACGCCGACATGGACAAGACCAGCGGTGAGTGGGAGGTGTTGTACCTTGCGCAGGACGACATGTTGCCAATTGTGCAGGACTGGGACGAGCGCATGCTTAACCTGGTTTTTGGAAACTTCCCCGACCTAGACGGGTGCATCTGGCCACCGGACGGGTACGGCGACAGCCCAACAACTTCAACCGTCGTAATTATGGGCAGGAGCTGGTACGAACGTTTCCAATACATCTACCATCCAGGCTACAAATCTGTCTACTGCGACAATGAGTACACGGATGTTGCCCTGTCTTACGACAAGATTCGCAAGGTTCCAGACAGGCTAGTGCAGCACAAGTGGGTTGGAACCAATGGTCGAGATGCTCTGTGCGACCGCAACGAAAGCGTGGTTAACTACGAACACGACCGCCAGCTCTTTGTTGAGCGGACGCTCGCTGGGTTCCCTTAGACTCGTCTTTGATTGCAATGCCGTAGATGCGCTTTAGCGCATGGCGAACCACGGCGTACTTGGAAGCGTTTTTCTTAATGTTCTCAATAAACTCCTCGTGCCGCATATACTGCTCGCACAGATAGAGATACGCTTCTGCCCATTTGGGGCTGTGCCAGCTCTTTGTCCAGACATGTGCAATCTCGTGGAGCGCTGTGTCCTTGTCGGCGGTGCACAAGAAAATAGTCTTGCCCCAGTATTCTGCTTCCCCGTGAGGGTGGCTGTCGGGAAGAGTGTGAACGCCATCGGGGTGGTAATGCAAGTGCACGCGGCCAAGTCGGATGCCTTGCTCAGCGCAAACCTTACGAATCAACGAGGTGACTGGGCGCCAGCGCTGCTTTTCGGAAGAGGGCGCCTCGGGGTCGTAGACAATGCGCACCGTTCCGGGTCTTGGTGTCCCGCGCTTTGTGTCCATGGTACCCCCTAGGTTGGCTGACGTGCTATTCTAGGCGCCGGCTAGTCAATAGTCCAGAGGAGGATTTGTTGTATGGATTTCCTAGGTATTATAGCGACTTTTGTGCTTGGCTTTATTGTCGGCGCCTCACTTGCGGGTGCAGGTGGAAGAGTTCAAATTGAACAAGAGAAGGCAAAGTCAGCCTTTGAGTTCCGTCGTGGTTGGTGGTTTGGCGCCAATGACGTGCGGGTGGGCCTGGGGCTTGCCCCAATGGACACCGCCGCCAACCCCGCACCTGAAGTTGCAGGGCAGCCAGAGCCCAACGAGCGCCCCAAGGCCAAGCTTGGCAAGAAGGTCAACTAGGGGGAATAGCTCAAAGGTTAGAGCACCGAGCTTATATCTCGGCGGCTCCTGGTTCGAGTCCAGGTTCCCCTACCATTTGACAATCCACAAATAGGGTTGTACTGTACACAACTAGACCTAGAAGTTCTGGGTTTGTGGATAGTGAAAGGATAGCAAATGAAGAGGCAAATTGGACTGCTCCTCGCAGTGTTCCTGGTTGTCGGGTTTTTGATTGCAGGGTGCGGTGGCTCAGCAGGGGTGGCAACGAACACTCCAGAGGCCACACAGCAGGCAACCCCAACCCCGACCCCTACCCCAGAGATTGCTGGTGTCGGCTACTACATTGAGTGGTCAGACGTGCGGGTTTCGCTGGCAGAGGCTGGGGTCTTTAGCACTTACAACGAGTACTTTGCGCCAGATGCTGGCAACAAGTTCGTAGCGGTGCTGGTGGAGTATGAGGCGTTGGCAGACAACGTGTCCTACAACCCATTCTTCTGGACGCTTCGGGACAGCCAGGGTTTTTCGTATAACTACTACATCTTTGGCAAGGAGCCAGCACTTGATTCAAGCAATGAATTGAAGGCGGGTCGCAAGGTCAAGGGGTGGCTGACATTTCAAGTTCCTGTAGGCGAAACGCAATTCTATTTGACAATGGACGACTACACCCATTCGGGTGAGTGGCAGTTCACAACAAAGTAAGGAGGAATCATGGCAAGCAAGACGGTAAGTGTTTCTGTTCCATCGTTTAGCCCGCTGCTCATTGTTGTTGCGCTAGTGGCGGCAGGCATTGGGTTGTTTGCTGGCAACAGCGCAGGTGACTCGGCGGGGTATACGCGCGGTTCAAGCGCTGGGTACACCAGCGGTCACAGCGACGGCTGGGGTGCTGGCGTTGAGGCAGCGCAGCAGCGCACATGGGTAGCGGGGGCTAAGGCTGGCTGCTTCTCCGTTCAGGAAGAGTCTGGCTACGACATCTTTGTTTATCGCTACAGCGATGGCTATGTTGAGTATGAAAAGTGGTGCGGTAACCCTGCAAACTTTGGCCCACAGACGTACCCAACCATTGAGTACGTAGCCCCAGGTAACTAGTAGTGGATTGCGGCCACGAGGGTGAGAGCGGGTTCTTGGCGACAAACGCCATGGGCTTTGTTCAAAATCCCTCGGACCCGCGCTGTATTCACTGCGCCTGGAACGAGGTGTTCGCCGTGATACCCCAGGGTTGGTGGTTTGACAGGTTATACTTTTTGCTTAACGGCTGGGCTATCGAGGTGGCCAGCCCCAACGGTGAATGTGTCCGCTCGGTGGGCGCAACGCCAGCCATTGCCATGGACGAAATGAAGAAATTATTGGAGCAGCACAATGACGCCAAGAAAACCAAATAACGTACACGTGAGCGCGCTGGAAATCCAGCAGCTTATTATGTGGAAGTTCCCAGAGTCAAAGTCGTTGACCGATGGCGCCTACGCCGCTGCAATGAAATACGACCTAAGCCCAGAAACCATGCGTTGCTACGCGTATCAAGGGATCAGCAACAAGAGCAAGGCCTACAAGGTCATGTCTTCTGACATTGAGGACATGCGGAGGTATGAGGAGTCTGCCTGGCGGCTTATTGACCACTCGCAGTCTGAGCTCATTTCAGCCATTGACGCAAACATTGCGGCCTTTAAGCAGGCGGCTGAGCACTTTAGTAATATGAAAAAGGAAATCTTGAATAGGAAGGTTCGCGGATGAACGACACTAAATTCTCTTGGTACGGAGCCTATTGCATGCCTGGCAGGGAAGAGCGCGCTAAGCGCCTGCTGGAGCAGCGCATAACCTCTATGGGCATGGAAGACCTATTCCGAACAGTCTTTATCCCAAGACGAGAGGTAAACAAGTGGAGTGGGGGCAAAAGGCATAAAGTTGATGAGTGCATCTATCCGGGATACATATTTATTGAAATGGTTATGAGCCCAGAAAGCTTCTTCGTTGTAAAGGGCACCCCGTCAATAGCGGGTTTTGCCAATAACAACTCGCTTCAGAACCACCGAAACGACCCGTCGCCAATTACGCAGGCGGAGATGAATGTCATTCTTGGAGTGGGGGAAAAGAAAGTGCCAAAGCCGACTAACATCTTTAACAATGGGGACAGCGTCAAGATCGTTGTTGGGCCCTTTGCGGAGATGATCGGCTCAGTGTTCCTTGCGGACGACCAGAAACAGAGGCTAAAGGTAGCTCTATCGTTCTTTGGTAGGGAAACGGTGGTAGAGCTTAGTTATTCGGAGGTTACAAAGCAGTGACTAATTCAGTCATGGTGCAGTTGAACCAGAAGCAAATCGAGCGTGCCGTTATTGCTGGCGCCCTGCGGGAGTTGCGCGCAATTAAGGACGGACTAAAGGACAGATACAACTGGGAGCGAGATGGCTGGAAGCAGCACATCGAGGGCGCTATGGGCGAGGTGGCAGCCTCCGTTGCAACGGGACTACCGTGGACAGGAGAAGACATCGACACCTTTAAGGGCGCAGACGTTGGGGAAAACGTACAAGTCCGATTCCGACCTGGCCACTATCAGGATTTGTCTATCCGCAAAGCAGACAGCAAGAAGTCAATCTACGTTCTTGTCTTGCCAGCGGATATGAGGAACTTTATTTTTGAAGTAGTTGGATGGATGTCTGCGAAAGAGGGCATGGAGGAGAAGTACTACCACGAAGACAAGGCGCTGTACTTTGTGCCCAAGGCTCATCTGCATGACATTACAACGCTTCCAGGATACGTGCCGCCGCCACCATCAGAATACGGGCTGTGGGGCTAGGCGCACTTTGCGTGATGGTGCAAAAGACGCGAGCTGCTCTTCGCGCCAACAAAGCTAATTACATACTTAGACCTTATTTGGCTTGCGAGCATAGGCTGATCGCATACTGAGCAGATACGCTTCGTAAGCGTTTCGGCTTTCTTTTCGCCTTTGTTCTTTGCAAGAGTTTTCTTACCGGCCATAAACACCTCTATCAATAGGTCGGCGGGAAGGCAACGGAGGAACGCCTGGATGCGACGCAGCCCGTCGGCTCGCGCGGCCGCCAACACCGTTTCATGAGGCCCTCAAAGCCTCGTTAACCTTCCCGCCCTAGCCGACCATACCGTCGGCGAGCTGCCTCCCGTTGAGGAGGGGCGGCAAATTACATACTATCATGGCCCTATGAGACTTGTGGACTTCTCACAAATCTGCCATACTGCGCCAATGGAAAGTCATTCGTTCCCAAGTCAACGCGCTCGGGCTATCTGGATTCTCTGGTCGCAGGACAATCCAATCACCCTTACCCTGGAGCCCCGCTCCGAGGACGACCTGGAGCCCTATCTGGTAATCTGTGGCCAGCACATCGATGCAGCCGTACTCATGCGAGTCACGGAGAAGGAGGCAAATTGGCTAATCCAACAAAGGGCCGGGTTGTAGCTACGGCAGAGCAGAGCTTTGAGGCGACCTTTGCGGAGATCTACTCCGAAGCGTTTGCCCTTCTTGTGCGCAAGCAGGAACGATACGGAGACTCAAACATTCAGCAGCTTGGAATTCACGGCGTGGTTAGCCGCATTGCCTACGACAAGATTGAGCGAGCCAAGCGCTTCCTCAACGGGAAGGTTGTTGACGGAGAGGTCACCCTTGACCCTCTGCCAGACGGCGGTGACGAGTCGCTCGCCGATACAATGCTTGACATTGCAAACTATGCGCTCATCACCGTTGCGCTTCAGCGATCTAAGTGGGGGCGGCCGCTTGATGGTCTCCCAGCAGAACTTCACCGCTTTGAAAAGGAAGCGAAGGCTCCGCGAGGGGATGCACCCAATCTCTCGCTGGCAAACCTTAGGGTGAATGTGATGGGAGCGAAGAAGAAGTGAGTAAGAAGTCAAAGCGAGCAAGGAACCCTAGGTCGTTTGATTCGCAAAGCGTTGGCACGCCACAAAAGAGTGTCGGCATCTGCGTTGCAACTCCTACGCTGGACGGCAGGCTACACGCTGGTTGCGTTGCAACGGTTATGCAGTTGCAGAAGCTGTGCATTGAGCAGGGTATTTCCTTTACGTGGAAGGTCCTTGCGGGCAACTCCATTCTTCCGCTTGCGCGAAACGAACTCACTAAGCAATTCTTGGAGACCAAAGCAACTCACCTGTTTATGATTGACAGCGACATCCAGGTTGACCCAAGGCACATTTTGTACCTACTCGGTCATGACCGCATGGTCAGCGCGCTGCCGTGCTCTAAGAGGGAAGTTGTTTGGAACCGTTTGGGCGAGTTCGTTTCTGCGTACCCAAACACAAGCCTGGAACTCTACCCAGCCCTTATTGCCGAAGGAAACTTCTCCACGGAGGAGGATGTTTTCAAGGTGGATGAAGCTGGTTTTGCAAAGGTCTTGAAGGTTGGCACTGGCGCCATGATGGTAAAGCGCGAAGCTTTTGAGAAGTTAATGGCTGAAAACCCAGACAACTATTTCAACACAACCCAGGGAAAGCTTTATCAGTTTTTTAGTTACTCTCAGGACGAGGAAACAAAGACTCAATACGGAGAGGACTACACCTTCTGCAACAATTGGCGGAAGATTGGCGGAGAAGTAGACCTACTGGTTGCAGCCAAGACAAAGCACCACGGCCAGTTGGCTATCGAGTTCAATTGGAAGGGCATTGCGGAAACAATTACGGAGTTTATGGCAGAAAAGGAGAAGAAGAATGCGGTCTGATTTGCTGGCACAAATTGCTCAATCGGTATTCCCGCACAATTCACGCGGAAGCGCGGCAAAGATGTTTGCCCAGCGAATGAACGAGGTCCTATCGCCAGAGCACCGCCGCTCCCCACGAACGGTGGAGGCATACGCAAGCAACCAGCGCTCTATCCCCGCTGATTACTCAGTGGCAGTGATTGAGTACGTCAAGAACAATCATCCAGAGCTGGTTGACATCATTGCCGAGGCGGAAGAGGACAGCGGCGCAGAAGTCAGCAGTGTGATTTCTAAGATTGACACGCTGACGGAGACCGTAGATAAGATTGAGAAGTCTGTTAACAAGTTGCAGGGCGCTACGCAGGCGGCTGGAATGTTGCTTGCCATTCGCAAGATGTGCGAGGATTGCGTAGGCGGTTCTGCTGAAAGCAAGGACAGCTATTGCCATTGGAGCAATTGCCCCCTGCGCGAATACAGCGACATGCGGCTATCGCCAAACGCCAAGAGGATGTAATGGTCTGGTTTCCCGCCGTCTATACAACGCTAGAAGACGGACAATGCTCTTCCGAGGTGTATGACAGCGAAACACTGATGGTCATTGGCTCTACTGTTGCAGGACACCCAGAAAAAGTTTATGCCGAGACCGAAAGGCTGCTTTCATTTGTAAGGTATGTGTCGGATTCCCCGTCTTTATTGAAAGGGTACGTGCTGAATGAGCAAGAAGAAGGCAAAGATGACCCAGGACTATGACCACGACTGGCTGCGCGGTTGGCTTAACGCCGCCTACAGCTCAACCGCAAGGACTCTTGGCCTCCTCCCAGAGCGCTGGACTCCAGGAGCAGAGGCGGTGCTTGAAGGCGAGATTAGCCAAAACATTGCAGACATTTTGCTGATTGGTAATTACGAGAAGTGCGAGATTGAAGGGGCAATCCTCCCGCCCTCCGAGGGACACTCTAATTGGCGTTTTATTGCAGTTGTCAAGTTGAACAAGATCCCATTTACCTGTATGGTGAGTGCCAAGAGCCCCGCTGGGCTCATTGACGCGGCAAGCGCGTGGGCAAACCACGTTGTTGCACGCAAGACGCAGCTTACTAAGAAGCAAAAGGAGAAAGCAGATGTTGGTTGAGCGAGTGTTCCAGTACGTAGACGACAAGTCTGGTGACGCCCTCATTAGGGTCGTGCAAGACGGGGATTCCTGTGAGGCCGTTATGGCAGACACTGGCGAGCCATACGCGCGCATCTCCTGTGTCGTTGAAAAGCAGACGCCCATCGAGGGCTGGTTTTGGCTGAAGTGGTGGAGCGAAAACGAAGAACTTGTCCGACAGCTTGTAAACAAGGGTGTGCTGCAAACCCGCGACGACAAGATTATTGCCGTTTCTAGGTGGGTAAATACCTGCGAGGCCCGCGTTGTTGAAGAAGAGTGACACTATCGGATACGCTTACACCCAGCCCCAAGATGTATGGGTTTGCTCGGTGTGCGGGGATGACCGACAAAGCGATGTAGTGCAATCCGTTCAAAGCAATACCTTGCACCAAGACTTTAAGCACGCCTCTTGCATGGTGTGTCGGGCAACGCGGCTGTTCCGCGTAAAAAGGAGGGAAGATGAACGAGAAGTCTAGTGTTCCTGCTTACGATGTCTTGCTGGCTGACGGCTGGGACGACTGCATTATTGGCCTAGGGTGGCAGTTCAACAAGCCCCTTATTGTCTATAGCAAGAACAAGATCCTGGCTAAGCTTGTTAATCAATTTGCAGCAGACGCCTATGACAATAAGGAATTTGACGACAACGATGCCTACCGTGGGGATCGAGACTTCTTTGCCGAGGCAGAGGAATACTTTTCGTTCAATATCCAAGGTGCTTGGGTGGGCGAATCAACACCCGTCTTTGTGGACGAAGATGCCAACACGCCAGAAATTATCAACGAGCATCTAGCGTGATTCGATTCATTCTTGCCGCAGCGCTGCTGGCGGTTCCAAACACCGTTGACCCAAACCAGTTCTCCGTTGCTGGCTGGGAGCACGACCGAGTCAATCAGCGCGCCCACATCATGGATGGCAAGAGCTGGAACGGCAAGGAGTATGGCGCTGGCATTACCGTCTATGTCGTGGACAGCGGCGTATACGACTCCAAAATGTTCAAGGGTGGCGTTGAGCAGGGGTACAGCGCATTTTCCGACGGCAAGGTTGCGTGTGGCGCTTATCACGGGAGCATGATCGCTTCAATCATTGCGGGTCGGAACATCGGCCTTGCGCAAAAGGCAAAGATTGTTTCTGTGCGCGTTATGAATTGCGCGGGTAAGGGAAACCCAAAGAACATCATTGCTGGTTTAAATTGGATTTTGCAAAATGCTGACCCAGGTACATCTGTAGTAAACATGTCTGTTAGTGGGGCGGCAACGCAATCTATTGACGACAAGGTAAACGAGATGGTTGACGCTGGATTCCCAGTAGTTGTTGCCGCAGGTAACGAAGGCCGAGATGCTTGCCGATACAGCCCAGCGCGAGCCGATAGCGCGCTTACGATTGGCTCTTCCACTCGATTGGACTTGCGATCTAGGGCCAGCAATATCGGTCCATGCATTTCCCTCTATGCCCCTGGGGAAAACCTTACCGTGTATCACCCTCTTAACGGGCAGATGAGGCAAACTGGTACCTCTGGTGCTGCGGCATTTGTAAGCGGCGCCATCGCCGCAACCGCATCAATGTATGGCCTTGAAACATACGACGCAATGGTCGTGCTGCTCTATGGGTCAACCGCTGGGGCAATCTGCTGCGGCTACCGCACCACTTCAAGTGACCTGCTCTACCTCAATACTGACTTGTACAACGTCAGTGACGGAGAGTGGTGGGCTGACTGGTGGGACTAGAAGAACCTTTTGCCAGAAGTAAAGTAGAAGGAATTACCGCTTAGGTCTGCTGCGTACACTAGCGCGTCAACAAGGTCATCATGCTCTCCGTTTGGGAACGACAGCATCTCATGCTCCAGGCTGTCAATCCCTGGGGCTCCGTTAAGGTGAAAGACTTTACCCGCTTCATATCGCGCGGCAAGTGCGCGGCTTCTGCTTACCTTGTCCTTGTCTGGCCGAATAGCGCGAGCGGGAAGGCTAGTAGTGCCAAGTATCTCCCGAACGAACGTGCTCTGGTGCTGCACGGCTTCAATGTTGAGCGACTCAATAAACCGTGGCTCTTCCGCCTCGTAATTAAGGCCCCGCAAGCTGAGCATACGTTGCGGCCAAAGGATCTTTGGCCCCTTAGAGCTGCCAATCTCACCGTGGCGATTAATGCCAGTCAGCCACTCTTGGTGCCCTTCGTTGATGCGCTCTTTCCAGGCGCCAATAACGTAGAGGTTGTGGTCGTCATCTTCTAGCACCTCTACTGCGGTCGTATAGTCGCTGCGTTCGCTAATAGAAGAGGCGAGGTCAACGCCAATTCGTCTAGCGCCTTCCGGGAGCTTGTCCGTGCGCTGGAACCAGTCGTGCCGGAAGATGTTTCCACCCATGGAAGTAACGTCATTTTGAAATTGAAGCATGAAGATTGGCGTGCCGAGCTCCTCTTTCTTCTGATTAAGGGCATCAACCGTGTACATTTCTGGCCAAAGCGGCTGGTTGTCTTCCAGGGCCCTGCGCTGGTACTCTTGAATTCCCTTGCGCATAAGCTCGGCATAGAAGTCATCTTCGTGCCAGCGCGTCCCAACGTACCACTTCTTTGATCCCGGGACAAGCATTGGATCGACAACCTGCCAGTAAGTATCTGAGGCTTTTTGTCGTTGCCCAGCAGTGGCATTCTCCTTCATGCCAACCATGTCGTCCGCAAACAAAAGGTCAAGACGTGCTCCGGGCTTGATTGATCCAAGTCCGTCAGCAAAACACGTGGCATCTTTGCCCATGTTGACGCCCTTAATAGTCCAAGTTTCGTCGGTCCACTTGTTTCCAACCACGCCGTCGGCTGCCCAAGGGAACACTTCGGCAAAGAGCGGGCTTTCAATAAGCGTTTTGATGGCTCGGGATCTTGACATTGAGTCGGCAAGCACAGCCGTAAGAATGCCAATGCGGATATTTCCCTTGGTCATGCCAATAATTCTTGCCGCCCGGAAAATTAAGGCAGTAGTCTTTGCATGTCCACGAGGCATGAGCACCAGGGCGCGGTCGTGGCTATCCATAAACTTTTCCATTTCGCGCAGATGCTTAGGGAACACCAAGCCGCTCATGTACTCGGCAAAGGCAGCATCTGAGGTTGCGGCTTTCTTGCGCAGCCACTCTCGGTATTCGCTGTTGCTAATGCTAAGGTTCAATTTCCGTCGCCTTGCCTTCGATGGGCTCTTCTTTCATTGCCTCTGCCCAGGCCTGCAGGCGTGTTGCCAGCTGGTCCCTAGGAAGGGTGTCGATCTCGTGAGGAACAGCGGATAGTTGGATTGCCGCCCCGTTCTTTCCTGTAATCTCAGTGCGGTCTGGCTCATAAGCGCCAGTTAGCCTGGCTATACGGTCAATGACTTCTAGCTGAATCTTTAGGAACTGTGCTTCATTGCTGGTTCCTTTGGCGCGCGCAGCGGCCGCAGCGGCCATCTTGGAGACCAGGTTTGCGCGCTCAATGAGCTCACCCTTGTTGGTTGCGGGGTCTGGGTTGGGGTCAACCCATGATTTCTTAATCACGTAGCTGTGTTTTCGAACTGTTTCCTCGCTCAGGCTAACGATTCCGGCAATTTCAGACAGGGAAACACCCTGGAGCATCAACATTTTAATGCGCTCCCGGAGTGCTGCTAGTTGTTCTGCCGGCATGCGGCCTGGTCTTGCCATGTAACAATGATAACATACCAATCGTAGAAACTACCGTTCTGGTCATTTGCCTGTCCGCACCATAAAATGCGGGCAAGGGGGATTCCTATGGCCACGACTTACGATATTACAGCGGAACAAGGCAGCTACCTGACCATCAGCCTTGAATACCGTGACGCGGCTGGCAGCCTTGTCAATCTTACGGGGGCCACTGCGGCTATGCACGTTCGAAGAAGACAAGGCGCACAAGAGGCATTCTTGCGTCTTTCCAGCACAAACGGAACCACAACCGGCATTGCCCTTGGAACCACCAATGGCGCAATAACCGTTTACGTATCAGACGAGGCTCTGAGCCTCATTGCTCCCGGCACATATGTCTACGACCTTGAAGTAAACCCTGTTGGCGGAGCCATGGTAAAGCTTATCTCTGGCCTGTTTACAGTGTCCGGAGAAGTAACCAGATGACCGTAGAGGTTTCAGAGCAGACAAAGAATATCAACGTAACGCAGCAAAGCAATAGCGTTACTGCAACTACTAACCCTGTTTCCGTGTCCGTTAGCGCACCCACCCTGACCATAACAAGTGCCAGCGGGGGAACAGTGCAGGGCCTCCAAGGGCCAGCCGGACCGCAAGGCCCAACCGGAGCCACCGGCCCCACCGGGGCGACGGGTGCCACTGGCTCAACGGGTGCTACTGGGGCAACGGGGGCGACCGGACCGCAGGGAGAGCAGGGCGTTCAGGGGCCAACCGGGGCAACCGGAGCAACGGGCCCGCAGGGAATACAGGGAAGCGGCGCCTCACACTCAACCTATACGCACACGCAAAACTCCGCTTCTGCCACATGGACGATTACGCACAACTTGGCGTGCTTTCCGTCCGTCGAAGTGGTTGACAGTGCAGGAACGCTAGTCATTGGCGATATCACGTATATAGATAATAATAGTTTAACTGTCCAATTTGTTGCCGCATTTGGCGGCAAAGCCTATTTGAATTAAGGGGGAGCCATGAAGTTTCTAACCGTTCTAGACCTTCAGAAAAATGAGCTGCAGAATGCAGTCATTCAAAACCTAGCCACGGACCCAAGCACCCCCGTTCAAGGACAGATTTATTACAACACTGCCTCTGACGCAATTAAGGTCTACGACGGAGCCGCATGGGTAACCCTTTCAACAGGCTCAGGAACAGTTACGGCAGTTACTGGCTCAGGCGCAATCTCCTCATCCGGGGGCAGCACCCCAAACATCACCATTGCTGATGCTTCAACCACCGTCAAGGGCGCTGTCCAGCTCAGCGACTCCACCAGCACAACCAGCAGCATCCTTGCTGCCACGCCAACTGCCGTTAAGGCTGCGTACGACCTAGCCGCCGGCAAGGCAAGCACTGCTAACAAGTTGAGCGATTTTGCCGCGACCTCCTCCACAGAGCTTGCTGGCGTCATTTCCGATGAAACTGGCACAGGCGCTCTGGTATTTGCCAACAGCCCAACGCTTGTTACTCCCGCACTTGGGACGCCATCAAGCGCCACCCTCACAAATGCAAGCGGCCTTCCAATTAGCACTGGTGTTTCCGGGCTTGGCACCGGTGTTGCCACGTTCCTTGCGACGCCTTCTTCGGCGAACCTTGCCAGCGCTGTAACGGGAGAAACCGGAAGCGGCGCGCTAGTCTTTGCCAATACGCCAACACTTAACGGCGCAACCATCACTGCCACAGGGCAGACGCCGACAATTCACGGTATTTACCTTCCAGAAACGCACGGAATTTATTTTGAAGGAACAACGGCTAACGACTTCGAAACGTTCCTTAATGTTGTTGATCCAACTGCCGACAGGTCAATTAACCTTCCAGATGCTTCTGGCACGGTTGCGCTCACTGGAGACAAGCTTAGCGCTTTTGCCGCAACGTCATCCTCAGAACTTGCTGGCGTCATCTCTGATGAGACAGGCACTGGGGCACTAGTATTCGCAAATACCCCAACACTTGTTACGCCGAACATTGGCGCAGCAACTGGTACGAGCCTTGTACTTTCTGGCGATCTTACGGTCAACGGAACAACCACCACCATCAACTCAACTACCCTCACGGTGGACGACAAGAACATTGAGCTTGGCTCTGTCGTGAGCCCAACAGATGCCGGTGCCGATGGCGGCGGTATTACCCTTAAGGGTGCAACCGACAAGACGATTACCTGGGTTGATGCCACCGATGCGTGGACGTTCTCCGAGGACGTCAACCTTGTCGCTGGAAAGGCTTACGAGATTGCTGGCACAAGCGTGCTTAACGCAACAACTCTTGGCTCTGGCGTTACCGGATCAAGCCTGACTTCGGTCGGCACCATTGCCACTGGTACCTGGCAGGGCACTGCTATTGCCTCAACCTACGGTGGTGCCCTTCGCTACAACACCAGCGCCACCTGGACTGCCGGAGAGGCAAAAACCGTTACCCACAACCTTGGAACCAAGGCAGTTGTCGTTTCTGTTTATGATTCAACAGATGCACAGGTTTTTTGCGACATTGTAACGGCCACGACAAATACCCTGACGGTCACCATCAGCCTTGCAGGGACGTATCGAGTCGTCGTTCTAGGGTAAGATAGGCCTATGACTAAATTCGTAGGTACGCTCAATATCCCGTCGCTGGCATCGGCCCCTGCTGCCGCAATTGAGGGCGACCTTTATTACAACACCTCTACAGACAAAGTCAATTTTTATAACGGCTCAACTTGGTCTGCAATTAACCAAGCATCGGGAGCAATGAACTACGCGCAGACACAAGCCACAAAGCAGTCAACAATTTCAGAAAACGGCGTAACAATTGTAAGCGCGTCTATTGCAACAAATGGATACCCGGTCCAGGTGGTAGTTACTGGTGATGCGGAAAATAGCGCACTTGGCGGATGGATTAAGTTGCAACTTTTCCGGGACTCAACAGCTATTGGAAAGCAAATCCATGTTGAATCCTCTGCGGTATCTGAAAACATTCCGTATGCACTCACAGTCATCGACACTCCCGCCGCAGGGACATATACCTATGCGCTAAAAACTGCAAGCGCTGCCGCTGCTGGAACGTTTAACTTTGGCGAAACGGACGGTCCAGTGCTTACCGCCATTGAGCTAAGCGGAGCTACCACGGCCGGCGTTACCACCCTTACGGGTACGGCCAACCAAATCACGGCAAGCGCAAGCACGGGGGCCGTTACGCTAAGCCTGCCCCAGTCAATCGCAACGACAAGCTCGCCAACGTTCACCCAGGTCACTACCACGGCAGCAATTCGCACAGCGACTGCAGGGGCAGATGAGGCTATCTACGTCGGTGACGACGCAATCATTGCAGACGTAGATACTGCGGACACATTGGGAATTTATGGTCAGCAAGCTGCCACCAACGGTGGCATTGTATTTGGTTCCGGCAAGGATACGAATCTGTACCGCTCTGCGGCCAATACCCTTAAAACAGACGATAACCTTATCGTTGCTGGGGATATTACTGGAGACGGGGTTACAACTAATTTGGTTCATGGGATTACCCTGCAGAGGACAACAACTCTAACCGTAAACACATCTACGGATGCATCTGCAACGGCAATTACTTGGTCTAGTGCCGTAAAGAACACCACTCTCTACGCATACTGGTCTTCTGGGTCAACAATTACCATCCCATTGACCGGCTGGTACAGCATCACCTGTCATCTGGCCAGCGGCGGCGGTCTTGGTACTGGTTTTGCATTCAGGCTATATGTCTTGGTAAACGGAACTGTGGTTGCAAAGAATGAAACCCAAGCACAAGCAAACACCAACAACGACACTCCTGCGATCTCTACAATTCAGTACCTAACCGCAGCGGACGCATTGATTTTCCGGGCATCCGCATCAGCGTCATCCAAGACCATTGGTGGATCAAGGATTTCTGGATGCTCGGTGGTCTACATGGGCAACATGAGTGCGTAAGGAGTAAACATGAGTGAAGTTGTTGAGCTCAATTTCTGGAATTTATTGTGCACCACAGACGGGTGTGAGCTTGCCGGAATTAGTTTTCCTATCTCCAGCGAAGAAGCGGAATGCGGTGGTTGCAATACGGTGTACGCTCGACCAGAATAATACAAACATAATCTTTTTTTTGTAGACGCAATTGCTAATGCAATTGCGTTTTTTATTTGAGACAATAGACGCGTCACCAAGGAGATGGAGGGCGCATGACAAAATCACAATCAGAAATTATTCTTGATAGGCTCGACCGCATTCAGCGAGATATTGACGCGCTCAAAAACGAAATGGCTGAAACGAGGGGCGCTTTTCGACTTGCAAAGTTTGTCCTTGCCATTCTCGGACTTTCAGGAGTTGGCGGACTCGTTACGTGGCTATCGGGGCAGGGACAATGAATACTAAGTTTCTTACTATCCTTGCTTCTATTTGGCTTATTGTAGCCACGCTTGCGTACAGCGTCATTGCCTCGCCAGTTTCTGGCGCGCAAAGCAACTACGTAGACGCAACTAGAGATTTCTGGATTACCGTTCCTGAGGCTGGGTCGCTGCACCTTTGGACCGACCTGTGCGACGACAGCACCGCCCCTTGGTGCCCCGGCACGGTTGACTCCATGCTTTGGCTGTACGACAGCAACGGCACTCTTCTCGCTGCCAACGACGACTCGTACACGGATCACACTGGCGGCTACTCCCTTGCCTCAACCATCATTATCACCGTAGACGCCGGCGAGTATCGTGTGCGCGCTGGGGTGTGCTGCGGCGATCCTACGGCAGACCGCTTCTACGGCAATCACTACTACCTCATTAGCAACTTTGACGCTGAGCTTGCTCCTGGAACGCCGTCTGCAACGTGGACGCCAACGCCTCAGCCAACTCCCACGCCCACACCAACACCAACTCCGACACCAGAGCCAACCCCTACGCCCGTGCCAGACCCATACCTCAACGCACCTACCGGCCTTATGGTCACCGTGTACACAGATGGCAACGTTTATCTGACGTGGAACGCCCCAGAGGCAAGCGGTACCGACGTTGAGCGATACGGCGTGTTCTGGACTACGGGCGAATCAAACGGGTGGGGCGCTGCATCCACAGAGACCAATATGGGCATTGCCAGTAACGTCTTCGTTATTACGGGCGGCGTCGATCAAACGTACACATTCTGGGTAAGGTCTGACAACGACACGCTTAGCGTGTATTCGCCTATCTCAGACACGGTTTCCGTGTTTGTACCAGCCCCGCCGCCACCAACCCCAAGCCCAACGCCTGAACCGACCCCTACGCCGACCCCAGAGCCCACACC
>Ga0247723_1000660_pt1 | contig 22651 bp, 29 predicted proteins | sample MSEWelMarce5H_FC_FD_189079 | JGI IMG/M metagenome (GOLD analysis project Ga0247723, IMG submission 189079) | Subsurface sediment microbial communities from gas well in West Virginia, United States - MSEEL Well Study Marcellus 5H_FC | ecosystem: Environmental > Terrestrial > Deep subsurface >... | reverse complement strand
TCTTTTATGCCTGGCACAGAGCCCGCAACCAGAACGCCTGCAGATGCAAATCAAGGCCCCATGATTCCAGGCATTAACCGTCCGGGTCTTGCCATGGGTCCCGGCTATTCCCGCCGCATGTGAGGTTTGATTGATGTCAAAAAATAAAATGCCGCCTGAGTTACTGGAGCACTTTAAGAAGAAAGAAGCTCAGAAGGAAGACGGCACAGAGATGTCGGACAAAGAAAAACGGAAAGCAGCTTTAGATAAAGCAAGAAAATATCAAGAACAAAAGAAAAAACAAAAGACTGAGAAATAAAGTAAGATTCAGTTAAGTACTGGATTTTTCTGTGCCAAGCTATACGCATTTAGCCTACCGTCGCAATGCAAAGGCAGCGGCACGCCGTCAACAAATTCGCGTCCCTCGTAATGCAGAGGCTCTTGCTAGGGCAAGAGAAGATTTTGGTTTTTTCTGTGAATACGTGGCGGACAAACCGCCAGCTCGTCATCACATTGATTGGCATCGGCACTTTGTTACTAATGAGGATAGTTCTTGTTTAATCAAGATTGCTGGCCCTAATGTAGATCTTCTTGCCCCCCGTGGCTCAGCTAAATCAACAGTCCTTGGTTTGTTAACGGCTTGGGCTATTGGTGTTCATACGCAAGCAAAACTTCCGCTTCAGATTCTTTATTTGTCTTACACCGTTGATATTGCTCGTTCTAAATCAGCAACCATTAAACGCATCATTGAAAGTAAAAGGTATCAAGAAGTTTTTCCAACTGTACGCCTAATGAAAAATGTAACCAGTAATGAATACTGGTCCATTGATCACAAGTTTGCTGGTATTGATACAACTGGTGACGAGCAGTTTACGCTTTGTGCGGCTGGTTTAAAAGGCTCAGTGACTTCCAAGCGTTCACACCTTGTCATGATTGATGACGCCATTAAATCTGCTGCGGATATTTCTAATCCTGATATTCGCAAACAGATGCAGGAAAACTGGAATGCCGTGATTGCACCAACCATGTTTGAAGGCGCCAGGGCAATCTGTCTTGGTACGCGTTTTAGACATGACGATATTCACGCAACAACTTTTAACGAACAAAATAATTGGACGCAGATTGTCTTATCCGCAATTTCTAATAATCCTAAGACGGGAGAAGAAGAGTCTTATTGGCCAGAAATGTGGTCACTTGATTACTTAAAAGAAAAGAAAAGACAAGCCCCTATTGCTTTTTCTTTTCAATACATGAATCAAATCATTCGTCAAAACGAATTGTCTTTGGCGCCTGAGTTGATCGTTAAAGCTGAGATATCTACGGAATTTGACACGCTTGGCGTTGGTGTTGACCTTTCCGCTGGCACCAAAGAAAAAAATGATTACACCGTCATGATCCTTGGGGGAAGGATTGATGATCGTATTCACATCATTGATTATCGCCGGATACGCGTTATGGGCAACCTGGAAAAGTTAGATGCCATGAAAGAATTGCTTAATGATTGGTCGGTGATTGGGCGTGATGATAACGGCCATTACTTTCCCACGTATTCAACTTGTGATATTTGGTCAGAAGCCGTCCAGTACCAAGCTTCTCTCGAAGCTGATTTCAAACGGGTTTGCCTTAATAATGAAGGTCTCTACAATTTGATTTGGCATCCCGTCAAAGGTTTCCGTGCAGACAAGCTTGCACGTTTCCGTGGCATCATGGGCATGTTTGAAGATCGTAAAATCATCTTCAATCGTTACAGAAATTTCACTAATCTCTTCGAGGAACTCACTAATTTCGGAGTCAGTAGTCATGACGATTGTGTCGATGCCTTAGTCTGGCTTGTTACAGGTCTCATGCGAAAAGGACAGCTTCAGCTCGATTACTAAACTTTAGAATAAGAAAAAAGCTTTTTAGACGTGGGGCCAGAATACTTGGCGATAGCAATAACGGCTATTGCATCCGCAGTTAGCGGAGGAACTTGGGTTGCCAACAAAATATTAAGTCGGCACGCCCAAGACATTCGACAAGTTTACAATTACACCAACTCACAAGAAAGAAGGATTGACATCTTGGAAGATCAGATCAATCGCATGCCTTTGGACTACGTTTTGAAGGTTGATTTTTTAAGAGAAATCCAAGAAATGCACAACAATTTTCGTGAAATCAATAATAAACTTGATAAGCTTATGGAAAAGCTTTTGACAAAATGAGTTACATCCTTGAAGTCCAAGAAGATGACAACGGCGATCAGTTCATTGTTTTGCCTGACGAATTGATTGATGAGCTTGGTTGGCAGGAAGGTGATGTTCTTGATTGGGATGTGCGATCCAACGGTATTATCCTCAGCAAAGTTAGTGATCCCACCGGATACGAAGCAATAGAAGAGTAGAATTAAAGAAAAATAAAACAATGACAACGTATTACTCAGGCGAAAACAACATAGCCGGTGCTGTTGGCAACCGGGGCGCCTTTGCTAGAGGAATTCCTTTAAAAAATTTATTTCCTAATGCTCCTTCCGACATTCCTTTTATTCCAAATACGCCAGGGATAGTTCGCCCTGGCATGAACCAGAAATTAAAAGATCTTTTTCCATACCAACCGGGGGGATACGGAGATGAAGAAGGCGGTCCGCGTTATGGAACAACACCGGGCGGGGTCGCCTTTAATCTTGGCAACCCTGGAGACATCGCCCAAGTTGGCCCTAAGCGGGGAAGCTCTCCATATGCTGAGCCAGATCGCGATTTGCTTGAAAACTTAGATCCTTTTGGCAAGCTTAAGCGCAACCAACAGCCCACACAAAATCCGCCACAACCACCTATTCAGTTAGAGCTTCCATTGGCACAAGGCGGCGTTTTTAGCGCACTAGGAAATGCTGCTGGTTTGGCGGCGGCAGCATCACAGCTCCCTCAAGGTTTTCAAAATAAGTATGTTTCTTGACGGGCTATTTGTTTGTTTGTCAAACAACCAATGGAATTCTGCTAAGATCAGTAAAGACAAAATAGAGAAATAGTTAATGGCTGCCGTAGACGCCAAGGCCCGGCTTAAAGAAATCATTGACTCCTACCTGGAAAAAGATGGGGGAGCTTCTATTGATACGGGCGTAGTTGCGTCACACCTGGCGCAGATGAAACTATTCGGCATCCGCCAAGGCGTCGAATTTTTTCCTGCGCAAGATAATTTTGGCAACCAGCGAAAAGATTTTATTGAGCGCGTAGCCAAGTTCAACCAACTTGATACACGCCTTGATTCGATTTGGGATTATTTTTTGTGTGATGGACAAGGTCTTTTTTACATTCGTCCCACGCAAAACAATTATCGACTTTACTATTTTCGTCGGCACGAATATCGTAGTTTTTACAATATTGATGGCGAGCTTGATGAAGTCGTAATCATCTATAGCTACAAAATTCGCCAGGGCTTTGGCTATCAACAAGACATCGAAAGTTCTAGTTTGACCGGCCCATTATCAATGGGTCGCGGTGGCTCTAAACGTTACATTCGTCTTTCAATTAAACATAAAACAATTGAAGAAACGCACTCGGAAGGCGAGCTTTCTTTTGATACAAATTACCAGGTGGTTACCGGCCGCACAAAAACGTTTAAAAATACGCTTGGTTTTATTCCGTGCGTTGAGATCTTTAACAACGTCAAAGGATTTTCTACGGAAGGCGTTGGTGAGTTTGATGCGTTGGCAAATCATATTTGCACGCATGATGACATGGTTCGCACCATGCGCAAGAATGTTCAATTCTTTGGTAACCCAACACTTCTCTCTTCTCGTCCCAAAACAGACTTGATGGAGTCCGGTGGAGAGAGCGTTGTTCAACGACCTTCCATTGCCGCGAACTCTGGCTTCATGGGTGGTGGCCCCTTGAGCCAGTCACGTTTTAAAGCTGATCCCGTTTATCGGGGTATGGATGGACAGCTTCGTGTTCCAAGAATCATTGCAAACCTGGAGCCAAACGATCGCGTTGGTTACATTGTTCCTGATGCCATTACAGGTGACCAAAATTCTTTTGCGCGTCAATATCGAGAAGAAATTCGCACGGCACTTGGCGGTGTTGACGAGCTTTCTATTTCCGCAGGCGTTACAGCAACTGAATACAAATCCTTGTTTGGTCGCGTTAGCGCAACTGCGAAAAAGAAAGCAAACTCTGTTTACACCTACGGTATCTGCCGTTGTTTTGAGTTAATTATTTTCCAAGAAGAACGTTTATTCCGTGAAACATTGGCCGCAGCAGCAGGATTAGAAAAACCCCTGGAACTCCCGGAAGCTGCAACCGAAGAAGATAAGGCTGCCTATGAAGATGCCATGGGTGTGTTTGAAGATCAAGTAAAGCAGCTAATGATGGCTTGTCTTAAAACACAACAGATTCCACCTGGTGTTCTTGGTTTAATTCCTGATGGTGATGTCACTATCCAATGGCGTTGGCTTGGACCTGTTTACGAAGATTCGACGCAAGATATTTTAAATAACTCCATTGTTGTAAGAAATCTGCAAGAATTAGGTGTTGATAGCATTGAGGCACTGAAATACCTCTTTCCGTCAAAAACGGACGAGGAGCGGGCCGCGATGCTATCGGGGTTCCCGTTCAGGATGGTGAACGAATTACAGGGTGCATACTCTTCTTTCGCTCGCCTGGTGGGTGGAATGATGCAGACCCCCCACCCGCAATCACCGGATTTACCGATGGCTGCGGATCCGCGATTGGATTTAACCCCATATCTGTATCGCACCTTAGAAGCCTTACAAAAGGAGATGAGTTATGCAGGACGCTACCGTCCAATCGATCCCACAGACGAGCCAAGCACCAGCAGCCGTCGCACCGAGCAGCTACGTGGTGGCAGCTCCGCAGGCGCAGTCTCCGGCTCCGGTGGCGTATCAGGTGGGTACCAGCTACCCCCAAGCGGTGCCTCAGGCGGCCCCCAGCTACCAATCAGCCCCTACTCAGTACGCCCCCCAATACCAACCGGCGGACTCCCCAGCGAGCAACCCCTGGGAATCGGCGTTCAACAAGGTGGTGAACCTGCTGAGCGCACCAGTTCAATCCCCGTTCCAGGGTCAACCCTCGCAGCCGCCGACAGCGTATACCCCGGCCAATTACGGACAACAAGCCAGCAGCCAGGCTACGCAACAATCGGCTCCGCAGACCTGGTCTCCCAACCAGGCATACTCGCCCAGCTATTCCCAAACCTCCTCGGAGGTCTCCTTGGAGCAAGTGGCCGACCTGGTGGGAATGAGCCAGGAAAGCCGTCAGGTGATGGACGCGTTCGGGATCGAAGCTCCGGCTCTGCTGAACAACTACGCTCTAAACCTGGAGCAAATGCTGGACAGCGCCGTCGCGTGGGGAAACCGCGCCGCTGATACCATTCAGGGTTACGCACAGTTTGCCGTTAATGAGCACCAGGAAAACCTGGCTTACAACGAAATCCTGACCAACCCCGATGTGCTCAGCGATTACACGCTGAAGTTCTTTGGTCCTGAAGGCCCCTATCCCGTGTACGAAAACGAAGCGCAACTTGAGACCCGTGGGTATCCCACCCAGGCTCTTGGTCAGCCGCAGCTCGGCCAGCTCCCCGCTCCGCCTGCAGCCGCTGCCCCTCAAGCCCCCGAAAATTTCTGGGGTAACTTTAACGACATCATGGCTCGCGACCCCCAGAACGCCTGGCGCGTTCTGAATCAAGCTCAGCCCCAAACTGTTGCAAACAAACTGTTTGTGATGGAGTGATGCCATGCGCCCACTTCTTAAGTTCGGCGTACCTCTTGCTGGCGGTTTAGCTGCTGGCGGGTACGCCCTTTCTCAGGGCGAAGATCCAGGCTCTGCCGCATTGGCGGGTCTTGCGGGCGGAGTCGGCGCTGCCGGTGGTTTATTGGCAGCACGTCAATTAGCCGGTAAATATGCGCCGGATTTACGTCAAGCAGCTCAAGCACATTTAACGGGAACACGGGAAAACCCTAAAGGAATCGGAGCAGTGTTATCGGCTGCACGCAAGTCGATTCCAAGCAATCGCTCAGAGGGATTAAGAGCTCAAGCTGTTCAAGGTGTTGGGAATTTAACAGCCGATTTGTTGACAAATGCTACCGACCCCCGTGGCCTTGGTAAAATTATGTCTGCCGGTCTTGTTCCTGCCGCTGCACTCACCGCTGGTTTAGGCGGTGTTGCTGCCGGTGCTATCCCCGGGGCTCTTGGTGTTCCTGGGTTCCAGCAAGGCGGGCTGGTTGATCCTGAGTCTTACGGCTCCAGCAACTCCCCTGGGGCACGCTCCAAAGTTCCTACAATGCAGTATACGTAATCTTTAGATTTACTGTCTGCTAAAATTTGTTTTAGATAAGACATTTACTTGTCTAAATCTTTCATCCGCTAACAACACTTCCGCGACACTGGAGGATAAAACAAAGTGTTCATTGATAACGACTTTCCTAAGATTCTGGGCGCGGAACTCTACCGCCCCCACCCTGCATACATTGCAGAAATGGCCGTAGAGCCTGTGGTTGTTCACGACTTTACTCGTCAACCCGGCCAAACTGTTCAGCTTGATCGCTACAAGTTCTGGGGTACTCCTGGTACCAAGGACAGCCGTGAGCGTATTGCCGACCAAACCATCGGTACCGCTAACAGCCGCAACATCACCAAGGAGAAAGTCCTGGTGGTGCTTAAGGAATACACCGGTCCTGCCGACCCGGGCGATCCGACCCAACCCAGCACCTTCAAGATTGCTCGTGAAACCCTGGTGACCGCCCAGCGTTTGCTGCTGGACACCGGCAACTTGAACATGTTCCACCAGAGCATTGGTTCGCTGACCCTGCTCGACGACTATCGCCGTTGGCGTGATCGCGTGTTCCTGGATGAACTCGCCAAAGCCGATGCAAACGGCGCTGCTTCTGGTACCCAAGGTGGTTACTATTTTGCTGGTGGTAAGACCAAAGATTCTTCCAACCGCGTCAAGTACACCGCTACTGAGTACCAAAACGAAGTTCAGCAGTTCCACGTTTCGACTGACCTGCTGACTGTGGTTAAGGACCTGCGTAAGCGCAACGTTCCAACTTTCGCCGATGGTCTGTATCGCTGCATTTGCGACCCCACCTTCATGATGCACCTGCGTCGTGATGCTGACTTCCGCGAAATTGCTCGTTACAGCGGCAATCCTGGCCAAGGCATGTACATGGCGGGCAACCCCATGATGCCCAACAACGCCAGCTTCTACATGGGCCCCCAGGCTGGCCAAGCCTATTTCTTGGCTGGCGAACCTGTGATGCCTACTGGCGTTCAGTTTGAAGGTGTGAAGTTCTACGAGTCCACCAACTTCCCCTCCAAGAACGTTACCGCTTCGTTTGATGACGGCTCTGTATACGCTTCTAAGGAAGTGGCCCAAGGCTTCTTCTTTGGTCCTCAGGCCGTGGGCGTGGGCATCGGTGGTCCGAACGCTCAAGTGCTCATCAACAACAACGACGACTTCAGCCGCTTCATCATCTTGATTTGGCAACTGTACGCTGGCTTCGAGATCCTGAACAAGGATTTCGTGACTACTGCCTACAGCTTCGTTCAAGACGACGGCACAATCGCCTGATCATTAAATCCATAACTTACATAGGAAAAGATAAATGACCTATTTGTCTGCTAAAAAAATCTACCCGGGCAACTGGGCAGAACCTCTGAACGGTTGGTACAAGAATATTGATACCAACGACGACAGCACCAATAACGCCTCCAAGGGCGGCCCCACTTCGGTGCTGGCCATCCCTGGCTATCGCTACTTCCAGCAGCGTGGTTATGTGGCTGTTACCGCCACTTCTGGCGCTGGTGCTATTGGCACTGGTAATGTGATCGTTCCCTCGCCTTATCGCCAGGACGACACTCGCCCCGACATCACCGGTATGGTGATTTCTGGTGACAGCACCCTGCCTGCTTACGTCTACCGTGCCACCATTTCCGTTGCTTCTGGTTGGGGTGATGGCCGCGTTGCTTCCGGCATTTATGCCGCTACCGGCAACGTGATCACCTTCTGCCGTGACTCCAGCGGTCCCGTGGCTTCCACAGGCGTTGGCGAGGCCGTGGCTCAGGCGAACCTGACCTCTACCACCTCTGGCTCCCAGCCCGGTGAAATTTTCTTCGCTGCTGGTTCGGCTGCTTACGGCACCAACCCCTTCTTGACCGCTACCGGCGCCGCTGGTGTTATCGCTTCCGGCGTTAACCTCCAAGTGACTGGCGCTACCACCTTCAAAGTGTTCGCCCGTGGCACTACAACTGGCCTGACGACTTCTGGCGGTTTCTACATTTCCAGCGGTGACTCCACTTCTGGTCGCTCTGGTTACCTGGTTGTGGAAGTGTGCTACATCCAGCCGGATGAAGCTGCTGGCTACGAGGATATCGACGGTTACCTTCTTGGTCGCACAGTTAGCTGATTGAGTTAAACTAGGGCCAGGTAATTCCTGGCTCTATGACACTCTCAGAAGCAATGCTTTATCAGCATAAAAAAACTGGTTCTCGCGTCAAAGTTATAAGTGAATGGGACAATGGCGACTGGTACATGGTCGAGGACCAAGACGGTCGCCTTTTTACTGCTTACAAAACAGAGTTGACTCCCGACGAGGAAGCCACCAAAAAGGTAAAGACTCTGCAAATTAAAGACAAAGCAGCAAAAGACGAGCCTCGTTCTTTTCCGCCTGACAACCGCCTAAACATCAACTCGGCAACTGCCCAGATGATTGCGGATCACATTAAGGGCATTGGTCTTAAAACCGCAAGGGAAATTAAAGACCTTCAAATGTCGTTATCGGGTGAAAGATTTAACAATCTTGAGCAGTTAAAACAAATTAAACGTGTTGACTGGGAAGCTGTTTTGGCGGCAGATTTGATTCGAGTTTAAAGTCTATCTTTAACGAGCCCTCGATTTTTCGGGGGCTTTTTAGTTTTAAAATAAAAAGAAAAAGATAATGGCACAAGCCTCGTTTGCTGGCAAAACAGGTGCAACGGGAAGAGTTAGAGGACCCCATTTGCACTTAGGTTTAATTGTCGATGGCTCTTACCGGCCGTTGAGTAGCGAAGGGCGTTCTTTCGCTGGCAGTCGTATTCAATTTCGATTGCCAGGCAGTGAGCAGTGGCAGGGTTTATATGAGAAATATGGTCAGGGACAATTTGGTTTAAATCCTAATGTTCGCTTATCAGATCCTTTTGGAATACGTGCTGTCCATCCTGTCACGAAGGAAAAAAATGTTCCACACAGGGGCGAGGATTATGATTTACCTCCTGGAACAGCTCTGAGGGTTTTAGGGCCAGGCACAATGACTCCGCTTGCCAATGTTGGCGCGGCCGGCAATATGTCACGCTTTACAAGTAAAACGGCAGACAACAGGCCGTTTACACTTGAATTTATGCATTTAAGTGAGTTGCCAAAAGGACAAGTCGCCACCGGTGATTTACTTGCTACCGGTTCTGCCCCTCCGGCTCCAAACTTACCACCTCCTGCGGCCCCAGTTAAAGATGCAATGACTTCTTTCATGGAAGACTTAATAGCTCAATCTATTCTTAAGAAAATGGGTCGCAGTGCCTCGCCTGAACAGGCGTCGATTTATTCCAGCATTCCCTCTCTTGAATCATTAATTCAGTTTTAACTGATTACTTGCTTTTATAATTGAAAAATAAGGAGATTATCAGTGCAACTCTCTGACTTCGATAAAAGCAGAGTTCGGTATCATTTAGGTTACTTTACCGTTACTGTTCCTGCGGGTGATTACGCTCGCCTGGAAGAGGCAATGAATACTGTTCCGGATTCATATTTCTACAACAAGATTGTTATTCAGATTGGTCGTTGTGACACAGCAGAGAAAAAGACTGAGATTGCTACCAGTCCTTCCACAAGAATTGAAAGCATTGCTGGTGACGTTGACCGTACCATTCGCTCCAGCAATGCAAGGGAAGCCCTAAAAACATGGGACGAAATTTATCTTTATGAAACCAACCGTTTAGCCGGTATTCTTTACGTTCCTAATTACAAAGATCCTTTTCAAGCTCGTTACCGCTATGAACGATCGGGTGCTGAATTTATTCAAGCTTTACCTGGTCCTGCTGATACTGCAGTGGGTTCTCGTATTTATTTGCATGAAGTTTGGCGTTAATCATGAATCCGATTGGTCGCATTGGCAGCATTTTTCAGCCCTTAAATAATTCAAAAAAGAAATTACCCTTTTCTATTATTCCCGGTTCTAGGCTTGACCAGGCTTCAAAATCAATTGGCAATGCCGCCTTTGGGGCCAATGCGCTTTTATATGGTTCAGATGTTTTAGAAGAACAGATAAATAAACGTTTTCCGGGTCTTATGTATGAACCACAAAAAGATCCGCGAGTGATTCTTGGTTACGATCCTCTTACAGGAGTGCCAAGCAATCGCGCGCCCAAGGCGGGACCTCGATTAACAGAATTAAAAGATAGTTTAAATATTCCCGCGCCAGGCCAAATTGCATATTTAGGAGGAAAGGAGGTTCGCTGGGACGGATCAAAATGGGTGCGTACTAACATAGAAGACATAGCTTCAGATCCTTTTGGAACTAAAGCTCAGGCTTTATCTGTTTCTTCTTTTCAAGAAACAACGGAGCCTCCTGTCGGGCAAGGAAGTGAAGAAACTGTTCTTGGTGCTTCCACGGGGACCGATGATCCCAGTTATTTAAAAAATGCTTTTACAAAAGCCTTTCTCGCTCGCTTACTTTCTCAAAGTAATTTTTCTCCGCAGTCAACCTCTTCTCCTTACGATCAATCTTTTTCTTCCCTCTTGGAGAGCCAGCGCGAATTGGGTAGGAGCATAATGAGTTAAATGAATATCAAGCAACAGTTGATTTAGAAGAAACGCGAACCATGCCTAAGCCAATGTTGGGTGGAATTGTTCCTCAGAGTTTTTTGCAAAGGGCGTTGCCGATTGCAGAAAGGGAAGGAGGTATTCCGACTTTGGCGTCGATGATTAATCGTTTTCACAATCCTTCTTTTGGTCGTAATTATCAAAACTGGCTGACCCCTGATCAATATGAAGTTCTTAAGTTTCCCGCCCCACGGGGCGCCGGTAATCGACTTCGAGCTCGTTTAGCCACTCCACAAGGTCAGGAGGAGTTGTTTAAAGCCGGACAAGAACTTGAGGGTGTAACCGACTTTCGTTCAACAAAGTATTTACAAAAAACGGGAAATTTAATGAAGTATCCGGATAACTTAATTCCGGTTCTTCAAGATAATCGCCGAGTCTTTATGACTCCAGGAGAACTTAAAAAATCGGGATTAAGTCCTGACCCTGCGGAAAATACTTTTTTTAACGAATCAAAGCGCCCACCAACAAAAGCCTGGTGGCAACAAAGTGAAGTCCCAGTAGAAACACGGCAGCCTGAAATTCCTGGTTCATCACCAAACACCGTAATTAGCTCTTCCGGAATTCAACAAGCCATAGCAGGCCGCTTGGCACAAGAACTCCTGGAAAAAACAATGCGAAATCAAAGCACCTTGGGTAATGTATCCGTCTTGAGTCCGCTGTCGTTTGGAGAAATTATCTAATGGCGCGTTTTTTTGATTACTTAGATTACAAAGATGTTTTACCGGGCGAAGTTTCGTCCGCAGGCTTGGGTGAATATTTCCCGCAAGATCCGGGTTCAAAAACAGCTTATGTTGCTGCCAAACGGTTTAAATTTGAACCTGAAGAACAAGATAGTCTTTTTGCTCGTTTTCTTGCTCTTCAAGCAAATCCCAATTCTTTGGTAGAGCAAAAGATGAAAATGCCCCCTAAATTTGCACTGTTCTCAGCTTTGGCGGGTTCTGGAAATAATCAATAAACATAACGCTATAATTAACGAAAGCAGCATTAGTCGAAGTGTCGTCAACAGCTACAAATAAACAGCCCTTATTGGTTGATCGGCCTTTGTTTAGCTCGGTGCGTGTAACGACGCAAACCGTAGGCAACGCAGCATCCAATACTCTGTTTGTCCAAGGCGGGCAAGCTCCTTCTATTTTGGTGGACATGGACGCCGCCCTGGAGCTAGACAATAACAATGGTGGTGTTATTGATTCAATTACAATTACAAGAAACGATTTTACTCGTTCTGCTGATTACACAGTTAACGCAACAACTTCAGGCACCGTAATTTCACTGGTTAGCGGTCAAATTGTTAACGTGACCAGCACCGGAGTTCTTACGGGTTTAGCCGCAGCGAGTGGAGTTGGTTATTACGTTTATACCGGTGCGACAACTCTGACAGGTGTTAATACAGCACTTCAATACTCTGGCGGCACGGCCACCGGCTTTAGTTACAGCGGTGTTGCTTATGGCTACAAACCAGCAGTGACTTTTGCTTTTTACCACACACGCAACACAACCACGCCAATTCCCGCTTCTGGAGACTATCGTTTGCTGTTTGCAAAGACTGTCCCCGCTGACAGCGGCGTGGTTGACTGTTCTGACGTAATGCCAGCACTTGCTGCTCCAATGCCCAGCGCAGGGAATACCGGTGGCCTTGGATCAAGCGCACCCCTCCGCAACAAAGGCATCTACCTGGAGCGCGGCGATCGCATTTACGTTGGTGTTTTCCCCGACGGTCCCAACATTTCTGGCTACAACGCTGGTGTTCACATTTATGCAGAAGGTGGATATTTCTAATCATGGCTAAAAAGAGTGGAAACTCTTTTGGTTCTTTTAATCAAGTTACCGTTTTAGACGTCAACAAAGTACTGCCAATTAGGACGGAGTTCTCAAAAGGCTCCGTTCCCAACTCCTTGTATTCAATAAACTTTGAGTCTGCTTGGTCCAGATGGCGCCGGGGCTTTGAGCTTTATTGCAACTCAACATACAATCAAATCTATAGTTATCCTTTTGAGTATCTTATTCCTCTGCCACCGGGAACAGTAATTCCCCCGGGTTCAAATCCACCACGAATTCCAGGTGCTTTCCAAGGATTTCCGACCAAAAACAAAGAACTTGGAATGCACTGGGCAGGTGTTCGTCTTGCTGGCAGCCTTCGTTTCGACAACGTAAGAGATAGTGTCGGAACACCGGCTTCCATTGCATCTGTTACGGAAGACGAAAACTATTGGTACGTTCAACTTACAGGCGCCTGGAGCTCTGTTAATACGCTGCCCGCACCATTATTTATTAAACCTGTAGGACCAATCCCCAAGCAATATCCGATCAACGGAGAAATTCTGGAAGATCGCGTTATTACTGTTGGTGGCACAGTCATTAATAGTCAAACAATTGATCCAACAACACAAAAAAGATATGGCTATGTGCAAGCCGTTTTAATTGCAACAAATGAAGCTACAGGCGTCTTAACGCTTCAAAAAGAAGGATCAGTTGAATCGACGCCAGACGGCATCTTAAGAACACCTGCAACACGCCCTCCGAACGTCGGTCGATACTTGATTACGGGTGCGCGGTATTGCTGTTCTTGCCAAGATTTCAATAGGCGTGAGTTTGCTTATTTATCAAACCTTGGCAACAGCACTGCCAAGAAGCGTTTTCCCTTAACGCGAATTTCCACAATTAAACCGGGTCGCCATGAACGCATGACCTTAAACGGTGTATTGGATAACAGCGCAATGACCGGAGCAGATGTCAACAGGAGGATGGAAGTGATTGCGCCGTCCGCCCCCTACAACGTGCCGCCGACTGTTACTCCCACAGTGTCAACAGACCCCCGTTCGACCAGGGATGATCCTGGCGTTTATCGAGATTTTGGTAACGTTTTTCTTAGAAACCAACCGTCACCCAGCATCCCTGGCGCAGTTGCAGACGGTATGCCTTTGTATGAAGATTACTCGACAACAACAGATGAATATGGAGCAACGACCATCACTTCTTTAACTGATTATTGGACACCGCTATTGGACGAAGTTCGGTACTGCAAACATATTTATGCAATGAAATTTTCTGAAAAGATATTCCCGCCTGAGCCGTCTGATTTTCCGGTAAACGTGGAAAGTATGGCTCAGTGGGAGCAAGAGCTTGTGGATAAAGTTTTAAAAGACAATCGCGAAGCTGCATATAATTTGGCGTTAAAAGGACTTGCAACCATGGATGTGCCTCCTTACAACTGCCAAGCTCCAATGATGATGCCGATGATGCAGAAGCTGTTTAACGTTCCTTCTACTTTTGTTTTGATGAGCGGCTTTAGGATGTATGACAAAAATGGTACGGAATATAATCCTTCTCAAGGTGGTTCGCCAGCTACGTAATGGCTGATTTTGGAGAGATTATTGACGCAACGTTTGCGTTATCAGCCGAACAGGTTGATATACGAAAATACGGCTTTAGCGATATTAAATACAGCGGTATTCCAACGGTTTATCACGCTGGGGACGTTATTAATTTACCTTATGCTTCTGGAGAAATCTCTACGATGGAGGCAGTTGGACTTGCATGGGGTGCCTTTGCAAGTGGTATAACACCCGAAGAGTTGTAATAAATTTTTAATAATGTATACTTATCTTAAGTCTCATAAGACTTGTTAGGAAATTCTTAACCGGTCCCTGGGACCCAACTTGTTTTTGTATGGTAGGGGCACTTTACCCACCACTCAACCATGAACCAACCACCGCCTGTTGATCAGCGGATTGTGGATGAGTATTTTCAACTGGCTTCCCATCGCAAAACTCAATCGATTGCTTGGCTTTACGGATTGCTCGCAACCTATGGCCTAAAACCAGAAGAGCTCACTGGCTTTACCTGGGGACCACAAAATGCGTTGGTAGTATCCGGTCGGAAACGTCTTATTCATCCCTTGCATCCGCAATGGGTTTTATTGTTTGAACTAAAAGAAAAGCAGCCTTGCGATTTGCAAGACTGCTGGGATTCCTTGGTGGCTTCGCTTTACAGGGCTATTGCTTATCAGGATGTTCAGTTAAACGTCACTGATTTGTTATTAGCCCATCAACTTCGCAAACAACATTACAAAGCCTTTAAGCGGCCAGCGCCAACAATCCGTTCTTGCGTAGGTGTTTCCTAACGGCACTTACATTCCAACGATAACTATCTCGTGAAAAAGTATCCTCAAAAGCTCGGAAGTGCGGGCCTAACTTTAGTGTGCCGTCATCCCGATATTTAAAAAGAGTTTCGCGGTCAATACCAAGCAGTTTTTCAGCCCGGTGAGCGGGAACCCAGCTTTTACGGCCAGTCATGGAAAGCAGCTAATAGCGCATGCTTAAACAACGTAACAACCAACAAGGTCTTGTCAAGGATTTTAACAATCGTTTTATGGTTTAGTTAGAGAGGTTTGCATATGTAGTGAAATTAAAATAAAGTAACGGCAACTAAAGAGCATGTTCAATTGTGAGCAGGACCCCCTTTCCCTCCTCATTGAATTAACTCCAAAGTTAGCAAAGAAAAGATACAGACAATCAATTTACGAAGCCTGGGATTGCAAATGTGGTTATTGCGGAGAAGAAGCCACTTCCCTGGACCACATCATTCCAAGGTTTCGCTCTGGCTCTAGTAATCGAAATAACCTACTTCCTGCTTGCAGACGTTGCAACACAAATAAAGCCAGCGCCAAAATGGAAGAGTGGTATCGTCAACAGTATTACTTTACGGAAGAACGCATGTTACAAATACAAGCGTGGATGAGCCAAGGAGTTATTGATATTTTTTCTTATAATATTGAAATAAACGCATCGCAAATGGCTGCGGGATAATGGGTATTTACTACAATCCCGCTCAAAAACAGTGGGCAACAAGCTGGGAAAAAGTTGATTACACCCCAGAGGAATTGCGCACTGATCGCTCAGAGGGATATAGTCAGCGTTATTTAATGCAGCATCCTTGCGATGTGCGCAATTTTTTTGGACACTGTGTCGCCGATGAGCGCTGGGGTACTCGCTGGATACCCGACAATGCAGCAATTTTTGCGAATCAACAAGGAAGAGATAATTTAATACAGCTAGAAAAAAATAAAAAGTTAAATGAGGCGTATAAGCAAACATTGGCCGCTGCAACCACAACAAAGGGAGGTGATTATGTTGGACAAAGACAATTGATTAGAAACATCAAAGAGGTTGATGAAAGGTTAAAAAAAGATTTAGAAGAACAGTATAAAAATTTTTATCGTACAGAAAAGTTGCAGCGCTGGGACTCCAATCTTGGGGCAAAACCTTTATACGGAGAGTTTGACGCTAAATACTATAAAAATAACAATCCAGAAATTGCTGAGCAGTGGAAAAGTGCTGTTCAAAATGATGATATTGACATCACAGAAAGATACGGAGAAACTGGCTATTATCTTCAACACTACACAACACAAGGTAAGCCAGCCGGTTTACGCGGTAATGCGCCAGAAGAAGCAACAAGTGCCAAGGTTTATTTAGAAAAAAAACCAACCGATCAAGATATTCAAGCCGTAAGAGATCTGCAGTTAGGCGTAGATATCGATACACAAACACAAAGACTATTAAATATACCTGCGGTTGCACGTGCTTGGGAGAACGCTAAAAACAATGATCCTTATTGGGTAAATTTAGCCAAAGAAAAATACCTGGACGTTACCAAGCCAGATGAGTTTGCAGCATTATTTCGCTTGTCAGAAAGACCAGAAGATAAGCAAGTTGCCTTCAATTACAACGCCAACGCGGGATATGGCATTACCGAATTAGAAGATGCAATTAGCCAGGCGGTTGGCGAAAAAGCAACCATTGATGTTAAGCGTTTTGGGGCATTGACTCAAGATGTTTTAAAACAAACAATTGAAGAAATGAAGCAAGCAAAAGCAAAAGAACAAATGCTTGGCTTGTTGGGTGGGTTTGGTGGTTTTAGTGAGATTACAAATATAAACAAAGAGTTAACAAATTCAATTCTTGGAGATTCAGGAGTAGGCGGACTCCTTTCATTTACTTCCGCTGGAAAAGCTGAAGAATCGCTAGAAAAAAGCTTACAAAACATAACGGGTGTGCGCAACAATACAACCTACAATTGGCAGCAATGGTTTGATGGTGAATTAAAGAAACGCTACGAACAAGATTTGGAGCTCGGTTATACAACAGCAGAGGCTCAAGACCAAGTAAAAATTCAAGCAGATTTTGCAAGACAGTTCATTGATGAATATTTAACACCTCGTTTTAATACTTCAAAATCAATGGACGAATTTGTTGAATATTTAGATATTCGACAAGAAGAACAAAACCCGTTCCAGACCCAAGACATGGTCAACGCGGTGAAGCTTGTTGCTGACTTACGTGCAGATCAATATTTAACGGATATTCAAAAGATACAAGATCAATATTTCGATGCAGACTTTTATTTCAATCCCGTTGGCAACAAAGTGCGAGAAGCTGACTATCTAAATCAAGCCAAAATGGTTTCAGAAGATTGGGAGGCGGCTAAAAAAGGAGATCCTTATTGGGCCCAACAGGCATATCGCTTTGGCATTGATCTCAACGATAAAGATGCTTTTGCCAGAATCCACTTTCAAGTAAAAGGACAAGGCAGGGGTTTTGACGCAGCCAAAGACATCTTGACCGCCGGTGGCGTGCAAGACGAAATATACGGTCGTATTCTTCCGGCACTAAAAGAAGAAGCTTTAAAACAGGGTACTATTTTTGGTCAGTTTATTTTGCCTGAAGAATTTGCCGATGAAATGTTGCGTGGTTTGGACCCCAGCGATAAATCCACCTGGGAAGAAGTATTAAAGCGTTATGGATTAAGTGATTTTAAAGGTGATATTCAAGAGTTGAAAGATTACATTGTCGAAACGCTGCGCACTGGTACGGCCCAGGATATTCGGGAACAGATTAAATACTTAAATGAAAAAAGACAAAAACCAACACAAGAAGTTCTTGGTATTACTTACATTGAACGTCCTGAAGATTATACGGACAAACAGGCCAAGCCCTCAACAGAACTTTATAGTGTGTTTCAAAAAGCTGGTTACCAAGGAACGGAAGACGAGTTTTACCAGAATTTTTTCCCTGACCTAGACCGCTCTGAACAAACAATTCTTACGAAGGCTGGTTCCAATGAAGCCCTGAAAACATACGGTCTTGATTTTAGTGATCCGTTTGCTTCCCTTGGTACAGTTGAAAGTTTCTTTGCTGATGAAGAAGAACCTTCCACCGTGGACGAAGAAGGGTCTTCAAATTTCTTTAGCTTAAAATTAGACGAGGACGAAGAAGAAACAAATTACAAATCCAAGACTGGCACGCAAATCTTGGGTGAGTTCACTTCAATGTTTAAAGGACTCTAATGGCTGAAAAACATAAAAAAGCAGCGGCTGCAGCAAAGAGATATCAAAAGGACAAAATGCCCTGCAACAAACCTCAGCGGGCGCCCAAGGGGGACAAACACAAGTATGTTGTCAAGGGTTGCCAAAACGGTAAAGAGGCTATTGTGCGGTTTGGCCTGCGTGGATACGAAGATTATCTTTCGCACAAAGACGAGGGAAGACGTGCTAACTTCAAAGCGCGTCACAACTGCTCTGAGAAAAAAGACAAGCTCAAAGCAGGTTATTGGGCGTGTAACTACAACTGGTGACCCATGGCAAAACCTAAATCATCTTCATCCGTCAAACTTGAGTCCAAGCCCAAGAAAACTAGACAAGGTCAGGGCCAGCACAGTCTTCCTAATCATGGACGCAAAAAAATGCGCGGTCAAGGTAAATAATTTGTGTATGATTGGGGGTAATAAGTATTGCCCCCATGTCCGACATTTCTTGTGCGATTAATTTAATCTGTAAGTATGAAGGCTTTAGCGAAAAGGCATACGCTGATCCCGTAACAGGAAAAGAACCTTACACCTTTGGTTACGGCACACAGTTTTACCCTGACGGATCTCCGGTAAAACAAGGACAATGCTGTACAAAAGAGAAGGCGTTGGAATACTTGTTTCACGAAGTGCATTTAATTGATACGCAGTTGTTAAAACTGAATTTGGGCCTTGATGACTTCATGCGTCAAGCCTTGATATCTTTTATTCATTCAATTGGGTGGGAGCCTTTTCTTTACAGCGATATTGTTGACTGCATTGATAAAGAAGATTTTTTTGGCGCCACCCAGGGAATGTCTTGTTGGATCTTTGATGCTGAACACAAGGTCATAGGTGGTCTTATCGACAGGCGCAGAGAGGAGGTTGATTTATTTCTTCAGGAAGTCGATACAAATCAGTGGGCCTCCACCGAGGTATTGCTTGCTGCGTTCCGAAATTACACGGCGGCTCCCCACCAAGTAAAAGCAATTCGCACCCTGGAAGAACAAATCAGCCCTTATCTTTTGTCGCAGTTTGCCAATGATTTTGACATTGAAGGGGACTCGTGGTCTTCTTTTCTTCCGGAAGAGCTTGACGCAATATTTACAGGTTGGGCGTAGAATAATTGAAATGAAGCGATAGTTTCAATGGAGCACACAACGGAACCCACTGAGTTTCAGCTACCATTAGAGCTTCAATTTTCAATGCGCAAGGCTGAGTTGGTAGCGCAAGAACTCACTTGGGATGAGCTCTACGCCGCACTCCTCAACCTTTACCACCAACGTTTAATGGAGTGGCATGCCATTAAAACGCTGATGGCAGATGAAAATATTGATATTGATTTTGACATCCCCACCGATTTGGAGCTTGCAGAACTCGCGGCTGCATGCGCATATTCGGACGACGACGATGAAGACGAACTTCAGCCGTTCTGAGTTTCGTCCAGCTCAATAAGACGATTTAAGTACCACTGCGCCTTTTTCAGGGACTCGGTTCCGCCCTTGTGGCGCTCCCTCCAAATATATTTCATACAGTTTCCTTTGCAGTAACCACGAAATTCTTCGTTGGTTAAAGCCGCTTCAATGGCTTCAATTGTTTCGATGCCGCCATCCGTGTAATGTGACGGGTGGTTAACAACGTCTTCTTGTAACTGGGGACGTTCTTGAATTGTGAATACAGAGCTGTCTTCAACTGCCCAGGGTACAGGACATACGCCACCAGGGCAATCAAGCATTTCTTCGTCTTCTACCGGCGCAAACCACGGCGCTTGAGGGATTCTTCCTTCATCTCCTCCGTTGGTCCTTCCAGCTCCAGCACCAGGGCCTTGGGCTTCGGACTGGCCCCCATCGCCATGCCCTCCTCTGCTGACGGAATGTAACCCGTCAAGCCGGGTCGATCCATCCCCTCGATGTTGAGCGGGTTCCTCTCCATTCCCTCCTCGCATGCTGCTAAGCCCCTGTTATACATGTCATATAAAGGTACATCATTTTCTTCGTTTGCGAGTGGCTGCCCAAAATCTTCTTCTTGATCAAGACAACGGCATTTCACTTCGTCCTGAACAAAGGCATCCAAAAATGCAGATGCGTGCATGTTATTAAGCCTTGATGTATGTCTTTTACAATAATACTATGGCAAATTTCTTTGATCCCACTTACGATCCCAGGCAAGATTCCGGATCTTCTGGGGTCGAAGTAACTGATTTAACGCCCGAAAAAATCTACGATACAGATTTACGGCGTCTTCCCGCAGAAGAAAGAGGTGCCGCAGAGTCTGTTAATGATCAACAAAACCGTGTAGCAAAGTTTATGCGGGCTGCTAAAACAGCGGGCGCTTATCGTCTTCGTGCAGGAATTGCTGAACCAACAATCCGAGGAAAAACACCGCGTACCCCAGCAACAATCGCTGGTACAGAATTACCAAGCATGGGGGACACCGCCGGGCCTGTCGGAAGTACTAATTACGCCAACAAGCCCCAGCCACGCTTTGGTAAAGCGTTTAATTATTAAACCTGAGAAAACACAACTTCATTCGGTTGATCCTGGTATTTACCCTGGCGATCTTGATAACTGACTTGACACGGCTCTCCGCGATAAAAAAGAAGTTGTGTAATTCCTTCGTTGGCATAAATACGATTAAATAAGCCGGTACAGTTACTAATCTCAAGTGTTAAATAACCCTCCCAACCACTCTCCGCTGGGGTGATATTTACCAAGATGCCGGACCGTGCGTAGGTTGATTTGCCAACTGCAACAACAGTAATATCACGGGGCAACTTAAGCCGTTCTTGTGCCACCCCCAGGCAGTAGCCATATGGAGGCAACAAAAAATATTGGCCGCGCTCGTCTTCCAGTAACTCGGCAGGCTTAAGAATATCAGGGTCAAAAGCCTTGGGATCGCAATCTCCAGCTTGAACTTTTCCAAAAATTAAACATTGCTTAGGCGACAGGCGAATGTCATAGCCATAAGAACCAAGGCCATAACTTAAAAGCTTTCGTCCATCTTGATGGCTGACCAGGCGATCAAAAAAGGGCTCGATCATTCCCTTTTCTTCGGCCAGTTGCTTGATTTCCCAGTCGGCAAGAACGCTCATGACAGTTGTCTATCGTTGTTCAGTATACAAAAATCAACACAGAATGCGTCCTTTTTCTCCGTAAATGTCAATGAAACGTTCCGTAGCTTCAGCCGCTTCGTTGACGGGAGGAAGATAAACCAAAAAAGAAGTGCACGTTTTCTGCTCTTTAATTCCACCACTGGTATTCACAACCAACTTGGGAGGTGTCCGCAGGATGCACACCGGAAAATCAAACAAATTTTGTTCATACCTAATCATGTCTGGGCAATTTGTAAAGTACAAACCTTGTTTAATTTCCCGAGCAAGCCACGCTTTTCTTATTTTTCTAAACCAAATAGCGTGAGAAGAAATTAAAGATGGAGAGGTGGACCTTGTCATTTTCCATCTTTGCTGTTTCTTTTCCCAAAAATACGTACCACTGGGAGGAAACAGGTAGACGCTTCCGTACCATTGCTGGGCGTTTAAGCCGTCATCCAGTGGACTATAGAATTCTTTTGCTTCTACATACGTATTAGCCAGCGGAGAACTTGCAACGTCTAAATCGATGCCGTCAAGCAGAGCGTGTGCAGCGGCAACAAGATCATAATTTGTTATTAATTCGCGATCTTCCGTGTGTTTTGAAATATTTTGAATGGCCATCAGTTTTCTGTGGCACGGTTGTAATCAATTTCAAAATAACGCATGCCTTCGCCATCATTAATAACGTAACCAGCTTTTTCTTGCGGATCAATCTTCTGCGCCGCATCAAGAATTCGACGAAATGTTTCAGCCATGTCCCCGTTGTTGTCGCGTTCGCACTCTTCTTGCGCCGCATGTAGCTCCTTGAGTGTCAAGAAAAACATAGAGCGTGCCATGTTTTCGGGCTGAAACACCATGACGCCAGGACCTTCGTAATCCCACATCTTGCAGTAATGCTCGCCCATGTCACCAAGAATAAGTTTCATGGTGCTCTCAAGCATCTTTGCTTTTGTCTCGTCAAGCTCTGGTCCGATAACTGACGCAATTAGTTTTTCTCTACGGTTCATGATTCCAACAGTCCTTGCTTGGCGAGTGATTCAATCAGTTTATCTGTTGGCTGGTATAAAACGACCATTTTTCCAAGAACACCTCTTTTTTTAACAAGTTTTCCTTCCGCATCCCTAACCTTGTCAAATTCTCCAGAGCGAATAAGATATTCTGCTACGCAGCGAAGGCGTCTTTTAAGTGGGAGCTCGGCTTGAGGAAACTTGCCACAGATGGTGTCTGCGCTCATGTCACGAAAAGCAAGACGTAAACGGTTGGCAAGTGTCATGCCCGAGTTAGCGTCTTCTTCTTCATAGTTTTTTAAGTTTTCCAGGTATCGACGTAAGCAACCAACATCAAAAGATCCCCCTGGCGGCAGAAACATTTCTACTTGACGCGCCAAAGATTCCGGGA
>Ga0247723_1000658_pt1 | contig 22661 bp, 29 predicted proteins | sample MSEWelMarce5H_FC_FD_189079 | JGI IMG/M metagenome (GOLD analysis project Ga0247723, IMG submission 189079) | Subsurface sediment microbial communities from gas well in West Virginia, United States - MSEEL Well Study Marcellus 5H_FC | ecosystem: Environmental > Terrestrial > Deep subsurface >... | reverse complement strand
ACATGGGGGGGATGGGCTACCAGACCAGACCCTTGCACCTCGTCCAGGAGTAGATAAGTTTTTGGATGAGTTCAATGGACAGTATCACCTAATGCATAAAGGTGCTCAAGTTTGGATTAGAAAGAATGCCTAGATACGATTTTAAATGTGAAACATGTACTGAGATTATAGAAACAACTGAGAACATAGCACCAATGTGTACTACTTGTCACGGAACTATGACACGTGTATGGTCTACTGTAGCCGTTAAGTTTAATGGCTCAGGTTTTTATTCAACAGGAGGATAGATGTTCAGACCCAGTGACACACCTAATTGTGAATCAACAGATAGCGAATTGTTTTTTGTACCAGACGGACAAGGTACTTACAAAGAAGTTAAAGCATTACAACGCATCTGCGGTGCATGTGTAGTTAAAACAGAATGTCTTGAATATGCACTTAAATACAATGTGTCAGGTTACTGGGGTAACACTACCGATAATCAACGTAGCAAATTAAGAAAACAACTTAACATAGAACCTATACCAATGTACGCCACGTACAAATAAAAAAGACCCCCGCCTGGTAGGTTAAAGTACCAGAGCGGGGGCTTCTTAAGTTTAAGTATTACTTCTTTGCGTTCTTGCCAAACTCTACAGCCTTAGGGTCAAGAGCCTTAAGAACTGGACCAGCCACAGCAGCAAGTGCTGCGGATAGTAGAGCCTTTGGGTCTGTAACTCCTGCTAAATAAAGAGCAATAACTGATGCTACTGCTGCACGTAAGTACGTTGCTGCAATTGCCTTAAGTTGATTCTTGTTCATTTGTTCTCCTTCTTTTTAGGTAAAGGCTTAGGTAGGTTAGCCTTTACTTTATTGATTGTCTTAGGTGTGCCTAGCCACGGAAACCAGGGTGAAACGTCAACACCACAAGTATCATTAATAGAAACATGTAGATGCTTATTATGAGCGTTACTCCCAGTGTACTTTCGGTTTCCTTGTTTAGCCTTTTTTTTAGACCATATCTTGCCTTGAAAGATAAGATACTTAACACGCTTATCTTCCTTAAGCCGTTCAAAAATTTCAACACAATCAATTCCATTCTCAGGGTCATGCGTTAAATCAACAGCATAACCTGTATTGTGGTCAGAGTCAGGGCTTTGTTTAATATGTGCAGCCGAAGGAAGCAATCCATCCGAGGCTTTCTTGCGCTTTGGCTTCAGTGCTGTAGCCTGTCTCAGCACGGATATGGCAGCAGGTGTCGCTTTCTTTACTAATTTCATTCCCAATCCACATCCTCATCATCTTCCCACTCACTAGGGTCAACCGTAGGTGTAGGTAATCCCCATCCTGGTTCAGGTACTATAGGTAAAAATCCCATTAGTTTTTCTCACATAACAATTTGTATATATCATCAACGCGAGTTTCAACTCGGTTGAGTCGGTCAGATACACTGCTGCCCCCATTGGGTTTAAGTTCTGCTAGATAGTGTTTAACCATCCAACGAATCATAATTGCAAATGCTCCTATAAGGGATGTGATTGATAGAGCAAACGCAGCCCAATCTTGTGGTGTCATAATGTTATACCGTTCTGATGGTGAGGTTAATAATGCCACCATAACCAGTAAATCTTTTATCTGGTGGTGATGTATTAGTAAACTTAACCTCTTCTATAAGACACTGACGGATTTCGCCAGTGCGGAAATCTTGGAATGTAACAACATCTCCGCCCGACTCAGCATTTTCTAATGCTGCTAAGCGTTCAATTGCACGTCCTTCATATCCCAATGTAGAGTTATACTTATCCGTTTCACTGTCAAAGTTCATTAACGGAATACTAATAATGCGAGTACGCGGTGTAGCAGGTACTGCTTTAAGTTGATAGCCTTTAAATGTAGGTGATTTGGTGTTATCGGTTGCGTCTCTGTATAGTCTAAAGCGCAATCCTATAGCGTCTTGCGACCCTGCTGGTTGTGTAATAATAACTTCTGGGTTGCCAATAGCAGCATCATATGAAACATTGTCATAGATATTTCCGTTTACATCTACAGTTTGAATAGACATAGAACCAAATGTAAATAAACCTTGACCTACAATACGTTTAAAGTTTTTAGGTTCTAGTGTGTTGTAACGAATAAGACCTGTTTGTACGTAACCATCAGAACGCATTTGAGTAGCATGTTCTGAATACATATTACCAGTGCGCTTAACAAGCGCAGTAGATGAAGTAACAGCCTGAGATGTAACAGTGCCAGTAGATGCAGTAGTAAATGTCATAGACGTAGTACTAGGTGTAGTAGAAATAACATAAGCAGATGTAGTGCTAGAGTTAATAGCAGCATCAACACCCTCTACCCAAACAGTATCACCTTGTGTTAAACCATGAGCAGTTGCAGTAGTTAGAGATACAACTCCACTACTTAATGCTTTATTAACTACAGTTCCACCCACTACTTCTGCTGCTGTGCAAAAAGCAAGTTGTGGAGTTTCACCAAAAAAGGCTACGCCTGTTGTTATATTATGTTTTTGTGTGTCAAAAAACAAATCGTTAGCATAAGCAAAACGTAGTGTTTCAATTTCATTACTTAAATCAATACGAATAAGACCAGGTTCAATTGTTTTAACACCTGAAGCACACCATACAAAACGGTCACGTGCTGCAAAATCGTAACAACCATGCTCTAGTTCTACAATAAGTGGACCATAAGTTAGTGAACCATCTGTTCCAATGGTAGCCACACGTACACCTTTATTGGTACCAATCATCATGTATCCAAGATATTCATATATCTTATTAATGATTTCACCAACAGGCATTTCGGCTGCTGTAATAGCAGACGTAAGTACTGGCATAGCACCAGTGGTTGAGTTTAAAGAAAACTTAAAAATAGAAGATTTAATGCCTTCATAACCTGCAATATAAATTGCTGTACCTGATTCAGTAATACTGCTAAATACAAAACTAGTAGATGGATGCGTGTAAGCAAGTACTGCTTGATTAAAGTTAGTTGCACTAGATGGCATTTCATATACAAAATTATTGGCTGTAAACACAAGACGTTGCTTTACATAATCAATAACAGCATTAGTAATAGCAATTGCTGATGCTGTTGCTATGGCTGTAGGTGCTGTAGTGCTAGCAGCAGTAAGTAATTTTTTATTAATTTCCAGTTTACCTGTACTAGAATCATTTGTAATCCAGTATGCAAATTTACCATCATCACAAAGCGAATAAACTTTATCCTGCCCAGCAGCATTATCTACCCAGTGCTCTACCGTACCGCTTACACTAATACGGTCAATGTCATAGCCATCATGTAACAATACACCATTGGTTCCGTTATATACAATAGAACGTAAGTGCTGCCCTACACGACCATTAGTATTAATTTCGTGTGTAGTAATGTGTCCTTGTGTTACATCATGCAACAGTGTTACTTGTCCTTGTGTCCAAATGTCTACACCATATGACTCTTTAATACGGTATGAGTTAGATGCAATTGTTGTTGAGTATGGATTAGCAAGCGGGTCATAAAACAAAATCCCCTCTCCAGCATGGAAAGAGGATTGACTACGTAGCCACCACGTAGAGAGCGATTGCTCTCCAGGGTCTCGCTGCGAATCAAATTGTTGTTTACGAAACGGTGATGTAGACCTTTGATATAGCCGTTCATCAGATATAGCAGTAAGAAAAGGAATACCAGCAATAGCACAGTCATATGAATCACCTGTGTTTTGCCATGTATTAGTTGTGGCAATGCCTAAGTCAACGGCAATGGCTCGCGTTGCACGACCTTCGGTTATGTCTCTTGCCACTATATCTCCTTAGATAAACTCATTTGATTCTATAAAATCTACACCAGCAAGCCCATCATATTGATGTTCTTTACTACAGTCTTTGCATTGTTTGCACATAATTTTAGTGAGCAGTTTAAACCCATGCTCAGGGGTAAGTGTTATGCGTTTGAAATTTGAATCCACTCTTTGTTTATTTCAGACCATACCCAAAGGTAACCTTCAATATCAGCAGGTCTAGCAACTGGTGCTTGCCATTTGTAAGTTGTGTAATCTAATTTCCATGATGGATAAGGTTGTGGTTCAAGAAAGACATCAAAATCTTCATGATATATAAACCCTTTTCCAGCATAGTTTGCTCGGATATTTCCGTTGTAAGAAGTTCTTTTACAAACTTGTCCACGAAAGTTTCCATACCAAATTTCAGGGTCTAAACCTTCAATTAGTTCAGTTTCGTCAACGCCTGTAATAACTTCTGTAACAATATTATTTTTATCTAAAAATGCATAATGCGCCATTATGACCAACTCACATTTCCAGTACCAGCAGTAATAGTGGCTCGTTTAAATCCACCACTTGCACTGCTTTCTGTACCTGTTAAACCTGCTCCAATAGTAATTGTCATTGTGTCTGCATAGCGAAGAATAACAACACCAGAACCGCCATTACCGCTTGTCTGACCGCCGTTATGACCACCACCACCACCACCTGTGTTGGCTGTTCCTGGGCTGCCGTTGGTTGAGTTGTTTGTATTTCCATTACCGCCACCACCAGAGCCACCTGCACCAGGATTACCGCTGTTACTTCCAGCACCTCCGCCACCACCACGGGTGACTGATGTGCCAGTTATGTCTGAAGCAACACCTGCTCCGCCTGCTCCTGATACTTGACCGCTTCCGTTAACGCCAACAGCGCCAGCGCCACCTCCGCCACCGCGACCTTGAACTGTGCTAAGCGCAACACCTGTTCCGCCAGCATATCCTTGATTTGCTGTAGGTGAACCATTTGCTTGAATGCCAGCACCATCATCTGCGCCACCATTACCACCTGCTGAACCGCCAGCACGACCACCATTTAGGGTTGCGTTAGAGAATCTACCTCCACCACCACCAGCAACTGATGTAATTGTGCTAAACACACTGTCTATTCCATCGTTGCCTTGATTAGTGCCAGAAGTTCCTGCACCGCCAGCACCAACAGTTACTGAATAATTTGTTCCTGGTGCTAAACTTAACGCAGTTTCTGCGCTTGCTCCACCACCAGAAGTTCCAGCGGATGTACGGTATCCACCAGCACCTCCACCTCCTTGAGCGCCAGAGCCTCCACCTGCAATAACTAAATAGTTAACCGTAAATACTCTGTTAACAGTTACGGAATTAGACGCAGAACTTTCTGGGCTATCGCCATTTGCATTTGTTGTTTTAACTGTAAATGTGTAACTAGCATCTTCTGTTAAACCACTTGTAAATGTGTAAGATGTTGAAGATGTTGTTGCTGCCGTTACAGAAGTTTGTGCAGTAGTTCCATTTAAATATGGAGTAATGGTAATAGCACTAAGGTTTTTACCACCAGTTGAATTAAGAGTCCAATTAACAACTGGACTGCCCTGACTAAGAGTAGCAGTACCAATAGTTGGTGCTTGTGGTCTTGTTGTTGGAGTCCGAGGACTAAAATTATCAGTATTAACTGATGTTCCACTACCATTTTGAGCATTACCATACACGGTATAAGCAGTGCCAGGTGTTAATCCTGTAATTATTACTGTTGTTCCTATTGTTGTAAAAGCACTGTGTCCACCTGATGTAGTGTATGCATTGTATTGAGTTGGCGCACCACCAGTACCTGCGGGAACAAACTCAACAGTTAATGTTCCAGCGGTTGAAGCCCAAGCAGAAGATGATGATGAGTCTGTTACGCTAGTAATTGTTGGTGCTCCAGGTGGAAAACCTTCAGTTTTTATTACTTTCCAAGTAGTGCCATTATATATTTCTAATGCTTCTACTTGACCATTGTAATAAGTATCACCAATTGCAGGGTTAGATGGTCTGCCAGCGGTATTACCTGATGGGATTCCACCTTTAGTTGGGTATTGTTGAAATGCCATTATGAAATCTCCACTCCACTGATGTGAATAGACACAGCAGTTGTAGATGCAAAGCCAGTAATTACTTTAGGTGTTGCGTTAGCAGGAATAACCTGCTTTAGGTCAAAACCTATAAGTGAGTTGGCAGGAATAGATACAGCAGGAACAACTGCAACACCGTCAATAGCAATAGTTGCTGTTGATGCAGAAGTTGCTGCGTTAGCCAATACAATGTTAGACACAACTGTAATAGTTGATGTGTTAGGTACAGTGTATAGAGTTGTACTTGATGTGGCTGCTGCTGTTCTAGCAAGAGCCTGGGTTAATGTAGCCATTAGTTACTACCTTTCCTAGAGTGCTTCCATAAGAAGCAGAGTTAGTTCATCTTTAATACTACCTGGTCCAGTAAGGACAATATCAGTAACACCATTTAAAGTTCCTACTGTTGCCCCAGATGCTATAAGTGTTGAACCAATAGTAGGTGCTGAGTAAGAACTGGTTGTGTTAATAGCAACCCATGCGGTGCCTGACCATACAGACATAACACCAGCAACAGAGTTAAAGTACATAGCACCAACAATAAGTGGGTTGCCATCATTATCTGTAGTTGGAGCAGATGTTTTTGCACCAAGATAACGGTCATCAAAATTGTCGTAAGTAGCAGCGGCATCAGTAGCACTTGTTGCTGCGCTTGACGCAGAGGTAGATGCCGATGCAGCACTTGTTGTAGCAGCCGTGGCTGATGCAGCAGCAGATGTTGCACTGGTGGCAGCAGCAGTTTGAGAGGCTGCTGCGGATGTGGCTGAAGTAGAGGCTGCTGTTGCTGAGGCTGCTGAACTTGTAGCCGAAGTATTGGCTGCGGTAGCAGAAGCCGCTGCTGAAGTAGCGCTAGTAGATGCTGCACTAGCCGAGTTAGCAGCACTAGTAGCACTAGTAGAAGCAGAAGAAGCAGACGTGGCTGCGGCTGACGCTGAGTTTGCAGCAGAAGTGGCTGAGGTCTGAATAGCGGCTACTGAGTTGGCTGCTGTAGTGGCACTAGCAGCAGCGCTAGAAGCGCTTGTAGCGGCTGCTGTGGCGCTTGTAGCGGCACTTGCAGCAGATGTGCTAGCAGCAGTTGCAGAGGCAGCAGCAGAGGTAGCCGAAGTTGCAGCGGCGGCTACGCTTCCACTAATAGAAGAAGCAGATGCAGCAGCGCTGGTAGCAGATGTAGCAGCAGATGAGGCTGAAGTAGCAGCCGAAGACGCTGAGGTAGCAGCAGAAGAAGCGCTGGTTGCAGCACTAGTTGCTGAAGTTTGAATAGTAGCCACAGAGTTAGCAGCCGTTGTAGCAGAGGCTGCTGCTGAAGTTGCTGACGTAGCAGCAGAAGCAGCAGAAGTTGCTGCTGCTGTAGCAGATGTACCTGCACTAGAAGCAGATGTTGCTGCGCTTGCAGCGCTGGTTGCTGCTGCTGTTTGGCTGGCTATCTGTAGTACAAGTATAGCATCTACATAATTTTTAGGCGTTGCCTGCGTGTCGGCTAGTGATGAACTGGTAAGCCCAGTTACAATAGCACCTGTGAGGGTGCCACCAGTAATAGTAGCAGTAGAAGTAATAGCACCAGATAGAGTCGCTCCAGCGACTATAGGTGTAGTCAGCGTTTTATTAGTTAATGTTTGAGTAGCAGTAGTACCTACAACTACACCAGATGTAGCAAGCAATCCGTGTACTTGACCAGTTGCTTCAATATGAGTATTAGACTCACGAAGGTCACGACCAATAATCATATGTCGGACTACAGCACCTGCTGAGTGGTCTTGTGCCGTGCCAGTAGCATCAACGCTACGAGTAATAGTAAACGTGTTACTAGACGCAGCCGTAATATCTACAATTTCTTCAATGGCTGTATCTGGGTCAATGACTACGGTAAACGTAGCACCATTTATAAACTCACCTGAACCTACAGTAGCAAGCAATGTAGATGCAGATGCAACTGCCATTGATGTAGCGCCAGATGTAATAGCAGATGTTAGCGTTGTCTGTTGAGAACGAGATGTATATTTACGGACTGTCATGTGGTTGCCTATCTACCGTAGTGGACGCGGGTTGGGTACTGAAGTTTCTGCTTAAGCGATTCATCTTCAAGACGCTGTAAGTAGAGAGTTTGTAATTGACGAGTTACGTTTGCACCTGTTCCATACGGACGTTTGCTGTCAATTTCATCTGATTGTGGAGAAGTAATAGAGTTACGGGCTGGGTCAAAGAAAGAAGCAAGGCGCCAAGAAGCGCCATAAATAATTACGTCTCTCATGCTTGATGGCAAACCAGATACGTTTTCAAAATCATCTGTACCGTTTTCTAAAGGCACAGGCATGTGTGAATAAACAATGTTAATATTACGTCCAGGAAGAACGTTGTCGTAGATAGATACAGTTTTACCTGTTGGGAATGTAGGAGCATATGCAATTGGGTCCCAGCGCCACTGGCGGATAGGTAGCCATTCGCGTGTTGGTCCTACTGATTGCCATGCCATTGAAAGAATCTGAACGGCTTCTGACGGTACAGCATATGTTGTACGGCTAGCCAAGAAAGACACAACGCTAGAACCTGTAGCGTATACTTTAGGGTACACAGAATTAATTGTGTCATTAAGCGCACGCTTAACAGCCTGACGTGGATATGTAGGTGCAATTGTAATCTTAGAGTTTACGTTATGTGCTACTGCTGTTGTGCCGTTATAGCCACGACCATAAGGAGCAATGCTTACTGTGTTTGATTGACGGTCATATGTGTCTACCCACATCATCTCATCATCAATTTCAATAATGCCTTTACCAATATTGTCAGTAGACGCAACCTTAATAGTTAAGTCTCCGCTAGTTACAGCAGTAGTAAGGTAAGTAGCGCGGTCTTGACGATAAGTAAAACCTGCAAGGTTTAATTGCGTGTCATCAATAAGGTTAGTTAATGTAGTTGCCATTAGGAAGCGATAGTCCTTAATGCGGTAACGATTTCAACGTACTGGTTACTAGGAACATTCATTCCTGCCAGTTCATTAGCAACTGCGTTATTCGCCTTGTAGTCTTTAGGGGCACGGGTTGAGTCTGCTTTAAAGTTAAGAGCAGCAGTCATGCCTAGTCCTGGCTCTGTGCCACACCAGTCATTTGCTGCACCAGTTTCATCTTTGTAAACAAGACGGTTTGGGTATTCGCCACCATTGGCAAGGCGGTTTAGTTCATCACGAAGCGTTGAACCTGGAAACCCATAAAGGGTATATGAAGTCCCATTGTATATAGCCGTACCATATGTAGTCATTTTTACCCTATCTGTACTTTGCGGTTTTCTTTGCAATAGGCTTAGGTTGTTTTACAAACTGTTTGCCTTTTGCATTGCCTGAAGCCTTAGCCTTATTAGTTGCTGCTTTTTCTGCTGAACTTAAAGCACTCCATGCTTTTTCAGGTAAATATCTTTTCTTACCTTTAGATGGCTTGCCATCAGAAGTCTTCCATTTTTGTGCTGTCCAGTTTTTTAAAGATTGTTGAGGTTTGGCTAGTGCCATTACTTGTAACCTCCGCCTGCTTTTTTATACTGTGTAGCAAGCAACTGTGCTTTACGAGCAGACCATTCTCCAGGGTCTCCACCCTTAGAGCCAGCCTTAATTTTCTTAAACAAAGAAGCACGCATTCCAGGTTTAGTGTAATTACCTGCTGAGTTAACTGTTGATTTTTTCTTTGCTACCATTTAACTTTATCCGCCCAGTATGCAGCAGACATTTTGCCCTTTGCAATGTTCTTAGCATGGCGGGCTTTGAAGGAAGCCTGTCGTGCTGTTGGCTTTCTGTCACCAGTAACCCCCTGTTGACCAAAGCGAATAGTTTTAACCGTACTACCTTCTTTAGCCACAACTACGTGGCTTTTCTTGGGGTGGTTTGGTGTGCGCTTAGGTTTATTAAAGCCCGACACTCCTGCTCGCTTTAGTCTAGGGTCTGCCATTTACTTTCCTTTAACTTTCTTAAGGTTAGGGTTTTTCTTTTTTGCTGCTGGTGATGCTTTACGTGCGCCTGCTGCTAAGATTGCGCCTGCATTCTTCATAGGAATACCCTGCTTCTTAGCAATAGATTTTTGCGCGGCTTTAAAGCCCATACCTTTAGCCATTTACTTACGCTTGCCTTTACTGTCGTAACGTGCACCTTTTACGATTGCACCAATTGCTTGTCCAAACTCAGCCTTAGCCTTGTTGTCTTTAGGTTTAACACCCATAACAACGCCTTTGCTGGTATGACGCGGAGTATTCTGTGCAGCATCTGCATCAAGAATATCCTTAACAACAGCCTTAGCATATTGTCCAGTTTCTTTTACTACGTTACCAACATAACCTGCAATAGGCTTATAAATCTTGTTCATGTTTGAACGGTCATCCGCAGCGCGGCGTGTACCCGCCATTAGAACTTACCGCCACCTACTGTAGGTTGTGTGTAAACACCCTGCACTACAGTTGCTGGACCGCTAACGGTTCCTGTACCTGAGCGTGGTGCTGACATAGGTGCTTGTCCTGGTCCTACTCCGCCACCAAAGTCTTTGTTTACTGAAGACTTGTCTGTAGCAGCCTTACGCATTTTTACTGGAATCTGTAGTCCAGCACCAAATACGTTTGAGTTCATATATTCATTAGCCATTTTTAGTTTCCTTTTCCGTATGGTGCTGGTATGTTCCAACCAGCAATTACGCTTGCATCTGAGTTGTGTAGTTCTTGTCCACCAACAGATGAGCCACCAACATAAGATGGAGTTCCTGCGCTCTTGGTGTTTGTACGCACTGGTGCGTCAATAGTTACTGCGCGGTCTGCGCATCCACATGCTGTGCACATGATTACTTCTTCTTCTTTTTCATCATCATAGCCATACCCTTTTTGAGTTCTTTAGCCTTTTCTTTTCTAGGCTCTGCCTTCTCAGCCATTGCATAAGCCTTCTTCTTCATTGCTGGTGACATCTTCTTCATTGCTGCCATTAGATTTGTCCTATCTCTTTCATTACTGCTACGGTTTCTTTGTTAATCTGTGTTGCTTTTGGCATAGTGTCACCAGTGTAAGGTTTGTTAAGAACCTCTGATGCTTCTAGCGCTTTTTCTACAGCCTTACGCGTTGTTGCTTCAGGTTGTACACCTTGAGCACGTGCATCTCTGTAGAAATCTAGTTCTTTATCCCATTTTTTTTGAGTTGTTCCGCTAGCAATAATGTTGCCTGATGCATCACCAGTTGCTAGTTGTAAACCTTTAGCCTTGCAACCAAAGCAAGGGTTGTTATCACAATCACTATGGTCAATCTCTTTAACTTTGTATACACCAGCATCTGCCCACGGTGTTTCTGATGTAGCATCACAACGGATGCAACCCCAAAGGCTAACTGTAAAATGCATTTGTCCTTTATCTAGCGTGTAGCCATCTTTGACTACTTTGCCAGCGTGTCCCTCTTCAATACATTTGTCCATTATTCTTCCCTTACGTATGCTCCAAATCCCTGAGCAATTAGTTCTTGAGCCTCATACTGAGGTATTACATATTCATGTCCACCTAAATAAAATATGTCGGCTTCTGCAATTACATCTTCTGTAGGAAAAGTTGTTTCAGACCATACACCGTTGTTGCGCTGTAGACTCTTACCGCGTGTCAAGCGATAGCGAATGAACAAACGTCCACCGCCTGCTGGACCGTACTCCTCTGTTGGAGGAGTTAAAATATAAGTAGTCATTAGTCTCCTTAGTTGACTTACCGCAAAGCAGGAACATTGCTGCTCCTGCCCTGCTGTCAGTTAACTATTGTTTACACAAAGTCAATTGATGAAGAAGTCTCTACGCGGTAGAGTGCTTCCTGACGGTAAATAGCGTGACCAAGTACGCCGTACCATCCGAGTGGACGGTGACGCATTAACTTGTCAACGACTGGTCCAATAACAACATGTGGCTCTTCAGCAACGGCTTCAGCCAATGCTTGCTGTCCACAGAAGTAGGTGTTAAACACCTTTGTTACTGGAGTGATTGTGATAGCAGTTGTTGCTGTGACAGCAGCAGTGTTAGCAATTGTTACTGTTACTGATGTTCCATCAATAGCAGCGACCTTTGCACCTGTTGCAATACCAGTACCTGAAACCTTGTCACCAACATTTAGACCTGATGTAGATGTAAATGTGATTACGGTTGCTGCTGATGCTGATGTAGCAGAAGCAGTTGTACCTGATGTTGTGCGGTCTGCACCTGTCTTAGACTCAAACAAACGTGGTGATTCTACATAGAATGCACCTTCGTATGTTCCGAGTTCTCCAGCCCAAATGTTTTCATTTGATTGGTACTCGTGTGGCTGACGCCATGAACCAACGCCTGTTTCAGCGCGTAGGTCAAGAGCAACTTCTGGGTGGATACCAGCCCAGTAGAGTGAACCCTTACGTGGGATAGCCTTAGCAGCACGCAACTTAGCGGTTGTCTTACGTGCAAGAGCAGATGTGAAAACATCTGAAGATGTAAGAGTGTTTGAAGTTGTTGCGCTTCCGCCGTAGAATACGTTTGTTGTTCCTGGGTTTGCGGAACCGTTAATTACAGAACCTGATGCACGGTCAGCGAGAACATTCTGCGCTACTGTGTCAATTGAGTCTGCCATGTTGAATGCAATAATGTTAGCGATTGCTGGGTCTACATCTGCAAGAGAGAAGAGTTCCAACGCACGTGTTACGAGTACTGCGTTACCACGCTCAACTAGAGTGATTGTGGTGTATGTTGGTGTAGCCATTGCTACAGCATCTGGGTCAACTGTTTCTGTTAGTGAAGCAGTATTTTGTGTCAAGTCAACATAACGCTGCAAGACAACTGATGAACCAGGGATGCTTTGACGGGCTGGAGTCTTATCCGCGACTGAGCGAATGAGTGGTTGCGCACGGAGTGCGAACTCAATCAGACGGTCATATGCCTTCTGGACGAGACCTGCTGCGCCTACTGTACCTCCAAGCGAGTTGGAAGCGGTAGATACATATGCATTAGCCATTTTTTGCACCTCCTTCTGAGGGTATTAGTTCGGTTGGGTTTTACTGAAATTCGCCAGATTGAATCATTGCGATAATCTCATCAGCGCTTTGAGCGTTGTTAAGACGGAGCAATGCATCATCTGCACGGTCAGGCGTAAACGCCTGCTGAGTAACAATGTCCTGCTGGCGTAAAGCCGCACGGTCAATTGTTCGTTCAGGCGTCTGTTGCTGCTGTGCTTGTAGTCCGAACACTTCGGCGTTATCGTCAATCCAGTTAGAAACTGAATCTTCTGAAATTTCGCCTTCTAGTTCACGAACAATCAAGCGTGCAGCCTTTGGACTTACGCCTTTACTTTCTAGGACTTTCTTGATGACAGTCTCACGCTGAGCCTTGTCAAAGGCATCAAGTTTATCTGTGAGTTCTTTGATACGCTTCTCATCTGCACGCTTAGCCTTACGCAATTGTTTCATTGCATCGCCATCATTCATTGGAGTTGTATCTACTTCGTCTTCTTCTTCGTCCCAGTATTGGTTGGTCATAGCAACCGTTCTCCCATTCTTCATTAGTTGAATCGCAGACCACAACATAGTTCGGGGAAACTGTGTTGGCTTCTACTCCCAGTCTTTTACGCCGCATGGTGCTGGTCTCTCTATGCGGGAATCTATTGTTTTAGAACTTACCTTGTGTTGACTGACTCAAAGATGTTCCACGTTCTACACCAGACTGTCCACTAAATGAACCACGTTCTAGTTCTTTTAAACGCCTACGTTTTTCAGCAGCATCAGCACTGTTCTTAAGGAACTCTGCTTCTCCTGCTGCACGGTCATATGTAAGACCCGCTTCGCCATAAATCTTGGCAAGTCTTTCAGACACAGGAAGTACAGTCTTAATGTCTTGGTATCCAGTTAATGCTTTTTCACGTGTAACACCAAATGCTTGTAGTGCAGCAGCACCTGTCATATCAGCAGCAAAGCCTTGACCTACAGCAGCAGCACTAATCTCAGATGTAGCCACTTTCTTTTCTAAATCAGGCAGTGCATCTGCTGGTTTAAGGAAATATGTAACTAAATCAGAATCGGTAATGCTTGGGTAGTAAGTCTTTAGTTGCTTAAGAATCTCTGGGTCAGAGTTCTTTACACGGTCAACCGCTAAATTAAGACGTTTGTTAAGTTCGGTTGCAGATACGTCATTGCCAATAAGAGTTGCGTATTGGTCACGTGTGCCAAGAGATTGCACACCATATGCCTTCATGTATTCGCCGTAAGCGTTTTCTTGTGCTAAGTAATCTGCCTCACTAAGTGCATTCTTGCCAGCCTTAAGACGTGTTTGATTGCCAGAAAATCTAGCCTGATACACAGGTAAAGCCTTCATATTAAGGATGCCCTGATTAGGACCAATGTTAACATCCATAATCTGTGTCTCAGCAAAGGCTGTAAGTTGTGCTACTTCAGTATCTGTAAATCCAAAAGACTTCATAGTATCTTGGATTAAAGCAAAAGCATCACGCTTATCTGCTTGGTCTTGTGCCGTCTTAGCAGCGGCTGCTTGTGCAGCATTGTAGTCTGATTTAGCATTTCCTCTAAGCATTGCTTGATAAGTAGCAAAAGCATTTTGGTCTGTAAATACAGTGCCATCATCAGCAGTATATTTTATTACACCAGTACCATCATCTTTGCCTTCGTCTTTAACATCCTTAGCAATTGGTCCACCAATTTTGCCAGTCTTAGGGTCAAAAGTACGACCAAGTTCTTTGGCTAATTTTTGATTTGCAGCGTATTGGTCTGTTTGTTCTTTTTTTGCAGCAGCAACATCTGCTGCTGCTGCTTTTTTATTATCTGCTTGTTGCTTTGCTATTGCAGCAGCCTGTGCTTCTAACTTAGCAATTTGTGCCTGTGCTTGTGCAACAACAGATGCTATGTTGCCAGATGCAGCAGGTTGTTTTACAGGTGTAGGTTTAGGAGCAGGAGTTGGCGAAGGTTTAGGTGTAGGAGTAGGTGTTGGCTTAGGAGCAGTTGCCTGCATACGTGCTTGGTCAGCAGTTTTAGCCACAACAGGTGCTGGTTTTTTAGGTGCTGCCATTATCCTACCTTGCCCCAACTCTTAAGTAATGTGTTTACCCATTGCGCTGCTAATTCATTAGCCTTAGCAGTCTTACGCCATGCTGGGTCGGTGCGTACAGTATTAATAAAATCATTAACACCATAAACTTTGTCGCCTGTTATAGCCTTTTGTACATCATTGTCATAAATGCTTACAGTGTTTTGTGCATAACCAAATTCATTTTCTTTAAGGCGCTGAAAGTTAGAAGTTATATCAGATACTCTTAAACCCTGGTCAATGTATGGAGCCAATGTTTTAAAGTGAATCTTTGCAGCCTGCTTGATACTGTTTTCTTCTGCTGACAAACCAGTAGCCAATGTATCTGGGCTAACGCCAGTGGTTACACCACCTGGCTTTAGTGAACGGTTAACACGATTAAGCAAATCTTCGTGAGTTAATTGAATGCCATAGTCAGCAGCAATAGAGTTTAACTTTGCATAACCCTGACCAATTAAACCACTTGCATCCGCAAGTTGTTCTTGTGTAACATTCTTAAGACCAGTACTAAGTATAATCTTTTCTTTTGTCTTAGGGTCTGTAACAGTAGCGCCTTTAACTACAAGACCAAGACGCATTTCAACGCGGTCTTGCTCTGATAACGGTGCATAACTTACACCTGAACCAGTAGACTTACCAGTAATAGGGTCAGTAGTGCGTGTGCTAGAACTAATGCGTTTCATTTCTTCAGCATTAAGACGCTTATAGTATTCTTCTGCTAGTTTATCTACGTTATCTACAAGCGTAGGGTCTCCAACATACTGTTGGACTGTACGCTTAAACTCATTAATAGCATCTAACTTAGTTGTAAGACTAGATGTACGGCTGCTTTCACTTGTAGGCTGAGGTACAGGGTTACGTGTTTGTACAAATGTATTGAATGTAAATAAATCAGATACAAAGTTTTTGGCGGATGATGGGTTATCTTTAAGCCAGTTACCTGCTGCTTGTCCTTTATAGAAGTTCTCTGTAGATACAGTTGTAATAGCCTTACGAATTGCTGCTTCTAATCCTAAGTCACGCTCAGCAATTGGCTGAGTCATAGATGTTTGGTATGCTTTAGTGTTAGGATAATATGCTTGCAGTTGCTGCTTTGCATAGGCACGCTGGCTTACTGGAATAGAAGCAATTGCTTCACGCACCGCTTGGTCAAGTGCCACCATTGTGTAACCCTTACCATCTGGGCTAGCAAATAGTGCTACAGCATTAGGAGTAGGGTCACCCGTAACGCCACCAATAGTTACATAAGTTTCGCTTTGTACTCCACCTTTAGCAGTACCTGATGGCGTAAGAGTAATACCGCCATTAATAAATCGCTGCCAATCTGACTGTACGCCTGCTGGAATCTTACGAAGATTAGGTTCATTAACCGTATCTTTAGCAGTAGCAGTTGGCGTAGGAGTAGGAATACCCGTTGCTTTAGGTGTAGGAATAGCAGATGCACCAGTATTAACTGGACCCATATTAGCAGATGTAGATGGTGAAGGTTTAGGTGTTGGAGGGGTTGTCATTACTTAGTTATCCCTGCTGTTTGAATGCGGTAAACGTCCTGTAGGTATGGGAAGATAACGCTTTGATACGCTTCTGATGCAGTTGGTTGCCCTACTGATAGTTTCTTCAATGTATTAATCCCATCTTCATAGACCTTTTCAACTGCTAACTGACCTTCATAACTTGAACGAATGTCTTTATCTTCTAGTACAACCATCATGCTATTAACCTGTTTAGTCATTAGTTGAATAACACCACGTGCACCTTCGGGCAGTTTGCCCTTGTCGCCCTTAGGGTCTTTACTAATAAATGCAGGGTCATTAACCAATTGATGCAATGAGTTAAATCTATCTCGCAATAGTTCACGTGTAGCAAACTCACTTGTTCCAAGTACATACTTAAGAACAGGGTTACCTGCAAGAAGTTCTTGTTTCTTAGCATTAGTCTGGTCAAGCATTCCCTGACGATATACTGGGTCATTACGCAGCATGTTGTTAGGGTCCGCAAAGTCTTTTGCAAGGTTACGGTCTAAATCAAAGTACTTAGCGCGGTCACGTACTGCTGCTACATCTTTAAGGTAGCGATACAGTGGTGATGTTTGTGCACCTTCAATATCAACAAAAGGATTGTTAGCGTCTGGTATAAGACCAGATGCCTGCATAAAGCGTGCTACTGCTGGGTCATACTTACCAATTTTAGGAGCAAATACAAACGCTACGTCACCGTAGCGAGTGGTCATCTTCTTGCTATTTAATGCCCAGTTCTTTGTTTCTTTTGTATAGTTAATAAAGGTTTTAGCAGCCTTACTATCACGGCTTACTGTATAAATTAAACGGTCAGGATATGAACCAACAAAGGCTGATACTGCTACGCCAATTGGGTCAGCATTCTGGTATCCATACTCAGCATTAACTTCATATACTGCACGCAAAATGTCGCTAAACTCTTGAGTAAATGATACAACGCCAGCCTGACGCAACAGTGGATTAACTCCAGGTTGCGTAGTACCTAGTGGCATACCAGACCATGAGTTAAAGCCAGCCTTAGCAGCAACTACGTTATGGGCTGTAAGCCCAAGACGGTTATAGTATTGCTCTAACTTTTCTTTATTACCATAGTCTTCAGGGTTAAGACGTGTCTCATTATGTGCTTGCATAAATGATGCAGCCTGCATAATGCTTGTTGCATAGATGCCGCTTCTATGTTGTGGGTCTAAAATTGCCCACTGATTAGTAATAGATGACGGTAGTAATGCACGAACCCATGTAGTGTTATCACTGATTGGACCAAGAAGAAGGTTGTCTAGTTCTTCTCCAATTTTTTCTTGTCCTACTGCATTAAACAGTTGACGCATACCTAGTACAGATGCAGCCATAGTTGGACCCTGAAGGGATACAACACCAGCACTATCTGAATAAGATGGGTTAAGCATAGAAATCTTGCCAGTGTATTGATTCCACTGTGGTTGTTTAAAAAACTCAAAGTGAGCAATTGCTTTTTCTTTTTCGCCTTTAGAAAGACTTATTAGACCTTTACCTACCTCAGTAACTGTAGTTAATGGGTTCATTATAGCAGCAAATGCTGGTGCAATTGTACGCCAGAATACTCCATCATTAGGAAGAAGAATATACTGGTTACCATCATCATCTTCATAGAATGCACCTGATGCATCCATTGCTTGATTCAAATGACCTGCACGATAAATAACTTTATCTGGGTTATCCTTAAGATAACGGTACATACGGCGGTAATAGTCTTCGTTTGCACGGTTAAAGCGACCAACAACACGCATGTTCCAAGCAATTTGTGTACGCACATTTGGGTTATCCGCGTACTTCATTAGTTCATCTACAGCATTAGACGTAGCCCTATTATCAAAGAAAATATCTGCCTGTAGCATAGCATCACTACGTGTAGTACCCTGTTTAACTAAATCTTCTACGTATTGTAGTTGGTCAGCCTTCATTTTACTGCGTTGTTCTAGCAATTTGACAGCAAATGCATCAGCACGGTACAAATCGTTGATTTGTCGGTCCATCATTTCCCATGCCATGCGACCAAACTTGGCATATTGACTTTCAGTTTTAACACCTAGTTCTTTAAAGTCAAGTTCAGTTTTAAGTGTCTCACCTTTGAAGCGGAAGTCACGTGTTACATCTTCAAACTCAGCAAATGGAGTCTTGCGAACGTGATAAGAAGGACTCATATTATCTGCTTCCCACTTGGCTCTAGCCTTTGGGTCACTAATTGATTTTTTAGAAGCCTTTATAATCTTTTCAAAACCCTCATCCATCTTAAACTTAATCATGTTATACAGATTTTCGTTAAAGGCTTCTGGGCTACCGTGAAAAATAGTGTAAAGTTCGTCTCTTCCTTTGCGAACAAGACCTTCTGCTATCTCAGCATCAGTCTTTCCAATAAGACGTAGTTGTGCAGTCTGGCTAAAACGTGTTACAAAAGCGTCAGTTGCTCTTTTGCTCTCTCCATCTTTGCCAACAACCCATTTACCTGCTTCATCTTTCTCAAATCCAATACCGCGCATAACGTCATCAACGTATGCCTCTCCATCTTCAAGCGTACGCAGAGCATTGTTTCTAATAAACAGGCTACCAAAGTCTATAACTTCACGATTTTTGCCATGTGACCATGTATTTTTTCCAAAGTAACGCCAGAATGAATCGTAGTGTGCTTCAGTAATAGATGATTCAGACAAATCTTTCATAGCAATTGTGCGGAACTCACCTGTTTGACTTAATGCTTTTTCATCAAGAAATCTTGCAAAGTCATTCTTACCATAAAGTTCTTCTGCCATGCTACCGCGTACCATTGTGTTACCAAATGTGGCACCAACAGAGGATTGCGCTAGCGATTCCATAGAATGTGAGTTGTTAAGTAGGTGAGTCTTAAGCCATGCTTGTTCTTCATCAGTTAATTTGCCACCAAAACGTGCAATAACTTTATTAGCAAGGCGCTCTTCGTAAGGAGCACCAAAGTATTCATCAGCGGATACGTATTCGTATCTATCAACTACGGTTCCGTCACTACGTGTGTAACTACGGTCAATTCTAACATCAGCCTGCATAAGTTCACGCTCACGTGCTGATACATACCTAGCAGGATTACGCTTACCAAGAAGCATAGCCTTAACCATGCCAATACTTTTTTCGCTTGCTGAGTATGCAGCAGTAACATTACTTACTGCTCGTCCTTTGCCACTGGCAAAGTAAAAAATAGCCCTCGGCGCAGCAGTAAAGAAAGCAACTGTTGCTTCATCAACAGCACCACGGATACCTAATTTAGGAAATAGTTGTGCTAGTGTCCATAGTTGACCTGTAATAGTTGCAGACTTCTCATAACTAAATGCACGAATAAACTTAAGTGGACCTCTGCCCATAGTTTCATATAATGCTTGATGAAGGTCTTCAAATCTTGGCATACTAATGCCTTCAGTTGTGTGCAATATTTGGCTAGGTCCATTAGGAATCTGTAGTACGTCATCCTTTGCAAGGTGTGCTGGCGTTACAATTTCATCTAACGGTCCCATGCCAAAGCCGTCACCAAATACTCCATCAAGGAAAGTTTTCTGTCGCTTAAGCCCCTCAGGGGTAGCAGACAAACCAATCTTGTCAGTGTAAATCTTAAACATTGAGTAAAGCATGTCTACGCGTTCAGCAGGGTCTACCGCTAAAAAACGTTCCGCAATCATATTGGCAATAAGTTTATCGCCAGTAATTACACGGGCAAAGTCTCTAAATGCAGGCAGTGACTTAAGCACCATATCGTTGTTAGTAAAAATCTGTACGTTTTCTGGGTGGATAGCCATTACTCTTGCATAGCCACGTGTTAGGTTCTTACCAAACTTTGTTAATTCTTTAACAGTGGCTTCTACTTCAGGGTCACCTAAGACTCCAGGTAAACGCTTTTCACCAAACGCTTTTTCAATACTTGCTGCACGCTCTGCAATAGTAGCCTCAGTTGCAACACCATTAGGCGCAGTTGAGTCAATACCGTTAAATGTTTTTTCCCACGCTGCTCGTACTTTGTCAGTACCAAGACGAACATCTCGTTCAAGCATTACGTGGTTTTCACGATAGTAACCAACATTATGTGTACGACCAGATACAATCCAGTTTACATTTTCGCCACGCTCAAAAAAGCGCTGCAATGTATTCATATCAGTTACATTTACTTCACGACCAGCATCATCTAATACTTTAGTGGTAAGAAGGTGGTCAATAATTATTGGGTTGTCATACTTAGGAAAGTTAATTGCAAATGCTGTATAAAGAGCACCTGCTTCTGGAGACTTAGCCAGACGTGCTTCACGCAGTCCATTAAGTGATGCAACCATTTTATCGTGTGCTGAGTAAAATTCTGGAACAGCAAATAAATCTGCAACTCGCACTTCGTTAGCAACTCCTGCTTTACCAGCAGCAATAAATTGTTCTGCAAGTTTTGCTGATTGAGTTAATCCTTTTGAAGAACCACCCGTAAGCCACGTTAGTGGGTCGGTTGTAATAGACCAAGCAGCATCTAGTGGACCAGATGGGTCTACATAGGCATTCTTGCTAAATGGATTAGGGTTTTCAACCATCCATCTTTTGCCATCTTTAGATGCATATACACCGCCAGCACCTAGTGTTGGCGCAGCAAGTAGCATTGGAATAAGAAAATTACCCCAGATTCCACCATCTTTAGGTGGGTGGTTACGGTTAGCCCAGTTAGTTATATCTCTACCAAAAGAGCGTTGATTTTGGTAGTAATCTTCCTTAGCCTTTAAGTATGCTTTAGCATCTTCAGACATAGGGTATTCTTTTTCTTTACCCGCTGCTTTGTACTGAAGATATGCATTGTAATCAGCCATAGCATAAATAGCGCCCATAATAGCAGGGATATTATCGCCGCCCCATTCACGAATAACATCACCAGGTTTCTTGCCATCAATTTGTGCTTTAACAAGAAAACTTAATGCATCCCCGTGCTTACCTTTAAGTTCTTCATCAACCTTTGAGTCCCACTGATTATGACCGTCCCAAGAGTCTGACCAGTTTTTTGCTTTTGTAACATATTCAAAGACTGCTTTAAGTTTATCCATTTCGCCACCAGGAGCATTGTCTGCAACAGCAATAGCATTACGTTGCATTTTGTATTGAATCTGTCCAAGATTAATTGCTTGTTGGGCAATATTCATAACAGTACGAAATGGTGATTTAAATGTTTCTATAAATGCTTCTTTAGGTATACTCAAAAGGCTCATTTGCTTTTGATAGTCAGCCTCAGGATTAAGAAACTGTAGACCTTGTTGAATTTTTGGGTCTAATTTACTGTATTTATCTCTAGCCTTTCTAAGACTAGGGTTATGTTTTAATTCTAAATCAATAGCCAACATCTTTTGGATGTTATTAACAACAGTAACATCTTCAGGTGCAGGGTTGCCAGCACTAATTGCGGCATACATTTGTGGATTGGCGTTTGCCAAGTACGGGTCATACGCATTAGGCGTTGACGGCTGAGGCATGTTTAATGACATCAGCCCTGATTTAACCTATTGTAAATTGCTTCCATCTGACCAGTTGGGTCAGATTGCATAGCACGAAAAATAATATTTGCTGTTGTTTCTGGTTGTATGCCACGAATGCCTGCAACATTTAATCCTGGACCTTCACCATAGTTAGCACCAAATGAAATTGGCTCATCAGGAAAAGCAGTAGGAGCAGATAAATCCATAGGTAATGCCGATTGTCTTGATGTACCTGCAAGAGGTGCACCAGATTGCTGGTCATTAATTTCTTTGTTTTCACCATAACCAAAGCCAGAGTAATCAGCCATTGGTTGAGGGGGTGTCATTCCATCCATTGCCCCACCATCAGTTCTTTCGGAAAGCATTCCTGGTCCTGATACTGGTGCTGGACTATTAGGTTGACGATAACCACCATGTTGTGCCATTAGTCTTCGTCCTCCTCATCAATATGATTTCGTATGTCATCTAGTGTTGGGTGTTGTACCCAGTCTGGATATGATTCAGGTGTAGCAATTAACCACAACGCATCATCTCTAGTAAAACCAGAACGGCGTAATGATTTAAAATATTCGTTTAACCAGATTGAATGTTCATCTAGTTTTGTATATTCTCTGTCTTCTGTTTTGCGTCTACGGGTAACTGGCTTCTTTTTAGGGGCTGCCATTGTTTACTCCTTATCGTGGACGCTTGTTAACTATCTGAGCACAATGAC
>Ga0247723_1000657_pt1 | contig 22663 bp, 21 predicted proteins | sample MSEWelMarce5H_FC_FD_189079 | JGI IMG/M metagenome (GOLD analysis project Ga0247723, IMG submission 189079) | Subsurface sediment microbial communities from gas well in West Virginia, United States - MSEEL Well Study Marcellus 5H_FC | ecosystem: Environmental > Terrestrial > Deep subsurface >... | reverse complement strand
ATCAATATCACGAATAGCAGATGTATTCTTTTTTAGTTCAGAGGTTTTTGTAATTATTTCTTCAAGTGCTGTAACGCCTTGTCCAGATTGAACTTCACTTGCTGCAGATCTAAGAATATCTTTTAGGCTATCATTTAAATATTCTGCTTGCAGTTCTTCAAGATGATGCTTTGTTGCACCAACTCCAGGAACTGGAATAAAGTCTCTAAACTTTTCTACAACTAAATTTGTTGGTGGTACTGTTCCATTATTTTCTGCATAGAGTCTAATAAAGTTCCATACATCGTTGTGGCTTCTTAGTAATATTTCTACATTTGCTTGTAATAGAACATGAACTTGTTTATCTTCAAGTACTGCTGACATTACTTTAGCTTCTGTATTATTCACTTAACCACTCTTTCGCTTTTGCTCTTAATTCTTTTCTTTGTTCAATATCTTGTTGTACTTCTATCTTACCATTAAGAATTTTCTCTGCATTGTATGCAAAATAATTCCAGCTAGGATCTTGTGCGACACTAAAATAATATTCTAGTAAATCATAGCAAGCACTAATTCCATAAGACTCAATTAAAGCATCTGAAGACCACTGCTCTACATTTAAGTTAATGTTTGACTTACGCTCATACTTTTGCGTATAAAACTTATTAAAGCGACTGAGCAAAGCCATTCTGTCTTTGCGCTCAGCCATTATTCTTCTAGTTCAGCCTTAGCTTCATTAATCTTTGATGCAAGCTTATCTTCAACAAACTTATAAACTCTTTCAAATGCCTGATCTACGTTTTCGCCTTCTCGCTTAGAATCAATTATTCCAAGGTCAAGTCTCAATGACTGAAAGTTTCCAAGGTTAAGCGTATATCCAAGTGTTACATTAATCTTTGTTTCTTCGTTATTCATGTGCCCCCCAAGGCCTAAATGCTTTCGCTCCAAGTAGGAATAAACCTACCATCTTCTGTCTTCGTATATGTAAGTATACCGTCTCCCATTCGCCGTGTCAACTCTTGGCTTGTAGGAGTCATGTTGTTCGTTATTAATTTGTCTTTTCTTGGTTGTCCAATATGTATACTAGAAAGTATAGCACGAATATCTCTTACCTGCGATTCTGAATAATATGATCTAATTCTAAATCCACGCTCTCCATTAAGCTTTGCTCCAATTGGTGGCGGAATCATTCCTGATTTAATTAGTTTTGGCATATACTTTCTGTGCCTATTGACAAGTATGGCAGTTTCTGCTACAGTATATGCTCGCTCTCTATTGCGTCTAAAGTCAGAACGAAGACATGTTTCAAATCTATCTTTAGTTATATTGTAAAAAGAAACCATACCTGTTGATCTTGAGCTGTGATGAAACCTAACTAAGTCATTATTAAGAAACCAAATTTTTTGATTTCCTTTAATTACAGACTCGTTATTGTATGCTTCGCTCTGTATTTTTCCTTTAGCAGTAGCCATCTGCCCTCCCTACTGTTTTGCGGTGGATGATAAAATTTTCTATCACCACAGCCAATACAATATGTTTCAATATGACTCTCAGATGTGTGTTGCCTATCAATAAATATTTTTCCATTACACCTTATGCATTTATTCATTTAGTTTGGTATACCAATGATTACTAGGTGAACTGCCAAAGAAAGATCTCCAGATGCTCCGTATCTTACTATGCCTTCAACCTTACTGGTAGTTACTGATTTTAAAATTACTGTTACATTTTGTCCCGCAGGTGTTCCACCAATATTATATGGAGTTGCTGACACAATTGGTGAATACTTGAAATCATCAAAGGTATATGAAAAAGCAACTTCTGATGCTGCAGTAACGGTAGCATTATTTGCGACCTGAACATATCCACCAACAATTTTTGTTTCTGAAGTCTTTACGCTTTGTTGTCCAGAAACTCCATTATTTATTGTTGAGTAGTTGTACGTAGCAGAAGAAACTTGGGTTGCCAAGTCATTTACTGTTTCTGCTAACTGATAGATATATGTTACATCTAACGGTTGCCCTCTTTCGGGTAGTGGTATTTTTGCCATTATCTTCCTCCTATAACATTATATCGTATGTGGACCATCTGTGTATACCTTTAAAAAATCTGAGTCTCTGCTAATTGGATTTCCAAGTAAGTAGATTTCAGTTGTAAGTTTGTTTGGTTCTGATCCTTGAACTACTCCATTTATAGTGTATGTCTGGGGAATTGGAAAAGAAACACTAGTTCCACTTACTCGCTCTAAATAAATCCAATCTCCTCCATCATTTCTATCTGCTTTAATCCAAACATCATATTGAACTGCTTTTCTTATTTCATTTCCATTTTTTAAAATAGCTACAGAATCCCATGCTTGTTGAGCAATTGATCCATTTTTATTAAAGTTAATAGTATTAGACACAAATGTATAGTTTGGCTGAATCAAAAAAGTTGGAGACCAATGTGATGTTCTGTTTTTATCTTCAGATATTATTCTGTACCTTACGTTATATCCCTCTGTTAGTGGGTCAATTGGAGGTAGGTCAGAATTTAATATTGTTGCCTTTTTGATTCCTATATTTGACATTATGAAACACCTATTGCAAATCTGAACTCAACATAGTTTGCAGTGTTAGGAGATTTTACTATTGTAACCTGATCAGTATTTTTGATTACTGAGTATCCAGTAAGGCCATATAGTGCATTTACTGTAGAAACATTTTCTAATCTCATTGCATCAAGAGCAACATAGTAATCTTCTGAAACTACACCAGCAACTATTGTACTTGCATAAACCTTAACAATTGTTACTGCATTCCAGTTAAATCCAGGAGTTGTGTATAGATCCTGTAGTTGTTTTGTGATTACATGATATCTATTGCTATCAAGATCATATTCTCCTTCGCCAGTACCATTAATCATATCTACTTCAAACCTTGCATTTTCTCCAGAATCAGTTGCATCCGAAGATGAAAACTCAACCAAAACTCTAACTCTGTCTGGAGAAGAGCTAGAAGTTCCATCTTTATTTATTACAGAAAAAGCAAGTTTAAGCTCATCTCCTGGTGAGTTTTTTGAAAAATCTACCTGTGTTCCAGTTAGGTGAATATGGTTTGATCCACTTTCAATATAGAAATGTGTTACTGTTGTTGACCCTCCAGATATATATGTTCCAATTTGATCACTTAAAAGTGTAAATTTTGTTGTAGTTGGTATAGTGGATACAGTTCCAGTTATGTTATAGTTGACTGGATTAATGCCTGTTACTGTTACAGTATCTCCTATTTTTAAATTGTGTACTTTTGATGTTGTGTATTCAATTCTTGTACCGTTTCCAGATGCAGCTGTTATTGAAACATCTTTTGTTAGGTTTGCATCATTTCCACGTATCATTACCATGTTATTTAAAAATCTAGATCTTTCGTATATATTTGCTCTAGATTCTTTATAAAAAATACTATTGTCTGCATTGGTTTGAAATACTGCACTTGTTGTTGCAATAATATTATTGTTAAATGGTGCATCTAAAGCTTCAACAATTGGTAAACCTATTGACGTTGTGCTGGTTGTCGTATGATGTTGCCAATTTTCTGTTTCACTAAAAGCTAAAATTGTTTTACTGTCGTATGATCCTGCTGCAGAATTTATTCCAGCTGAATATATACCAATTTCAGATATTTCATATCTTTCTTCTGTTGGTAATTCTGCTGTTAATACTAGTTTTGATACTCCATCTTCATTAACAAATCCCCTTGAGGAAATAGGAACCCTAAACATTTCAAAGTCAAGAGATTTTTTTTCTGAGTAATCACCATACTCCTCTATTGCTGATAGTGGTTTTGGTCCACATCCAACAGCAATATAGGATGCAAAAGCTGGTGCCTGTCCCAAAAGGTATTTGGCAATAATATTTTTTCCATTCTCAGTTATCATTATATCTCCGTATCATATATTGTACCACTTACAATGATTTGAACTTCTATTTGATCGTCACTGTTTAGATTGATTGCATCAACGACTATGTTGCCAAGTGAATCCATGTACACGGGATTATTGTCTGGGGAATTAGTTGTTCGTGGGATCTTGTCTTCTAGTTTTATTGCAAATCCAGCAAAATATATACTTGATGTTTTTTGAAGACCAATTATATTATTTGGATTGTATTCTTGATTAATTAAAGAAAGATTCTTGATTGGTTGATAAGAAATATTCTGACCATTAATTGTGTCAAATCTTGCAACATTTATTAACTCTTGACCACCAATATCTTCAAAAATAAGATCAGTCATTACCTCAATAGGAACGGTTGAGTCATCAAAAAGGATTATGTCTGGTGTTGCTACTTTTATTTTTTGAGCAGGAGTAGTTGGTGAAGACTGTGTTGGTACATATGGCGTTGCTGAAGTTTGTTCTGACATTTTACACCTCACTCAAATATATTGTCATTGATGGACCATTTGAATTTCTTTGATATTCAATATTGTATACAACAAATCTTATGGAAGGTAATGTAACTAAGTCTTCATCATTATTGTCTTTGTAATCAACAGTAACAATGTCACCAAGCTGAATGGTTGGAATAGCAAAAATGTTTAAGCCAATATATTTTTTAGGCTTTAGTGATTTATTTATTATCCATCCAATAAGTTCTTGAGCATCATCTTGTGTTTGAATGTATGCAGCATCAAGGCTAAACTCATTTTTACCGTATGTTAGTCTGCTTAGTTTAATATTGTTATATTTTTCTTGTTCTACCAATGGGGAGTATAGCAATGTGTCTCCTTTAAACTGTGGATCAGCCAAGTTTCCTCGTTTTTGAAAATACTCATCAACGGTTAAGGTGTGTGTTGTATCTTGAGTAAATGTTACTCCCTGAATTCTTAGATAGTTTCCAGTTGTTTCATCTAAAACTAGTGCTTTATCTGTAGCATTAAATATTAAAAATTCTGCACCATATGAGTCAGCCTGAAAACCAGATACTGTATATCCTTTAATTCTGTTAAATGTTGGAGATATTTTTGCATATAAAGCTGGGTAAGCACGATCATATTTTATATCAAAATATGCACACTCACGTAAAATTGTTCCAAACTCTTCAAAGTACATGTTATATTTTGGTGGCTGTTGTGAGCTTATTCCAGAAAGATAACCTGATTGAACTATTCCACTCATAGCATATTTTCTAAATGACTCATTTGCATTAATTTCATTTTGTCCAAATATCTGTGATGATTTGTCTGACACAACAGAAACTGTATTTTGTGAATAGTTTTGTGACATAGAGTATATGTTTTCAAACATGCATCGTGAAGAACCTCTTACGAATAAAGCCATATTGTTGTATATTGGAAGAGGATCTGTGTCATCAACAACCTTTATTAGTTGATTGTTTATATATAAGTAAAATCTTCTTATTGATCCAACTTCTTCATACTCTACCGATAAGTCATATACCGTTGAATTTTGCTCACCCGTCATTCTGTATTGTCCAGTAAACCGACCATCATCAACGATTATGCTTGTTAGGCCTCCCCAAAGCTTAACAGGTATAGCCTCTGAAGTTAATAAATCTTTTTTAATTTTATAGAAAAGAACATTGCTAATTGATATATCAGTCTCTCCATTTTTTAAATTTAGATAAGATTCAATGTTGCTCTCTGTTAATGCAGCTATTTCAAAATAATATCCATTGTTAGTTTCTGGATTTAGCATAACTGCAATTCCTCCAGAACCTCCACCGATTGCTACACTTTGGCTAGGGTTTGCTGTATTTACCTGATAATATGAAGTACTTCCTGCTGGTGTCTGAGATCTATTTTCACTGTTTTCAATTTTGCCAACAATACGCATTCTTGTTCCAAAATGTCTGTATGCACTATCAAGATCTTTATAGACATAAGAAATAAAATCTAAAGGTTTTTCTGTTGAAGTAAACGATGGACCATTCATTACGAGTGCAGAAGATTGAATTGTTCCTGTTTGTGCTGAATTAAAAGAATTAATTTCTGTTTCTGTTTTATTTGAAACAGACATAAAGTTTTTGATTACTCCATTACGGGTTGTTTGTTTTGCCTTTGAGTCACTACTTCCAGCTTTTCCTAATGTTGTTGCTGGGATATCTATCTCTGATTCTGTTGTAAACAAATAATCTGATCTCATTGTGCAACCACGAACATACAAATTATCTGACCAATAGGTTCCAATGCCAGATTCATGGTTTGTAATTTTTGTTCCAAATTGCGCTCTACCGTGAGATTGTACTGGACCATTCTTTAGTCTTGTAATTCCATCCACTGTTTCATAGTATGGCTCTGCGTAAATTCTTACAAGGCCTGTTGGATAAATCTTTCCATTAAATGGCAAAGATGCAAAATATCTTTGATACTCTTGGTTATCACTAATCCAAACATTTCCAGTTCCAGTAACGTTAAATTCTGCTGCATCATACCTAATAATTTCTCCATTGGCATAAAAGTATCCTTGATTTCTTGTAAGCCAATAAACATTTTCTCCAAGATCTAGAACATTATCTATCAGTATATTATTAACTACAGAAGGTTCAGAATTGACTATGTTAGAGTTAATAGGCATTGCACCAAGGACATAATTACCCTGCTTAGATGCAACCTCATTTATAGTTTTTGTATTTTCAGTGCCTCCAACTTCCCACAAAAGTGCTGGCTTGTATATCCATGTTTTTTCTTGGTCAATCAAACTAGCTTGTCTTATTGACCCATATGATCTTTGAATATATCTTGTTGTGTAGTTTATTTTTCCATCGTTATAAACTTTTTTATCTTTTGATGAAATACTAATAATGTTTGGAAGGTTTCCAGATGTTTGATTTTCAATTATTCCAGACTGATTCTGATTATTATTTCCAGATAGAACAAAGTTTGTCTCTCTTGTGTTTTCTTCTGGCATTAAATAGTCTTTGCTCATTACGATAAAGTTGTTATATTCGTCAAAGAACATTGATGTTTGAGTTGAAACTGCTAATTGATTTAAAACTTCTGCTACGTTTTGATCTGGTCCAACAAAAAAATATGGAATGATTGGGTCTTTTTCATTTGCTACTCTTTTAAATGAATAATTACTAAACCCAATGTAGTCAAGAAGAACTGTTACTGCATAGCTAAGAGATGCATCAGTTAACAATAATCTTGGAGCTGGCATAGATTCAAGATAAAAATAGAAATCACGTAAATCAATATCAATAAAGGCTCCAGTATTTTGTGGTATACCTTCACTATATAATGTTTTTATTGGAATGTGATAGTCAAATCCTTCTACGTCCATTAAACTTTCAAAAAAACTAAACTTTATGTTCTTCTTAATATAGTTTGAAATTATGCTTGCTGTATTTAAGTCACTAAATGATTGATCTTCATCAAATAATGAAACAGATCCAGTTGAGGCCAGTAATTGACCAACTGGTAGTGCTGTTGAAGAAATATCTGATAACATTTTGGTTACTTTATAATCACTAACTTTATCTGAAATATTTGCAACAAGTCTTGGAGACATTTCAATTAAATCAAATGTGCAATCAAATTTATTCATTGTGTCAACAACAAGTCTAATTCCTTCAACATATGCAAACTCTCTATAAAATGGTAATGCGTTTCCACTTATGTTGTATTGTTGTGGTGATGTAAAGTCTGTTACAAAATTTGTATTTGTTTCTACCTCTTCTTTTCCAATAATCCATCCGTAGTTTGGAATAAATGTTTCATATTCTGTTCCGTTCCAAATATGAAGTGTTCCAATTTCGTTTTCGTTTTCAATTATTAGGTAACAGAATCCAGTTATTGATATTTCTGGAAGCAAGATTGTTGACGACAATGTTTCTGCAAATACAAAACTATCCTTAAATTTTTCTGGAATTATTAGTCCATATTGAAGTTCAACATAACCATCTGCACTAACAATAGGAGTTCCATCATCTCTTGTTGAGTTTTGATCAAATGAGTATGCATCAATCCAGTTGTCGTTATTTAAATATTGAACTTTCCATTTTCTTGGAGTTGTTTTATTTAGATCTCCGTAAAGTGGATCTTGAATAGTAGCTGATGGTGTTTTAAAAGGACCAAGATCAGCTGTTCCCACATTAGTTTGCATTTTAACAATAATTCTATTTGCTGGAACCTTTTCTTTGTACACTACAAATGGAACAGCATCATATATAAAAAAGTTTGAATTTAGTATTTGGTTTGAGATTCCATATTCATTGCCAGACTCTGTTCTATATGAAGTCCAGTATTTAAACTGATCATACCTTGATGGCATGTAATATCTTGGGCGCTCTGCAAGTCTTGATCCAGAGTTTGCAAGATATTTTCCAGAAAAATACATTAACTTATTAATTCCAGAACGTGGTCTAAATTGTCCTAGACAATCTTCTAAAGAATAGAATAGTTTGTTTTTTTCTTTATTTGCAAGAAATACCTGTGGAGTATCTGTATTTGTAACTCCTCCATCAATAACAACATTTGACTCTAGTGCATCCGTATAATATTTTCCTATATCAAGTCTGTCAAATGACTGCGGAAGATTTGAATATATATCTCCAACTTCATTTGGTCTATATCTATAGTTACCAGTTTTAAATATGTTATCTGGAATATTCATATTCCATTCAGCAAGAACAAGAGATTTTAAGTTTATTGTTGCAGATGTTTCTAAGTGTGTCTTTAAGGTTTCATCAACAAACACATTAAACCTCTTCTAAGCTTACAGAAACATTCCAAAGATCAAAGTTGCTTCCACCACGTTTTACTACATCATAAGTAAAGTCTGCAAAATATACTTGAACTATTTGGTTATACTGAGCAAGATGCCCAAAGGCTTCATCGTCATTTCCAAAGTTAGAATATTTATCGTATGCAAGATACATCCAAAATGGTCCTTTATGGTTTTCGTACCAGTCAAGCAATTCTACTCCACCTGCTCCACCGTCTGAAGTATATTCATTTGTAGTATTTTTATATGTTGAAATACCCTGTATGGCAGGATCTCCTTCTGTGTTAAAATTTGCCACTCCAGCATGTGCTCTTGATGGTAGGTTGTTCCAGGATACTGACATTTTTAACTTATCAGCAATGTGATATGACCTCATGCGTCCATTAATAGTTCTTTGTCGTTGCTCAATTCTTTCTGTTGAAAATGACATATTTGCACGATTATGATCTGATAATATTAAAAATTGATCAATCATATTTTGATCTGTACCCTCTGGTATATCTGCCCCAATTTCATACCCTGTAGGCACGTAGAGACCGTTTGTAAGAGTCCCAGCATTCTCTGACCAAAGGATAGCCTGTGGTCTCTGATATCGCTTTCTGCCCGTTATATAGGATGATGTGGCCATTAGTACCTTTGACTCCTAATTCTTTGATTATCAATATTTTTAATCTGTGTTATTACTGCCTTTGCAATTTCATCTGTGCTTGCATTAGAGTTTGAAACATTAACATTGATACCATAATTATACACTGAGCTAGAAGTATTTCCACTTGCTTGTGATTTATTATTAAATGTTCCATTATTAATATCACGCAAATTATCTACACCAAAGCTATCAACAGCAAACTTTTTAACAACAAACTCTCCAGGAGTTAACATTGCTGGTACAGTATCTGTTCCACGTGCAAATCCACCTGCTGCCATATATTTTGGAATTAAACCACCCATAGACCTTCTTACTGGTCCTCTTGCTGCCATAGCTGCTTCTTGCTTTGCCAAAGAACTTGCTGCGCTTGCTTTTGCTGATGCTACTGCTTTTGCTGCATCTGCTGCTCTTCCTGCCATTGCTGCATCTTGTTTTGCCAATGTTGCTGTTCTTGCTGCCTGTTGTCTTTCAGCTTCTCTAATTGTAGGATTTTGAATTGTTGTGCTGTCTCCAGTACCCCCTCCAGTACCGCCTCCAGTACCGCCTCCAGCAGGTGGTTTAATTGGTTTTTTATCTTTAGCAGGTACTTCTGTCTCAGGACCACCTGGCCCAGGGCCACTGCCTCCTGTTGTATACGTTGTTTCTATTATATGTTTTGTGGTAACTGTTGTTTCCAGTGCTTCAATAGCCGCTTTAATGCCTTCTGCATTTGCTAATTGCTTAATTAGTTCTGCATTGTAAGTTATTCCAGCCTCTTTTGCTAATCGGAATAGATCAGCCTGATCTTCAATGTTTTGTCTTGTTTGTCCAGAATAAACTGCTCTTTCTTTTTCATTTTTTATTTCTAGTTCTGTTAGAGCAATTTTTCTTTCAGCTGCTTGTATTAGTGCTTCAGTTTCTGTTTTTTGTTCTCTAAGAGTTAATAGTTTTGTTTTTTCAATTACGCTAATGTCATACTGTAATTGCTTGTTTGCTTTTTCAAGTGCATTTCTTCCTAGTGCTCCAATTGCTGCATCACGGCCTGCAGTCAATGCATTTCTTTGTCCAGATATTGCAGATTCTGCTTGTTGTGCTCTTGCTTCTTGTACTGCTACTGCTGCTGCAGATATGTCTCCACGAGTAAGTGCATCTGCAATAGACATTCTTTGTTTCTGAATGTTATTAATTTCTTGATTAATTGAAGCAATTTTATCTAGTGCTGTAATTTGTGTTTCATACTTTTCATTAATTGCATCTTCTTGTAGTGCTATTCCTTCAAGAGCAAAGCTGTTAGCATCTATCTGTTTTTGTAGCGGATCAATATCTTCTTTAGTTATTGCATCAATTTTTTCATTTATGGATTCAAGATTTTTTTCTTGTGTTTCTAGCTTATCGTTTTCATCTTTTAATCTTGATGCAAATTGTATATCAATTAATTTTTCACGAAGATTTGCAATTGCTAGTGTGCGTGATAGATTAGCTTCAAATTGTTCATCCTCTGACATGCCTGCTTTAGTTGCTGCTGTTAATCCTTCTACAGCTGCCTTATAATCATTAAGCTCTTTCTTTAGCTGTATTAATTTTTTACCTTTGGCATTAGCAAGAACTAGTGATGCAATCTCTGCATCATTTGATAATTCGGTTGCAGTTGCATTGTCAACGTTTGCATTACGTAAAATTACATATGCTCTAGTTTGTTTTACAATTGCCTGAGTTTTAGCCACAAGAGAATTTACTTCTTTTTGTCCTGTTGTTGTTGTTGTTTGAGCACTTGTTTTAGAGCTTTCAGTCACAAGGTCCATTAACTCCTGAATACCCTTTAGGTCTGATTTAATCTTTGCTCTTATTCTACCTGCTGCAAGTCCTGCTCTTGGATCTGCTCCTGGCTCTGAAGCAGCCTTTAGTTGATTTATCATTGCTGGTGTAATAGTTGACAATCCAAGTGCAGCAGCTTTTGCAATAAGAAGTTGATCTGATACATTTTTAATTCCTACTGCTGTTTTTGCTAAATCTCCAGGCATTGCCCTTAAAATATTATTAAGTAGAAGCATAGATTGTGGCTCAGGCATATTTTCTATTGTGTTTGATATTGCAGAAAAAGATTGATTAAATTCTTTTGCGTTTATTGTTCCATTTTCAATTTGTCCAGATAAGCCATTAAACATTCCTGCAATTACTTTAGAGGTTGTTGACAAACTCTTTTGTAGTCCTTTAGATAAAGTTTCTTTTGTATATGTAACAACTTCACCAGTAGCTCCACTAAATCCCGTTTTAATCTCAGCAGAGTATCCTTCTGAAAATTGCTTTCCAAAAGAAGTTCCAAGCTTTTTTGATATTTTTTCTAAGTTTGCTTGACCAGCTTCTGTAGCTAAATCTAATGACTTAAAGTCAATTTCTACATTTACTTTTCCAGACTCTTCTTGAAGTGCTTTTATTATTGTTTGAATATTTTCTTCTGCAAAACCTTTTCCTTTTAGTTGAACTTGTAAAGAATTAAAAATAATTTCTGCCTGTTTATTGTTAGCTCCTCTTAAAGATTCAATATCCTTTGCAAAGTCTTTTCTAAATGATTCTGCAGCTCTAAGAGAGTCAACCTGTGATCTTTCTTCTTTACCCAATACAAGTGATGGGCCACTTCTTTCAAGTCTTGTTTGTGTTGGAACTACTCCAAAAAAATCTCCAAGTGTTTTTATTTTTTCACTACTTAAGAATGCAGCATCGCCAAGGCCTTCAATTGCAAGACGTTCTCTTTCTCTCCAAGAGTTATATGTTTTCATAGCAGATACTGCTGTAATAAATCCTGTTGTAATCAATCCAACTGGTCCAAGTAATTTTATTAATCCAAATCCAAGTCTTGCAATGTTTCCAAAAATTCCAGACTTTCCAAGAATTCCTGACATGCCAGCCACTCCTGCACCACCCTTAGCCATCTTCATTGCAGTTGAAGCAATTGATAATCTTTCTGCAGCAAGGGCTGCAATCTTTGTCTGTGTTAATAATTGTGTAACAGACATTAGTGCAAATAGTAGTCCAGAGAACTTCATTACTTGCCTGGAAATATCTCCAAGTGGTCCACTAGCCATTGATCCTGCGCCAGCCAAAGATGTTAATGCAAAGGTTCCACCCATAAGGGCAGAGTTCATAGAGCTAAGTCTTTGCTGTGAAACTTTTCTTGCTGCTACCTCATTATCTATAGCCTTTATTATTTGTGGAGATGGAGACATACCTTGTCCCACCTGAGACAATCTCATTTTTCTATCTTCATTTCTACGAATAGCTTTTTGTGTTGGGTCTATTGGACCACTTCCATATAGTGATGATCTTGATTGTTGTGCTACAGATGATCTTGCTTTATCGTATGCCCTTGCATCATCGGCTCCATCTTTTGCAGCTTGTGGATGTGGGCTTTGTCTTTCTCTAGAAGATACATATATGTCTGATGTTTTTTGTTTAATTGTTTTTTCATAAATTTCTGCATCTGCTTGTGCTTGGATAACAATAGACTCTTTTGTTTTTCCTCTATAGCTTCCTCTTGGACTTGTTGGATTTCCAGAATAAAAATTATTAGGATTTGTAGAGCTTTCTCTTCCAACATTAACATTATCAAATAAAATTTGATTTTGTGTTTGTTTTCCAGTTCTGCTTCTTCTAAATTTTCCACTAGCTAGGCCAGAAACAATATCATCTTTTTTGGCACTTACTCTTATTTGCCCAATTTGAGTTGAGGCTCTATCTAAAGCTCTTGCTGCTTTGCCTGCAGACCCTTCTACATCTTTATATTTATTAATTACAGAACGAGTAGCTTCAGCAAACATTTCATCTGAAACAACGACCTCTGCTCCAGAAGCTTTTTGTTTTGCTAGTTGAACTGTTGCTTCTCCTATTTCATTTTCAAGTGATTGGAGTGCTATTTTTGCTCCTTCATCACCAAGATCAAGACCACCTAGTTTTGCAGCAGTTGTAAATTTACCTTCACGAGCAGAATAATCTCTTGTAAATTCTCCAATTGGTGCTCCTTTTTTCATTGCAACATTTAATGCTTGAGGAAGTTCTGCAACAAGATTTGAAACAACTTTTATAAATTGTGGAAATTCTTTTGATAGCTGCTCTAGTCCAGCAATCTTTATTCCTTGTAAATATTGTTCTGATCCAGGAGCAAATGGCATTTGTGCGTGTGCATATGCTGCTGATTTTCCTGACATATATCCAGGAATGTTTCCAGCAATCATTCCATTAATTAGTGCAGCATACTTTTTTGACATCTTTGCTGGAATTACTGTTTCTCCAGGTGTTAGTAATGCTAATTCTGTGTCTTGATTTCCTGTACCGCCAACTACTACTGGCTTTCCTTCTGCTCTCTTTGTAGGAGTGCGTGGAGCCATCATCATTCCTGGATTTATTGCTGCAAACTTTGCACCTGCATTTGCTGCTTGCTGATATGAAGCAATTAACTTTGCTATTGCAGTAGATTCTGCTGTAAATGTTTGAGTAAGTCTTGCATGTGATTGGTCCAAAGAGTGTGCTGCTGCTGCTGCATCAATTTGTTCCATTGTCAAATAGTCAGTTTGCTCACCAAGTATTTGTGATTGTCCAGTTAACTTTAAGTATCCATTACGTAAATGATTTATAAGTTTAAGTGCATTTGCAATTGCGTTAGCAACCAAACCAAATGTCATTAATGCAATTGGACCAATGGCACCTAGTGCAACTGTTAATATTACTAATGCTCGTTTTACACCAGAAGAAAGGTTATTGAACTTTTCAAGTATTCCGCCAATAAATTCTACAATTGGTGTTACTGCCTCTAAGAATGTTTGTCCAACTGGAACAAGAGCAAGCTTTAAGTCTTCAACAGATTTACGGAACTTATTCATTGCAGAGTCTGCAGTAAGTCCTAATTCTTTTTCTGATAAAGAGGCAAGGTCTTCAATAGATGATCCTGCTAATTCAAGAACACGTGCTGCTTGTCCAGTTTCATTTGTTACGTTATCAAATAATGTTGACAAACGAGCAAACTGGAACTTACCAAATAACTGTTCAATTGCTCTTGCACGAGTAAGTGGGTCTAATGTGTCAAGTGCTTGTGCAAACTCAACAACAGTTGCTTTTAAATCTCCTTGATTTGATTCAACAATTTTCTTTATGTTTACTCCAACACTTTCAAGCATTGCTGCTGCCTTTGTGCTTGGATTAATTAAAGATGCAAGACCAGACTTTAATGCGTTAGCACCTTCTGATGCATTAATTCCACCTTCTTTCATTGCTGCCATAAAGAATGCTAGGTCTTTTACATCACCACCTAATTGTTGAATAACTGGTGCAACCTTTGGAATTGCTGTTGTAATATCATCTAGGGATACGACTGTTTGGTTTTCTACTGCGTTAAGAAAATCAATTGATTCTGCAAGATTTTCAGAAGACATCTTAAATGCATTTTGCAATGAAATTGTTGTTTCAAGTGCTTTCTGTGCATCAAGTTGTCCAAGAACAGAAAGTCTTGTTGCTTCAGTTGTCTGACGTTGCAAGTCAAGACCAGAAAAACCTGCAGCTGCAGCTTCTGCTGCAAGTCCTACTGTTTGTGAAACTGCAACACCATACTTAGTAAACATTTGACCAAGTGCTGTAATACTTTCAAGTGCTTGGTCTGTTTCTTCTGTTGGTGTAAATAAGTCTCCGTATACTTTTCTAAACTTAATTGTCTGAGCTTCCATTTCCATGAAAGTTCTTGATGCTACCATTCCAAGGCTGGCTAGTGGAAGAGTAAATCCAACCATAAGCTGACGACCAGCCCACTGAGTATTTTTACCAAAGTTAAGTAGGTTTGTAGATCCTTGTTTTACTAACTGATTAAATATTGCTTGTTTCTGTGCTGCAAGTTGTGTCTGAGTGGAAAAATTATTCATGTCAAGCTGATTAGGCATAACTGCAATTGCCTTCATTGCTCCGCTTGAATCACGGCCTAACTTAATATATTGTGTTTGTAGCTTTTTTACACGATCTTCAGCAACCTTGCCAATTGTGTCAAACTCAGACTTAAATAGCTGACCAAATGTTTTTGTTGATGCTGCAGAATACCTAAAGTATTCTCGCATAGAGAATTTATTCTTCTCAAGTGAATTTGTAAAAGATTCAGAAGTTGTTTTGACTGTGCGGAGTTCTGCAGAAAAAGCACCAGTAGCATTTACGCTATTGATAAAGTTCTTCTGCAGATCTCTCTGCGCCAGTCCAGCAGCTTCGCTGCTTTTAGCGACTGATGTATGGAACTGAGATATCTGACGTTGTAAAGCCTTTAGTTGGGCTAACGCTTCAGACGTATCAATATTAACGCCAATATTAGCATTAACGTCAGCCATCTAGTTTACACCTCGCTTTTTAGTTTTTGTTATTAATTGTTTTACTCACCAGCAAGTGTTGAACCTGATGCTGCTTCTACAATCTTGTAGACAGTTGGCAAGTCTAGAACTTCTTCTAGCTTTTCAATGTCATCTGCAAGTTCTGGTTTGTACTGTTTCATTGCAATTTGAACACACTCAACAAGAAGAGTCATTGACTTTTCATTGTCATCCGCCACCGCTGCAACACCCTCAAACTTTGCCATAAATGGACGAAGAAGAGAGATTTTTAAAGGACGAACAGATATTTCTGTACCATCCATAAGTGTGAGTTTTTGAGCCTCATACACTGTCGTTGCCATACTACCTCCTAATTAGGTTATGTCAATTATAGCACGAAAGTGTCAATTTTTTAGGAGTGTTGGATCTACCAAATTTTCGTAATCAAGTCCCATGTTAATACCAAACCCTGCCTTTTGAGCATTTTGTCCTTGAAGAGCCAACACATCATTACTATCAGATGTTGCTCCTTGGCTAAAGACTCTAGCCTTCATATCTTCCCACTCTTTTTGTCCTTTGTCAGATCCAGATGAGCTTTCTAAATCTACACCCTGAATTGCTGCAAGAAATTTCTTTTCTTCATAGTCTAGCTCTCTTTTACTAGATAATGTAACCATTAGCTCAGGCATTGATAGAGACTGTTCTAGTTCATTATAGTCTTTCCAAATACCCAAAATAAATACTTCTGCCTCTAGTTTTGCAAGGTCTAAGTCTTGCCATGTCATACCACTGCTTGTTGCTTGATCCTTAACTGTTTCTTCTGATTTCTTGTTTATTTTTATTCCCGCTGCTACATCAATAATCTTATATATTGTTGGTAAATCTATATTGTCTTCAAATGAGTCTGATATTGATGGATAGTATTGTTTCATACATATACCCACACATTTTGATAAAATATCAATGGCACCATCATCATCTGATACGTTTTCAATTTCATTAAAAACAATCATAAAATCTCTTAAGTATTTAATTTTTAATGGAGTTATCTCTATTTCTGTTCCATCAATTAAATAAACATTTTCTCTGTGATATATTTGTGTAGCCATTTTATCTATTCTATCATAGAAACAACAAAGCCCACCTCAAAAGAAGTGGGCTAAGTCGTATAATTATTAAATTATGATGTTGCTGTCCAAGTACGATCTACGATCTTACCGTATGAACCAGAGACATCCTCTGGTAGAAGACGGAATGATACTTCAAACATTGAAGCCTCATCACGCTTTGCAGATACTGTAACATTCTCAATTGAAAGTGCACGGTATGCTGTGTAAACACGCTCTACATAAGCAGAGTCAACGCAGTCTCCAGTTCCTGGACCTACTGCAACAATACCACGCTCTACAGGGCACTCTCCGATATCACCAGCAGAAAGATCAAGTGATCGTCCGTTAGATGAGCTCTTTGTTCCTGTAAGCTTGCTATCTGAGTAAGCCAAAGCTAGAAGAAGGTTCTCTAGTGTTGCTTCAGCAAAAGCTGTTGCAAGATTTACCTGCATGCCTTGCTTGTAAAGCTTTGCAACGTCAAGAATCTGATCAACTTGAACTTCACCGAAGTCAGGCTGAAAATTTAATTCAAGACCGTTCATTGTGTAACCAACGTTTGTGTAATCAGCATCATCCGCAAGTGTCTCACGGAATGTCTCTGAGTTTACAAAAGGAGTTAGTGAATTAGCATCAAGTGTTGTGTCTGCCACAAAAAGTGCTGCTGCACCAACGATAATGTTGGTTGACGTTCCACGACTATAAGCCATAGTATTTCACCTCTTTTTCATTAATAGGATTATTAAGTTGTTTGGCGTTTGTGTTTCCTCAAAATCAATTATAACAGTGTTTTATATAATTATTTTTGTGGCTAGTTTTTCAGGCTTCCAGTCTCTTGCTGTCAGATCTGGCATTTGATGGTAGTCAAAGTCAATAATTATCTTATTACCGCCATACGTACGAGCTGTACCAAAGTCAATGATATCTCTGGTCTCCTCAAGCTGATATACCTTAAAGTTGTGGAAGTAGAACTGGCTGTCTAATGCCTCTGTAGGGCTAATTCTAATCTGACGATTGCTGCACCAGTTATTGACTTCTTCTGCCGTTTCATCAAAACGGTCCATTAGTCTAAGGACTGACTCCTGAATCTGAACCATATTTTCTATTGTATTTTCTGCTGTTGCATAGAAATAATAAAGAAGCTGCTCGCACTTGATGTGTGGAAAACCTTTACGATTCATCTTGATTAGTCTATCCCATGTACCCATAACTCCACCTACTGGAAATGATCCAGTCAAGTCATCAATTATTGATGGGGATGAAGGAAATAGTGGTACTTCAATATTGGTCAATAGAGGTATTTGATCTTCAAGATATTTGTTAATCCAAAGAACTGGAGTATTTAAAGGTGAATTATTTGCCATATTATGCTACCCCTGCCTGTGCTATCCATTGGTATCCTGTTCTAACTCCAACAGACTTACCGTTATTTTTGCCAGCCTTTATATTTGCTTTGTAGGCTATTGGATTTTCTAGATAATCTTTTATACCGCTTGATTTCATGAATGCCTGTGAAAAATATTTAGTAAAGAATAAATCAAATGTTTTTTCAAATCCACCAACTGCTGCTCGTCCTCCAGGATTTGTAACTAATACATCTTTCTTTGTAAAAACAGTTTCTCCGTTATCCTCAAAAACTAAAACTCCTGATGTCTTTGGGGAAATCAATACTGGCACACCGTTTTCCATAATTCTTGCTTTATCGTAAAAGGGAACATTTGATCCATCTTTAATTGTTGATGACTGCGAAAATGTTGAAGAAAGTGATACTCCAGAATCTTTGGCATTGTATGATATATTGTATAGTCTTGCTTCTGGACTTCCAACCTGATACCATTCATACACATGCTGAAGCATAGCAGGATTTAGTTTAGCATTTATATCAATAAAGTTTTTTAGTGAGTCACTAGTAAGTGCTCCAATAGTATTAAAAAATTTAGACTTTCCTCTGTTTATTCCATCTAAAAAACCAAGAGAATAATCAATTATGTTCATCATGTCTTTTCTAAATAAATTAGTGTTTGCTGTTATTCTAATCATACATCCACCGACTGATTAGTTGAACGACGCAAAAGAACTTTATAGAAATCAACTTTGTTTGTTGGTCCAACTAATGGCTCTTGTGAGGCAACCTCATATATGGTTCCCTGTCCTGATCTAGGTCCAGCAGTTTCCATATATATTGTTTCTGAATTTGGAAGCCTTATGTTTGTGACAAGAATATTTGTCATAGATTGTCTTTCATGATGTGTTGATATTCTAAGGTCAAGCTTGACTCTTCCAACCAGACTTGCTTCTTGATCAATTTTAACATTAGGAATAATTTCTTCTTTTGTTTTTCCTGTTGCAGAGCTAAGATAGCAGGCTACGGTTCTATCAAGAACCCACTGTTTCTTTAGGTTTCCATAGGCAGCTTGTTCAACTACAGGATAGTAAATGTCTGCCAACATTGGAAACATAAAGTCGGTAGTTTCGCACACCGTACTCATTATAATAATCCAGGCTTTTTAATGTCTGTTATATACTTATCAATAATCATATCAACAAGAATATTTCCAGTACCAGAAAACTTTGATGAATCATACTTGAGTCTAAACTGATCTGTCTGATATTCAGAAATGTATGTCTTGTAGTGTTCCATTCTTCCACACTTAATGTCTTCAATTAATAGGTTCATAGCATCACGGATGTCGCCTGGAATAACTTTATACCCTGCATCATAGTCAACTATATAGTCAACACCTTCAGGAAATGCTGCTGGTTGATTTCTTGTATTTGTCCACATATTGTCATAGTTTTCATATGGTGCATATGCATAAAATGAATCTGATCCTGCATCTCTATACTTTAGTGGTTTTCTTTCTAAGCGATCTTTTGATTCATTAGGATCGTAGTCTACTGGAACTTTAACCATTGAAGTTCCATCTTTTGTAAAAATATAATTATATCCATCAAGTGCTGGTCCATCAGTAGTATTAGTTACATCGTAGACCAATCTTGCATTTTCATATACTTTATTGACACTGTAAACTGGTTCCCAGAACGCTAGATAATCTGTTCCTTGTCCAACTACCTCAATTATTTTCTTTTCAAATGTAAACTTAGTTCCAATTATAGAGTCAATTATGGCTCTTGCAAGGCGCTCATTGTATGTTGCTTCTGCAATTTCTGTTGCGGTAGTTCCTAATGTATTTGGATTAACGTATGGACGAATAATAGTTAAGCTATCTTCAAGTACTAGATCTTGTTCTGACTCTTCGTCAGCTTCATAAATTTGTACAGAGTAGTCATCATCATATTTGACAAGATCACCAGTTAAGGTAAATGTAATTTGTGAGTTTGAGTCAGAAGTTAGAGTTTCCGATATATTAATGTTAATTAAAGAGTTTTCTATTGTAAACAAATAGTCAGTATCTGCTTGTGGAACATCGTACTTTATGTCAATGGGAAATGGTGGAAGTCTAAGTACTATCATATTTATTTACCGTAGTATGAGGCAACTTCTTGTGGTGTCGCAATGCGAACTGACCTGTGTGTAGCCCATTTTTCCGATTCCTCCTTTTTCACAATATTGTATCCTTTTTCTAGAGTGCCAACGCCATTCCAAAAAATATTTCTTTCTGAAAACAATGCAACATTTTCATTTACCTTTTGGACTGTTTCTATTTTTTGTTCTACTGGCTCTTCACTTGGGGTCCAGTTAGCAATAATTTCTAAAATCTCTGTTTTTTTGTTTGCACCCACAATATCAATATTATTTCTTTTGGCATAGGACTTTATCTCCATAACAGTTTTCTTGGATAGTTCTTCAGTAATAGACATTTAATCCTCCTATGTCATTATACCAGAATTAGCGTCTTCTTCTTGGTTTACCGAAATTATTTTGTGATGGTAAACGAATACCGTTTGGTACTCCAGAAGGATTTACTGCATTTGGTCCTGTTGTATCTCCCATGTTTGCGCCTGGAAGATTTCCTAAAGTATTTACTTGAAGTCCACTTGGTCCCATAATTATTACTCCAGGTGTTCCTAAAGATGCGATTGCACCATTTCCAAAGTGATTATGATCAACTGGATTTGTTCCTGGATAAGACATATTTGCTCCTAAAAGAAAATAAGGAGGGTAGTTTTTACGCTACCCTCCCTATAAAGTGTTTCAATGATTATGAGTTGTTTGCTGCTGTTGCGAATGCAACTGCATCAAGCTCTTCCCATTGTAGACCAAAGCGGACGAATACTGTGTACTCAATTGTATCCTTCTTTGGTTGGTAGAAACGGTTTACAGTGATGTCACGCTGGAATCCCCATACACGGTTCTGAGGGAATGTAAGATCTACATATCCTGCAGGGTAGTATGGAACTTCCTGAACTTCAACACCAAGAACACGTGTTGTACGTGCTCCACCGAATGTCTGTGCTGCACCATCTAGATAGCTCTGACGGTTAGCAGGTGTTCCTGCTGCGATTGGAGAGAATGCCTCTGCAATTGCATCAGCAAGTGTACCGTTGTTCTTGACGATACCCTGGAATGCGTCTGTACCTGCATAGAACTTTAGGTTGTTCTTGATTGCACGATACTTACGTGGCATTGCAAGGATAATGTCCTGTAGAACAGGAGTTGTCCACTCGTTGTTTGCAACAGTTACGAATGACTCGTGTGCTGCTGATCCTGAAGTTACCTTGTTAACGAAACCATCCATGATTGAAAGGAATGGAGCAGTTGAACCGTCACCGTTGATCGCAAGATCTTCAATGTCGTTTGCAAATGCTGTTGTCATCAAACGAACAAGGTGGTCTTCAAGAGCTCCACCTTCTAGGTTATCTTCAAGTGCTTCTGTTGATACTTCCCAGTCAAGACGAATCTTCTTAGTAGTAAGTTCAACCTTTGAGAATGTTGCTCCTGCATTGGTAAATGTAGGGTCTGCCTGTGCTGCTGCACGAATTACACGCTCACCAACGTTAACTTTTTCAAGTTCCATTGTATTTGCTCGCATTGTAACTCTACGTCCATCTTTAGCGAGAACTGTAGCATCCCACACATAATCAATGAAGCGACGGGCTTGCTCAGGTAGCAAGATACCACCAGGTGTACCTGATGGATTTACTGCGTTAGGACCATCTAGTACTCCCATATTTGCTGTAGCAATATTGCCCATAGTTCCTGTGCGTCCTGCGACTGGAATTGCAGCGTTAGCTGAGCTTCCTGAAGCAAATGCACCATCACCGCTGTGAGCGTGGTCTACTGTTGGAGAACCTGGATAGTTCTTTACGATATCTTCTGACATATTGTTCACCTCCTAGTGATTTTATGTTAGTTGTATAGGTCGGAGAATTTGAGGAAACGTCCGCCCCATAGGGATTTTTGAACCATTACTGGCTCCTGCACGATCTCGCCTAGATCGCCAGACTTGCGGAAAGCGGTGTCTAGCTCTACTAGATCTACTCGCTTGCCAATTTCATTAAAGGTTCCCTTAATTTGATCAACATCAGTTGTTGTTGCATCAAGAGACTTCTTCATGTTCGCAACTTCGTCACTAAGTGACTTAATTGTTGCTGTTAGATCGCCAAAGGCATTAGTAACAGACTCTTTAATCTCTGTAATTGCGTTTATAATTACTTGATCAGCCTTTTCAGCATCTTCTGATGCCTCTTCTGCTGGAGCCTCTGTTGCATCTTCTGGTGAAGATGTAGCACTATCATCCGCAACTTCGTCAGACTTAGATGTTTCAACTTCAGGTGCAACTTCTGCAACTGCTGTCTCTACATCTAATGCCTTCTCTGCTACTGGCTGTGCCTCTGGAGTGACCTCTGCTGATACGCTTACTTCTGCTTCTGCAACTGGTGCTTCTGCGACTGCTGTTGTATCTTCTGTCATAGGACTTACCTCCTTGTTA
>Ga0247723_1000656_pt1 | contig 22705 bp, 27 predicted proteins | sample MSEWelMarce5H_FC_FD_189079 | JGI IMG/M metagenome (GOLD analysis project Ga0247723, IMG submission 189079) | Subsurface sediment microbial communities from gas well in West Virginia, United States - MSEEL Well Study Marcellus 5H_FC | ecosystem: Environmental > Terrestrial > Deep subsurface >... | reverse complement strand
AAGTAGAAGAATACTACTCTTTAGGGCTTCGCGGACTCAAACCACTCTTGACGGCATAAATATCCCATACAGGGGATATTTCCATGGCCGTTATTGAGATAGCAAAAATACAAGTCCGCCGAGGACGTGAAAATCAAACAGGAATTCCACAGCTTGCAGGTGGTGAATTTGCTTGGGCGGAAGATACTGAAAATTTATATATTGGTTTAAAGAGAGAAGACGGTGGAGCTCGTGATACTAATATACGAGTCTTAACAGAAAATGATATACGTCTGTTTACTAGCTTTGTTTCTAACGGAATGCTCAACACCACGACAAACTATGTTTGGAACGTTGATCATGCAGAAACAATTACTTCTTCAACATACGTTAACGGTTTAGCTCCTACAGGCAACGATAGGGTAATAAGAAGTGTTCAGAATAAATTAGATGATTTTGTCAGTGTTGCAGATTTTGGAGTAGTTACTTCTACTGCAACAGAAGCCATTGATTGCAGTATCGCCCTACAAACAGCCATTGATCATTTATTTTTAGACATGGATGTTTACAATACTGCTACTCAATATGATACTGAGCGTTCATTAAGATATAATAAAAAGTTGTTCTTCCCTGCCGGTGTTTATAGAATTGGCCAAACATTAAAAATTCCTAGAGACACTGTTATTATCGGTGAAGGTATAGATAAGACAATTATTGAAGATGTAACTGCCGGTACTGGTATTTTTCAAACAGTTGATTGGAAAGGAAGAAGAAGTGAGCATTCTGAAAATAACTACGACCAAGGTGAGTTTGATGCTGCTAACACAAATAGTACTACGCTATCAATAACTGGTCCAGGGCAACCTAAGAATATTCACATCGAAGGAATGACTCTTCGATATACTACATCCAGTTTAGTTAATCCAAGTCTTGCTCTTATCAGTTTAGACTGTGTAGACAATGCAGTTATCCGTGAAGTAAAATTCCAAGGTACATATACATCCTTGCTTAATCCAGCTGTTGGACCAGGCTATACAGGAATAGATATTAGAGGATATAACGCATGTACATCTGAAAATATTTTAATTGACCATTGTCAATTTGAAGGCCTATATTATGATGTAAGATCAAACTATGATACAAATCATATTGTAATTCAAAATAATAGTTTTAAATATTCAACCTATGGTATTGCATTTAGTACCACTACAGATGTAGTAGCAACAACTGGTCCTACTTACGCTCGAATTGTAAACAATAAATTCCAAAACATTTACAACCAAGGAATTTTTGTCGGAGCGAATAGAAGCGGAGTGCCTACATTCCATGTCAGCGAAAATAATTCATTTATTAGAGTAGGTGATCGAGGCGTGTCAGAAGGCAGTGCTAGTAACGGAACATCTGTTATAAAATTTGCCACTCCAGGCAACGCCAGTGTCAATGATTATTTTGGTAGAGAATACTTCCATAATCAGAATCTTGGTTCAACTTATACATATTATCCGTTGATAGAGGGAAGAGCAACTATCGATCTTAATTCAGTATCTACAGCAACTTTGGCTGCATTTACTTCGACAACTATCATGCGCTTACCTATAACAGGCAACGCACAGTATCTATCTTTAAAATACAATTGCACTTCATACGATGCAACTGTTAACAAGATGGGAACATTACAGGTTTATATTAGGCCCGGATCTACACCATCAGACGTGCAATTGTTTGATGAATATAATGTATCTGTAACCGACGGTGGATTATATTGGGGAATAGCCTTAGACCCTACATATAAATATTACGAACTGATTGGTGTTAATCCCACATTGACATCAGCAGTGCAAGTAGAACTTCAAACAAAATTAATGCTGTAAGGAAATTAATGTTTAACCAACCTGTAGATAGTAGATTAACAGAGTGGGCAAATCATAGAAGAAAGCTAGACGAGGCTAATGACCCTTTACAAGAGGTATGGGATTTTTGGCATCGAGCTCCTTTCACGCCCCATAACAGAAGTGTAGATCCGTATTACCAACAAAGCTGGCCTAGTCCGTGGGAAATCATTGAAGAAAACAAATATGATGATTTTACCAAAGCACTAATGATCGGTTGGACTTTAAAACTGACAAAAAAATATCAAAGTAGTAAGATTGAACTAAGAACATTAGTTGACTCTGCTCGCACAAGGCAGTATAATCTATTATATATTGATGACAATTGGGTTATAAACTACAGTGATAATGGGCCAATTCCTACGCCTGAAGTACCTGACTCATTTAGACTAGAAAATCTAATAGAAGTTAGCGCCCCAAGGTAAATATCAACCTAGAACAACAAAAAGAGGTTACTTAATGATCACAGTGGTCAAGCGTAACGGGGAACGTGTCCCGTTAGATATCGCAAAAATACAGAGACAGGTAGCCTACGGCTGCAGAGGCATTGATGGAGTTAGTCCGTCGATGATTGAGATCAAGGCTCAAATAGAACTTCACGACGGCATGACTACACAGACCATAGACGAGCTACTGCTAAAAGCTATGGTTAACCTAATCGACGAAACTGAAAATCCAGAAATTAACAATGTTAACTATCAATACGTAGCAGGTCGTCAGCGTGTTAGTATGTTACGCAAAGAAGTATATGGTACCTATGATCCTCCACCACTATATGAAATCGTAAAAAAGAATGTAACCGCAGGAATGTATACCAGTGAACTATTAGATTGGTACACTGAAGATGAGTGGAAGATCATTGACCTATTCCTAGACCACGACAAGGACGAAGGTTATACATTTGCTGCCATTGCCCAGCTAGCAGAAAAGTATCTTGTACAAAATCGTGCTACAGGCCAGATCTATGAAACACCACAGGTGCGTTATGCTATTGCTGCCGCAACTGCTTTCCACAACGAACCCAAAGAAACTAGATTAAAATTAGTTAAGGAATATTATGAATGTGCGTCCGATGGTCATTTTACTCTCGCTACTCCTGTGCTCGCTGGCCTCGGTACTACAACTAAACAGTTCAGTAGTTGTGTGCTTATTAGCAGTGACGATACCCTTGATTCGATATTCGCCGCAGGCGAAATGATGGCCAAATATGCCTCAAAACGAGCCGGAATTGGTCTCGAAATAGGTAGAATTCGCCCCTTAGGCGCCCCAATTCGCAATGGTGAAATCAAACACACGGGTCTAGTACCATTCTTGAAGAAATGGTTTGCCGATTTAAGATCATGCAGTCAAGGCGGCATACGCAACGCCAGCTGTACAGTCACGTTCCCTGTCTGGCATGCACAGTTCGAAGACCTTATTGTATTAAAGAACAATCAAGGAACAGACGAAACTCGTGTACGTCAGATGGACTATAGCGTAGTAGTTAACGCCATGTTCTGGAATCGTTACAAACGTGGCGAAACAATGAGTTTGTTTGACCCAGCAGAAGTTCCAGACTTGTACGAGGCCTACTACCGCAATAGTGCAGAATTTGAAAAGTTGTATCTACAATATGAGCAAGATAAGACAAAGAAAAAGAAAGTTGTATCAGCGGATGAGATATTCAAAAATGGAATTCTTAAAGAACGCACTGATACTGGGCGCATTTATCTTGTCAACATCGACAACGTCATCAATCAAGGGCCATTTGATACAACCTTGGATCCGATATATCAATCGAACCTATGCCAAGAGATACTTTTACCCACCCGTCCTTTCCAGAGAATTGAAGATCCAGAGGGGCGAATTGCTCTTTGTACTCTTGGGTCAATCAACTGGGGTGCGTTCCGCAATCCACAAGAAATGAGAAAGGCTTGCCGTGTTCTAGTTCGTTCACTAAGTAACCTACTAAACTATCAAGACTTCTTAAGCGTACAAAGTAAACTGGCTAATCAAGATTTTGAACCGCTAGGTGTTGGCATTACTAATCTAGCTTACTGGCATGCTCGTAAAAGTTTCAAATATGGAACCGACGAAGCTTTGGCAGAAGTTAAACGTTGGATGGAACATCAAGCATACTACCTCACTGAAGCAAGTGTAGAACTGGCCCAAGAACGCGGCCCATGTACACGTAGTGAATACACATACTATGGTAAGGGAGTATTCCCCTGGGAGAGACGTAAAGCAGGCGTTAATGAATTAACAGACTTTACACCTAGCATGGATTGGGAACCACTACGTGCTCGCATGATCAAGTACGGTATTCGCAATGCAACATTGATGGCAGTAGCCCCTGTTGAATCTAGCTCAGTAGTATTAAATAGTACTAACGGAATTGAAATGCCTATGGAAATGATTTCTGTTAAAGAATCAAAGGCAGGATCGTTTGTGCAGGTAGTACCGGAATACAAGCGTCTAAAGAACCGTTATCAATTAATGTGGGACCAGAAAGATTGTGTTGACTATTTGAAAACAGCGGCAGTATTGGCTGTTTACATTGACCAAAGTTTGTCAACTAATACATTCTATAATCCTGCAAATTATCAAGGTGGAAAAGTTCCAGCAACTGTAATTGCCAAAAATTTAATGTTGGCTTACAGATGGGGCTTAAAGACTATATACTATAGTTTAATTAATAAAGTTGGCGCCAAGGCCGACATGACAAATACAAGTAGTGCAATTACACTTTCTCCAGTAACAGTCTATGAAGAATTAGACGATGACTGCGAAGCGTGTAAATTATAAAGGAAATAAAATGAAGTTATATATACAATATATTGATGGTAAAATTGAAGGACATCCAATTCTAGAAGACAATCTAAGACAGGTCAATCCTCAATTCGATCCTGCCAATCTTCCAAACACATTGAAAGTGTTTGAGAGAGTACAAGCGCCTATTTCTGGTCCATATGTGAGAATTGAATCTATCTATCAATTGCAGTCGGACGATGTTGTGCGTGATGTGCATACTGAAATTGGGTATACCGAAGAAGAACGTGCAGCTCGAATTGCACAGGCTATGGGATTCTCTCATCCTAATGGATGGGTATTTAATGAAACAATATGCGGATGGGAACCACCATCACCTCCACCTGATGACGGGAAGAAGTACATATGGTCCAATGATTCAGCATCATGGCAGGAATTGGTTATTTAATATGTCAAAAGCACAATACAATCTAAGTAAACAGACAAACTATTTGAAGCGCACTATGTTCTTGGATCCTGCTGGACCAGTAACAGTTCAGCGTTTTGAAGAAGTCAAGTATCCTAAAATTGCCAAGTATGAAGAACTTGCTCGTGGCTTCTTCTGGGTGCCAGAAGAAATCAGTCTTACCAAAGACAAGATGGATCACAAAGATGCCAGTGATGCTGTCAAGCATATTTTTACCAGCAACCTACTACGTCAAACAGCCTTAGATAGTATCCAAGGTCGTGCGCCTAATCAAGTATTCAGCCCTGTAATCAGTGTTCCTGAATTAGAAGCACTGGTCAGTAACTGGAGCTTCTTTGAAACAAATATTCACAGCAAGTCTTATTCACATATTATTAGGAACGTATATGGAGTACCTAAAGAAGAATTTAACAAGATTCACGACACAGCTGAAATTGTTGGCATGGCTGCTAACATTGGTCGTTACTATGAGGATCTTCATCAGCTTAACTGCCGTAAAGAGTTGGGTGAAGACATTGGACTCCACGCTCACAAGCGAGCCATATGGTTGGCCTTACATGCTTCATACGCACTCGAAGCCCTACGTTTCATGGTATCCTTCGCCACATCACTGGCCATGGTAGAGAACAAGATCTATATCGGTAATGGTAACATCATCAGCTTGATCCTACAAGATGAAATTCTACATGCTGACTGGACTGCCTGGTTGATCAACAATGCAGGAAAAGACGATCCAGATTTTATTAAGTTAGAAGAAGAATGCCAAGAAGAAGTCTATACCATGTACATGGAAGTTATTCAAGAAGAAAAAGCCTGGGCCGATTACTTGTTCAAGAAAGGTGTGGTCATTGGATTAAACGCCAGCATCTTAAAAGACTTTGTTGACTATACAGCATTTACAAGACTAAAAGAAATTGGCATTAAGTATCTTGAAGACCATCCTAAGATGAGTCCTATTCCATGGTTTAACAAACATGTTAACATCAACAAGAAACAAAGTGCTCTCCAGGAAACTGAATCAACTAATTATGTTATTGGTGTTATGAGTGACTCAGTTAGCTACGAAGAATTACCAGATCTATAAGGAAGTAAAAATGACTCAAGCAATTGTGTGGTCGAAGTACCACTGCCCATTTTGCGATCAGGCAAAGGCATTATTAAAACAAAGAGGCATCCCATTTGAAGAAAAGAAAATCGGTGATGGATACTCTAAAGAAGAATTATTAGAAGCTGTACCTACAGCAAGAACAGTGCCGCAGATCTTTATCGATGATAAACTTATCGGTGGCTTCACTGAACTAAAGGCGCACCTAAATGGCTGATGAAGAGCCCATTGTAGATGAAAACACCATTGATCTATCCAGTGGTGTAGAATATGACAGTATCACTATAGATACTAGTAGTATGAACTCCTACAATTACTCTTATAGTAATATACCACCTAGTATAACCATTAGTGGTAGTAGCAGTAGTAACTATGGTGCAATTGGCAGCTCTGGTAGCTTTCTAACCAGCAGTGGATCAAATGGTACTAGCTGGAGTAATATAAACTGGGCTGGATCTACTCAAAGCTCATTGAGTGTTAGGGGTGATGCAGACTTCGAAGGCGATGTTAAGATCAAAGGTGTTAGCATTGCTAAGACATTAGAATCAATCAATGATCGTCTTGCCATACTTCAACCTGACCCTGCAAAACTAGAGCACTTCGCGGCTCTTAAAAAAGCCTACGAGCATTATAAAACGCTCGAAGCTTTATGCGAAATACCTAAAAAAGAAAACGAGGAATAAAATGTTAATTCAAAAACCCGCAGCCACTGGTGACACAGTGAGCATTAAATTAATTTCCGGCGAAGAAATCATCGGACGCTTAGATGAAGATACTGCTGAGTATGTTAAACTAAACAGACCTAAAAGTGTAAGCATTGGCGCACAAGGACTGGGCATGATGCCGTTTATGTTCTTAGGTGGCAGTGACAATGTTACTATCAAACATAGTCATATCATTGTTATGGTACCTGCTGAAAAGAGCGCCGCAGATCAATATGTACAGGGAACAACTGGCATTGCCTTATCGTAAATATATGATAGGAGATTAATATGCCATACATTCCAGGTTCAGGCCGACTCAGTGACGTTTATCACAGCGGCAACGTCTACGCTAATAATGTACCGATAGCTCTTTGGCTATCGCCGGGCGGTAGTGGAACCTTTGGTGGCATCAGCGTATCTGTAGCAGTGGAGTTAGATCCACTAGTAGCAGAAGAAGTAGCAAGCCAGGTTAATACCTATGTCTCTGCTCAGAACGGTCAGCCTAATCAGTATTATAATGCAGGTGCGGCCGCAGATGGTGTTAAAGGCAACTATGCCGGTACACCGGATGATGCTACAACTGCTACTGCGGCTACATCGACAATTTCAACTGACACTACATTCTCTAGTATTATTCCATTCTTAGACAAATGTCTCGATGAGGCAGCACAAGGTAAATGGAGAGAAACTGGGCAAGGCGGTAAACCTAGCAATCCAACAATTACAGGTATATGGCAAAATCTAGGATATCCTAGTAGTGGTCCTTGGACTACAGACCAAACAGCTTGGTGCATGGGCTTTGTTAATTTTGGATTAAAGAGTGCAGGTTATCGATATTTCCAAACTGCTAGTGCAGCCGCTATCACAACCAATCCAGAAAAGTGGAATGCTACGCAAGTTCCCAAAGACCAAGCACAGCCGGGTGACATCGCATTTTGGAGTTATAGACATGTTAACTTTGTTTATACTGCCCAAAATGGCAAATACACATTTGTAGGAGGTAACCAAACTCCTAGCGGCGGAAAAAACAACCCGGATGATGGTGATTTAACCAAATCTTATCCAAATGGTACAGGTGCGAATAACGCAAATTGGGTAAGTTGTTGGCGCCCAAGTAAAACATAATGGTTGACAAACTGGTAAAAATCCAGTATAATAGTAACAAGAGGAAGCAGTAATGCAACAAGGTAAAGTAAAATGGTTTAATAATTCCAAAGGTTTTGGATTTATTGTACCAGATGAAGGAGGTGAAGATGTGTTTGCACATTTTAGCCAAATTCAAATGGAGGGCTATAGAACTTTAAAAACGGACGAACGTGTCCAATTTGAAGTTACAGATGGTCCAAATGGTAAACAGGCTCAGAATATTCAACGGAGTTAATTATGTATCAATATCGTGTTTGGATTAGACTTAATCAGTATCAAACTGCCGACGTCGTAGTTAATGCAAACAATGATTGGGAGTGTAAAATGCTTGCCGAAAGCATGTACGGTTCCGGTATGGTGTTAAACTACAGTAGAATTAATTAAATATATATGCTTTCGCAGGGGCGAACTTGCATAGCAAGGGGACACAAGGCTCGGCAGAGGCTCCACACGCCCTGGGAAGTCTGCCAATTTTGTCAACGTATTATAAGGCTAAGGCGTTATATATACATCATGGAGAAAGTTATGAAAAAATTATTGACCGCAGTTGTTTTGGCTACCGCCCTTGTTGGCACAGCATCAGCTCAGCATAGACATTTTGGCCACCACGGACATCACGGTCCACGAGTAATTCATCATCATGGTGGTAATTGGGGACAGGTATTTGTTCCGTTGATTATTGGTGGAGTTGTAGGTGCGGCCATTGCAAATAACAATAAGCCTGCAGAGGCTCCTACCGTTGTTGTTCAACCGCCAATTGCTCAAGGTTCCCCAATTATACAATGCCCCCAGGGAACATATCCATTTGAAAACTTTGGATGGGTTAAAAATCAATATGGACAATTCGTCCAGGCTACCTATATTGAATGTAAATAATGGCCTATTCAGATAAAGTTGTTGACCACTATGAAAATCCCAGGAATGTCGGATCTTTTGACAAGAGTGATCCTAATGTTGGTACTGGTATGGTTGGCGCACCTGCTTGCGGCGATGTAATGAAGTTACAGATAAAGGTTGACAATGATACAGGTATTATTACAGATGCAAAATTTAAAACGTATGGCTGTGGATCGGCTATCGCGAGCTCGAGTCTCATTACCGAATGGGTCAAAGGAAAAACACTCGACGAAGCAGGATCAATCAAAAACTCCGAAATTGCCGAAGAACTGGCCCTTCCCCCGGTAAAGATACATTGTAGTATTCTAGCAGAAGATGCTATTAAAGCGGCCGTAAATGATTACCGTAACCGACACAGCCAATAAGAAAATCACTCAGCTCCTGTCCAAACGTGGCAAGGGTATTGGTATACGGCTAGGTGTAAAAACTACAGGTTGTAGCGGCCTTGCTTATACGTTAGAATATGTTGATAGTTACATTGCTGAAGAGGGGGTAACTAATTTTGCTCAACCAGATTTTGTAGTACTAGTTGATGCAAAGTCATTGGTATACCTACAAGGACTCATAGTTGATTGGGCTCGTAATGGACTCAATGAAGGGTTTGAATTTCGTAATCCCAATGAACGTGATAAATGTGGTTGTGGCGAAAGTTTTAGAGTGTAAATAAAAGTTAAGACTGTATGAAGTAGACAGAAAAGGATTCTGGACGCGGGTTCGACTCCCGCCAGGTCCACCAAAAGTAGTTTTGAACACAGTTAGATTTGTCCCTTCCGAGGATGCTAGAGGCTAATTCGAATATGCCCTTTTTAAATATCTAGATTGACAAACATAAACTACTTCTGATGGGCCTGCCATGGTTTCGACAGGGTCACAAGTATTGAAATGGACAGTCCGGCAATGTAGAAGCCGTTAGGGTTGGGGGAACTCGGCCGAAGAAGCAAAAAACGTAAATGCAAACGACGAACAGTTCGCTTTAGCCGCCTAAACTCGGCTTAGGGTAGGAAATACCTCGTAACAGAAACCACCAAAAAGGCTACTTAGGTAGCCTTTTTTCTTGACCTTTGTAGCTGAAGAGTAAATAATAGTTCATGATCATTTAAGATCATGTTTTAAAGGAAATTAAAAATGAAGAAAATTGTATTAGCAACTGTATTAGCGGTCTCCGCGATTGCAGCCTCTGCTCAAGTTACTGTCAGTGGTAGAATTGCCACGTTTGTTGACAGCACAAAAACAGGTAGTACCGAAGTTACTTCTTTAGTGAATGACTCAAGCCGCATTGTTTTCAGAGCTGAAGAGAAGCTCAACGGTGGTTTATCTACTAGAGTGGTCGTTGACACTACTGTTGCGTTGGATGATCCAAAAGCAGGCGCATCTACACAACTTGGCGATCGTCAAGCTACTGTAGGTCTTGGTTCTAAGTTTGCCAGCATTGACCTAGGCCGCAAAGAGCACAGTGCGTTCCTTACTATAAAAGCCGCTGATTCATTCGGTGGTGCAACATACGCATCTGTTTCACCAGATGTTATCAATGATCGTTCTAGACGCATGGGTGACAGCGTATTCTTTGGAACAAAAGTAGGTCCAGTGATCGCTAACTATGATCGTAGTATGTACACCAACCCAACAACTGCTGAAGCAATTTCTTGGAGCCTCGGTGGTAAGGCAGGTCCAGTTACAGCAGCCATTGCTCGTTTCGAGTCAGGCACTGATTATACTAATCTAGTAACCCTTAGTGGTCAAGTAGCAGGTGTTACATTGTCTACAATTCAAAGTGAAGACAAGACTGGCGTAGTTGAGACCAAAGGTCGTTTATACGGTGCTACTGTTCCTGTACACGGAACCCCAGTTACCCTTAGAGGTAGCTACGGTACTAAGACTGGTTTGTCTATTAGTGAAGTTAAAGCCTATAACCTAGGTGTTAACTACGCTTTCAGCAAGCGTACCAGTGCATTGGTTGCCTATCGTAATGTTGATGCCGGTGGTACAGCCAACGATGTTAGACAATATGGTGTTGGTTTAGTCCACAGTTTCTAATTTTAATTAGATAGAATTAACCCGCTTCGGCGGGTTTTCTTTTGGCATTGTAATCATATTGTAATCGAATATTCCTTAAATAATAGTATGAAGACATACCGCTCAATCTTTGTCAGTGATGTGCATCTCGGAACCAAAGACAGTCAAGCGGATAAATTAAACAACTTTCTTAAACATAACTCCTGCGATACACTTTATCTTGTAGGCGATATCATTGATGCCTGGAAGATACAACAAAACAAATGGCGATGGAAGCAGAGTCATACCAATGTAGTCCGTCGTGTACTAGGACATGCCAAGCGTGGGACCCGGGTTATATTCATAGCAGGTAATCACGATGAATTTCTAAGACCAATGATACCCTATGGTTTTAGTTTTGGTCATGTTGAGATACATAATCAAATAGAACATATAGGTGCAGATGGTAAGCACTATCTAGTTACACACGGCGACTTGTTTGATGGTATCACACGCCTAGCACCTTGGTTGGGATTTTTAGGTGACAAGGCCTACGACTTTATTCTATATCTAAACGGCAAGTTTAACTGGCTACGTCATAAGATGGGATTTGGATATTGGTCACTGAGCAAATATCTTAAACATCGTGTAAAGAAGGCTGTGGATTTTATGTTCAAGTTTGAGAACAATCTAGCAGGCTATTGCAAGAAGCGCGGCTTTGATGGAGTTATATGTGGACACATACATCACGCAGAGATTAAAGAAATAGATGGTGTAATGTATATGAATGACGGCGACTGGGTCGAAAGCTGTACAGCTCTCGTAGAACATTGGGATGGTCGTTGGGAAATAGTTACCTGGACCAAGGAGAAGGACGATGTGGATAATGTTATTGTTAGCGATTCATTCAAGCAATCCAAACGACATTCCAGGAAGAATAACACTGATATTCCCGGATCAGAAATCGTGCGAATCAGTCCTGAAGACAATGTCGTATCAACTAAAGTTTAATCAATTTAAAGTTGAGGGAGAATGTATAAAGAAATGAAATTCAGTGACAAAATTACTATTGTAGTTCCTTGTAAAAATGAGGAAAACTATATCCCATATCTGTTAACGCACTTACGCAATCAAATGATAGGTAGTACTAGAATCATCATTGCAGACTGTTCAACAGATAACACTCGAGAAGTAATACAGGCTGTAAAAGGCAATCTCAATGTGGAAATCATAGAAGGTGGACCTGTGTCTACAGCTAAGAATAACGGTGCTAGATTAGTTACTACTCCTTATATATTATTCATTGATGCAGATGTTCGATTCTTTAAAGACACTGTTATTCGTGATGCTGTCTTTGAAATGGAATCAAAAGACTTAGATCTCATTGGGTTGAATATTAAATGTTATGACAACGATGTTAGAGCAAAGATCGGCTTTACTCTGTTTAATATTATAAATCATATTTTAAAATTCTTTAGCCCTTTTGCAGTTGGTGCATTTATGTTAACACGCAAGGATCGATTCGATGAATTCGGAGGGTTTCCTGAAAAAGCATCAACATCGGAGGACTACTTCCTATCGAGAATGTATAGTCCAAAAAAGTTTAAACTTGTTAATCACCATTTCGGGCAGGACAGTCGTAGATTCAAAAAGATGGGATACTTTGGTATGGCCGCTTACTTGATTAAAAACTTTGTCAATCGCAATAACAAAGCATATTGGGATAGATTAGACGGTTCTAAATATTGGAATTAAAATCTTAAAATTGTAATCATATTGTAATCATTTTGTGTTTAAATATTAATATCACAAACACAAGGAGACTTACAAGTGAAAAAACTATTTGCTATTCTATTAGCCTCAGTAGCTATATCAGCACAGGCCACAGACATGGTGGGTGCTGGAGCAACGTTCCCATTCCCTATCTATTATAAGTGGGCCGAAGGATACAAGAAAGAAACTGGAAAAAGTTTAAACTATCAAAGTATCGGTAGTTCGGGCGGCATTAGACAAATCAATGCTCGCACAGTAGACTTTGGAGCAACCGATGCTCCAGTCAAAGGTGAAGATTTAGACAAGAACGGACAAATTCAATTCCCTGCTATTATCGGCGGAACAGTTCCTGTTGTCAACTTAGATGGCATCAAGCCCGGAGAACTACGCATCACTGGTCCAGTATTAGCAGAAGTATTCTTGGGCAACATTAATCGTTGGAATGATCCTAAACTAGTAGCATTGAATCCAGGTAAGAACTTACCTAACTTAGAAATTACTATTATTCATCGTGCAGATGGTAGTGGCACAACATTCAATTGGACAGACTATCTAAGCACAGTAAGTCCTGAGTGGCTAGCTAAAGTAGGTCGTGGTGCCGCAGTCAAGTGGCCAGCGTCTGCTTCAGTAGGTGGTAAAGGTAATGAAGGTGTTGCAGCCAATGTGACTAGAATTAAAGGTAGTATCGGTTATGTAGAGTATGCCTATGTCAAACAAAACAAAATGACATTTATGCAACTACAAAACAAATCAGGCAAGTATGTTAGTCCAGATGACTTAACCTTTGCCGCAGCCGCAGATGGTGCTGATTGGTTCAGTGTCCCCGGTATGGGACTCAGCATTGTGGATCAAAAGAATCCTAATGCTTGGCCAGTAAGTTCGGCAAGTTTCATCATCATGTACAAAGAGCCAAGAAACAAAGCTACCAGCGATGAAGTTATTAAGTTCTTTGACTGGGCATTTAAGAATGGTAAGAAAGACGCCGTAGATTTGGACTACGTACCATTACCTGATGCACTAACAAAACAGATCCGTGAGCGTGTTTGGACGCAGGTCAAATAAAATAATCGCCGGCTGGTGGCGTATAATAGGATAAGTAGCCAGCAGTAAGCCCACTTCGGTGGGTTTTCTTTTGGTAAAATTTCCGGTTGCGGTAATACCATTATGGCTGTATAATATATAATATCTTAACAAGGAATTTATATGTCCGCTGAATACACACTTACTCAACTTAAACTTTGGTGCATTGCACAATCCAAAGATGAACAAATTTGGACTAACAAAGGCACAACTTATTTTTGGAATCGTGGCAAGGATACCAGCACTGGCTTGATCAATGGCGTAGTCCGAAAACTTGCAGGTGTTGATGCCGCTGGTGCAAAGATTTGGGTCGTTGCTGGCAGTATTAAGATCAATCCAAATGGCGAGATCCTGCGCTTCACTGGTATCCCTAAAAAGATTCAAAAAACTTTTGAACCAAAAGTACACGAAACTAACACTGACAATCCAGTTGACTTCCCTGCACTCGAAGTGGTATAATGGGAGATAAAATCTTCTTTGGTACAATCCTAGCCCTGTTTGTTGCTATGACAGGGCATCCTTGGATTGCTGTTTTTATTTTTTGGTTGAGTATTATATGACTATGCATCTTGAAGGACCTTGGCTGTCTACCACTGGCAAGCGCAAAGGCAAAGTTAAATTCCGTAATGCTGAAGAAGCCAAGAAGGCTCGTGAACTTGATGAGTCATGGAAGGCTCTACAAAAGAAATGGGCAGTTGAAGAACAAGAAAAGAAACGGCAACGTGCATTGTCTGCTGAGCCATTGGTCTACTCTCTATCAGGTCGAGAGACTGCTCGCATCGCTAGCCGCGACACAGGGCACTCTGGTGCAGTACGTACTAAAGATATCCCTCAATATACTGGTACCAAGATTAAAGGTATTGGTACTATGCATAAGAGCAACGCCGTGCCTATTTTCTCCGATGAGGAAGCCGTGGCTATCGCTACTATGCGCCGATAAATAAATCTTATGAAACCAACTTTAAATGAAAAATTTCTCGCCTACCTAGCATTATTCAGTGGCCTGTTCCTATCACTGGTTGCAGAGTACTACAGTATTCTCGGACTAACTTCTATCTTCTCTGCCGCAGTTATCCCTGTGGTTATCATGGGTATAGCATTAGGCCTAGGTAAAATTACAGCCACACTATGGCTAAAACAAAATTGGAAGATTGCTCCGTGGTCAATGCGGATCTATCTATTCACTGCTATTATGGTTCTCATGATAGTTACCAGCATGGGTATCTTTGGATTCTTGAGTAAGGCGCACAGTGACCAAAGTTTGGTGTCAGGTGATGTACAGGCAAAGATTGCCGTGTATGATGAGAAGATTAAAATTGCCAAGGAAAATATAGATGTCAACCGCAAGGCTCTTAAACAAATGGATGAGGCAGTGGACCAGGTTATGGGTCGAAGCACAGATGAAAAAGGTGCCGATAAAGCCGTGGCTGTCCGTAGGAGTCAACAAAAGGAACGTGGGCGTCTCCTTGCTGAAATCGAAACCTACCAGAAAACAGTTACTAGCCTTAGCGAAGAGCGGGCTCCGATTGCCGCAGAGGTCCGTAAAGTAGAAGCTGAAGTTGGCCCTATCAAATATATAGCACAGTTCGTCTACGGTGAAACAAACGAAGGTCTATTAGAGAAAGCAGTAACTTGGGTAATCATTATCCTTATTGTAGTGTTTGATCCATTAGCTGTTATCCTGTTACTATCTAGTCAAATCAGTTTCCAAAACTTCCGCGAACGTGAAGATCCTAGTGAGCGTGAACTACAAGAGTTTGCAGATGCATTTAATGAAGTATTTGAAGACGAACTCCGTGATGGTTATGTAGCACACGTTGGTGAAAAACCTACAGCAGAAGAAATAACTGAAGATGTTAAGCCTTTGAAAGATCCTGTATCTACAGGATGGATGTATCAGACTGATGTTACTACAACATACCCAAATACCGAAGAAGAGGTTGAAGAACTTATTGATGCATCAATCGCTGATAAGCATCCCTACCTAAACAAACCGTTTAAGCATTTTGAAAATCTTAAGCCAATGGTCTACAAAGCGGAGGGTGACAGCCCAGAAAAGGAATCTGATGTAGTCAGCACAGCCACTGTCACAGATACACCATTATTTGTACAAAACGAAGAACAAAAAGAAAGTGATCTCTGGACTAAAACTGCTATCAGCAAAGAAGAATATTTTGAGACCAGTGCGGCAGTTAATCCAGATCCTTATAACGATGCTCCTCATCCAGATGTTGCGGAGTACATCGAGCTTGTAAAATCTAACCGTATGGCCTTGCGTGATGTTCCACAAGAGTATATAATGGCAGTTAAAGCAAGAATATAATGGATAATAGAATAACATTAATAACACCGCCTGATTTTTTTGAAAATGAATCGTACAGCATTATGTTTGTACACTTAGCCGATGAAGATCAAACAAGAGTAAGTAAATGGTTAGCTGACGCTAATCTCACTGAGCATATTAACATTTATTTTTATGATCACGATATAAACCTTGAATGGTTTTTCTATGCACTGTCTAGATGTGAGTACACGTATATCGACCTTGATGGTGTCAACACCGCTACCTCTACCTTAAGTGGCTACATACTAGGAAAGAAGAACGTCTATTACAAAACTGATAATGAAAACACATCCGCAGTTTGTCACTTCATTAATCAGAATAGGATAACTAAAGTAGAAGCATTTTTAGAAAGAGCATTTAATGACAAAATCGGAAACAGACCACAAGTGTGATTTTTGCAACAAAAGCAAAGAGGATGTGGAAAAGTTAATTGTCGGCGATCACGCTGCCATTTGTAATGATTGTGTAGAGCTTTGTATTGATATACTCAAAGATGAAAAAGTAAAAACTTTTCCTAATACACTTAAACTACTAAACCCCGTTAAAATAAAAGAGTACCTAGACGATTATGTTATAGGTCAAGATGATGCTAAGATTGCACTAAGTGTGGCAGTTAGCCAGCATTTTAAACGCATTAATAATCCCAGTAAAGACATTGAGCTAGAAAAAACCAATGTATTATTGTTAGGTCCTACTGGCTGTGGCAAAACAATGATGGCACGTAAGATTGCCGAATACCTAGATCTACCCTTTGCTATATGTGATGCTACTGGTATTACAGAGGCAGGCTACGTCGGTGATGATGTAGAAAGTATTCTTACTCGTTTGATCAATGAAGCAGACGGAGATATGGAAAAAGCAGCTCGAGGTATTGTCTACATTGATGAAATCGACAAGATCAGCCGTAAGGGCGAAAGTGCTAGTATCACCCGAGATGTCAGCGGAGAAGGTGTGCAACAAGCCCTGCTAAAGATGATCGAAGGCAGCATTATGAGAGTGCCGTCTACTAGTAAACGCAAACACCCGGGCAGTGATATGCAGGAGATTGATACTCGTAGTATCTTGTTTATCTGCGGCGGCGCCTTTGTAGGCATTGACAAACTTATCAAACAACGTACAGGTGCTAGAAGTGTAGGCTTCCATGCTAATGTAGACAACGTAGAAGATAATCCAGCTTTGCTACAAGAAGTGACAACCAAGGATCTTATCAAGTTTGGACTTATTCCTGAATTCGTGGGTCGCTTTGGATTGATTACTAACGTAGATGAACTCAGTGAAGATCAACTTGTAAAAATTCTCGTAGATACTAAAAACAGCACGATCAAGCAGTATCAATATATGTTTGAGTTAGATGGCATTAATCTAAGTTTTGATCAAGATGCCTTACATGAAATTGCAAAACGAGCCAAAGATCTCAAAACCAATGCTCGCGGACTTAAAAACATTATCGAAAAGATCTTAATGCCCTATCAGTTTGATGCTGTAGATCTCGTCGAACGCGGTTTGAAGTCAATTCGCATAAGTAAAGATACCGTTGATGGCAAACCAGCCATTATGATTTTTGATAAAAAGAAAAATGAGCAAAAACAACAAAGCACTAATGGGTAATAAGGTTATCGTAGGCGACCTGCCGTTGAACGTAGCACTGAGAAAATTTAAACAAAAAGTAGATGATTCTGGAATTTTGGAAACACTGAGAGCCAAAATGTTCTACGAAAAGCCAACTACTGTCCGAAAGCGTAGAGCAGGAGCAGCCAAAAGTCGTTGGCAAAAGAAACTCAGAGACCAAAGCCTACCTAAAAAAATGTATTGACAAATACCATAAGATGTGTTATACTTGATGTATGACAAAACATCTTATGATCGATATGGAGACTATGGCAGTCTCCCCAAACGCTGTAGTCCTCAGTCTAGGCGCAGTCCACTTTAATCCCTATGCGCAGGGCTATGGTGAGAAAATTTATTTTAAAATTGATCTCGACGACCAAGATAAGTTAGGCCGTGAAATTGACCCCGCCACACTTGAGTGGTGGGGGCGTCAAGACCCTGCTATTATGGAAGAAGCATTCAGTGAAGAAGGTCGTATTCCACTTGCGGATGCCATGGACCAGTTCCACAAATTCGCTTGGGGTTGCTCGGCATTTTGGAGTCACGGTGCTACCTTTGACTTGGTTATCATTGAAAATATCTATCGCCAACTTGGCAAACCTTTGCCGTGGAATTATTGGCAGTTACGCGACACCCGTACATTGTTTGATTTGGGCTACGATCCAGACATGCCGCAGGGTAGTAAACACGATGCTCTGCAGGATGCCATTCGGCAAGCCGTAGGTGTCCAAAACATCTACGCTAAAATGAAAATCCGTCCTAGATAATTTGGTAAAACCTACACTTGACAATATTAGGTTTTTCCTGTATAATTAATACATATTAGAAAGGAACCAAAATGGACGAACTTAAGATCCGTTTCGATGAAGAAGAGAACAAGTACTATGTGTACTTCAACGGTCCTTTTGGATCCTGCGCTTATCAAAGTGATCCGTTTGATACACTCTTCGAAGCAGAAGCGTTTAAGCAAGATCAAGAAGATTCCGCAGATTTTGGAGATGAAGAATGACTTATGTAAAGTCCCCTGAAGAACTTGGCCTTAAAACAGATACTACCGGTATCTACATCATGACCGAAGAAACTTGGATTGACGCAATGGCATCAACTGGGTTCCTCCAATTTGGTCTAGGTGATGCTCCCGAAGGAACAATCGCCGATCGCCAGTTAAGTCTATCTAGTTCTAAAAACGTTTCTTGGCAAAAGTATTTGCTAGATACTATCCCCGAGCCGGGTTATCGAGATCATGCTCTGCATAAAATTGTAAGGCAATCTGTTGCCGCACAATTGCCTCGGCCTGACTCTAATAGGTATTCGGAACTGTTTAAAATTGCAGTCGAAAAAATGCTTATTGAACAGTTTATTAAGACTAAAGATTTTGAACCTATTAGACTTTGGCTCAATGAGAAAATTCGCAAGTGTGCGGCAAAGCTCAATCCTAATCATGAGAAGCAGGCTGTTAATCTGCGTGATGTTCAGATTCTTGTAATCAAGAAAGTTCTGTCAGCCCTTCGCCAGAATGGCATTGTAACAAACTTTGTCTGCGAACTAGCGGCTCGTATTGGCAAGACTATCTTGTTCCTATCTCTTGCAAAAACCATGCGAGAAGAATTTGGCCATGAGTCTATGTTTATTATGGCCTATGGTGTTGGCCTAAGTGTTAAGACTTCCTATAAGGATGAGATTGGCAAGTACATTGATTTTGCAAGTATGCAGTTTATTGATGCCGCAGATGCTGACTCAGAAGAGCAATACAAAAAGGCCCTGTCAGACGGCAAAATGCCCGTTGTGTTTATTAGCCTTAATCCAGAAGCAGAAGAAAAGTATGAGTGGATTAATCAACTAGCAGGCACACACATTGCCTTGCTAGAAGAAACCGACTTTGGTACCCATACTGATAGTCAAGTTGACAAAGTTGAATATATCCTTAACGGTAAAACAATTACTCGTATCAATGCCAGCGGCACTAATATTGGTCGCCTGGCTAAAGCATTCGGCAAGAACGCCATTGACGAGATTATTAGTGTTCCATACTGCATGGTAGAACAGGACCCTAGTATTCCTAATGTAGTAGTGCGTCGATTCTACAATATGTTGTTTAATCCTAAAATGAACAAACTATTGGAAGACTTTGACAATGATGTATTGCCTAACATTAATAAGATCCTTGAAAAGGCTCGTTCGCAGGAAAAGTTTATTGCCGCAGTATTCCAAGACTTGTTAGGATATCAACCTATCTACGGAATGAACTTGAGCCAAGCCGCAGGTGAGATTATCAATCATCTTATGTTGTTTGTTAATATCTCTAAGAAGTCAATGGAATCATTGGCAGAAATTATTGAGAAATATTGCGAAGAACACAAAGTGCTAATTCTCAACGGAGATTATACTGATAATAAAGAAGCAGAAGGCCTTACCAAAGAAGAATTGGTCCGATTGCAAAACGGTTACTATCCAGGTCGTGATAAACTGTTAGTGATCACTAATATGATGGGTACTCGCAGTTATAGTATTCCTGAGATCCAGGCATGCCTGTTTATGCAAGAAGGAGGCGATGTTTATCCTTACATGCAAAAGTATAGCCGTTGCCTTACTCCTGGATACGGTAAGAAATTCGGTCACATCTTTGACTTTGCCTTTGACCAAAGTAAGACTCGCAATTCTGTAATGAGTGTGGCAGTAGAAGCGGCATTGTTAATCCGCCAGAAGGGCAAGACTTATCCTGAAGCTGTTCGTGAGGTAATGAACAGTGTTAACATTAAGGACATGATTTCTGGTCAATGGATGGATGCCGACACAATTATTAAAGAGTTCGAGGATAACAACAAGCTATTAGAAATTGCCAATGCTCATACTCGTATTACTATTGAAGATCTTACTTCTGAAGAAATCGAAGCTTTTGGTGAATTGGCTAAACGCTCTTCTGGTAGTAAAGCAGAAAAGTCTAAAATTGACAAAATTGTTGCTACCGGTAAAACATTTGATTCTGGAAAATCTGCTACAGGCAAAGTAAAAAAAGATCCTCTTAAGGCAGTGGTTGAAAAAGCTGTACGTATGATTAACGGAAGTGCTACGACGGTTCTAGCATTGAGTAATTATCAAGGTGAAAGTTTTTTAGAATGTGTAGATCTCATTGAAAACAATACAGAAATGTACAAGGAATTCGTAGAATTATACGGTGTTGGTCCAGATACAATTAAACGTCTTGCACATCGGTTAGAAATTTCTACGTTAGACATGATTGTGCGTATGAGTAAATATAACACAACACAGAAACATATTGAAAATAACGCACTGGCTATTCTTAAGGATGACGCAAAACTTTGGTTTGAAATTTTTGGCAATCGAGAACTAAAAAGATTTATTAAGAGTAAGCATTGTAAACATATTCTTGTAGTAGCTGGCGGCCACGGGTCAGAAGTAGATGTACTAGTAGATATGTTTGGAATTGATATTATAGACAAGATTGTGTATAATGACAAGTATAGTTTTCTCTGTAATCAGATTAAACGGAAATACCCTGGCATTGTAGTGATGCAAGGGGACTTTACAGAAATGGAATTTGATATGAAATTTGATGTGATAGTAGGTAACCCCCCTTATCAAGGTAATAACGATAAAGGAACAAAACAACCAAAAAGCCATAACCTGTGGAGCAAATTTGCAGAAAAGGGTATTGAGTTGTTAAATCCAAATGGGTTTATTGCGTTTGTAACTCCTGACAGTTGGATGAGTCCGAACAGTCAACTTCTGAAGATGTTTAAAGATAATTCTCTTATTTGGGTCGACACCGAAGTAGGAAAATATTTTACCGTTGGTAGCAGTTTTACAGCCTGGTGTGTACAAAAAAATAAAAACACGCAAACTGCTGTGATTGACGGTCTTACAGTAGACATTACTAAACTTCAGTATTTGCCAAGAAATTTTGCAAAGACATTTCCTATGCACGACAAAGTTATTAATTCAACTCATCCTAAGTTGGATATACTTTGCGATACATCTTGCCACAGTGACCACAAGCACAATAATTTCTCTGACACTCAAGATACAACTTACAAATATGTAACATTCCACACAAATGCACAGACAAAGTTTTGCAAAAAACAATCAAAGGATTTTTTAAAGTCTAAAATTGTTTGGACTACTAGTGGATATTTTAAACCTTTTTTTAGTGCAGGTAATCTTGGCACCTCAGAAGTGTGTCAATACATACTAGCAGACTCTGCAGAGGCACAAAATATTTTAAGTTATCTCGATAGTAAACTTTATAAATTTATTGTTAATACTGGTAAGTGGAGCGGATTCCTTAATGGAAAAGTTCTATCATCATTGCCTAAACTTGCTAGTAAAATTTGGACAGACCAAGAACTTTACCAACATTTTGGTCTTACCCAAGAAGAAATTGATTATGTTGAAGCCAACGTTAAGTGAAGTAGTTGACCACATTCGTAATCGCACCTATATGGGTGGAGTAGAGCGGGACCAATTAAGAGTAAAGGTGACGGGTGAGGTCTTTACCCCAACTCCATTAGTGCAGGAAATTTTAGAGAAGTTACCATTGGGGCAGTTTACGGACCCAACTAAAACTTTTCTAGATCCAAGTTGTGGTGATGGGCAATTCCTAGGTGAGGTTATCATTCGTAAGATGGAGAATGGTTCAACCTTTGAACAAGCCTTATCTACTACATACGGCGTTGACTTAATGATCGATAACGTAGACTTATGTCGTGAAAGGATATTATGTGGGCAAGAACATTTACGGCATGTTGTAGAAAAAAATATACAATGCCGTGACGGTCTTAAATTTGGTTACAACTTTGCTCCAATGGGTAAGGCTCGAAGAAACACCGAAGAAAAAGCTAGAGCAAAACAACAAAGATTAAAAGCCAAACAAGAAAAACTAGCCAAACAAGAAGAAATCAAAAAGAAAAAAGAAGCCCAACAAAAAAAGTTGTTTGGTGAAGTACTAATCTAACT
>Ga0247723_1000655_pt1 | contig 22718 bp, 44 predicted proteins | sample MSEWelMarce5H_FC_FD_189079 | JGI IMG/M metagenome (GOLD analysis project Ga0247723, IMG submission 189079) | Subsurface sediment microbial communities from gas well in West Virginia, United States - MSEEL Well Study Marcellus 5H_FC | ecosystem: Environmental > Terrestrial > Deep subsurface >... | reverse complement strand
GGTATTAAAGGAATTCAATATCTTGATGGAGCTAGTAGGTCAAAGAAAAAAGGCAATTATAATTATGTTTTATTTGATGATACTTCAGCAAGAATAGTACGGACTTATTTTCAAGAATTTCCAGATACAGAAATAAAGCGTGGATATGTAAAGTTTGGTCAAGGCAAAAATAAAACAGTAGAGATTGCCCTACTTGAAAACCGTGATATGTCCACTTTTGTGCATGAATTAGGCCATGTATGGCTTGAGTTATTAGGAGATGTGGCAGAAGACCCAAATTCTGACATTTTGACCAAAAACGATTATGCAACTGTACTGAAATTTTTAGGTGTTACTGACCGCAGCCAGATTGGTACAGCCCAGCATGAGATGTGGGCCAGAGCCAATGAAGCATATTTGCGTGAAGGGAAAGCGCCTAGCGCAGAATTGCGTTCTGTATTCCAGAAATTTAAGGCATGGTTAACCCGTATATACAAAACCATTCAACAATTAGACATTGAGCTAAATGATGAGGTTCGTGAAGTATTTGACCGTATCTACGCAACAGAGCAAGAAATTGCAAATGAGCGTGAGGCAGGAGATATAAGCCCATTATTTACTACGGCAGATGCAGCCAATATGACTGACGCAGAATTTGAGGCGTATAGCACGGCAGTTAAGGATGAAATTGAAACTGCCAAAGAAAAACTCCAGCAAAAGCTAATGAATGAATTTGCTCGTACTCAAAAAGCATGGTGGAAAGAGCAGCGTATCGCAATGCGTGAAGAGGTAGCAGCAGAAGTAAATGAGATGCCTGTATATGTTGCTTTTGACCGTTTGGCGTTAAGTACGCTAAAAGGTGAGGAAAGCATCAAGATTAGCTATTTAGACCTGATTGCTAAATACGGCAAGCCATTTGTAAACAATCTGCCAAGGCCTTATATCTATGCGAAAAAAGGCGGCATTGATGCAGACTCCGCAGCTGAGATTTTAGGGTTCAATACTGGTGATGAACTTGTACAAGCAATTGCACAAATGAAGCCAAAGAAAGAATACATTGAGGCCGAAACTGACCAGCGCATGAAAGAGAAATATGGCGATATTCAGACAGATGGTTCATTAACTGATGAAGCTCGCCTTGCAATGCACAATGATTCTCGTGCAAGCGTGCTGGCAGTTGAATTAAAAGCAATTAAGCGCAAGCAAAGAGAAGCCCTGCCATTTGTTAAAGCAGAGCGTGCAAAAGCTACAGCTGCTAAGAAAATGGCTTTAGACGCTACCAATGTACCACCATTAGCCGCTTTCCGTGCAATGGCTAAAGGCATTATTGGCTCTAAGCGCATTATGGATATTACGCCTTATGACTATTTATTAGCAGAGCGTAAAAACAATAAAGCTGCATTTAAAGCAATGGCACAAGGCAATTATCAAGAAGCTGCCAATTACAAGCAAAAAGAGCTAATTAATCATTTTATGTATCTTGAGGCAGTTACTGCTCGTCAAAACATTGATAAGGCCCGTGAATATCTGGCATCTTTTGACAAGAAATCTACCCGTGAAAAAGTAGGTAAAGCAGGTCAAGAGTATTTAGACCAGATTGATACCCTGCTAGAAGGTTTTGAATTAAAGCGTATTCCGCTGACAGAGATTGCCCGCAGAATGAAATTGACGGATTTTGTAGCCCAGCGTGAAGCAGAGGGTGAATTTGTTGATATTCCGCAGGATTTAATTGATAAAGCCCAAACTACAAACTATAAGCAGGCCAGCTATGATGAATTCTTAGCGCTGCGTGATGCAATTAAAAATATTGAGCATCTTGCTAGATTTAAAGACAAGCTCATGGTGCGCCAAAAAGCCCGTGAATGGGCCGAAGTAAAGACTGAGCTATTGACATCTATTAAAGATAGCAGAGAGCCTACAGGTGCATTAGAAAGACTTACAAAGACATCTAGCTCTATTAAAGAAAAGGGTGCATCGGTATGGCGTAAATTTGATGCAGCGCACTTAAAAGTAGAGCAATTAGTTGAATGGATGGATGGCGGTGAGATTAATGGCCCTTGGGCTAGGTATTTCTTTGATTTAGCTGATGCAGCGCAAGTAAAAGAATATGACCTGCATCGCTTAATTACAACAGAATTGCGTAAATTACAAGAAAATATGCCTGCAAAATGGCAAAAGACATTGTATGACAAAACTTCAGCAAGTTTGCCAGCTGCCGACAATATCAATAAATATGAATTAATTGGTATTGCTTTAAATGCTGGTAACGAAGGAAACTATGACCGCTTAAAATCTGGCCGTGTATTGCAAGATGGCCAGCAATTTCCGTGGACTCAAGAGCAAATTGATGCAGCCCTTACTAATTTAACTAAAGAAGACTGGCAATTTGTACAGGGTGTTTGGGATACAGTTAATTTATTGTGGCCAGATATTTCCTCATTACAAGAGCGCATGACTGGCTTAGCACCGCCAAAAGTAGAGGCAAGACCATTTCAAGTAACTACAAAGCAAGGGGAAACCCTTACTATTGAAGGCGGATATTTCCCGATTGTTTATGACCATCGTATGTCTGGCGCTGGTAAAAAACAGGCAGAGGCGCAGGAAACCGTACAAGACTTTTTAAATAAAGGGCATGGGCGTGCAACTACCGCTAAAGGCCATACTATTGCCCGTGTAGCTAGTTATGAAGCTCCATTAAATTTAGACTGGTCAGATACTCTTTCTTATCATTTATCTAATGTAATTAAGGATGTATCTCACAGAGAAGCTATTTTAGGTTTAAATAAAATCCTTGGTGATAAGGAAATTTCTTTGGAATTAGAGGCCCGTCTTGGCTCTGAATATACCAAGCTCTTAAAAGATTGGACCAAAACTTTAATTTTGGATAGGGCCGATTCTTTGCATCAGGCGCAAGGTTTAGCCAAAGTGTTTATGAAGACCCGAACCAATATGGCAATTGTTACTATGGGATTTAAGGCCACTACAATCTTGGCGCAGATTGCAGGCGTTGGCCCAGCTATGGATTTTGTAAGCCCAAGAAACTTTTATAAGGGTATGCAATCTTTAATAACAAGCCCTAAACAGACTTATGAATTTGTAACAGAAAAATCAGGCGAAATGCGAAATCGTATGCAAACCATTGACCGTGATGTAAAAGACGGATTAATGCTATTGCGTGGCGAAACTGGCATATTGTCAGCAATTAAGCGTACAGCGTTTTATGCTACTGGAATGATGGATATGGTTGTATCTATGCCTACATGGATGGGCGCATATAAGCAATCTTTGGCAGACGGAATGAGCGAGCAAGACGCAATCCGTGCAGGCGATAGGGCAGTCCGTCTTTCACAAGGCGCATCAGGCGCTAAAGATATGGCAGCCGTACAGCGTAATAATGAATTAACTAGATTGTTAACCATGTATTACACGCCATTTTCTGCGTTATATGCCCGTTTGCGTGATGTTGGTGAAAGCACTAATAGCATGAAAGACTTGCCAAGAGCAGCTGCTCGTCTAATGGCTTTAGTTATTTTCCCAGCAATTATTGGTGAATTACTAGCAGGCCGTGGCCCAGATGATGATGAAGATGACATCTGGTGGGCAGCTCGTAAGGTAGCTTTGTATCCAATGGCCACAATCCCAGTCGTGCGTGATTTATCTGGATTAACTGAAAAATGGATGATTAGCCTAATTGGTGATGGAAAAATGGATTTTGAGCCGTCTTACAATATTAGCCCAGTAGTAGGCGCTATTAAGAAGGTTATCTCTATACCTAGTAAAGTAATTGATTTATATAACGGAGATAAACCATTTGATGATGTGGCTTGGGACTTATTTGAAACAAGCGGATATGTCCTTGGATTGCCTACAGCACAGCCCCGCATTACAGGGGAATATTTAGAAAACCTATTATCTGGAGATGTCAGCCCAGAAAACGCATCAGATGTATTAAAAGGACTGTTGTTTAGGCCAGAAAAACAGTAAAATCGCAATAATATCAAGGAGAGAATCTTGACCGTATCTAGTTCAACCGCAAAAGTATCGTACTCAGGGAATAGCTCAACAGTAGCTTTTGCCGTTAATTTCTATTTTTTGGCAGATTCACACTTAAAAGTAGTAAGTCGTGCAGCTAACGGTACTGAAACAGTTAAAACATTAACTACAGATTACACAGTAACTGGCGCAGGAAATCCATCTGGCGGCACAGTTACAATGTTGACAGCTCCTGCAACTGGTACAACTTTGGTAATTGCCCGCAATGTACCAATTACCCAGTTAACAGACTATACCGCTAATGACCCATTTCCAGCAGAAACCCATGAGCAGGCTTTAGATAAGCTGACTATGGAAACTCAGCAAATTAATGAGGCCGTTGCTCGTTCTATTAAGCTCTCATTAAGTAACACAATGACATCTACTGAATTTACAGTAGGTGCAGCGGATAGAGCAAATAAAGTCTTTTCTTTTGATGCGTCTGGCGAATTAACAGTTGCTCAAGAATTAGGCACATATAAGGGCAATTGGGCATCTGGTACAGTTTATGCTGTAAGAGATATTATTAAAGATACTAGCAACTCTAATATTTATATCTGTATTACAGCGCATACAGCTAGTGGTTCACAGCCAATTTCAAGCAATTCAGATGTAGCAAAATGGGCTTTAATTGTTGATGCAGCAGCAGCCGCAACATCCGCAGCAGCGGCAGCAAGCTCTGCTAGTGCAGCCAGCTCTTCAGCAAGTGCTGCTAGTACATCAGCATCAAACGCATCAACAAGCGCAACTAATGCGTCAAATAGCGCATCAGCAGCATCTAGCTCAGCATCTTCTGCCAGTACAGCAGCTACAAACGCAGGAAACAGCGCTACAGCAGCAGCAAGCTCAGCATCAGCGGCATCTGGCTCAGCCAGCTCAGCTAGTACATCAGCTAGTAATGCTTCAACTTCAGCAACAAATGCTTCTAATTCGGCAACATCTGCGTCTGGTTCTGCATCTACAGCATCTACTCAAGCAACTAATGCTAGTAATTCAGCATCAGCCGCATCGACTTCAGCTACTAATGCAGGAAATTTTGCAACATCGGCAAGTAATAGTGCAAGTGCAGCATCAACTTCTGCTACTAATGCCAGCAATGCGCAGACTGCTGCCGAAGCTGCCCGTGATGCAACGCTAACTGCATACGATAACTTTGATGACCGATACTTAGGCAGCAAGACATCAGACCCTACATTAGACAATGATGGCAATGCTCTACTGGCTGGCTCTTTGTACTTCAACTCTGTATCTGGAGCAATGAAGGTTTATACAGGTTCTGCTTGGGTGGCCGCTTATGTATCAGGCACAGACTACTTAGCTAAAGCTAATAACTTATCTGACCTGACATCAACATCAACTGCTCGTACAAATCTTGGTTTAGTTACATCTGCAACAACTGATACAACTAACGCAAGCAATATCTCTAGCGGTACATTACCAGCCGCTAGATTGCCAGCATCAGGCGTTACTGCAAATACTTATGGCTCATCGTCATCTATTCCAGTAATTACTTTTGATACATACGGCAGAGCAACAAGCGTAACAACATCAGCCGTAGCTGGTGGTCAGTATTTTGGTTCTGCCGCTACCAAAGCAATTGCTTACAACTCTACAAGCATTGCAGAAAACATTACAACAACATCTGGCAATAACTGTTTATCAGTTGGGCCAATCACAATCGCATCTGGATTCTCTGTAACAGTTGCATCTGGTCAGCGTTGGCTGGTTCTATAAGGAAAACATTATGAGTTTAGTCTTACAATCAAGCGGCGGCGGGTCAGTCACAATTCAAGAGCCTACGACCTCAAGCAACTTTACGCAAACACTTCCAGCCGCTACTGGCACAGTAATGGTTAGCGGTAATATGCCAGCGTTTAGTGCTTATTCTTCATCAACACAAACTGTAAGCGGTTCGACATGGACTAAAGTTGTTTGTGGAACAGAAGATTTTGATACCAATAGTAATTATTCTTCAAGCACTTTTACTCCAACAGTAGCTGGATATTATCAGGTAAATGGATGTGTTGGCTGGGATGCCACTACTTCAGTTACTAGAGGTTTTGTACAGATTTACAAAAATGGTTCATCATCTAAATTTTTATCAGACATTAATAGTCCAAACAGAAACGGTGGTTCGTGTCTTATTTATATGAATGGAACAACTGATTATCTTGAATTGTATGGTTACATGACTGGGAGTGGGACTTTGTATTTTTCGGCTAGTCAAGCTGGAACATATTTTCAGGCAACATTAGTGAGGTCTGCATAATGTTAATAAATAAAATTATATCTCTTTACCCTGAACTTGCAACTTTTGATTTTGCAAGTGGCGTAATCACACTACAAAACGATTCAGATGGCAAAGGCGATTACATAAAGTATTGGAATCATCCAACGCTTGCAAAACCTACACAGGCTGAATTAGATGCTATCTAAAATGACCCAAGAATACGCACACTCTTTGTTTGAATACAGGGATGGTAGCTTGTATTGGAAAGTCCGCAAAGCACCTCATGTAAAAATTGGTGCTAGAGTAGGTTCGCCAGCTATTAACGGCTACGAAACTGTTTATGTTGATGGTCGCAACTGGCGTATTCACCGCTTGGTATTCTTGATGCAATATGGCTATTTGCCTAAAAACATTGACCATATCAACGGCAACCGCACAGACAACCGCATTGAGAATCTACGAGCCGCAGATGACAACCAAAACGCACACAATCAAGTATTGCGGTCAAATAATGTATCAGGCATTAAAGGTGTATCTTGGAACAATGACAGACAAAAATGGGCGGTCAGAGTGAACTACAATAAAAAGACTTATCAAAGGTATGTGCAAGACCTAGAACTTGCTGAATTAGTAGCCATCGAAATGCGTAGCAAGTTGCATGGCGAATTTGCTAATCATGGAGCTACATTATGAGTTACGGACAAGTTAATGCGGATGTAATTGGCACTAGCGTTGCTGGGTCAAATATTGGGGCTGGTAATGCGTCAATAATAAAAAATCGCCTGATAAACGGGGACATGCGTATTGACCAAAGAAATGCTGGTGCTTCTATTGCCGTTGCAGATTCTAATGTGTACCCAATAGATAGATTTCTTTTTAGAAACGCAACAGACGGAACTGCAACTGCTCAACAATCTTCAACAGTACCAACTGGCGGTGGTTTTGTAAATTCCGTTGTTTACACAGTAGGAACTGCTGATGCTAGTTTAGCCGCAGGGCAATATGCTCGCATTGCACAAGTAATTGAAGGTTACAACTTTGCAGATTTACAATGGGGAACTGCAAGTGCAAAAACAATCACCATTTCTTTTTGGGTTCGTTCTAGCGTTACTGGCAGTTATTCTGTAACTTTATACAATTCTGCCGCAGACAGAGGATATGCCGCAAATTACACAATTTCTGCCGCTAATACATGGGAACAAAAAACTGTAACTATTGCTGGCGATACAAGCGGAACTTGGCTTACAACTAATGGTAAAGGTGTGACTGTTAATTTTGGTTTAGGTGCAGGAACAGATTACCAACTTTCTGCTGGCTCTTGGACTGCTACTTCAAACATTCCATTAGCTTCAACAACTCAAACTAATTTAATGGCAACTGCTGGAGCAACCTTCTATATTACTGGTGTTCAACTAGAAGTAGGAAGTAGTGCTACTGGATATGAGTATCGTAATTACACTACCGAATTGCAGTTAGCACAACGCTATTATTGGAAAAATACAAGTGTTGCGGCTTACGGAAATATGGCTATTGGTTCTTGTGATGGTTCAACTATTGGAATTGCTTATGCAAAATATCCAGTAACAATGAGAGCCGTACCAACAATTAGTTATTCAACTATAAGAATAGCCGATGGAACTACTGCAACTGCTGTATCAAGCATAAGTTATAACAGCAGCACTTATGAAAATATGGGTGTTGCTTTTGTTGCTTCAGGTGGAACATTTGTATTAGGTCGTGCCGTAGTAATACAAGGCAACAATTCTACAACTGCTTTTATTGATGCTACTGCGGAGTTATAAAATGTATAGACTAACAGCAACAAGCCCTTTATATCCTGAAGTATCAAGCGTAATTCGTATTAACGATGGTGCTTGCATCCCATTCGACCTAGACAACACAGACTACCAAGCCTACCTAAAATGGGTAGCTGAAGGCAACCAAGCAATTCCAGCAGATGAGGTGACATTATGACAATGATTATTGATGGGACTAATGGTCTAACATTTAACAACGCTACTACACAAAATAGTGCTGGACAAATCCTACAAGTAGTTCAAGCTGTAAATAGTACGGCTACATCAACTACTGGTGGGCCTGTTGATACAGGTTTAACGGCTTCTATTACTCCGAAGTTTTCTACAAGTAAAATATTGGTTGTTTACACCCATGCTTTATCTGCATATAGGTCAGATGATTTAAACTACGCTTATGTATATTTGTATCGTGGTGCAACTTTATTAAACACACAAAGTGGGATGTTATATACACCAGTTAATTTAATACAAGCATCTGTTGGGTTTAGTTATTTAGATTCTCCAGCAACTACTTCTGCTACAACATACAAAACACAATTTGCCAGCAGAACTGCATCAGGTAGTGCTTATGTAACAGTCAATAAATCAAATGGTGGTGGAGAAACTACATCATCTTCAATAATTCTTATGGAGATTGCAGGATGATTGATTTTCAAACTCTTATTAAACTTTATCCACAAGTGGTTACTTTGACTGGTGATGTGGCTACTGATGCTAACGGCAATGAAGTAGCTTACGACCTACAAGCCGTAACTGCACAAGCTGAAGCAGATGCACAAGCAGTCATTGATACAAAGGCTTCTGCACTAGCTAAACTAGCCGCATTAGGTTTAACTCAAGATGAAATAAAGGCCTTGCTATGAACTTTACCTTTACCTGGATACTAGACAAGTTTGGCTTTCAACCTAAAGTTGAGATTGCTGAAACGCCTGTTGCCGAAACGACTACAACTGTTGCCAAAAAGAAACCAGCGGCTAAGAAAGTAGTAGCTAAAAAAACTGTAAGAAAGAAAGCGTAATCATGGCTAACCTGACAGAGAAAGAGATTGAGGATATTGTTGAGAAGGTAACTGAAAGAGTTATCGAGAATGTCTATACCTCTGTCGGTCGGTCGGTTGTTACTAAGTTCTTTTGGTTTATTGGTGTTGCCGCAATAGGCATCGTTACTTATCTTGCTGGCGTAGGCCACATCAAGGTGGGCTAAGATGTGGCAGACCAATTTGGATTATCAGAAAGCGTTAAAGGCTTTACAAACAGCCTTGAAGCAAGCAGAGCTGCAAGTAAGGGCTTATCTCAGTCTATTGAAAACATACAGCACGATGGATTGGAAGTTGCACAAAAACAAGCAAACGAAAGACTCCGAGCAAGGCGTGAAGCAGAATTAAAAAAACAGCGTGCATTAATTAAGGCTTTAGATTCATGGCAAAAAAAGAAGCAAATTAGCGATGAAGAAGCAAAATTAAAGATAGACTTTGTTAAGAAATACGGTGCAAAAGAATGGGAAGCAGTCTTAAAAATTAAATTAGATATTGAAAATATGCAACGCAAAGACAACGAAGAATTCCAGCATGATTTAAAGGCAGTTAGACGGGTGCAGGTATGGTGTTTTGTAGCTGCGTTAATGGTCACTTTGTGGCTTAAATTTGTTTTAGGAGCTTTTTAAATGTTTCCATTAGCCGCATTATTAGATATTGGTGGCAAGATTTTAGATAAAGTCTTTCCTGACCCAGCACAAGCTGAGCAAGCAAAACTTAAACTGTTAGAAATGCAGCAAACTGGTGAGTTGGCCCAGATTAATGCAGACGCAGCTGAGCAGCATGAATTGACTTCTCGCTTAGAAGCCGATATGAATAGTGATTCTTGGTTATCTAAGAACATTCGCCCAATGACTTTAATTGCTATTTTGGCTGGATACTTTATTTTTGCTGGTTTATCTGCCGCAAAGATTGATGTTACAGGCGAATATGTCCAGCTGCTAGGTCAATGGGGTATGTTAATTATGTCTTTTTATTTTGGCGGGCGCACGCTGGAGAAGATAATGGATATGAGGTCCAAGGATAAGAATGAATCTAAGTAATGTATTAGTGCAATTAGGCATTAGCCCAGAATGGGAGCAAGCATTAAATCAAGTATTTGCCAAATATGACATTAGCACACCAGCACGGCAGGCCTGCTTTATTGGGCAATGTATGCACGAATCCAATAACTTTAAGACTTTAGAAGAGAATTTAAACTATAGCGCCAAAGGTTTAATGGCTACATGGCCCAGTCGTTTTGACGCAGCTGAAGCAGCTCGATGCGAGCGCAAGCCAGAACTTATTGCCAACAAGGTTTACGCTGGTCGTATGGGCAATACTGAAGACGGTGAGGGATACAAGTTTAGAGGCAGGGGTTTAAAACAGCTAACTGGCAAAGAAAACTATACTAATTGTGGCTCAGCTATTGGTGAAGATTTAATTGAGCATCCTGATTTATTATTGACCATGAAATATGCAGCTCTATCAGCAGGATGGTTTTGGAATAAAAAAGGCCTTAATGCGTTGGCAGACTTAAATGATATTGAGCAAATGACCAAACGCATTAATGGCGGTTTAATTGGTTTAGCTGAGCGCAAAGCAAAAATTGCCAAGGCTTTATTAGTAATTCAAAATAATGACTAATAGTACAAAAATTAAAGTAAAGCGATAAACAACATTAGCCCAGTATTCTTTTCTTAAAAGAGCTGGGTCGCCTATTAAATGCTTTTGAATTAGCAGCATATCGTAATCTTCTTCAATATATGCTGGCTTTTGGTAATATTTTCCAATGCTAATTTTGCCATTGTTGTACAGTATATTCATAAGTCCATCCAGATGTAAAAGATTATGACGGCAGCTGCAATCCAAACTAGCAAGCCAGTTAAAGCCAAAAATCCAATCAAGAAACTAAACATATCTTTCCTCATAGGTAAGCCACGGTTTATGTTTTAGCGTGTACCCAAAGATGTAAAACAATGGGCCGCTTGCCAAGGCAATCAATCTTCTTTTGCTGGAAACAGTTTTAGCCCGTTTTAGCAGTAAGAATGTAATATGATTACGATGCCTGTATTTCGTCATAGTACATAGCCTGTACGCAAGTAGTTTGTACCAAATACTACAGCAACAATAAATATGGCCATCAAGCCACCTAAAATAAAGTCTTTCATGCGTGGTCCTTTAAGCAATAGCTTTCATGTACTTGGGCCTCAAATTTATCCCAATTTAAGGCGTGTATCATTTCCAATACGCTAACCTCAGTATCTGATATACAGACATCTTCAATATCTACACCGCCTACATGACCTACATTTGGCTCGTCTGCATCTTCATATCCGTATATATCAAGGTAGGTATCACCGTAGTACATTGAGAAAACATAATTAGTGCGTTTCATTTAAATCTCCTTTTATTCTCCCCCATGGAGAAACCACAGTATTACTCAAGCTGGCTTTACTTGCAACAATTATTTTACTAGGGGATTTCCCTAATAAGGTGGGGTGATGACTCCGTGAAAAGCGCTTGGGGGAAACGCCCAGCCACCACCCCATAGTTCTATAGTTTATTTTTAATTTGATAAAACCGCAAAAGACTTTGAAAGCACTCAAAAGAGTCCCGCAGGTCCTGCTCATCATGCTCTACTATCCGCACTTCATTGGTCGTGCCATTAACATAGATGTTAGCGCACCTTGCAGCTGGCGTTCTTAATCCTTCTCGATAGGCAGCCAATTGCATGATATTCTCATGGTAGGGAACGATGCTTTCTAAAGGACCTTCTTTACTCTTAATATCTACGACTATTCCGTCAAAGGTTTTAATTGCATCGCTACGGCACGATAAATCAACTCTGCCACCAAACCCTAACGGATGTGCAAAAGAGCGCTCAGCGGCCCATAATTGTGGCCCAAAATGATTGTTTAGAGCTTCTTCTACAGCATAGACATAAGCTGGCCATTCTGGAAGGTAGTCTAAGTTGTAATGGGACTCAATAACCCCATGAATTAAATTGCCCCGTTCGGCTGCATCCCTGCTTTTTTGTTTGGATAAATACAACAATCTGTCAATCCAAGACTTTTCATCCTCATTATCTAGTCGTGGATACTCAGCTGCGGCATATAGGACTTCTGTTTGTTTCCATGTATCAAGGCCTGCTTTTGATAGCAGTCCGTTAATTGTTGATACGCTAGGTACAAGGCCATCATTTCTTGCATCCCGTAGCGTGGTGTTTCGTTCTTTGCCGTTTTTGCCGATAACTGTATAGCGTGGCTCGCCAGTTTTGGCGCAATACCAATGTTGTGACATATTTCCCCCAAAGACATCATTATTTAAAGTCACCCAGTTTTAAAACTTCAAGCCTATTTGCTGGGTCAATTACCATGTCAGCGCAAATTTGGATGACATCATTAATAATACTTTTAAGGTCAGCTGGCTCAAATGCAAGCAGCTGCTTTTCTTCATCTACTCCGCATGGCTCGCAGTATTGAATGGCTTTATTAATTACATAATCCTTAATTGCGCTGTTCATACACTTCTCCTAAAATGGAATGGCATCGTCTGCCATATTTTCAATAGACCCTTGTGGGGTATTTGTCTGTTTACCGCCAAGTAACTCAATCTTTTCTGCTTTTATTTCGGTAGAATACTTCTCTACTCCAGCTGCATCAGTCCACTTGCGTGTACGCAAAGACCCTTCAACATAAATCTTGTCGCCTTTTTTTACATACTTACTGGCAATCTCAGATAATTTGCCAAAGCAACTTACCCTATGCCATTCAGTAGATTCTTTAGATTCACCGCTAGTCTTGTCTTTCCATTTCTCACTTGTAGCTACAGAAAAATTAGTAACGGTATCTCCGCTATCAAAGGTTCTTACTTCTGGCTCTTTGCCTACATTTCCTAGCACAATGACTTTATTGATTCCCGACATGGTTTATTCCTTAATGAGTTTTTTCTGAAGACTAGAGATTACTTGGTCAGCCTCTTCAGTATTGAGCTGGTCAAGTGTTGTTTTTTTGTAATAAATCAAAATTTTTGATGCGTCAGTTTCGGTTTCTGCAATCAGTTTCTCAATCTGGCCTAGCTGCGCAGGGTGCATTGGAATAGAAATAGCAACCAATGTAGGTTTCTCGGCAAATTTAACGGGCTTAGACGCTGCATTACCGTCATCGTCATCTTGATAAACACCAACTACAGCGGCAAGCGCATAACGCCTCATGTAAGTCAAAGCAGAACCTGCGCCTTGAGCATCGGCTTTAGTGACTGGTACGGTCATATCTTGGCTAATCCATTCGCCAGATGAATGGGTCAAGATTGTAGTCAAAGACATTAGATGCTCTTTGGTTTTGTCATCTACTACATTTGTAGCGTATCCACTTGGAAACTGAATAACGGCTAAACCATTGTCAGATAGCAGGGTACGGCAAGAATCCCAAACAGATGCTAAGTCAGCATATTTGGATTTAAAAAATGGATTGGCGTTATCTTTTTTAGCAAAAGTTAATTGGCCTTGTACTTTAGATAAAGCTGTTGCCAACTCTTTGATTGAATTAGATTGTTGCATTTTTATCCCCAAAAATATTTCCGAATTCGTTAAATAAACCAGACATTACATTATTGCGTTGGCGTTTTGGTTTACCGCAGGCAGCACGAATACAGTCAACCTGCGCTTGCGTAGGCCAGCCACACTCCATTGCCTCTAAGGACTCTTCTAAAAACTCTTCATGCTCTTGCATTAGTTTGTGTAATTCATCCATCATATTTCCCCCAAAAGTTAAAGCTCACGGTGAGCCATTACATAGTAAAGCATACTTTAAGAAATTGCAAGTATGTTGTAGAAATAAGACTTTGCTGGTAAACTTGGCTGTATGAACAAAATAAAACTCAACTCAGAACAGATTATTGAACTACTTGGCGGAGCAAAACGGGTCGCCAAACTATGCTCTATTAGTATTCAAGCCGTATGCCAATGGAAAGAAAAAGACATTCCAGCTGACAAGTTAATGCTGTTAGCAGCCTTGCTGGAAAAAGAAAGCCACGGTTTAATTTCTAGGAAAGACTTGTTTCCAGTAGCGTATGCGTGGATTTGGCCAGAATTACTAGACAAATAATTTTGTGTATAATAACAATGCAATTCGCCATTGCATGAGAAGTAAACTCTCTCCACCACAGACCCTTTATGGGTGTCTTTTGGGTTTTGGAAATAGGGGAGAGCTATTTCTAAAGCTGGCGAACAAAGGATACCTCTAAAGGGTTTTTTATTGCCGTACTCCATACGATATTAAGGGCCTGACTGGGCTGCGTGGAAGAAAACACAGGCGGATTCCTCACCCGATTGCCAGCCTACTAGCCTTAAATGGGGACTAGATAAGACGGAAAAGACAACGGTGATAGACAACTTTTCCATCGAGCGAACATTAACTCAGGTAGGACTGGGACTTATAGTCTGGGTCAGGTAGATTAAGCTAGAGGAAAGACTATGCTTATCACCCTTGGGAATCTATTGTTAAAAATAACTAAGTTAAAAAACATAAAAAATAATTGAATAAAGTTGTTGACATCTACTAAAGCCAGCTTTACTATGAAGGTTCTTATAGGGGGAACTATGAAACTTTTAACCGTGTTACTTATTGCATCATCATCCGTATCGGCCCAGACCGATTACATCACTAATACATTAGGTCAACCAATTGGTCAGGTTCAGACAATTGGCAATACTACCTATGTCAGCAATGTCATGGGAGCTGTAGTATCACAAGTCCAGCAAGTCAATAACACGCTGTACATTACCAATACATTGGGCCAACCAGTAGCGCAAGTACAAAAGGACACAAATGCACCAGCCAACCGTAATAGTCGATAGTGGAGCAAGCATAATACCTACCGAAACTGAAAAAATGTACCGTCAATTAATGGAAGAGCATGGAATATTGCTGCGCCAGAATGAATACTTAAAGGCAATTATTCGCCAGTTGTCATCAGACCTGCAGATGGCAGAAGATGAATGTAAAGCGCTAATGGGACAAGTTAATGCCATACATAGTTAAAGATGAGGATGGCGAAACAATGCGTATTGTTAGCCGCCAAGAAGAGGCCAAACAGCTGATAAGCAACAGGGCTGGCTGGACCTTTAAATGCGTACGCAAACCCGTACAAAAATTAGACTTATCGCAATTTGAGGATGCGCTGATATGAACAATGAACCAGTAGCGTGGGCTTATATAAAAGATGATGGTTTTTTTGATGCTATACACCCTGATGAGCATGATAAGTATGAGGGGATGTACAAAACTCCACTCTACACCCATCCAGCAAAGACACTAACAGATGAGGAAATAAAAGATTTTATTTATCCGCAGTTTGTATTTGAAGATGGTGGTATTGGTATGCCGTTAGATGAGTTTCTTGCAACTGTAAGAGCAATACTAAGAAAGGCACAAGAGAATGTTTGATGAATTTTGGGCATTGTATCCACGCAAGATTGCCAAAGCGGTAGCACGCAAGGCATGGGCCAAGTTAACGCCAGAGAATCAATTGGCAGCTGCACGGGCCGTACATAACCATGTTGAGTATTGGTCATCAAAAGAAACTGAGTTAGAATTTATCCCCCATCCAGCTACTTGGATTAATCAAGAGCGCTGGGAAGATGAGCTAGTAATTGAGCCGAAAAAGCAAAAAATTGATAAGACTTGGATGATGACAAATGAAGGTATTGAAAATAAAGCAAAAGAATTGGGAGTTTTGGGGACTGGATACGACACTTACCAAAGTCTTAAAGCTAAATGCTTGAACAAGCTAGGCATCGCTGTGGCGTAAGACAGTTAATAAAATGGCGCAATGAATGGGGTTTAAAGAAATTCCGTGAATATTTAAGTAAACATAACTGGTCGCAAGAAGTAATTGATGACTTTGTAACGCAGTACAAAAAGGGGAATACAGGTGAGCACGGACAATGGATTGAGTCTTGATGCGTTAACAGACAATAGGGTGGCAATGGCCCTAGCAGAATTAAGCCAGACAGACGAAACGCACGCAGCTCTGGCTGGAGAAGTTAAATACCGTGATGCTAAGCTAAAGCAGGCAGAGGCCCATGCTTATCTAAAGGCAGACGGAACGATTGCAGAGCGCCAAGCCAAAGCCCTGATAAGCCCAGAATACGACAAGGCCCTAGATGAGCAATTAAAGGCGTTTGTAGATTTTAAAACTTTGGACAATCAAAGAAACCATGAAATCCGCATAACAGAAATTTGGCAAACATTATCCGCTAACCGTAGAAAAGGAAATATATGAAAGACTGGTCAGAATCACTATTAAAAATGAAGACGCTTGAGCGAGAATTATTAAATGCGTTGCTAAAAAACAACAAAGATAAAGCGCACGAAATTTGCTGTACCTTAACAGATACCGTGCAAGAGCTGGAAGATGTAGTCGCAACTCTATGAAACTAATGCGAAATATGTTTGCTACGCATACGGATTATGCCGATTTAAAAGGCGCAATCCCTACTAATCCTGCATTTGTACCAAGCAATGTAGATGGAATATGCGAGCGCAAAGGCAAATTTTTAATTATGGAATGGAAGCGGCCTAGCGAAAAAGTTAGCGAAGGCCAAAAGATTCTATTAAAAGCATTGGCATCTAAAGATGATTTTATGGTCGTAATTATTTATGGAAATACGGATAACTCAATGGTGATAGATAAATACTTTTTGGTCCAAAAGGATGGCAGCTGTATGCTGGCTGGACAAGGGCTGGAAATGTTTAAAGGATTCTACCGTCAATGGTATGAGCTGGCAGATGGCAACTAAAATTGAAAAAGAAAAATTTAGAAAAATCGCTGAGTTGGGATGCTCATTATGTAGGCATCAAGGCAACGAGGGAACAGAGTGTCATATTCACCACATTCGTAGAGGTGGCCGCAGAGCAGATAGCCCTGTCATTGGCCTCTGCCCCTATCACCACACGGGTGGTGGCGGAGTTCACTTCCTTGGCCGTAAGCGATTTGAAAGGGAATATGGCATATCTGAAGACACCCTTCTTGAGCAAACATTGGAGCTTTTAAATGAATGACCCAGTAAACCATCCAAAACACTACACAAACCACCCGTCTGGTATTGAATGTATCCAGATTACAGAACACATGGGATTTTGCCTTGGCAATGCTATGAAGTACATTTGGCGAGCAGACGAAAAGCATGACGCTATTGAAGATTTGCGTAAAGCAAAATGGTATATAGAACGAGAAATAGCCAAGAGGTTGAAATGAACAATGAACCAGTAGCGATGAACACGGAGGAAGTATGAGCTATCACGGAAAACTACAAACATTAAAAAATGGCACAGCCGATGTAGAAATACAGCAATGGGCTTACCAACAATTAGAAAAAGCAAAAATACTAACAGATGAGGAAATACAGGAAATAGCACATGGTTTTGAAGCAATAGGATGGATGGGCGAAACAACATACGAATTTGCTAGAGCAATACTAAGAAAGGCACAAGAGAAGTGAGTTTTACAATCATGCAGCACAACGGCATGAAAGTTATTCAATGGTTCTTTAATATAGATGAGCTTATTAAATCAATGCTTAATAACCCTAAAGACCGCTATTACCGTAATTTCTGAAAAAAATATACAAATTTCGGACAAGATGTCACATTTTTGCATGGCTTTTTATTGAAATTTCATGCAGTTACAAGCGTTTTTAAAATAGGTTACCTGTCATTAACTTTACAATTCCATGTTAACAACTTTACAATTAACCGCTAAAACTTTACAAAAGTGTCAACAACTCTGCTGATATGTACACTTTTTGTCAATAAATGTACATATAAGTATTAATATGTATAGCAAATCAACACTTATAAGTATGAATTATGAGCATTAAATGGGCTGGTACAACACTTTGCTTGCTTGGAATCTTGCTTACAAGCATCAATATCTATCCTTTAAACATCTTAATTGGGTTTATTGGCTCTGGATTATGGGCCTACGCAGGGTATCAGCAGGATGATATGCCGCTATTTGTAGTGGAAATTGTGGCAGTAGCGTTTTATTTTTGCGGGATTGTCTTGTACATCAACAATAAATTAATGCCTTGGCTACAGTTCTAGCGGGTCAAGGCCTAGTTCATCAGCTACCATCTTGCATCTAATGCGAAACGGTTTTCCATGCTGCATCCATTTGTCACCTTTTTGCCGATAAAAACTCATGTGTACACACTCATGAGCCAAAGTAGTAATGACGGTATAGTAATGACCGCAGCGGGCAGAAGATATTGTAATTGTATGCTCATAGTCTTCACCAGTATCGTATAGGTATGTACCCATTAATTCTGGGTCAGCTGTGACTACAAAATCAATCTCTTCTGGCAGGGGCATCTTCCATTTGGTAAATGGATAGCAGCAATAGAGAGATGAATATAGGTTTCTAACAACCTCTGGAGTCAGTTTCATACTCTATGAATCTTACCCCTAAATTCAATTTCATCTTCTCCGCAGACTTGTACAAGTTCTGGCTGCAACAATCTACCTCGCTCAAAAGACAATAAAGCAAATCCAGAGCGCCAGTCTTTAGGGTTACATTCCGTGTAATCCGTAAATTGGTCGCCATTAGGGTCGGCCAAAGTACCAGTTTGTACTCCATAGCGTGTACCACCATTGGCTTTAAAAGCAGGCGAATAATCTGTTACTGGCTGTACAGCTAATACATGGGTATGACCTGTAATGATATTGACTCCAGCATTTAAAGCATTGGTACGCCCAGCAGTCCAACCACCTTTCCATCTATGTTTAATTACAGTATCGTCATTAATCCAAAAGGACCAGCATGGTTTCCACATCGGAAAGTGGTCTTTTAAAGAAAATCCTTTAACACCTTCATATTGACCTATTTGATTAGATAAATAAGTTTCAAATCTGGCGTCATGGTTTCCAAGAGTCCAGATAAGCTCAGCTCCCCTAGCGACTTTTTCTATTCCATCCATGTAATGCTGGCAGGCCTCAAGCTCTTCTTTGATAGTAGGTGCTTCGGCCCAAGAAATTCTCGCATGACGACTGGCCGTAGTCCCATCAAAAGCATCACCGTTACATACAATGACGGTAGGTTTAAATTCTTTAATACATCCTAAAAGCGCTTTATATGCAGTAGTCGTATCATCAGGATAAAAATGTGCATCAGAAAAAACAACAACTCTGCCAGTTTCAATGGCCCTGCCACGCTGCGCATTATGTCTGGTAGCCTGCGCTCTGGCTTCTACTTTTGCTTTTAACTCAGCCATATCGGGCCTTGGAAAAGGTTTTAAATCGGCAATCAGCTCAATGCCTCTTCTAAACTCAATAGCTTTCCTGCGCTTAAATACATTCCTGACATCAACTCCAAGCATCTGAGCAACAGCAGTAGCAGACTTTAATTCCTGCCAAATACGAATAAACTCATCTTCAGAACACTTAGCGATTGTCATTCCAGACCTTTAGATGTAAATTATCGTAAGATTAAACCATAAATATGTGAAAAAACAATGGCTTATGCAAAACGAGTAGATGTAAACCAATCAGAGATAGTCAAAGTTTTCCGTAATGGGGGCTGCTCTGTATTTGTAACATCGACTGTAGCAGGCGGATTCCCAGATTTAGTTGTTGGAAAAAATGGCAAGACTCACCTAGTAGAGATAAAATCAAGCCGAACAGCCAAATTCACACCTGCTCAAGACCTATTCATATTAAATTGGAAAGGTTCAAGAGTAAAGCGAATAGATGGAATAGACGATGCAGCTGCTCTGTTAAGCGAGCTTGATGAATCAATACGATAGGAGTAAAATAAGCAATGGCTAAATTTACTGGCAAATACACTAGGTCAGGAAGACCGTTATGGCAATCTGATGATGGAGAATTGTATTCTGAAAAGACAATGACCATTCCCACAAAACGCAATCCAGATGGAAGTCCAGCAAAAGATACAAAATGGGTCAATGTCCCAACAGTATTTGAAGGTGGAAAGATAGTAGATGACGAAGACTTCATTTCAGAGTTTTATAGCAAAAATGATTACTATGACCCAATAGCCAAGAAACCTATTAAAAACTTCTATGACAGCGTTGACTCTGCAGTAGAAGCAGCTAAAGCTAGGTCTGAAGGATTGTTAGATGGCACTAAAAAGTTAATTGGAGAATAAAATGCCATACAAATCCGCAGCCCAAGCCAAACTTATGCGAGCAGTTGCTCATAATAAAGAATTTGCCAAAAAGGTAGATATTCCTCAAGCCGTTGCTAAAAAGATGGAAAAAGAGCAAAAAATGGCGGGGACAAAAAGGATACAAGGCAAATGACTGAAAAGAATGTAGGTGGAAGACCTAGAAAATACAGCTCACCAGAAGAGTTTGATGCAAAGGTAGATGAGTTTATTGCTATCTGCGTAGAGAAGGAAGAGCCTATTACTTGGACTGGAATGGCTTTACATTTAGGATTCTATAGTCGTGGTGAGATGGATAATTACTTAGAATATGACGGGTTTTCCAACTCCGTAAAAAGAGCCAAGCTAATTGTTGAGAATACTTACGAGAAGCGGATGCACGCTAATAACCCTACAGGGGCTATATTCGTTCTAAAGAACATGAATTGGAAAGATAAAACCGAAACAGAGATTAGTGGCAGCGCATTTGCTATCAATATTGACTTGAATGACTGATACTACTCAGATTAAGTACAAGCCAGCAGGCCCAATATCCCGTGCATTTATGCGGGATGACTCATTTGTAAGAGGTATTCGTGGTCCTTTTGGTTCTGGTAAGTCAACGGCCTGCATCATGGAAATCTTACGCAGGGCGCAATCTCAAAGACTTGGTTCGGATGGCAAAAGACATTCTAGATGGGCCATTATCCGCAATACATACCCAGAATTAAAAACGACAACGATTAAGTCTTGGCATCAATGGGTTAGTCCTAGTATTGGTAGATGGGTAGAAACAGGTCCGCCAATGCACCATATTCAAGAAGGCGACTTGGACCTAGAGATTATCTTTCTAGCGCTTGATAGGCCAGACGACATCGCTAAATTATTATCAATGGAGCTAACTGGAGCATGGATTAATGAAGCCAGAGAAGTACCAAAGGCCGTTGTGGATGGATTAACTGGCCGTGTAGGTCGCTATCCTTCTGTTTTAATGGGTGGAAGTGAGTGGTCAGGCATTATTATGGATACTAACCCGCCAGACTCAGACCATTGGTGGTACAAATTAGCGGAAGAAGTACATCCAGATGGCTGGAGATTCTTTGCGCAACCTAGCGGAAGAGCAAATACCGCAGAAAATACCGAGAATTTACCAGTCGATTACTATAAAAGACAGATAGCAGGTAAGGATGAAGACTGGATTAAAGTCTATGTTGATGGTGAATACGGTTATGTCAGGGAAGGAAAGCCAGTCTATCCAGAATACCGTGACCATATTCATACCAAAGAATTCGATATTATTCCGTCTATGCCTATGTACATTGGTATTGACTTTGGACTAACACCAGCTGCCTGCTTTGCACAAAAGACAGCAATGGGACAATGGCGTGTACATTCTGAGCTATGGACTGAAGACATGGGAGCAGTCAGGTTTGCAGAATTATTGCGTGGTGCAATGCACGAAAGATACCCGCAAATGACATTTGCCAGCATTACTGGCGACCCAGCAGGCGAAGGAAGAGCGCAAACAGACGAAACTACACCATTTCAGATACTACGCAAGGCAGGAATTCCAGCAGTACCAGCTCCTACAAACGACTTTACTAAGAGAAGAGAGTCCGTGGCAGCTTGTTTAAGCCGACTAATTGACGGTGAAGCGGGCCTAATTGTACATCCACAATGCAAGTTGTTGCGTAAAGGTATGAGTGGGGGATACAATTACAAAAGAGTGCAGGTATCAGGAGATGAGAAATTTCGTGATATGCCTGATAAAAACATTTATTCCCATGTGGCAGAGAGCCTTCAATATCTGTTAGTGGGAGCAGGTGAGGCTAGGACTTTGGTTAGGCGTGAGTCAGTCGGAAGACGACAGGCCTATGCCATTAGTGAATACGAGATACTTTAAGGATTAAATATGGGCGGATTATTTGGAATGAAGTCAGCGCCAGCTACACCAGCGCCACCACCTGCACCAGAGATAGCACCAGACATTGCTAAAGCTCAGCGCTTATCAGACCAAGAGCAGGCAGATGCAATGCGCAGACGAAAAGGCCGTGCATCTACTGTACTTTCTAAGGGATTGCTTGCAGAAGCAGCTCCAACAGCAACTAAAACTCTAGTGGGGATGTAAACATGGGCGCAACATACCAAAAAACAATCGGTCAGCCAGTAGGCAAAGCATTTCGCAGCGTAGAAAAAGCAATTGGATGGAATAAAGATTCTCCAGCAACGCCTGCTCCTGTTACTACAATCAAAGACCCAACAGGCGACCAGATTAAAGAATTGCAAGCATTGAGCAATCAGCAAGAATCAGCCGCACAACTGGCTGCAAGACGCAAGCGAGGCCGTGCATCTACAATGCTTACAGCAGAATCTGCCACAGGTTCTTCCACAGCTAAAACACTTTTAGGGGGTTAATCATGGGCGGAGCAGTTAAATCATCAATAAGCAGAATTACTGATGCAGCGCAACAAGTAGTAAGCGG
>Ga0247723_1000654_pt1 | contig 22813 bp, 23 predicted proteins | sample MSEWelMarce5H_FC_FD_189079 | JGI IMG/M metagenome (GOLD analysis project Ga0247723, IMG submission 189079) | Subsurface sediment microbial communities from gas well in West Virginia, United States - MSEEL Well Study Marcellus 5H_FC | ecosystem: Environmental > Terrestrial > Deep subsurface >... | reverse complement strand
AATAATTACCTATGGTGTTATTTGTACAGGATAATAGAACTCGAAAATGTAAAATAGAAAACATGTGGTACCGAACGGCTAAAGAAAAATTTTTGTACAGTCCAGTGATTAGAAAGCGAAATGTTTCACCATTCGCAGCTGAAGAAGATCCTGACAAACCAGAAGAAATTAATGTATCTGAAAATCCAGAATTATTACCTGATGACTTACAGCCAGAAGCAGTTGGAACTCCGCAGCAAGAGACTGCACAGCCTGCCCAGCCCACAGAAACACCCCTTTTAGTTGATGATGTTGATCCTGTAATACAATCAGATAACATTAACAAACCTAGCCCCATACCACCACCTAAATCACCACATGATGGATGTAGATGTGAAAGCAGAATAAGAGAAAAAATCTCAGGGGGTTATGAGTGGAAAATTGATGAATCAATGTGCCCTGATTGCCAAGCTGCTGCCAGAGATTATAATCAAGCATCAATGGATGCCTTGGGAGTTAATAATCCAATTTCAATTTAAACTCTGACAAATACAGAATCCAAATATTCTTCCAAATTTACATTTGGCTTTTTTGTTAAAGCTATTTTAGGCATAGGGGCTATTTTTATTGCATCTGTAATTTTATCTAACAAGCTTTCAGATAAATCATAGCTCAATACTAAATCACAAATGTTTTTCTTATTAGCTTTCCAGCCAAATTTATTAGATAAAATGTAACTAAAAATAAAGTTTTCAATCTCTAATAATAATTCTTTATTCTCTTCTATCTCATTTTTAAATAAAACATTAAAAGCATGAATACAAATTTGAGTAGAATAAGCTATTTCTTTTGAGATCTCTTTGGTTGTATCGTAAATTACAGACCCCTCTTGTAATAAATCAAATTTACCATGAACCTGAAAAGGCTTTCCTTTGTCATCAAGTAAATAGAAATTTGAAATCTCATTTTTTGAATTCAAATTATAAATACAAAACCTACCACACTTAAATTGGGGGCCCTCATAATTTGTTAAAGTGAAATCTTTATCACTGTTAATTGTAATATTAACAATTGATTTTATGAATTCTACGTTAGAAATTATAGCAAGCTTGCATTTATGAATTAACATTTTATAAATTCTCCAAAATCACTAACGATGGAAAAGAATCACTATTCAAAACATCATAATTACTATGATGTGCCCAATTATTTTTCCATTGTTTTTCTATTAGTAATTGGTAAGATTTTGATAAAACCGTAGGGTGGTATCTTCTGAAGCCTGGAGAAAAAATCTTATCTTGTTCATTAGAAAAGATTGATAAATCGTATTGTCTTTTTCTTAGAATTTCTATAAGTTTGAATAATTTTTCATTATTAACTTTAGTAGATTCTATCCATTTAAGTAACCCGCAGCTTTCTATAGGATAAATTCTGGGATATTCATAGTGTATGATACCTGACCCCCACCCATTTAGCAGCAAGTCTTCGATGGAAGAAATTAATTCAGCTTTGTCGTCGTGGGATAAATCTGTCAGAGATTTAGTAGACACACCTATTAATGCTAAATGCTTATTAGTATTTTCAACTACATGATTGATTTCATTGAAAATTACATCATTTAGAATTTTATTTATTGAGTCATAAGTATGACTTATGTTCTGAATGTATGCTCTGGGAACTTCTTTGTCCCTAAGCAAGGTTGCGTGAACAGACAGATAAGTATTTATTCTGGCTTGTTCAGATTTAAAGTTGGTATGGTATAATTTATCTTCAATATTTGTGATTGACATCGCTTTCCACCTTTTTTATAAAGTGCCGATGCCATTTTTTGATTGTTTTAAGGCAAAATTTCTACTACGGCCTTCTCAATTATGCTATCTAAATTTTCAGAGCTTGAAGCTCTTCTTATTTTGTCTAACGAACCATACTGGGTTTCTAACTTTGATACAACTTCTTTGACTATGTAATCAATATACTCAGGCAATGGGCTGGTGTTACCCTTGAAGTATAATCTTCTTCTTGCAATTCTTTCAGCATCAATTTTAACAATTTTAGCTTCGTAAGAGCTTGCTAACTTTGCAATTACACTTTTGTACCAGCCCATTGTATTAATCCTCAGATTCTTCGCAGTCTTCTATATCTTCAATAAATCTAGCATCATAAGCAAATGCTACATTCTGGCTTGGAAAAGAAGCCAAGACCTTCTTCTCTTTTTCGCCCTTGCTGTTTTGTCTGAACCCATAGATTGTATGAAAATCTTTTGCTACAAGAAGATGGCCCCTAAATAATCCACAAGGCCCACTTGGATTGTAAAGCACCACAACCCATTCTCCGTATCCATGATCAGTTATAATATTGCTAACTGGAGCTCCCATGTTATAATTACCGCCCATTTAGTTTTTACCTCATGATTTTTATTTTATAAAAGGCTAAAATTGAGAACAAATTTCAATTCCTAACAAATTAATTTTACAAATTACCCATGCTACATCCTACAATAGTCAGCATGTTTTGCAATTTATTTATGATATATAGTAAATATTAATACTTATTATATAATACCTCTAAATAGGGGTTCAAAATTCTGAAAAAGGTTTTGGCTCTTTTCCAACGATAACAGAGTGGAGAAAATTATGCAACCAGAATTACAGAAAATAAAAGGCGAAGTGCTAAGCCAAAAAACATTTGATAGTGGTTATGCTATCTTGAGAATAGAAATTGACAAAGGTAACATAGCAACCTTAGTTGGTGACATGCCTAACTTTGCCGAGGGCGTGGTTGTTGAGGCATCTGCACAAAAGGTAGAACACCCAAAGTATGGTTTGCAATTTAAAGTACATGAAATTGAAGAAAAGGGATTTGCCACTAAAGACGCGGTGGTAAATTATTTGGCAAGTAATAATTTCAATGGTATTGGCAAAGCTATGGCTAGGCTCGTTGCTGATCATTTTGGTGAAGCAGCATTGGAAATCCTGGATAAAAACATCATCAAAATCTATGAAGTGCCAGGTTTGCCAGAAAATAAAGCACAGCTAATAGAAGAGCAGTGGACAGCAAACAGGGCAGTGCATAAAATTACCAGCCAATTGATGAAGTTTAAGCTTACCACAAACATGGCCCTCAAAATTTATGAAGAATTCGCTGATCGATCTTTGGAGATTGTCATGAAAGAGCCATACAGGCTAACTCAAGTGTATGGAATAGGCTTTCACAAAGCAGATGAAATTGCATTAACTGTCGGCACAAAACGAGATTCAACTGACAGAGTTAAGGCAGCTATTTTTTATGTGCTAGATACTGCGCTTATGCAAAGCGGACATTGCTATGTCAGTCATCAGAATCTGGGCGACAATGTCGTGTCTCTTCTGCAAAGAGATGTAAACTCAATAGAAGTTTTGAATGCTATAAAAGCTCTTGCTCTCCAAGGCCCCCTTGTTATTGAAGATGATAAGATTTATTTGTCATCAATACACTTAACCGAAAATCGCATCGCTGAATACATCGCTGACATGAAATCTTACAAGGGCAAAACCTTTTACACCTCCATAGAACAATTGGAACAAGATTTGGTCAGAATCGGTATGGAAAACTTTGTCTTTTCTGAAGAACAAAAGACAGCAATTATGTCTGCCTTGAATAATAGAGTATTTATTATCACTGGTGGCCCTGGTTCTGGTAAAACCACTATCACAAAAGCAATTTGTGGCTTAATGGAGTTACATAAGATAGAGTTTGTTTTAAGTTCGCCCACAGGCAGAGCAGCTAAAAGACTTATGGAATCAACTGGTAGACCAGCAAAAACCATTCACAGATTGCTAGGATTTAAACAGGGGGCTTTTGAATTCTCAGAAGAAAACCCACTATTCACTGATTGTGTAATTGTTGATGAAACATCTATGGTTGATTTATTATTATTTGATAATTTAATTAGCGCCATGGAAACCAATGACAGATTAATCCTCATAGGTGATGTAAACCAGCTTCCCCCAGTAGGTCCAGGCAATGTCTTGAAAGACCTTATTAATTCAAATAAGATACCATGTGTACGATTAACAAAAGTTTTTAGACAAGATGCTAAGTCTGCCATTGTAACCGCGGCACATGAAATTATTAATGGTTCTGTTCCTGAGCTAGTTCTTCCGTCACAGGCAAAGGGTAGAAACTTTTTATTCGCTGGTGCTGACAAGATCGATGATGCTTTGAACATTGTAAGGCATCTAGTAACTAAAACTTTGCCTAATGTTAAAGTAAATGATAAGAATCTAACTATTGACGACATACAAATCATCACCCCTTTGAGAGAAAAGGGACTGGGTGTTAATGATGTAAATCCTCATGTTCAAGATTGTGTAAATCCAGCTGATTCAAGTAAAGAAGAAATTCAAGTTGGAGCAGGTGATCTCAAGAAGATTTACAGAGTTGGAGACAGAGTTATGCAGATTAAAAATGACTATGATAAAAATGTCTTCAACGGTGACATGGGTAAAATTATTGGGATTAATAAAAATGTCAATCCTGTACAAATAGGAGTAAAGTTTGCTGATACTAATGAGATAGTATTTTACAAACAGCACGAATTAGACAATTTACAACACGCCTGGTGCATCACATGTCATAAATCTCAAGGAGGAGAATTTCCTGCGGTGATTATTGTAGCCCATGATTCTCAATCATCTATGCTACAAAGAAATCTGTTCTATACAGGAATTACAAGAGCTAAAAGAATCTGTATTGTTGTAGGTACACCATCCGCAATACAAACAGCTGTAAACAATACAAAAGAAGCTAAGAGAAACACCACTTTAAAGGACAGATTACTAAATAAAATTAAGTGAATCTGTTATTAAGTACCATAATTTATTGTATTTTAATCGAGGAGATAAACATTGAAAGTAACAATTGACCAACCCATTGACGATAACTCAGACGCATGTTTGATCTGCAAAAAGCAATGCTTGATCGATAACGAAAACAAAGGAAAAGAAATCAACATTCAAAACAGAGTCGTATGGATTTGTAAAGAATGTTTGGCACCATTTGAAAGAGGGCGTAGAATTGGTCAAATAGAGCTTAATAGCAAAGTTGTTCAATGTTTATCTTCAATTGAAAATGATGAGACTGGATGGAGGCTTAAAGAGAAGGTACTTGACCTTTTACCTAATGCAAAAAAGACTAGCTTTATTAAAAAGCACTTACAAGAAGATTCTATCCCAAACCCCAGAGAGATTTTTGCATCTATTGATAAGACTGTAGTAGGTCAATCACAACCAAAGAAAATTATTAGTGTTGCTGTGCATGAGCATTATACTCAACAGACTGAAATGGATTCTTATTCTATTCCTAATTCACATCACATTCTTATGATCGGACCATCTGGCTCAGGCAAGACTCTTCTTGCTAATACCATTGCAAGCAGATTGAATGTTCCTTTTGTTTCATCTGATTCTACTATCTTCTCCCCTACAGGATTTCAGGGGGCAGATGTAGACACAATGATTATGGAAATTGTTCAAAAAGCAAAGGGTATACCAGCTCTTGCTGAAAAGGGTATAGTCTTTGTTGATGAAATTGACAAGTTAGCATCATACCATCATGAAGGCAAATCTGAAGTCATGAATAAGTCTACTCAGAGCTCGTTATTGAGATTGGTAGAAGGCAGACAAGTAAGATTAGCAAAAGAACCCAATGATTCTATTACTGTACATACTGGTAAAATGCTATTTTTATTCGGCGGAGCTTTTATTGGCCTATCAGACATTGTAGCTAAGAAAATGGGCTACAAGGGTAAGAGAATTGGCTTCAGGGCTAATGATGATAACCAGACAGAATATGAAAGGGCTATGTTGAATCATGAAATTCTTTCACAAGCCCCCTATGATGTATTACTTGAAAGTATTGAAGAATACGGCATTCTTACAGAACTTTTAGGAAGAATCCCATCTATTGTGGCTTTGGCTCCTTTGAGCAAAGAAGAGCTGAGAAAAGTTTTAATTGAGACGGAACATTCTCCAATTAAAACTCAAAAGAAGCTTTTTGCAGACAATGGTTATCAACTTATCTTTACAGAGCAATTTATTGATGTTTGTATTGAAAAAGCATTTAAGATGGCTACAGGAGCCAGAGCTTTAAAGTCTATCATCAGACTTGCTGTGTCTGAAGCTGCATTTGATTTACTTGGTGAAAATACTGAAGAAGAGTTTGCAGAAGAAGAACTAGAAATTATTAATTTTAAGGGGTCTGTTGTAATAGATTCAATAACTTTAGATAGTCCTTTGGCTTATGAGATAAAGGACGTTTTAATTGAAGATAAGAATATTGAACTATCTATTTCAATTTAATTAAGGTAAATTATGGGCAAATATTTTAAAGAAGAAGAAACTTCGAATCGCATTAAAAGATTTAAAACATCAGATGTTCAAGAAAAAAATTCAAGATTTGCCCAAATATCTAAGATACCTAAGATATCTGAAATTACTAAAGTAATAAGCACAGCCGATAAAATTTTAGATTTTCTCAAGGTCCCATTTAAAGGATGGATGAGGTCAACTAATTTAATGAAGCTAAGGCCAGCTTTAATTAAAAAAATTGAAAGTAAATTTATAGAAATAGCAAAGGCACATGAAGAGTATCTCAAGCCCCAAATAGAAAGTCTTAAAAAAATTAAAGACCAAATGGCTAAATTAGGAATAGAGCATGCCAGCTTAAATGCATCAGAGGTTACAAGAAAAAATCAAATAGCAAATCAATTTAAAGCATTAGAAGTACAAAGTGATGAAATATCGTTAAATATCTCTAGGGCGCAAAAAAGAGCAAAAGAATTAATTGATGCTGAACTGAAAGCCTTCAATGAAAATAACACTCTGGTTGGGGGCCAAATAAAATGGAACGGAGATCTCAACGATCCTAAATTAGATTATATTCTTGGGCAACCAATTTCTAAGAGAGGCACACAAAGAGCCTTGGATAGAGTAGAACCTCAAGATGAAAGCAATTTGTTCGATGTTATTTCGAAATACAGTAAAAGAACTCTTGATTCTGCTCAATTAAAAAACATTCATACAAAAATAGAGAATGATAAAGATTTAGGCTTTAATATAACAAAATATTCTTTTAAAGATTCTAATGGTAATGAAGAAATGATGAGTTTATATCAAATAATTGATAAACTTGCATATGGAACTTTTAAAGCAGATTTAAAAGCTGATGCTGCAACAGGTAAAAGAATTCAGGAAGATTACAACAAATTTTTAGTTACATTAGATAAATTAGAAACAGGTTGGACAAGAAATAATCCATTACTGCAATCTGTCCTCGTGTCCCTGCCCAGATTGTTTACCAGAGCTCTCCCCACGGCAGTGGTAGGCGTAGTAACCCTTCCAAGCATAATACAAGAACTTGATAGAAAAAGAAATCCAAATAAAGTTAAAAGAGATATTGGCAAAGCTAAAGAAAGACTAAATATTCCCGAAATAAATAAGAATAGACAAAAAGCAATAGATTCTATGCCTCAAGACATGCAAGATTTTATGAGAGAGTTTAATAAATGAACGAAAAAGAGTCAATTTCGCAAAAAATAGATAGTTTTATTAAAGGCACAATTAACACTATTAATAATGTGTATGAATCATCAAATGACAAAATTGAATTTATAAATTCTTTATTTCAAGAAATAATGAATGAACAAAATAATCCAAATATTTCATTTGATGAAAAAAAAGAAAAAATAAAACTATATTTACAAAAATCTCAAGAATTTAATTTAGAATTGTATAAAATTTCTGATGATGTTCAGTCTAAGACATCATATTTCAAATCAGAGGCTGCAGAAGAGAAATAATAGTTTCATAGTTTTCTTCATTAAATAAATCTAGTTTTATAAAGTTTGAATATTTAGACACTTCTTGAATTACAGGAAGTGTTTCTTTTTTGTAAGTATTGTATCTTTTAGCAAAAAAATCAGGATGGTCATCCCACCTAGTTTCCCAATTTTTATTTGAAATTGAGGCGCATTCAGAACTAGAATTTGAACATGAAGGAATTGTATTAACTGAGAAAACTTTATTGCATGCTTTGCAGTTTCTTCTATTTGTAGCCATTTTTCTTAAAGTCATCCAGTGTGTGGAAGAATAAACAAAAAGCTTTACATCAAAATTATTATTCAAAAAATCTAATTGTTGTTTAGTCCTTGGGAATCCATCAAGGGTTATAGAATGTGCCCCCAATTTAATTAAATTCAAAGATTCTGTTTTAACTATTTCATTTGTAAGCCAATCAGGGCAAAGACCACCATCTTTTGTTGATTCGATTACAAGTTTTGAAAGTTCAGAATTTTCGTTTCTTATTTTTTTAAAAATGTTACCAGGGCTTACAGACTTGATGTTATGTTGGGTTTCTAAATAGGAAGCTGTCGTACCCTTGCCAGATGCTGGCGGTCCAAGGAATACCACTGAAACTGGAATTTTAAAATCTGGATGATTCGTATTGTAATTTTTTTCTTTCATAATCTGACATGCAATCTGGTGGTATGATTCTTATTCTGCAATTTGGACAATTAGTAGCTATGTGTTCTACCCAATCCACCCATGATTTTAGAATTTTCTTTGAAGTAATTTTGCCATTACTGGCTAATTTCATATTTGGAAGTAGCTTTGTTTCTTCTTTAAACAAAGAATATGTACAGCCACATTTGTTGCATTGGCATCTAGAATTTAAACTCATTAAGAATAATTTACTCCTAATTTATTTAAAATAAAATAATCAAGATCGTTTGGATTTTGGAATGTTGTAATTACATTTTGTCTTGATACAAGGATGCACATTTTCGGGCAAATTTGTATAGAGTCAAAATTGTCTACACCAACATATTCAAGATTGGGTTTGTCAAAAAAGCATCTTTTCATTTCTTCGATTAGATAACTAAAATTTGTATTATTTGTTTTCTTTACCCAAATTCTAACATCGTCAGACGGTTCGCCTTCCCCAAGCCAAATAACATAGTTTTCATTTTCGTTTGAAAAAGTTTTGAATGAATTAACTTTTTCACTTAACTTTTTATATCTTGGTCCATTTCCAAAAATAACTACATCTTCTAAATCCATGTTTGCCACTTCCAAAACTCAAGAGTAACATGTGTGCATACATGGTTTAAGACATCTTGTTGCGCGCTATTTTGAAGATTGCTTAATTCTAATTTATCATCAAGGATAGTGATATGATTATGCATTAAATCAAGCAATTGAGAATCTGTAAGCAAATGTAGTACATCAGGATCGAATGGGTTTGGTAAATACTTGCCAGCTGCTAATACTTGATTGCAGAAATCATACTCAACAAAAAATCTTGCAACATCTGGATCATTTACTAAGCTTACTTTTTCATTCTTATGAGAGAAAGCAAGAGTGTTGTAAAACTTTTTAAGTTGATACACATTTTGTTTAACAAAGTTTTTTGACAGAAATTGATTTCTGTGCTCAACAACATACTGCCACCATTCGCTTGTAATTTGTGCATCTTCAAATAAAAGCTTGATTGAATGTGGGTCTCCATGTAATGATTTTGTGAACCATTTCTTTAAACTAATTTCTGGTCCAGCATGTGAATAAAGCCCCAAAGAATATGCTGGCGATGGTATGAAAATCGCAAGATTCTTTTGACTTACCATTATTACGCTATTTTTAAGCTGATCTGTATTCATAATGTTCTTTACCCTCTTAGAACATTATAAAGTTATTTTTTAGCATTCCATACAATCGAGAATAAACCCATTTGATTTAGCCAAGCCATGGCTGAGAAAATAATACCCAAAGCCGCTATAAATGCCGACACCCAAACTTTAACTTTGCCCCAGCTTAGTTTTCTTGTGTGAATGTTTGTGAATGATTCATTTAACTTTTTGATTTGTGAGTTAATAATTTGAATTTTTTCAATTTCTTGTTTTGCTGTATTTTGGATATCAGAAATGTCATCAAGTTTTTCATCAATTTGTTGTATTTTTTCTATCTCAGACTTTAATACTTCATGAGATTTGACAAGCTCTTCAATTACATGTGAAATTTCATCTTGCTTTTCGATGATCTCTCTCAAAGTAGTCATGATTTGAATGAAAGATTTGAAATGAAAAACTTTTTGTTTTTCTTCGTCGCTGGAATTATTAGATGTTCTATCAGCGAAAGTTTCAGCCAACATGTTTAAATATAAACTGTCTTTGTCCATTTTTATTTACCAAGCTTTTTAATATGGATTTTGGACAAAACCAATCTGTCCTGGGGGAGGCAACAGATTGGTTTAAAAAAATTGGGCTGAACTAAATTTTTATTGAGTTTGTTTTTCTTTTATTGAGGGCTTCTTCTAAATCGTCTATAGATTTTTGCAGCTGAGAATAGATTTCATCTTGATCTTTAAGCTCGTGAAGATAACAGTTGGTTCCATGATTTAATTCTTGACAAATGTATTTATAATTCTTATCATTTATTTTAATTACATCTGCATTTAAATCTAAATCATTTAAATCACATTCATGACCTTTAAGGTTCGACGCTATAACAGTGCCTAGCTGATCTGTGATCCATGCTGGGTGATCATGAGTAGTATCTAAGCATGCCCCCAATAATTTAGTTAAAAAGTCCATTTAAATCTTCCCCCAGGGTCTAGTTATTCTCCAAAGATCCTATCGAATTTTTCGTTGAAGATGTCTAGTGTTACCTTGTCTGATTTAGTTGTGATAATAAAAATATTCTTAATATTTTTCGTTGGAACAGTTTCAAGGAAGTTATAAATTGCCATAAGTTGGGCGTTAGCAGCTTGATGGAGGTCGAAATTACCACAGTCCATAGGCAAAATGGCGATAGATGTACACCCGTCTTGATCAGCCTGTGTAAGGGCCTTAATAGTGGATTTGGAAATTGCCCCCTCATTAACTAATCTTGTTTGCGTGGCTACTACAGCATGATAGATAATTGGGGAAACTACGCCGCCTTTATGACTTCCACCGTTAGAAGTTTTGTATACTGATCCCATGGGGGCTGGGGGTGCAGTTTTATTCAATTCGTTTTGAATTTTATCATAGCTTCGATGGTTTAATTCTTCATCATCGATAATTAGCATTTGGTTATTAGCGTATACTAAAGCATCAACTTTGACAGAGTATACATTATCAACACCAACGACTTTCACAAATACTAAATCTTCATCGTTTTTTTCGGGCTGCTTTGGTTCTTCTGTTTTTACTTCTTGATCTTCATCTTCGAAAGGATCAAAATCTGAATAATCATCTTGCTGTTGAGCAGGTTCATTTTCAGGTTCAGAAATTGATTGATCATAAAGAAGCTCGACAAATGAGCAACTTTCAAATTGGCCTTTACAATCGTTTGACCAAGTGGTTGTATCAAAAGCTGGATTGTCCACTTGGATTAAAGCTTGGCCAAATGAAATGTTCATTTTCATAAAGCAAGATCTACTTTTACCGTGCTTAATGTAAAAGGGGCAATCTGAAGCGTCGTTAATAGTTTGAAGTTGAATTTTCATGATTTTTAGAACTGTATTTTCTTTCAATTATACAATTCTTTTAAAATCAATATCCCTGTTGCATCATAATTTGTATACGAGCAGGATCTAAGCCCATTCTTTGGAAGAACCCTTGGATTTTAGCAGGGTTTTGAGCTATTCTTTCAACTTCATCTATAAATTTACCAAAGATTTGTTGTCTATTGAAGTTTTCTTGAAGATTCTCTGGTGTTTCTGGCAGTCTTACAAAAAAGTCTGCTCCATAATAAGAAACATATCTTCTATAAATGTTATCCAAAGCCTGTGCTTCGTAAGGCGAAAGTTGTCCATAAGGCTGGTATTGTGGCTGGAATGGCAAAGAAGACTTTGCTAAATCTAACATGGGGTTACCCTTGAAAGAATCATCCGCAACTGCTGGTGTTGTGATTTGAGCGGTGACACTTTTTCCAGAATCATCATTCGCAAAAATCGCGTTCAAGATTTTAACAATTGATTCTTTGTCTCCGAGTCCAGCCTCTTCAAGTTTTTCATTTATTTTTGAAGCTAATTCTTGAGCAGCAACGTCAACGCTGTTATTTGGGTCTGTTTCAGATTGCTCATTTTCAAGTTGGGCAGGAGGCATTTCTGTTTCTTGCACTTCTGTTGGAACAGAAGGTTCTTCATTTTGTTCATCTTCTGCATATTTAAATAAGCTTTTATTTCCAAAGATAGAAGCAAATAAAGCTTGTTCAATTTCTTGGCTTTCTGCCAATCTGAAATCTTGAATTTTTGATTCAGCAGCCCTCATTGCACCAAATACAGGTTCGGAATTAGCAAACTCATGCTGGTGCTTTCTGCAGCCTGGGCACTTCTTATGATTACCAATAGAGGGCTCCATGTGGCTTCGACAGAAAAATCTATTACATGACGAACATTGTGAAAGCGCCCACTTTTTAATTTTTCTACTACAGTGCGGGCAAATGTGATCGCTATTTTCCTTTTTAGTGAAATTATAATAGTTAGTCAAAGCTAATTTTTTCATAAGAATCCTCAATTTTATTTTACACTTCACGGAGGTGCTGTACCTGCATTTGAATTTTACAATTTAGCCTTAATCTGGCAAAGATTTGTTTGAGATTATTTTTATTGATTTGATACGATAATTATTAATGCTCAGGCAAAGGCTGTGCGCGCTCTATTCGCGAATCTCAACGCACAGCGACGGAAAGGGGAACGAATGAAAGCATTACTATTCGTATTGTGTGCATTCATGCTGGGGATTTGGAACATAATTGCCCAGCCCGTTAAAAACGATGAGCGCCCTTTGCACATCGTATCCGCCCAGGCAGCTTTGGCTAGTAGACCAAAACAACCTGAAAAACAGGAACCAAAAGTTCCTTTAATCGCCAAAAAGGTTGTCAAACCTACTGCTAAAAAGCCAGCTGTCGATAGCGGGGTAAAGCAGAAGATCGCGGGACTTATCAAAATGGTACAGCCCCGTAAAGGTCAGGCATATGCAGATCATGTAGCAGAAGTTATTATTAAGGAAGCCAAGAGATATAAACTTGATCCTTACATTGTAGCTTCAACAGGCTACATTGAATCTGAGTTTTCCATGGTTTCAAAACCTTGCATGGGAATCATGCAAGTGGAAAGAAAAACGTTCAATTGGAAATACCGTAAAAGCGGCTTAAAACCAATGGATTTGGAAGACAACATACGTCTCGGAGCGTGGGAATTGGCTGACAAAGCAAAAATGTCTAATCGGGCAAAATCTCGAATTGCTTTAGCCAGCCGTGGCGGACTCTCACGCATGTGGGGTAGGTATAATGGTGCTGGACCTAACTCAGGTTATGTTCGTAGAGCTCATTTAACCTACGCAAGAATCAAGTCTAAAAGCTTATCTGATATTCAGAAACATCTCAAGACTAGAGGCCCACTGTGGAAACCGTAATTTGGTAAAAACGCCATGGTTTCTATAACAATTTAACTCAAAACCCCCTTTTAATTAAAAGGGGGTTCTTTTTTGCTTAAATATCAACGATTAGTTTAATATGGGAGAATTATAAATGGAATTTATTGACTTATCTTATTACAAAATTTTGCCCCAGCAATCAGGGACTAATCCTAAAATGCTTGTAAGTGAAATTACAAATGAAATAGAATACCTTGCATGCACGGACACATACACAACTACAATTGACTATGTTGTAAGTAAGATTATGGAAGTTTCAGAAATCAACACTGAGCCTGTATTATGGGGAAGTGATCTTAGATTTTACGAACAAAACTATGTTACTTTAACTAAGTTCGATTTGTCTAAAGATTGGGTTTACTACGGCGATACAGAAAAGCTCGACGAGTTTAAGAATAAAACTGAGATAGACTACATTTTCCTTATGTCTTCTATTCTTGGGGGCGGATTATGGCCCGATGATCTAGCTGGCTTTGCAGATGATAATAACAATTTTAAGAAGTCATTCCATTTTAACATGATGTTCGAAGTTGAACTTGCAATGTATGCTTCTGGGAATGCAAAGGCTGCTGCTATTTTTGACAAGAGCCAAACAGAGATAGACGACTTCTTTGACATGGAAGATAAAGAAATTTATCAAGACATGTATCCAATAGTTGAGAAGTTCTTATCTCTCAAAAAGTCAGACTGGTTTGACATTCTTCAATTTCCAAAAAATTCTCGATATGAAAAATGTAAGTTCTGGGCAATCAAAAAAATTATAGATACCCAAAAGATTCTTAAGAAGTATTACCAATAAAAATAAGGGGGCTGGATAGCCCCCTTATAGTTTTTGAACCTTTGTGTAGAAAAAATTTCAGATTATACTGTCCATCCTCTATTCCATCCAGATGGGTAGCGGCTACCAGATGTGGCTGAGTATACTGGAGCATGGTTGGTAACGATGTGATTCATGAGAGCAGTGTATCTCTTGAGTCTGTATGCTTCCAAAAGGAACTGATGCTTGAGCTTTAAAATCTTGTTAGAATTCAAGTTTGCAAGGTATGATCTGTCATAGCCTTCCTGAGTATCACCAAGAGCAACAAGAGCAGTGTATGCTGTGTTGTAATCTGTGATTTCTTTGTTGATATGGGCTAAAGCAGTTTGGAAATCTCTGAGGGTATGTGTTGGGTTTGAAATGTCACCTACACCTACACTTGAGTCAGTTGGGTAATTTGCAGCACTCAAGTAATCTACAGCTGTTGGAGCAGCGGTAAATGTAAGAGCAGTGGTGCCTACAACGATAGGTTCGTCTGTTGAAAGGTAGAACTTGAGTCCGCCGTTTGTTGAACCGCCAGCAGCTACAGTTACAAGAACATTTTGAAGAACTTCAGAGTCTTCATTGAAGCCTGTAACGCGGCTCCAGGCTCCACCACTGTTGTAGAGGTAGATACCGTTTTGTGTAGCTGTGCTTTGATTCTTGACGAGAACAGTTGATACACCATTTGTCAAAGTGACACTGTCGATAGTTTGTGAGCCTGACAAAGTAATGTTAGCTGTTGTTGCAGCTGTTACAGTGAATTGTGAAACTGATGCGACACTAACTGTGCGATCAATTCTGAGTTCCCAGCGATCACTGATGTTGTTCTTAGACTGAACACCAGGAGCTGCACCACTGATAAAGTTTGATGGATAATTTGGCATTAACTTATCTCCTTAAAAATACTATCAATCCAGGCCTCGCAGGAGTTATGGCCCTTCTTTTGTGAATGCTCTCTGTATAAACAGATTTTATTAGGATTTACACCTAGTCGTTACATTCTCGGCGACATCTTACAAGATCGTTTGATCATTTAATTTTGAATTACAGATAATTTACCTACGCACCTTGCCCATGCTTTGGTGATCAATCCTGCTTCACAACATCATAGTTATAGATTTATGATCTCGATTCCTACAGGCGGGCAGGGTTTACCAATCAAAAACTGTAAAATTACATTTAATAAAAAGGCCCCTTTTGGAGTAAATAATGGCTGATTCTTTGAGCGCACAAAACAATTCAAATCAAACAAAAATTTGGACAGATAAAAACATTTTCGCTAAAAGCATCACTTTTGCTTCAGATCAAATCTTTCCCATAGAGTGCTTGAGCTATAATAACTATTCTTCAGGCTCAATTTTATTCGCAAATGGATCTGGCTGGGATGTTTTAAAGCCCACTAAAAATAATCAAGTTTTAACTTTTGGCGCCCGGGGATTGAATTGGCAAACTCCAAATTTATCAAATACTGAAGGAGTTTTACCAGTAAGTAAAGGTGGCACAGGCTGGTCTTTATTCCCTGAAAGTGGCATTTTGATCAATACAGGCAAAGAAATGCTTGATTTGATGCCAATTCCTAATGATAAAAAGATTTTAATTGGAAGCCAAAAAACTTTATCTTGGTTCAGCTTTGCAGAAGTAGCAAATGAAATTTCAAATAATTTAAAAACTATTTCTATCACTGGCAATGACGCAGTGTTCGAAGAATACAATCCTTGCTTTAAATTAAAAGAACAACACATCTCTGCTGGCATGTTGCTTTCACACAAAGATAATAATTTCTTTCTTGGTGTAAACAAAAACACATTAAGAACATTTAATACTAATTTTAGCAATGCTGGATTAAATTTTGATTTTAAGAATAATTTAATTTCATTCGAGATAAATAATAAAAAAGTTTTTGAAATTGATGAAAATGCTAATTTAAATAATGTGAATTTGCAAATGAGTCATATCCAAGGTATTTTACCATTAAATCAAGGGGGCCTCGGAGAAATTAAATTTTTAAGGGGCGATTTAATTTTTGCAGATTCTTCAAAAGAACTCACTGTTTTATCAACAGATAAATGCGAAGGTTATTATTTACAGGTAAGAGATGGAATTCCAACTTACGCCCCCTTAGATAAATCTGGTTTTGATGGTAGATTTGAAGTCCCATTAGTTTTGCCAGCAGCTAAGAATGGTGTAGCCCCCTTGAGATTAACAAGATCTCAATTGATAGATAAAACATTTGAGGGGTCTTTGGAATTTGATGGCAAGTATTTATTCTTGACAAATGCCGAAGGTAGAAAAGCCCTATCTTTTTTAACATCTAATATCACTGGTACTGCTTCTAATGTAACAGGCGTTGTGGGTTTAGAAAATGGTGGTACAGGACAAAGCTTAAAAGATCTTGCTGTTGGACAAATCTTAATTAAAAATAATGATCTGATCAGTTCTTTTGATCAGGGAAATTATGGCCAAGTATTAATGTCTCAGGGCGCAAGCAGTTTTCCAGCTTGGAGAGATGCAATCCTAGACATTGATACAGAAATCAATTCTGGTTTAATTCTTGATAGGAAAGATGGAATTATTAAAGCTCAAGTAGACCAAAGCTTAAATTTCAATCCAGCATGGCAAGGAATTCATACATTTGTCAGACCCCTAAATTTAAAATCAAAACTAAATGTATCTGATGAAAAAGAAGCCCCTCTTAATTTCGGCATAAATCAAAGTGTATCAAATACAACTATTGGCGATATTTGGTTTGATGGAGAGCATTTACAATTCTTTAATGGCTCTCAAGTAATTACTGTTACAAAGCCTCAAAATGTGCAAGCGCAAACAAATGATTTTATTCAATCGCATTATTTGACATTGGCAGCAGGCGCAGACGTATCTGAGAACAGAAAAATAAGAATGAAAACACCAGTGCCTCACTTAACAACAAAAGGGAGCTTGGCACACAGTAATTGGAAATTAAGAAAATTAGAAATTTTATTGGACGAATCAGCAATTGAAGAAAACGCGGTATTCAAATTAAAAAGTGGCAATAAAACATTAATTGATCAAGGAATAATTACCGTTGGAACAAGCCAAGCATCATTTGAAAGCTTTAATGAAGTTATAGTTACCACAGGCGAAATTCTTCAACTTGAATGTGTAAAATCAGGGGGCAGCAATTACTGGTCTGCTTTCTTATTAATTGATTTGTTATAAATTGGATAAAAAATAAATGTCGTCATTTTACATAGTATCTCCTAGAAAAGTAGCAGCTGGTGTAACTGGGCAAGATTTCGTCACCTCTTTAAGAGTTGGGGGCGATATTCTCATCAATGACATTTATTTCCAATCTGGTAATAGTAGCTTACAAATCACTACATCTGGCAATTACATAGACTTAAGTGTTAATGTTGCCCAGTTTGTTCAAAAGACAGGAGATGTCTTCACTGGCAACTTAATTTTTCAACCAACTTCAGGTAATGCCGGTCTAGTTTTACACCATTCAACATCCAACCCATCTTCTACAGAAGTGGGTGGTTTGTATTTTAATTCATTCTCAAATACATTAAAGGTTTACAATGGAGCCGCTTGGGTTGATGTAGCACAAGTTGGCGCCCTTACAATTGCAGAAGCTAATAGCACCTTTTTAAAATTAACAGGGGGCACACTCACTGGTAATTTAGTTCTTAATAATTCTAAATTAAAACTTGGAAACTATGTATCCGATCCAAGTGGTACGCTTGGCGACATAATCTTTAGATCAGACCTTAATTCAATTAAAGTCTACACTGCATCAGGATGGTCTGAATTAGCGGTAGGAAACTTATCTGTTAAGGGTGGCACCGGAATCAAAGCAAACGGTGTCTCTGGTGGTTCGTTTATCCCCACTGGGCAAGTTACATTTGCTATCGACTTTACATCTAATTACACTTGGACTGGTAATCAAACTTTTAATGGCAGTGTAATTCAATTTGGTAATGCAGTAAGCTTTGCTACATCTCAAACTTTTGAAATCTCTCAACTAAATGATGCCTCAGAAACTAATGGGGCAATTATTTATTATAATGGATCTACAAGCGCTTGGACTGTTTTAGCCCCAGGTTCTGCTAACCAGGTATTAAAAGTTGACCCATCTACAACTAGGCCAGTTTGGGGAACTAATACCGGAGGGAGTATTGGTGCTCCCACAGATACTGATTACACAGATGGATACTTTGAATCTTGGACATCCTCAACATCAGTTGCAGATGCTTTTGATGATGTTAGTGAATTATTAAAATTAATCGCGCCCGACAAGCCTGGCCTTTTAACATCAACTAACTTAAGTAAAACAAGTGGACCCACAACATACTCTGCTAAATTATCCTCAGGATTAACAGATTATTGGTATAACACAAATTCAGGCGTCTCTTCAGCAGGGGCCACAATTACTAATTATATCATAAGTGGGGGCCCCCTTAGATTAGATACAGCTAATAATTCTACTAGATTTTATGCTGGCAAAGCTAACACAACTTCTACTTACGGTACATCTTATCATAAGCTGTATGCTTATAATCCTACTTCAGCCACAGTGGTAGCTACTACAAATGCAACTTACGCACTATCAGCTGGCACAGGATCTTCAGGCAGCTTGACTATAAGCTCCCTGGCAGTTTATAATACACTTTGGGAAAAAGCAAACGCCTACATCACTTACACTCAATCTGATGATGGATGGAAGGGCCATTCAATTAATCATACTTTATCAGGCGAAAGTAATGTTAGCGGTTTCTACTACGACACTTATTCTTCAACTTCTTCAACCCCGTCATTTAGCACAAGTCCAACCATAACAGAAGTTTCTCCTGTTACTCTTTGGCTATCTGGAATTAAATACTATGGCAATGGATCAACATTCACAATAGGATATAAGGGGGCATCGGGCATTTTTAATAGATGCTACCATGCTACCTCTGTCTCAGTAATTCATGGTACAGGTATGAATAACTTGACAGTTAATCCAGCATCCACTCCTGCCTACAATGATGTATTTGACGTAACAGCTACTGGAATTGGTCCAGCTTCAGTAGAATTAAATGCTGCAAGCCAAGTTTCAAATGACAGAGAATTGTCTGTAACGCTTTTTAAAGCACATGGAACATCTATTGGAAGCGCAGGCACATACACAGAAACTGTTGCTCTGATTAGAAGCGTGAATACTTATACTTCCAATCCATCTACAAATACAATAGAGTACTTCAAAGGCGAAACCTACAGATTGCAAGAAAACAGTAACAGTTCATTCAATTCTCAAACGGGAATGGCAGATGGATATTTACAAGTAAGAAATGGAGTTTTGACATATCCAGTGGCTGTAGACTATGATTCACCAAGCACATTGCCCTATAATACATCTCCAAGACTCACATTCGCTGGTGCCCAAAAATTTGAAAGATTTTTCTTTAATGAATTTGCGAGTAGTATTATTTTAACTATAACAGGCTTGGCAAATGCTGGCACTGATGTCGAAGCTTATCAAACAGGTTCAGTAAACATCATTGCACAAATTTATGATTTAAATAACGCTGCGACATCATTGTATTATGACTTAGGTCAAAATTTTCAGTCTTCTCCTCTAGTGCAAACTTTTGAAGGAAACACACTATATGGAGCAAGAGTTTCATCAACCTCCAGCGGCATCACATTTTCATTTGGAGTTCAAAATACCCAATCATCAGGAGTATCTCCAAATTATGGTAAATACCGATTGATTGTAATTTTCAATGATGATGCTAAAACAATAACTCAAATTACGAGTGCTACGGGAGCGTAAGATGAGCTGGACACAAACAGATTTAACATTTAAAAAATTATTTAATAAAAGAGTCACTTCTTCAACTAAAAGAATTTATGAAGAAGTTGGTGACTATACCTTTAGCATTCATGCAGATGAAATTTGGGCTGAGACAATTCCAGGAACACCACCTGGCTCAACAACGGCAGTAGTCGAAGTAAAAACTTTATTTTCTTTAACAAGAGACACAACTGTATCAGGCGAACAAGCTTGGTACGCCGTAGATGGTCTTGGAAATCGCTTAAAAGATTGGATCTCAGATAAATATGATGGGGGCGCAGGCTCATCATATGCAGTGATGTTATTTGACCAAGATGATAATCAGATTCCAGCAACTGATCCTTCAAACTGGTTGTTTGACTATCAAACAGGTATTTTGATTTTGCAAAATACACATGCTAGCGCTACAGGTTTCAAAATTACTGGTTACAGATATGTTGGCGAAAAAGGTGTAGCTGGAGCCTCTGGAGTAGTAGATGGTAGTGGTACAGCTAATAATTTGCCACTATGGTCTGATTCTGACACCTTAACTGATTCTATTGTAAGTCAAACGGGCACATCTGTAATTACAATCAATGGTGTATTAAGAGCTACATCTAAAAGCTTTGATATTCCACACCCAACTAAAGAAAATTACAGATTGGTTTATGGATGCTTGGAAGGTCCTGAAAATGCTGTGTATCATAGGGGCAAAATTTCAGGCTATGGTGATGTTTTTGTAGAGCTTCCCGACTATTGGCATCAATTAGTAGAAGATTATACTATCTACCTGACAGCATATGGAAATTACTCAATTTTTGTTGTTTCACAGTCGCAAAAAGGCTTTATTGTTAGAAGGTGCGGCACATTTTTTAATAGAAGAAAAACTATTGAATTCAGTTATGAAGTTATTGGAAATCGTACTGATGCACCTTTAATCACAGAGTACAAAATCAAATAATTTGATCAATACCCAGGAGTTTAAAAATGGCAGATAATCGTGATGAATTTAGCGAAAAAGTATTAGCTAAACTTAAAGAAAAAAATAGAGCAATAGATTTAACTGAGGAAGAAATTGTTGAATCTGCTAAGTCTGAGCCTGAAATTATTGCTCAAAGTGAACCAACCCCAGATCAAAATTTTGTAGCATTCGATGCTACTGGAGCCGCACCAACAAGCGGTGGTAATAAAGACATTTTGATTATTCCTGGTTTTGGTGGAACTACAGCCGCTTCGGCATCTCAAATCAACTTCTATTGGATTGAACCAGCTACAGTTCCAACAGATAATGTTACTGATGCAACGGGTACAACAAGAAGATCTACTCTTTTTAACTATTCTGACGATTTAAACAATCCAGCCATCGCATTTGGTGGTTACAATGGTACTTTAAACCTTGCGCCAGCGAGCACTTATGGTGGCTCAACTACCAACACAGTTGCAAAAATTTGGATCCACCCTTTCTCTGGTACAATTGATGCCGATTATTTAGATTTAGGTAACAATACTGTTACTGCTGCAACAACGGCAGGTATTTTATCTTGGGTTCCAGGTTCAACTAGACTTTCTGTTGGTGATGGAACCAATGCTAAGCAGATTGCTTATACCACTGACGTAACATCAGCAAACTCAATCACAGCGACTCTTGACTCAACAGATACTGATCTATTCCCTCTATTTGTAAATTTAGTTGGTGATGGTACTACAAATCAGACAGTTAAAACTGGCGGAACTGCCACTTCAATGTTGATGAATGCTACCAACGGTAACATTACTATACAGGGTGACCTTGCAATTAATGGTGGAGATTTAACTTCAACAGCCGCAACATTTAACATGCTCACAGGCACATCAACTACTGTTAATGCTTTTACTGCTGCAACCGCTTTGGGCTTAGGTGCTACAACCGGTACAGCTTCAATTAACAATACAACTGTATCATTCCCGAACGCCACTGTTATCAGTGGTTCAAGTGGTTTAGCTACAGTTTTCTCAGCAGCTAACCCTACTTCATTATCTGTATTTGGAGCGGCAACCACAGCTGTTATTTACGCATCCGCTACATCCTTACAAGCTGGTGCTACAACTGGTACTCTTACTTTAAGAAATCCAACAATTGTTTCAAGTACCTCTTCGTTAACTTTATTTGATACAGTAGCAACAACTGTAGCTGCTTTTGGTGTAGCAACGACTTTAGGTCTTGGTTCTTCTACTGGTATATTAACACTCAAGAATCCAACAATTGTTTCAAGTACCTCTTCGTTAACTTTATTTGATACAGTAGCAACAACAGTAAATGCTTTTGGGGCTGCGACAACAATTAGCTTAGGTTCTACTACAGGTACTGTCACAATTGACAACCCAACAATTGCAACTGCTACCACAAGTTTAACTTTATTTGATACAGTAGCAACAACTGTAGCTGCTTTTGGTGTAGCAACGACTTTGGGTCTTGGTTCTTCTACTGGTATATTAACACTCAAGAACCCAACTATTGTTTCAAGTACCTCTTCGTTAACTTTATTTGATACAGTAGCAACAACTGTAGCCGCTTTTGGTGTAGCAACAACTTTAGGTCTTGGTTCTTCTACTGGTACATTAACACTCAAGAATCCAACAATTGTTTCAAGCACTTCAAGTTTAACATTGTTTAACACAGTAGCAACTACTGTTGCAGGTTTTGGCGCTGCTACGGTACTAGGTCTTGGTTCAAGTGCCGGTACATTAACATTGAACAATCCAACAATTGTTTCAAGTACTTCAAGTTTAACATTATTTAATA